>Ga0302180_10000992_pt1 | contig 22936 bp, 21 predicted proteins | sample I_Palsa_E3_2_FD_200575 | JGI IMG/M metagenome (GOLD analysis project Ga0302180, IMG submission 200575) | Peat permafrost microbial communities from Stordalen Mire near Abisko, Sweden - I_Palsa_E3_2 | ecosystem: Environmental > Terrestrial > Soil > Palsa > Peat permafrost | place: Sweden... | reverse complement strand
TGGTCAGGCGCGGATCGATTTTTCCAAACGCCGCGACTTCGCGACCCTGCCACATCGCAACCGCACTCTTGCCCGGGTGATAGCCGCCGCGAACGTCGCGCGCCGTTTCCACCTCGATGCCGGCAATCGCGCGCAACAGCGCTTCCACGTCGCCTTTGAGGCGCAAGAAGTACGTGTCGTGCCAAGCCGGCTCGTCGATCGGTTCGGCAGCGAACCCGAATGCAAGCGCGGCTTCTTCTTTGGGAACGCCCTCATCGCTCGAGAAGACGTGACCGAGTTCGAAGATGCGGTAGGGACGATCGACTTTGGCCAGATACTCGAAGATGCCGGGGCCAAGCGCCCAACGCAGGACACGCTGTTCTTCGGTCAGCGGATTGAGGACGGGAACGATCTTGTGGCTCGGTTGGAGGCCGGAGCGTTCGATCTTGGTGAGGATGCTCGTGCCTTGCAACGCATAGGTCACGATCTCATGGTAGCCAAGCCCGGCGAGCGATGAGGCGATGCGATCCTCCAGATCGTACTGCGCGCTCGAGATCGCGTGTGCCGGAATCGTGGGTTCGACGGTGGGAATGGCGTCGTAGCCTTCGACCCGTGCAACTTCTTCGACGAGATCGGCGCTAATGATCAGATCGCGGCGCCACGCCGGCGGAATAACCGTCATCGCTTCGCCGTCGATGGTCACGTCACAGCCGAGGAGCTGCAAGTGCCGGGCTATCTGCGCAACGGGGAGATCGAGTCCGAGCAATCGCGACACATCCTGCCGTGTGAGCCCGATCGGCTCGGGTGAGGAGGGCGTTTCACCGAAGGCCTGCGGGGCGTACGCGTTGCCTCCAAGGGTCACCAACAGTTGCGCCGCTCGCGCGGCGCCAACGTCGGTCAGGATCAAGGCCAGCGCCTTCTCGTGGCGCGACGAAGCTTCGCTGCGTAGCCCGAGCTGCGCGGACATGCGGCGCACGCGCGTACCGTTGAAGTTCGCCGCTTCGAGAATGATCGCGCGTGTCGAGTCGCGGACTTCGCTGTCGGCGCCACCCATCAGGCCGGCCAAGCCCAACGCGCGCTTTTCGTCGGCAACGACCAGTGCCTGCGAATTGAGCGTGCGCTCCTCCCCGTCGAGCGTCGTCAGACGTTCGCCGTCGCGCGCGTCGCGCACGATGAAGTGACGGCCCGAGACCTGCGCCTCATCGTAGAAGTGCAGCGGTTGTGCCGTTTCGAACATCACGTAGTTCGAGACGTCGACCAAATTGTTGATCGGACGTTGTCCGGCCAGTGCGAGGCGAATGCGGATCCAGGCGGGCGCGGGCGCGACGGCAATGCCGTCGAAACGTTGCGCGACGAAGCGCGCGCAATCGGGTGTTTCGATGGTGACGCGCGGCGGCGTGGGATCGGCACGCACTGCGGGATTCTCGAACGACGGCAGGCGCAGCGGTACGCCGTACGACGCTGCAAGCTCACGCGCAAGCCCGATCACCGACATCGCGTCGACGCGATTGCTCGTCACTTCGACGTCGAGCACGTCCTGATTGAGACCGAACAGCTCGACGACATCCGTGCCGAGCGGGGTATCAGCCTCGAGCTGCATGATTCCGTCTTCGAACCACTCCGCCGGTAGTCCAAGCTCGTCAGCCGAGATCATCATGCCTTGCGAGTCGATGCCGCGCATTTTGCGTGGCTCGATGGTGAGTTGCGGCAGTTTCGCGCCGATAAGCGCGACCGGAATCGTTTGCCCCGCAGCGACGTTGGTGGCCGCGGTAGCGATCGTCAGCCGCTGCGGGCCGCCGACGTCGATCGAGCCGACTTGCAATCGATCGGCGTTGGGATGCTTTTCGAGCGTGACGATCTTTCCAACCACGACGCCGCTGATCCGCGGACGTCGCGTGATCTCTTCAACCGGAAAGCCCAGAAGGGCGAGACGATCGGCGATCGCATCGGCATCCTCGGGAAGATCTACATACTCACGCAACCATGAGATAGGAACGCGCATTGATTCTGAAACTTTTCCTTAAATTAGGCGAGTTGCGCGAGAAAGTCGGGATCGCTCTCTACGAAGCGGCGAATATCGTCGATCTCATACCGGGCGAGCCCGATCCGTTCGATACCGAAGCCGAATGCCCAGCCGGTGTAGAGATCCGGATCGTAGCCTACTTCGCGCAAAACGTTCGGATGCACCATGCCCGAGCCGCCGAGTTCAATCCAGCCCGATCCGCCGCACATGCTGCACGCATCGGCCAGGCCCTTGCATTTCGGGCACGTCGTGTCGAATTCCGCGCTCGGCTCGGTAAAGGGAAAGAATGACGGGCGAAACCGCACGCGCTGATCCTCGCCGAAGAGTTCGCGGCACATTCCAGTCAACATCCCCTTGAGGTGACCGAAATGAATGCCCTGCGCCACCAGCAACCCTTCGATCTGATTGAATTGAAAGAGGTGGCGCGCGTCGACAGCATCGCGGCGATAGCAGCGTCCCGGCGCGACGATGGCGATCGGCGGCTGATGTTCTTGCATCGTGCGGATCTGCATCGGCGAAGTGTGCGGACGCAGCAACATCGAGTCGGTGATGAAGAACGAATCGAAGCCTTCGCGGGCGGGATGCGTGGGCGGAATGTTGAGCGCATCGAAATTGTAATACTCGGGCTCGATCTCAGGCCCGACCACGACCGCAAAACCGCGGCGTTGAAAGTAGGTGGCTGCATCGCGTAGCACGGTGCGAATCGGATGAATGCTGCCGGTCGCCGGCGGAATCGACGGAAACGTGACGTCGATCGTCTGCGCAAGTTCATCATCGAATGCTCGGTTCTCGAGACGCGCCTGCGCTACGCCGAGTTCTCGTTCCATGCGCTCGACCGCTTCGTTGATGACTTTGCCGGCGTTGGGCCGCTCCGACGCCGGAAGCTGTCCGATGCCGCGCCGCAGCGTCGTCACTTCGCCGCTGCGTCCGAGAAATGCGACCCGCACGTCCTCGAGTGCGCGCTCGTCGGTAGCGTGTGCAACCGCCGCTTCGAAGCGGCGGTGAAAATCGTCAAGCAGGGTGGATAAATTCAAAGCGCCCGGATTCATATTCCGGGCGCTTCGGGAACTTGTTGCTGACTTCTTGGTCAGCCGGGACTTGAAACCGGCTGGATCCGACGGTAGACAAGATAGGCACTGATCGAACCCGTTTGGGCGAAGAGTTTCCAGAAGAGATCGCTGGTTGCCATTGCTTGCTGACGTCTCCTTCTAGCCGCGGAAATCGGCCTTAAAACCATGGGAATGCCGAGATTGTACCATGCCGCTTTTAGGGCCGGTAGTCTTGACTTTTCGGCCCATCGGGGCTCTCTTGACAGCGTTGCGCAAGGATATAGAGCGCGATCGACCCGGCGACCGACGCGTTGAGCGATTCGGCGGCTCCTTGCATTGGAATTCCAGCCAAGCGCATCCCGGGAAGCTCCCAGGCGCCGAGGCCGCGGCGCTCGTGACCGACCACCAGCGCCGTCGCTGAGCCGAGCTCGACCGACTCGAGGCTCCTAGCGCCCATGGCGAGGCCGACGATCGCCGTACCTGCCCGGGCGGCGGCCTCGGCGAGTTCCGGCGGGGACGCAAGCGCGATCGGCATACGAAAAATCGATCCCATCGCCCCACGGACGACCTTGGGATGATAAGAATCGACGCCGAGCCGCCCCAGAACCACGCCGGTTGCGCCGAAAGCTTCAGCCGAGCGCAGCAAGGTGCCCACGTTGCCCGGATCGTTGAGGTCGGCGAGCACCAACGTCAGGGGCCCGCGAAGCACCGCTTCGAGGCCGGCCGGCCGTTGAGGGGACACGGCGACCAATCCAGTGGGCGTGTCGAGATCCGAGATCTTGCGCGAGGTGCGGTCGTCGACCACGTAGACCGGGGTTCCGCGCTCATCGAGCCGGCACACCGTCGCGTTGCTCGCAAGCACAGCGTCGGAGACGTAGAGCTCTTCAATGACCACGCCGCTGCGTAGCGCTTCTTCGAGCAGGGTCGGCCCTTCGAAGGCGAAACGACCGTGCTCTTTGCGCCCCTTGACGCTTTGCAAATCGCGGACGCGCATCACGCGATCCGCGTGGGCGCCGGTTAGCGTCGCCACCGCGCTCGCGTCGCGATCATCACGATCGCGGCGATCCCGGCGGCCAAGACGTCGGCCACTCGGTCGTTGAAATGATGCGGTACCACGAAAATGTTGAAGGCATACACCAGGATAATGAAGATCGCGAAAAAGTAAGCAAGCCAGGCGATCTCGGCCAGTATCGAGGAGCGTTGCTGCACGCTGGGAGTGGTTATGGAGAGCAGGCCTCAAGTCATCTCGTCGCATGAACGCTTCAGCGGGCGCGTTTTTCGCGTGCGGACGGACGAGATCGTTTTCGACGACGGGGCGACCGCGCGGTTGGATATCGTCGAGCATCGCGGCTCGTACGCCGTTATCGCGACCCCCTCCAAAAATATGGTGGTATTGGTGAAGCAGTATCGCCACGCGGTTGGCCGGGAGCTCTGGGAAATTCCGGCCGGAACGGCCGAACCGGGCGAGAGCATCCTCGAGGGCGCACTGCGTGAGCTGGCCGAGGAAACGGGCTACCGCGCGGCTGCCGCGGAGCTCATCGGCAGCTTCTACGTAACCCCGGGTTTTTGCGATGAAATCATGCATCTCGTCCACGCCGACCGCCTGACAGCCGGCGAGACCAGCCCGGACGAAGACGAGCGGATCGTTGTCCAAAATTTTACAATTGAGGAAATGCAAGCCCTCGTCAAAAACGGCGACATTGCTGATGCGAAGACCCTTATCGCGCTCATGTGGCTACATGCAGCGCGGGAGTGAACTTGCGCCAAACCGTGCCGATAATTGATGTACGGGTTCTACGGTTGCGGTGTGCGGTAAGCATTGCGGCCGTAAAACCGTGGAGGAAACCGTGGAAATACCTCACGACATTGACGCCGTGTTACGGCGGCTTTTGGAAGGATCGCTAGAGGGAAGCGAGCAGTCGATGCTTGCTCCCGAGGACGAATCGTATTTGTCTTCGCTGATCGCCTCTGTCCGCTGCGGCCGTCGCGCCGTGCTCATCGTCGAAGATGCAGACGAGCGCTTGCGTTACATGTTTAGCAACGCGACGCGCGCCGAGGCCGTAACGATGCTTGGAAAAGTCGTCGAAGCGACCGGGCGGCGTCTCGCCGACGGTGACGACTAGAATCGAGTCTCAAGGTACGAGAAGAAGCTCGTCGATTTTTCCGTCGGACGTCAATCCAAAACGATAATGATAGGTTCCACTTTGAAAGCGGACTAAGAACTCATACAATGTCCCTCCGTCACTCTGCGATACACTCGCAATCGGAATGACGTCGAGGGGCTTCCCGAATGCCGCAAAATCCGCGTGCGTAACCAGATCATCAGTGAGGTAGGTCGAGAACGCGGGTGTGAGCTGCGTGCGATCGATGTTCTTATCGGCGATGCGCCTGAGCCACTCGGTGGCGCGACCCACGATCGCATTGTCGACCTGCGTGCGCGCCGGCGGAATCACGATATCGAGAATCTGCGCCGCCACGCCTTCAGGTTGTACGACCGAGCGCGAGCGAAACGGATCGACGTTGGCGAACACGATGACCGCGACGTGATCGTCGGGAAGGAGCGCGTTCATCGCGTAATATCCGCCGATCACGCCGTTATGCCAAACGTAGCGTTTTCCGCCGCGCTCGTCGATGACCCAGCCGAGTCCGTACTGTTCGGCGCCGGGCGCGCCGCTCGGAGTGAACATGTCGCGCTCGGCGTCGATGCGCAGTAGCAGCGGCAGGCCGATATCCCACTTGGCCAAATCGTAAACGTTGCTGACGACGCCGCCGTCGCCGAAGAGCCAGGCGGGATCCCACGGCTTCGCGGGCACGAAATTCCCCGGCGAGCCCGTACAGCCGACCGCGTGCTGCGGTGAGATTCCGCTATCGCCCGCATAGAACGTTTGATTCATCAAGAGCGGGATGAAGACGTGCTGCTGCAGATAGTCGGAGAGCGGAATGCCGCTCGCGCGCTCGACGATCAATCCGGCGACGAGGTAGTTGAAGTTGTTATAACGGAACTGCGAACCCGGCGGAGACACCGGCGGTACTTTGTTTACCGCAGCGACGATGTCTGTGACCTTGATGCTCTTGGTACGATCTTGATCGATATCCGTCGCCGCAAGCTCATCCGGTAATCCGGAAGTTTGATTGAGCAGCTCGCGGACTGTAACGCCTTTGGCGATCGTCAGCTCGGGAACATAACGGGTGACCGGATCGTCGAGTTTGAGCTTGCCGTCTTGCTGCAATAAGAGAATTGCTGCCGCGGTGAATTGCTTGCTGATCGACCCTACGTAGGTCTGTGTGCCGGGTGTGAAGCGAGTGTCCCGCGCGACATTAGACAATCCGAAACCGTGTGCATACACGAGGCGACCGTCTTCGACAACTCCCACCGCCAGGCCGGGCGAGCGTTTGCTTTGCACGATGCGGTTCCCCAAATCATCGATCGCGCGTTCCATCTTCGCGGTAAAAAGGAGCGCACCTAATGCAAAGCCAAGCATGCGGCGCCTTTTCGGCTAGAAAACGAGCTGGGCCTGGCCTACCACCTGCCCGTCTTTCATCAACGAAAGCTGATTCATCCGATGGCTCTTGGGCAAGTAAAGAAGCGCTATGTCGCCGTGCGGCATCGCGGTTCCGAGCATGGTCTGCGTCCCATCGTGTGGCCACATCACGTGGAAAGGCGCGGTGGCGCCACGAATGACGATGCAATACCACGATCCGTCGGGAGCATACATGACGCGCGCATCGGTGCCTGCAAAGGCCACGGTGCGGTGCGGACCGGTCATAAGGCGAGCCATTACCTGCGACTCCATGAGTTCGCTCTGACGCATCGCAAGGTTTTGCTCAAGCAAATAACCGCTGGGCAGCACGGCGATTGCTACCGCTGCCGCCACGGCGAGCCACATCGCGGGCCCAGGCGTGCGGCGCACTTGCGTTCGCGGCGCGCGCAGCGTAGCCGGAGGTTCGAATTGGGGTTGCGACGCCGCCATCGCAGCGACGTCGGCCTCGGCCTGTGCCAGCAAGCGGCGGCAGGCATCGCAATGAGTCAGATGTTCTTCCGCGCTGCGCTGTTCGTTGGGCTCGAGAATGCCGAGCGCGTAGAGTGCCGCAAGTTCGCCGAGATGATCGGTCATTCGCTTGCCCCCAATGTGGCGCCGAGCTTGCGCAGTCCAAGGGCAATGCGGCTCTTGATCGTGCCGAGCGGCTCGTTTAATTCCTGTGCGATCTCGACGTGTGTTTTGTACTCAAAATAAGCCAGCTCGAGCGGCCGGCGTTGCTCGGGTGGGAGGGAGCGCAACGCCACGCGCAAACGATCGCGTTCGATCACGTCGACCGCACCGAGCTCGTCGTATTCCTGCGGTTCTGCTGCGACGCGCTCTTCGAGCTTGCGGCGGCGCACTTTCGAGCGCAGACGGGTGATCGCTTCGTTGCGCACGCAGACCGTAAGAAAGCTGCGCAAGGCGCCGCGCGAACGCGAGTACGAATCGGGCGAACGCCAGACGCGCGTCAGGGCATCGTGAACGCAATCCTGGGCATCCTCGGGCGTGCCGAGCACATGATAGGCGGTTGAATACAGGAGCTTGCCGAAGCGCGTGTACGCTTCGTCGAATGCCCAGCGCTCTTTGGCCGCGAATGCCGCCGCGAACGCGTCATCGCCCGGGGCAAGACGCATAGAGCGGGGGCGTTCGACGGGAAGAGCGCTCATTACCTAGGGAACGCCCGGCTTGGGCCGATGGATGAATAGATGGCAATACTACCTGCGGCCGTGCTGATCGCGGCGCTCGCGACGGGCCAGCCGGTTGGGCCGCATCACGTGGGCTGCGACCTAACCGAGATGTCCGGCGAGCACGTGCACGCGCATCTTCGGATCGAGTCCAACGGAGCGGCGCTGCCGGTTCCAGCGGACATCGGCCTGGTGGTTGCGGCGCACGCGGTGATCTGTATTTATTGGCTACACACGCACGACAATTCCGGCACGATTCACGTGGAGGCGCCGGGAGGCAATTTTACACTCGCCGACTTTTTCGCCGTGTGGGGTCAACCGCTTTCAGCAACTCGCCTCGGCACGTACACCGGTCACGTGCGGGCCTACGTCAACGGCACGCCCTACACAGGCGCGCCGCAAAACATTCCGCTACGCGATGGCGAGCAAATTACGCTGCGGATTTAGTGGCGGCACCAGGTGACGTCCGCAGTGTAGGTTAGCGCGGCTTGCGCATCTTGCGGCACGTGCACCGTCCACGTTGCCGTCTGCGCTGAGGACTTCACGTGCTTTTGGCTTTCGTTCGAAATCGTCCAGTCACCGGGCATTTGTTCGACGGTCAGGACGTCTTGGGCGACATCCTTGCCGTTGATGAAATCGATCTCGTACGAGCTGGTCGCTTGGCAATCGCTGATCAGGTGGAAGTCAGTCTGGCGTCGCCGTGCAACGAGATCGAAAGCATTCCCAAGGTATAGCCGCACGGTGTCGTTTTTTGGCGTATGCCCGATGTTGTCGGAGCCGAGAAATTGCGCGAGTCCGTGCGAGTCGTCTTGATAGATCCGCATATCCCCCGCCGGTAGCGGAATGCCCAGATCGCCGCCGCGATTGATAAACGTCACGTAGACGCCGATGGGCAATCTGGTACCCAGATCCGCGTTTTCGCGTTGATAATACGATGGCGATCCGCGCAACTCGAGGCTCTTTATCACCGGAATGTCGTGTGCCGTCAGAAGCGCGAGCTGTTTGGTCTGCTTGTCGAGGATCGTCGTTCGATGCGCGAGCGTGTAGAGATGGTACTCGAAGTAATCCTCCTGGCTGGCGCTCACGTTGTAGGTGCTGCTTTGCGCGCTGGCAACATGCGAGATCGTCTGGAGCACTTTTCGCGAAGGCGCCTGATTCACGTTCCCAGCGACGAGCTGTAGCCGCGCGTTCTGATACGACGTGCCGCTCGTGTTTTCGAGCGTGACCAGCCCCGTGAGCATCATGTGAGATTGGTCGGGGCTGAGCGTGCCGATGTAGTCGACGTGCCACGAGAGTCCGTTGGTGAGATAGCGCAGATCGAGCTGGTGCGCGCCGCTCTGCTCGCTCTGCACGTCGAGCGTGAGCGTCGGGCGGTCTCGCAGGCTTCTAGGCACGCTTGGGAATGCGATATAGCCGTTGAGTTGGGTTTCAATGCGGTCGCGGTATTGCAGCACGACGTTCGGGTCGACGCTGAGGAGCCGCGCCGGCTCGCGGGTATCGCGTTCGCCCGCGAAGCGTGCCGGATGCACGACGGTAACCATCTGGCCGACATACTTGTGGAGAAGTGAGTCCTGGTCGAGCACGTCGTAGTCGAAGTTCTGCTCGAGTACGCTGATGCGCGAGGAAGATCCCGAAGAGTCAACGATTGCCGACGCCGGTTCCATGTTAGCGCTGACGTCGCGCCACGCGATGCGATTGAGTCCGACCGTGAGAAAGACGCGCCGCTGGTCGTGAATCAGCGCGGTTCCGCCGTTATAGATTGTGAGGTTTATCGATTGCTGATCGGCGAGCGTGCTGGCCCGCTCGCGCACATCGGCTATCGACGTTAGTGGTGCAATCAACATGGAGATTGCAAAGACGATCGAGGCGATGCGTTTCATGATTGCGTGAAACGTGCAATGTTTCGCCGATGTGACGGGTCATCGGCACAAAACAAAAAAGCTCGGCGATGCGCCGAGCTTCTTGTTGCAGTTCGTCGCCGGCTATTTGCCGACGGCTTGTTTCGCGATCTTGAGCAGCGAGCCAAAGGCTTGCTGATCGTTGATCGCCAGCTCCGAGATCGCTTTGCGATTGAGCGTCACGCCCGACTTCTTCAAACCGTTCATGAAGACGGAGTACGTCATACCTTCGCGGCGGACGGCCGCATTGATTCGACTGATCCACAGCGAGCGGAAGTCGCGCTTGCGGACGCGGCGATCGCGGAACGCGTACGCCAGCGACTTGAGCAGCGCTTCGTTCGCGACGCGGTAGTTGCGACGGCGGGAGGCGCGGAAGCCCTTGACGAGCTTCATGACTTTACGGCGATGCTTGAGCCCAGCTACGCCACGTTTAACGCGTGCCATGTGTTCGAGCCCTCCTTAAACCAAATACGGGATCGTCGGCGCCAAGCGCTTCAAATCGCCCTTGAACGTCGGTTGATCCTTGCGGAAGTTGCGCTTGCGTTTGCGCGTCTTCTTGCTGAGAATGTGGCCGCAGCCGCTGAACTGATGGCGATGCAACACTTTGCCGGTCGCCGTCACTTTGACGCGTTTTGCGGTACCACGATGGGTACGAATCTTAGGCACGGGTAGGCTCCTTCGCTGGTTCTTCGTGTTCCTCGGCGTGCTCGCCGTGTTCGTCGTGTTCGTCGTGTTCGTCGTGTTCGTCGACGACCGGTGCGTCCTTATGATCTTGCGCGCGCACACCGTCCTTATGGTCCTTGTCGTCCTTCTCTTTGTGGAGCGAGAACTTGGGCGGACCGGTCGGCGTCACGCGCGGCGCCAGGATCATAAACATATTTTTACCTTCGAGTCGCGGTTCGCGCTCGATGGTGGCAAGCGGCGCCATATCTTCAGCCATGCGGTCGAGTAACCGCCGGCCAAAAGCCGTATACGTAATTTCGCGTCCGCGAAACATGATCGTGACCTTGATCTTGCTTCCGTCGAGCAGAAGCCGCTCGGTCATGCGCGCCTTCGTCTCGTAGTCATGGGTCTCGATCTTTGGGCGCAACTTGACCTCGCGGAGTTCGAAGTTGCGTTGTTTCTTGCGTGCGTCCTTATCTTTTTTCGACTGCTCGTATTTCAGACGACCGTAGTCGCCGATTTTGACGACGGGCGGTTGCGCGTTGGGCGAGATCTCGATGAGATCCAGACCCGCAACACGGGCACGCGAAAGCGCGTCCTCGGTCGGCAATATACCGAGCTGTTCGCCGTTTTCGTCGATCACGCGGACCTGCCGAATACGGATTTGCTCGTTGACTCGCAGCGGTCGAGCTATGGCGTTTTCCCCTTCCAGAGAGAACAAAAAATGGCGTTGCCGAAGCAACCCCACGCGCGGAACCTACCGACGGCCCCTCGAGTAGTAACCGGATCGCCCGCAGGCATCCGGTGAGGCCCGGGGCGTACCCCAAGCGCTTCTTCGGCCTGCGCAGAATAGCACGGCCGGGGGAGGGGTGTCAAACCCTGGACGGCACCGCTAGCTAGCTGATAAACTAGCTGCGTGAAGTCCGTTGGAATTTTCGATGCCAAGACCCACCTTTCCGAGCTGGTCGCAGAGGCGGAGCGGGGAGAGACGATTGTGATCACCCGAAAGGGCGAGCCTGTCGCAGAATTGGGCCCGCTCAAGGCTCGCGTCGATGCCAGAGAGCGCGCGCGCCGAGCTTATGAGCTCATTACGAGCGTAGCCAATGCGGTTCGCGAGAGAGGTAGCACGGCTACCCAAGAAGAGATCAAGTCGTGGATTAATGAAGGGCGTCCGTGATCGTAGCTGACGCATCAATTGCGACTGCATGGTATCTAGAACCGGATAATATCGTGGCTCAGGCCGCCTTCGCCGAAGTTCTGGAACAAGGAGTGGCAGTTCCCGGGAATTTTATCGCGGAGATTGCTCAATCGCTATTGCGCGCCGTGCGCCTCTCCAGAATTACCGCCGACGAAATGCAGGTTGCAGTCGCGGGGCTTTCTTCTTTAGAGATCACGGTCGAGCCCACGCCACTCGCTTCGTTGGTTTCATTGGCGACGAGGCACTCGCTAAGTTCGTACGATGCCGGCTATCTCTACGTCGCGAAGTTGCGAGGCACTCAGCTCGCGACGATCGATGCGCAGCTTACGCGTGCGGCGAAAACCGAAGGATGCTTGTGGACACCGCCGCCCGGAGGTCGCGGCGCAACCGAGAAGCGATTCAGCTTGCTGCTCGCGGGCTAGACTTGAGCCTTCGGCTTCGAACGCGGAATCGACCATCGCTTCGGCGACGCGGAGATATTTTACGGTCTGGACTTCGGCCTCATCGAGGTCGCGGTTCAGGGGGCCTACAAATAGCCGCTCGCGCGCGTTGCGCCTTTGCGTTCGAGTTCGAGCTGACGCAGTTCGACGCGCCGGATTTTCCCCGAGCGTGTCTTGGGCAGTTCGCTGACGAACTCGATCTCGCGCGGGTATTTGTACGGCGCGGTGACGCGCTTACAGTGCTCTTGCAGCTCGCGCACCAGCGCATCGGTGCCTTCGTGTCCCGGGCGCAACACCACAAAGGCTTTGACGATGTTGCCGCGGTCGGGATCCGGACTTCCCACGACGGCCGACTCGGCGACGGCGGCATGTTCGAGCAACGCGCTCTCCACTTCGAACGGACCGATGCGATAGGCGCCCGAGCTGATGACGTCGTCGGCGCGGCCGACGAACCAGAAATATCCGTCTTCATCAATGTATGCGCGGTCGCCGGTGAGGTAGTAGCCGGCACGATAGCTCTTGGCCGTCTCCTCGGGGTTCTTCAAGTATCCTTTGAAGAGCGAGGGCGGCGTGCCGCGCAGCGCGATGTCGCCGGTTTCGCCGGTCTTGCACGCGTTGCCGTCCTCGTCGATGACGATGACGTCGTGCCCGGGCGTCGGTTTGCCCATCGAGCCCGGGCGAACAGTGGCGCCGCGGGCGTTCGCAACCAGCAGCGTGTTCTCGGTCTGACCGTAGCCGTCGAGAATCTCTAAACCAAACGCCTCTTTCCAACGCGCGATCACTTCGGGATTGAGCGGTTCGCCGGCACTCACGCAGTGACGCAGCTTCGGGAGTTTCCAGTGCGCAAGATCGGCAAGTTTTGCTTCCAGCCGATATTCGGTCGGCGCTTGGCAGAGTATCGTTACCTCAAGCTCGGCTAAGAGATCCATGCGCTGTCTTGGATCGAATGCGCCCTCGTGCAATACGATCGTGCTGCCGTGCGACCACGGGCCGAGCAACACGTTCCACAACGATTTCGCCCAACCAGTCGAAGCGCTGCACCACACCAGATCGTCGGGCGTGCAGTCGAGCCAGAATTGCGCCTGCGAACGTTTGGCGTACGCGTAGGCGCGGTCGTGCACCACGCCTTTGGGGTCTTTGGTCGTACCGCTGGTGTAGACGATGTACGCCCACTCATCGGCGCGCGTGTCCACCCCTTCAAACGGCGCCGCTTGTGTAGCCAGCGCGTCGAGATCGAGCCACCCTTCCGCGCCGCCGCGCACAGAGAATCCGGCGCGAACGGTTTTAGCCTCTTTACGCGCGGCTTGCAGCTCGGCTAAATTCGGTGCATCGCCGATCATCGCAACCGCTTCGGCATGATCGGCGCGATAGAGTAAATCCTTGGCGCGCAACTGCTCGGGTCCGGGAATGGCAATGGCGCCGAGACGATCGATTGCAAGCATCACGAAGAGCCACTGCGGAATCTTGGGCAGCGCGACGATGACGCGCGCTCCGCGTTCGATGCCGGCCTCGCGCAGCGCTGCGGCATACCGTTGCGATTGCTCGGAAATCTCGGCAAAGCTGTAGTCGCGTTGCGTGCCGTCAGCCGCGACAAAAAGCAGGCCCCGACGGTGCTGCAACGCGAGCGGGTCAATCACATCGCGTGCAAAATTGAACTGCTCGGGGACGATCATAGCGATGCGAGCGCCTCGCCGTACCGCGCAAGCAAGAAGTCGATCGCGTCGTCATCGATTACCAGCGGCGGTGCGATGCGTAGCACGCGCTCGTGCGTGTCCTTAGCGACGACGCCGCGTTCGAGCAGGGCCTCAACGAGCTGCTTGGCGCCCAGATTTAATTCGATGCCGATGAGCAGACCGCGACCGCGAATTTCTTTGATTGCCGCCGATTGCACGGAACGCAAGCCCTGCATCACTTTGGCGCCGGCGTAGCGGGCACGCGACGCGAGCTTTTCGTCGACGATGACGTCGAGCGCCGCTTCGCCGACCGCACATGCGAGGGGATTTCCGCCGAACGTGCTGCCGTGATCGCCCGGCGCGAAGAGTGACATCAGCGCGGTGCTCGCGAGGACAGCGGAGACCGGATAGTAGCCGCCACCGAGCGCTTTGCCGACGATCAGCACATCCGGCTTGATGTTGTCGAAATCGCAGGCGAAGAGGTCACCCGTGCGCCCGAATCCGGTTTGAATTTCGTCGGCGGCGAAGAGCACGTTGTGTTCTTTGCACAAGGCCCACGCGCGTTTGAGAAATCCGTCGGGCGGAACGATCACGCCGCCTTCACCTTGAATAGGTTCGATCAAGATCGCGCAGGTGTTCGCCGAGATCGCGCGTTCGAGCCCCTCGGCGTCGCCGTACTTCACGAAGGTGAAGCCCGGCATGAACGGGCCGAAGTCCGCGCGGTAGGCCGGATCGGTGCTGGCACTGACGATCGCGGTCGTGCGGCCGTGGAAGTTGTTCGAAAAGACGATGATCTCGGCTGCATCGGCCGGGATACCTTTGACGCGATAGCCCCAGCGGCGCGCAAGTTTGATCGCGGTTTCAACCGCCTCGGCTCCGGTGTTCATCGGCAGCGCACATTCAAAGCCACTGACCTCGGTGAGCTTTTTCAGAAAGCGTCCCAGGCGATCGTTGCGCACGGCGCGCGAGGTCAAAGGGACCTTCGATGCCTGGACGATCAGGGCCGCGAGGATGCGGGGGTGGCAATGCCCTTGATTGACGGCGGAGTACGCGCTGATGCAATCGAGATAGCGCCGGCCGTCGACATCGTAGAGCCAGACGCCCTCGGCGCGTTGGATCACCAGGTCCAGTGGCGCATAGTTGTGAGCACCGTAGGTCTCTTCGAGCTCGATGAATCCTTGGGCTATACCAGACTTGCCGGGCATGATAGCGAAAGATTGCGCCAACGGGCGCAAGAACACTTCTTTATCGAAACGATGCAGTACTTATCCGACCATACGAGCGCGTTGCTCGATCGGCTCCGCCTCCGCGACCACCGAGGCATTTCGGACAAGGGTCGCACCAAGCTGCTGCTCCACGGCGAGCCGCGGCCGGTTGCGATCGTCCTTTTTCATGGGATTGCGGCGAGCCCGCAGCAGTTCGTTCGCTTTGCCCATGAACTCCACGAGCGCGGCCACAATGTGATCGTGCCGCGCCTGCCGCGGCACGGCCATCGCAACCGCCTTACCACTGCGCTTGCGCGGTTGCAAGCCGACGACCTGCGCACGTTCGCGACACAGAGCATCGAGCTGGCGCAAGGCCTCGGCGAGCACGTTGTGGTTGCAGGATTTTCGCTTGGCGGACTGCTCGCGACATGGGCGGCACAGCACTATCCAATCGATCGCGCCGTCGCGATCGCGCCGTTCTTCGGGATGTCGTGGATGCCGACGCGCCTTACCGAGCCATTTGCTGATTTGCTCCTGAAATTGCCCAACATTTTCCCATGGTGGAACCCCCTCGTGCGCGAACGCCTACAGCCCGAACATGGGTATCCGCGCTATTCGTCGCACGCCATCGGCCAGTCGCTGCTGCTTGCGCGGGATGTGTTTGCGCACGCGGGCGATGCGCTGGCCGCGCGCGAGCTGATTCTCGTGACCAACGCAAAGGAGGCAGCGGTGAGCAATCGGGCGGTTCGGCGCCTCGAGGGGCTCTTGCGCGCCCGGCCGGGTGGCCGGCTTGAGCACGTCGTGCTGCGCGGCATTCCGATCTCGCACGACATTATCGAACCGCTGCGCCATCCAAAGATCGCCGGGCATGTCTTTGCGGAACTGCTCGATTTGATCGATCGTCCGCTATAATCGTCAGATGGCCATCTCTACTGCGACCCGCCTCATCCACCACTACATCGACGGCGCGGCCGTCGACGATCCCGCGCAGCGCTACGGGGAGGTCTACGACCCGGCCCGGGGTGCAGTGCAAGCGCGCGTCGCGCTGGCCGATCCCGCTGTGGTAGACCGCGCCGTGCGCGCGGCGGCCGCGGCCTTCCCGGCGTGGCGCGATACGCCGCTGGGCAAGCGCGCGGAGATCCTCTTTGCGTTTCGCGAGCTCCTGCGCGTGAACGCGCCGCGCATCGCGCAGATCGTTTCGTCGGAGCACGGCAAGGTCGTTACCGACGCGGCCGGCGAGGTCGCGCGCGCGCTCGAAGTCGTCGACTACGCTTGCGCGCTCACGCAAATGACCAAGGGCGAGTTCAGCGAGAGTGTTTCGCGCAACGTCGACACCTATTCGATTCGTCAACCGCTCGGCGTGTGCGCGGGCATCACGCCGTTCAATTTTCCGATAATGGTACCGGCATGGATGTTCGCGATCGGGATCGCCTGCGGCAATACGTTCATCCTCAAACCCTCCGAGCGCGATCCGTCGGCGTCAGTTCTCGTAGCAGAGTTGTGGGCGCAAGCCGGTTTGCCCAAGGGTGTCTTCAACGTCGTGCACGGCGACAAGGCCGCAGTCGATGCGATCCTGACGCATCCCGGCATCGCCGCGGTGAGCTTCGTTGGAAGTACGCCGATCGCGAAATACGTGTATGCAAGCGCCGCGGCCAACGGCAAGCGCGTGCAGGCGTTGGGTGGTGCAAAGAATCATCTCGTGGTGATGCCCGATGCCGACATGGACGCAGCCGCCGACGCGCTGGTATCGGCGGCCTATGGTTCGGCCGGTCAGCGCTGCATGGCAATCTCGGCAAGCGTAACGGTCGGCAACGCGCACGAAGCACTGGTGCCGAAGATTCGCGAACGCATCGCGCGCTTGAAGATCGGGCCGGGCGCCGACGCCAACAACGACATGGGCCCGGTCGTCACCGCGCAGGCGCGCGACCGTATCACTGATTATATCGCACAGGGCGATTGCGCCGGTGCAGCACTCGTCGAAGACGGGCGTGCGCTGCAGGTGAGCGGCTGCGAAGACGGCTTCTGGGTTGGCCCGACGCTCTTCGATCAAGTGACGCCCGAGATGACGATTTACACCGATGAGATCTTCGGGCCGGTTTTGGTCAACGTGCGCGCGCAGAATCTGGACGACGCACTCGAGTTGATCAATCGCAATCCCTACGGGAACGGCACCTCGATCTTCACCCGTGACGGCGGCGCAGCGCACAAATTTCAGCGCGAAGTGCAGGTCGGCATGGTCGGCGTAAACGTGCCGATCCCAGTGCCGGTCGGCTACTACAGCTTCGGCGGATGGAAGGCCTCGCTCTTCGGCGATCTGCACATCTACGGTGAAGACGGCTTCCGCTTCTATACGCGCGGCAAGGTCGTCACCGCCCGTTGGGACGAGAACTCGGCGGGCGTCAATCTGGGATTCCCAACCCACAAGTAACGATGCACGATCTCGGACCGTCGATTCACGCGCCGCTCACCGATCTTGAAGTCAAACTCGAAGCCAACCGCTGCCTGTATTGTTATGACGCGCCGTGCATGCGCGCGTGCCCGACACACATCGACGTCGCCTCGTTCATCGCCAAGATCGCGCAAGGAAATCTGCGCGGCAGTGCGCGCGATATTCTGGGCGCGAACCCGATGGGTGCAAGCTGCGCGCGTGTCTGCCCGACGAGCGAACTGTGCGAGGGCGCCTGCGTCTACGCCAAGGATGATTCGCCGATTCGCATCGGCGATCTGCAGCGCTATGCGCTCGACGCGCTGCAACGCAGCGGCGAACAACTCTTTACGCCGGGTCCACCGACAGGCAAGAAAGTCGCGATCGTCGGTGGCGGTCCCGCAGGGCTCTCGGCCGCGCGCGACCTGCGTCTCGCCGGTCATGCGGTGACCATCTACGAGATGCACGACCGGTTGGGCGGCCTCAACACCTACGGCATTGTGCCGTTCCGCCTAGCGAACGACGTGGCGTTGTGGGAGGCCGACTACGTCGTGCAACTCGGCATCGACGTCGAGACCGGCGTCGAGGTCGGTGTCGACGTTCCGGTCGATGCGTTGCTCCAAAATCACGACGCCGCAATTCTAGCCTGCGGCATGGGCGGCGTTCCATCGCTCGGGGTCGAGGGCGAGGACTATGCTTGGGATGCACTGGACTTCATCGAGCACGTCAAGACCGGGCGCAGGGTCGGGGAGCTCGGCGATCGCGTTGCGGTAATCGGCGCCGGCAATACGGCGATCGATGCGTTGACGTGCGCCAAGCGGCTGGGCGCCGAGCGCGTAACGATGTACTATCGGCGCGGTGAGGAGCACATGACCGCCTACGACTTCGAATTTGCGTTCGCAAAGGATGAGGGCATCGAGTTTCGCTTCTATTGCGCGCCGGTACGCATCGGCAACGGCGAGACCACGTTCGTGCGTACGGAACTGCGCGATGGCAAACTCATACCGGTTCCCGGAAGTGAGTTCACCGAAACGACGAGTGCCGTGATCAGTGCGGTCGGCCAATCGCGCCTGGAACAAACGCTCAACGCCTTCGGCATCGAAACCGACGACGGTGTGGTGCGCGTCGATGACGCGATGCGCACGACGCGTGGCGGCGTGTTCGCGGCCGGCGACTGCATCTACGCCAAAGGCCAGCGCGAAGCGATGGTGGTCGAGGCGGCTGAACAGGGCAAGATCGCGGCGCAAAGCGTCGACGCGTTCTTGCGCGCCGCGGAAGCGTAGCATGGCCGACCTGCGCAGCACTCTTGCGGGAATCTCGACGCCGAATCCCTTCTGGCTCGCATCCGCGCCACCGACCAACAGCGGCTATCAAGTGATGCGCGCGTTCGAGGCCGGCTGGGGCGGCGCGGTCTGGAAGACGCTGGGCACACCGATTACTAACGTGAGCTCGCGCTTCGCTGGACTCGACTACAAGCAGAACAAGATGCTCGCGATGAACAACATCGAGCTGATCACCGATCGTCCGCTCGATGAGAATCTCCGTGAGATTCACGCGTGCAAGAAGGCCTTTCCGGATCGCGCAATCGTCGCTTCGCTGATGGAGATCTGCGAGCAGCAGGCCTGGCACGAACTGGTCAAGCGCGTGCAAGAAGAAGACATCGACGGATTCGAGCTCAACTTTGGCTGCCCACACGGGATGAGTGAGCGCGGCATGGGCGCGGCAGTCGGCCAACATCCGGATTTGATCGAGGCGGTGACGTCATGGGTAAAAGAAGTCGCTCGCGTACCCGTGATCGTCAAGCTCACACCCAACATCACTGATGTGCGCGTGCCGGCGCGAGCTGCCGCTGCCGGCGGTGCGGATGCGCTAAGCATGATCAATACGATCAACAGCCTGATGGGCGTCGATCTCGCCTCGTGGAATCCGATTCCCGAGGTCGACGGCAAAAGTTCGCACGGCGGATATTGCGGACCGGCGGTTAAGCCGATCGCCCTCAATATGGTCAACGAGTGTGCGCGCGATCCGCAGGTGAATCTGCCGATCTCCGGGATCGGCGGCGTCGAGTTTTGGCAAGACTCCGTCGAGTTCTTGTTGCTGGGCGCGAGCAACGTGCAGGTCTGCACCGCGGTAATGCACCATGGGTTTCGCATTATCGATCAACTCTGCGATGGCTTGAACACGTATCTCGACAATCGCGGCCTTGCGTCAGTCGAGAACCTGGTGGGCGCGGCGAAGAATCGGATCACGACCTGGGAGAATCTGAACCTCAACTACCAAATCGTCGCCGAGATCGATCAGGAAACGTGTATTCACTGCAGCAAGTGCTACATCGCCTGTGAAGATGCGGCGCACCAGTGTATCGATCGAAGCGTCGCTGACGGAACCGCAATTCTCACAATCGATCAGGACCATTGCGTCGGCTGCAATCTCTGCCTGATGGTCTGTCCGGTCGACGAGTGCATAACCATGATTCAAGTCGACAATGGCCTGCCGCCCGAGTCTTGGAAAGAACGTAGCAGCAAAACCAGCGCAACGCTGTCCTAGGAGGGCTATTGGGAACCGTTATCCGTGGTGGCGTCGTTGTCACGGCCACCGACACGCAACGTGCCGACGTGCTTATCGAAGGCGAGCGCGTCACCATGCTCGCCGAGTCGATCCCGAGTAGCGGCCACACCACGATCGACGCGACCGGTACGTTCGTGTTTCCCGGGGGTGTCGATCCGCACACGCATCTCGACATGCCCTTCGGCGGCACGATCACGGCCGACGATTTCGAGAGCGGCACGCGCGCCGCGTTGCTTGGCGGAACGACGACCGTTGTTGACTTCGCGCTGCACACCCGCGGCGACTCGTTGCACAATGCGCTAAAGACCTGGCACGGCAAAGCCAAGGACAAAGCCTGCGGCGACTACGCGTTTCACCTTACGATCGCCGACGGCCGCGACGAAACGATGAACGAGATCCCGGTAATCATCAACGAGCAGGGCGTGAATTCGTTCAAGGTGTTCATGGCCTATAAGCACGTGCTCTACGTCGACGACGAAACGATTTTCAAAACACTGCAAGCCTGCCGCGACGCCGGCGGCCTGGTGCAGGTGCACGCGGAAAACGGCGACGTGATCGAGGTGATCACCAAGGAGGCGTTAGCCGCCGGAATGACCGACCCGGTCTGGCACGCGCGCACGCGGCCAGTGGAATGTGAAGGTGAGGCAACGCATCGCGCCATTCGCCTCGCGGAGATCGCCGGCGCGCCGCTCTACGTCGTGCATGTCTCGAGTGCGATGGCCGCCGACATGATCAGCGACGGACGCAAGCGCGGGTTGCCGATCTATGGCGAGACGTGCCCGCAGTATCTGGTCTGCGATACCGAGGATTATCTACGGCCCGATTTCGAGGGCGCGAAGTACGTGCTCTCCCCGCCGATTCGCGACAAGTGGAATCAAGGCGTCCTGCTGCGCAAGCTCAAGAACATGGAGTTGCACGCGTTTGGTTCGGATCATTGCAGCTTCAATATGTGTGGACAGAAGGACTTGGGCCGCCACGATTTTTCCAAGATTCCCAACGGTGCGCCGACCATCGAGGATCGCTTGGCGATTCTCTATCACGTCGGCGTTAACGGGGGGGTGATCAGCCCGAATCAATTCGTTGCGCTCGGGTCGACCAACCCGGCGAAGCTCTTTGGGCTCTTTCCGCGCAAGGGCACGATCGCCGTTGGCAGCGACGCCGATGTCGTCGTGTGGGATCCAAATCAGGAACGCACGATCTCGGCCAAGACGCATCACATGAATGTCGACAACAGCGTCTTCGAAGGCATGATGGTCAAGGGCTGTCCGCGATACGTGTTCTCCCGCGGGCTCAAAGTCGCCGACGGCGATACGTTCACCGGTCGCAAAGGTCACGGCAAATTCGTCCCAAGCGACAAATTTTACCCCGTCCAGGTCTAAGCGAGGAATTGTGGATTCTAAAGTTACGATCGGGCTGATTCAAGCGCACAATGACGTCGACGGAGCGGAACCGGTTGACAAACACAAAGCAGCCGCCATCGACAAGCACGTACGGCTGATTCACGAGGCGAAGAAGCGCGGCGCACAGATCGTCTGCTTACAAGAAGTTTTTTACGGACCATATTTCTGCACCGAGCAGACGACGAAGTGGTATGACGCGGTCGAGCCGATTCCCGATGGCCCGACGACGCAGATGATGTGCGGCCTTGCCAAGGAGCTCGGCATCGTGCTTGTCGTCCCGATCTATGAGGAAGAATTCTCGGGCGTATATTACAACACGGCGGCCGTGATCGACGCCGACGGCACCTACCTCGGTAAATACCGCAAGCATCACATTCCGCAGGTGCAGGCCGGACCGCCCGGCTGCGGTTTTTGGGAGAAATACTACTTTCGTCCGGGCAACTTGGGCTATCCGGTCTTCGACACGGCGTTCGCGAAGGTGGGCGTGTACATTTGCTACGATCGGCACTTTCCCGAAGGCGCGCGCGCGCTCGGACTCGCCGGCGCGGAGATTGTCTTCAATCCTTCGGCAACGGTGGCCGGGCTTTCGGAATATCTCTGGAAGCTGGAGCAGCCGGCGCACGCGGTGGCCAACGGCTACTACATCGGGGCGATCAATCGCGTCGGCATCGAGGCGCCCTGGAACATGGGCGAATTCTACGGGCAGTCGTATTTGGTCGACCCGCGCGGCTCGTTCGTCGCGATGGGCAGTCGCGACAAAGATGAGGTCGTGATCGGCGTCATGGATCGCGACGTGATTCGCGAGGTGCGCAATACCTGGCAGTTCTTCCGCGATCGGCGTCCCGACAGCTACGATTCGCTGGTAGCGCAGTAGTGGCGGTCACGCAAGAACGCTTCGGCGATGTCGTGGTGCTCACGCCGCCGGAGCAGGCGCAGCTTGCGCGCAATCATGCGATGTGGAATGAGGATCTGCGCCCGTGTACGCTGGCCGAGCATTCGTGGCCCGGTTCCAAGTTCGCTGCGCTGTGGGTTGGGATGTGCTTGTGTCTGCCCACCTATTCGCTCGCAAGCGGGATGATCGCGCTCGGCATGAACTGGTGGGAATCGGTCCTGACGATTCTCATCGGATGCGTCGTGGTCATGGCGGCGATTTTGCTCGTTTCGCACGCGGGAACGAAGTACGGTATCCCTTACCCCGTTTTTGCGCGGCTCTGGTTCGGCACGCGTGGCGCGCATTTGCCCGCCCTCGCGCGTGCATTGATCGGCGCGGGGTGGTTCGGCATCAATTCCTGGTTCGGCGGCTTGGCGCTGGATGCAATTCTCGGTCGCGTGCTGCCGTTCTGGAGTGGGACTGCATCGCATCTGGCGTTTGCGTTCGCTGTCTTTTGGGCGATCAACGTGCTCATTGCGATGCGCGGGCCGCAGGCGATTGGCCGGCTCGCGCAGTTTTCCGCGCCCACGCTTGCGCTTGCGGCGATCGCGCTGCTCGTATGGGCGCTGCGAAGCGCGCATGGTTTCGGGCCGATGCTGGCGGCACCGGCAACAATTCACGGACCGGCGTTTTGGGCGGTCTTCTATCCGTCCGTCGTTGGCGTGATCGCGTTTTGGGCAACGCTCGCGCTCAACATCCCCGACTACACCCGATACGCGCGTACGCAGCGTGGGCAAATGCTCGGGCAGATTCTCTCGATGCCGATTACGATGGCGGCT
>Ga0302180_10000991_pt1 | contig 22966 bp, 19 predicted proteins | sample I_Palsa_E3_2_FD_200575 | JGI IMG/M metagenome (GOLD analysis project Ga0302180, IMG submission 200575) | Peat permafrost microbial communities from Stordalen Mire near Abisko, Sweden - I_Palsa_E3_2 | ecosystem: Environmental > Terrestrial > Soil > Palsa > Peat permafrost | place: Sweden... | reverse complement strand
TTGAACCGGACGTGATCGTCGCGGCCATCGAGGACGCGATGGTTGTCGCAGCGCGGAAGTACTACAAGACCGAGGAGGATCTGCGCTCCAAGTTCAACGCCGAGACCGGGCACGTGGACGTGTTTTCGGTCCGCGTCGTGGTGGACGAAGTGGCCGATCCACTGCGCGAAATCTCTCTCGTCGATGCGCGCAAGCAACAGCCGGATATCGAGGCGGGCCAGGAACTAACGCAGCCAAAGCCAACCGAAGTGTTGGGGCGCATCGCTGCTCAGACCGCAAAGCAAGTCATCCTGCAAAAGGTTCGCGAAGCCGAGCGCGACACGATCTACAACGAATACCACACGCGCGTCGGCGAACTCGTGAACTGCATCGTGAAACGCATGGAAGGCCCCGACATCATCATGGATATGGGCCGCACGGAAGCGCGCATGCCCAAGCGCGAACAATCGCGCCTCGAGACATACAACGTGGGCGACCGTCTGCGTGTGACCATTCGCGCTGTCGAACGCGCCGCTAAGGGTCCGCAGGTAGTCGTATCACGCGCCGACGCCGCACTCGTACAGCGACTTTTCGAAATGGAAGTGCCCGAAATTTACGACGGCACCGTTCAGATTCGCGCGGTGGCGCGCGAAGCGGGCGAGCGCACGAAAATCGCCGTCGAAAGCCGAGACAAGGAAGTCGATCCTGTGGGCGCGTGCGTTGGAATGAAGGGCATGCGCGTCCAGTCCATCATCCGTGAGCTGCGCGGCGAAAAGATTGACATCATCCCGTTCAATGAAGACACACTCACCTTCGCCCAGAAATCATTGAGTCCGGCGAAAGTTACTCGCGTGCAGATTGTGGATCCTGAGGAGCGGCGCCTCGAAGTCATCGTCGAGGACACTCAGCTATCGCTCGCGATCGGCAAAAAGGGCCAGAATGTTCGTCTGGCGAGCAAGCTGATCGGCTGGAATATTGACATCAAGAGCGAGGAAGAAAAGCGGCGCGAGATAGAAGCGCAGATGACCGCGCTGACCTCGCCGGGCACTTCGCTTACGGAACTTCAGGGCGTCGGGCCGAAGACGATTGAAAAGCTCGAATCGCACGGAATCAGTTCGATCGAGAAGCTCGCTGATATGACACCGGAGCAATTGGTGGAAATTCCCGGCATCGGCGAAAAAATGGTGGAGAAGATCCATCAGTCAGTTGCGCTGTACTTCGAAGGACTGGAAGCGCAGCAAGCTGCCGAAGCCGCAGCCGAGATTTCAAGGGTGGCTGCCGAAAGCGCCGAAGCAACGGCAATCGAAGCTGCGCCAGTTGAAGTAGCGCCGGCAGAGAACGCGGTGCCTACAGAAGTTCCAGCCGAAGAGGTACGCGGCGAAGAAACGATTGCCGAAGAACCGGCCGCGGACGAACTTGCTGCCGGTGAAACGATTGCGGGCGAATCAGACACGACAGAAAACTCCATTGAAACGCCGGCCGAGACACCAACGGTTGAAGAGCATGCGCTCGGAGAGACCGAGAGTCCCGAGCCGCCAAAGGCAGACGAATAGAATCAATAAATGTCAGACGCGAATCAAATCCGGATCAACGAATTGGCGCGAGAGTTGGAGATCAAGGCGAAGGTCTTGATTGACTATCTTCCCGAGATCGGCGTAACCGAGAAGAAGACTCACTCGAGTTCGATCGATGTTGATCATGCCGTGCTTGTGCGGAAGCATTTTCAGCAGCTCGCTGACGACGAAGTTGCTGCGGAAGCTGAGAAGCAGGCGAAGGCTGCGGCGGCGAAAGTTAGGCCAGTTGCAAGGCCCGCGCCGCCTCCACCGCCCGCGGCGCGTCCAGTCGCGGCGCCCGTGGCCGCCAAAACAGCGCCGGAAGCGCCCGTAGTAGCAGCCGCGCCCCCAGCCGCTCCGCCGCCCCGGCCTCCGATTCCAATGAGAGCACCAATCGCGAGCCCCGCGGCGACTGTCGCGCCCGTTGCCGCGCCATCAGCGCCTCCCCAAGCGGTAGCGGCAAAACCCGTTGCAGCCGCACCGGCCGCTCCTCCTGCTGCAAGACCGCCAGTGACTACGCTGCCAAAGTCATCGATTCCGCAACGGCCCGCTGCTGGGTCTACGGCTGGCCGAGCGGCCGCGGCGCCCCCAAAGCCCGTTCTCGGGCCGATGCCGAAGTTGCCGCAGAAGCCATCGATCCAGGCACCCGCAAGCGCGCGCGTTGAGACGCCTGGGAGCGCTCGTCCCGCAGCAGCCGGTCGCCCCGGAACTGCCCCAACAGGACGGCCAGCTGGCCCGTCCAGATTTCCAGTCCGTCCCGGTGGCAGACCGTCAGGGCCGCCGCGCCCAGGCGGCGCACCGCTTCTCGGCCCAAAGCCCAGCGGGGCAGCGCCAGTTGGAAAAGCCGAGCCTGGCAAGCCGCTTTATGTGCGCAAGCCGGCTCAGACGCGCGGCCGTCCGCTCATCGAAAAGAGATTCGCCGAAGGTGAACGCAAGCTTCACCCTGTTCGTACGCGAACGGGCGCGGGCGCGGGCCGCGCGGCTCAGGCCGAAGCGATGCCGGCGCCGGTCAAACGTGAACCGCGCGCGGTGATAATTACCGAAGGCATCACGGTTCGCGAACTTGCCGAAAAGTTGGATATTCGTGCGAAAGAACTGTTGAAAGCGCTGCTGGACAAGGGTGTTTTCGCGAGCATTAATCAAGCTCTCGACACACAAACAGCCACAACTCTCGCGGAAGCGTTCAGCGGAATCGTTCAGGTGGTTTCCTTCGAAGAGCAGCAGGTCCAGGAGGAAACCAAGAAGGAAGAACAGACGGGTAATCTGGTGCCCCGCGCGCCCGTGGTGACTGTAATGGGGCACGTTGACCACGGCAAAACGAGCTTGCTCGACGCGATTCGTGAAACCGAAGTCGCGGCCGGCGAATCTGGCGGAATCACGCAGCACATCGGCGCGTCAGAAGTTCACGTGGATGGCCGCCGCATCGTGTTCATTGACACTCCGGGCCACGAGGCTTTTACGCGCATGCGCGCGCGTGGCGCGAAGGTGACCGACATTGTCGTGCTCGTCGTTGGCGCTGACGACGGAGTCATGCCGCAAACGGAGGAAGCCATCGATCACGCGCGCGCCGCCAAGGTGCCCATTGTCGTGGCGATCAACAAAATTGATAAGCCTGACTCTCAGCCCGAGCGCGTGAAGCGGCAGCTTTCAGACCGCGGATTGATGCCGGAAGATTGGGGCGGCGACACGGTGATGGTGGATGTCTCGGCGCGGACGAAGCAGAACATCCCGCGCCTGCTCGAGATGATCCTCCTCGTCGGCGATCTCCGCGAACTGAAAGCAAATCCCGAAGCTCCCGCGAGCGGCACCGTGCTGGAATCGCGTGTGGATAAAGGCCGAGGTCCGGTCGCAACGGTTCTCGTTCAGAACGGCACTCTGCACGTCGGCGACGTATTCGTCTGCGGTGCGGTTTACGGCAAGGTGCGCGCGCTTTTCAACGATCGCGGCCAGGTCATAAAGGAAGCAGCGCCTGCGACTCCGGTCGAGGTGTTGGGGCTTCAGGGCGTGCCGGAGGCCGGCGATCAATTTCAGGTCGCGGATGAGGCCAAGGCGCGTCACATCGTGGAATATCGCCAAGCGAAGCTTCGCGAGGCCGCGCTGGCAAAATCGGCAAGCGGCCGGCTCACGCTCGACCAATTGCACGAACAATTAAAGGCTGGAGAAGTGAAGGAGCTACCGATTCTGATCAAGGCCGACGTCCAAGGCTCGGTCGAAGTGTTGAGCGAGATGCTGCCCAAGCTTTCAACCGATCAGGTAAAGCTCAAGATCGTGCGTGCGAGCGTCGGAGGGATCACCGAAGCGGATGTGCTGCTCGCTTCCGCGGCCAACGCAATCATCGTCGGATTTAACGTTCGCGCCGACCGCAAGGCTTCCGAGATCGCGCAGCAAGAAGGCGTGGACATTCGTTTCCACTCCATCATTTATGAGCTGACGGATGAATTGAAGAAGGCAATGACGGGCTTGCTCACGCCCGTTCTTAAGGAAGCCTATCTCGGCCGCGCTGAAGTGCGCGACACTTTCCGTGTCAAGGGCACCGGGATGATCGCTGGCTGCATGGTGCAGGACGGTACGATGAAACGCGACGCCGAGGTGCGCGTGATTCGTGACAGCGTGGTTGTGTACACCGGCAGGATCGTGTCGCTGCGGCGCTTTAAGGATGATGTGAACGAAGTCCGCACCGGTTTTGAGTGCGGTATCGGCATTTCGAATTTCAACGACATCAAAACTGGCGACCTCCTCGAATGTTTCGTCATCGAGCGGCTCGCCCCTGCAGCTGCTTCCGCTTAATCGAGTGTGCGAGCGGAGTTCCCGCGCTGTAGGCGGGAGTGTTGTATGTCAATCGGCCTCCTCACCCTGGAGATTCACATTCCCGACGCCCGGTCGCTAAAAGATAAGCGCCAGGTCCTTCGAAGCCTGAAGGACAAGCTGCGCGGGCGCTTCAATGTTGCTGTTGCCGAGCTCGAACATCAGGATTTGTGGCAGCGGTCGGTTGTCGGCGTGGTCAGCATTTCGTCAGACGACAAGCATCTCGAAGAATCCATGCGCGCGGTGGCGGAAGAGTCCGAGCGGATACTGGGCAGAGATTTGATCGGCCAGGAAATCGAATATATTTGAGGAAGAACGATGACGATTGCGGGGCATCGGCCCGAGCGAATCGCCGAAGAAATGAGGAATGAAATTGGCCTGATGCTCGCGGGCGAACTGAAAGATCCGCGGCTGGCAATTCCCCTCTCCGTCAGTGTCGTTCGATTGTCGCCTGACATGCGTCACGCCCGCGTATATGTCCGGATCGAAAGCGAGCCGGACGAAAAGACGAAAGCGCTCAAAGGGCTGGCCGCCGCTGCTGGATTCATCCGCCACGAACTCGTAGAAAGGCTTCAGCTGAGGCGCGCCCCAGAAATCGCGTTCGTTCTCGATGAGTTCGAGGAACATGGACAGCGAATCGAAGAGCTACTCCGTCAGAGCAAACCCCCGGAGAGAGCTGAGTAACGCTGTTCTGGCTTAAGATTTCCCGCACCGAACTCACAACCACACCACAATGTCACGAATACCAAAACCGGCGCCAATTGATGGCGCGCTTGTGGTCAACAAGCCGCAGGGAAAGACGTCGCACGACATCGTCGAATCGGTGCGGCGAATTGCGGGATTCCGCCAGATCGGTCATTTGGGCACTCTCGATCCGCTGGCTACCGGTGTTCTCGTCCTGTTGCTGGGCCGCGCCACTCGACTCATGCGCTTCTACGCGAATCGTCGCAAGCGTTACACCTGTGCTGTTCGTTTCGGATTCGCCACTGACACGTACGATGCTGAAGGCACGCCGCTCGGCCCCGACTCCGCGCCGCAACTCGATCGAGCGGAGATTGAAGAACTCGCGTCGCAATTGACAGGAAGAATTCAGCAGACGCCGCCTGCGTTTTCCGCAAAAAAGATTCACGGCCATCCCGCGCACGAGCTGGCGCGAAAGAAGAAGCCCGTTGATCTGAAGCCCGTAGACGTGGAAGTTCATGAATTTCGTCTGACAGAAATCGAGGGGTCTATCGCGCGATTTGTCGTCGAGTGCGGTTCGGGAACCTACATCCGGTCATTGGCCCATGACCTCGGGAACCGGCACGGGACCGGCGCCCACCTCGTCGAAATCGTGCGCACCGCTGTGGGCGAATTCACGTTGGATCACGCCTCGACGCTCGATGAACTGCAGGATGCCGCGAAGTCGGCGCGGTTCGACGAGCGCGTGATTCGGCTGGAACGGCTGCTATCGGAGTTGCCTCGTGCGATCGTGTTGCCGATCGTCGAGCGGCGCGTCAGCCATGGTGCGAAATTCAATGTCATGGTGTCTCAAATCCAGCCAGGCCAGACGATCGTTCCGCCCGGAGCGCCCGCTTCGCTCGACTCCGGCGATTGGCAACCCGCGCGACTGAGAGTCTTCAACCAGCGCCAGCAATTGATCGCGATCGCCGAAGCTGTTGTCCCGCGCACATACCAGCCGATCCTCGTCCTCGACGCAAAGCAGTAACGATTACAAACGATTCCCAATGTAAGGTACGATTCGCGATCCGCGTGGGCGCCCCGAACCGATCACGGCGGCTTGGTTGGTTCAGGCTCCGGCTCAGGTTCGGGCTCCGGTTGCGGCGGAGGTTGAGGCTGTTCCTCTGGAGGCGCTGCCGCCGGTTGCTCTGGCTGCGGTTGAGGCTGACGCTCTTCGAAAGTTTGGCCCACCGAGCCCCCGCCTTGTTGTGGCGGATGCCCTGCATAGAGCTCGCGGCTTACTCGGTTAACTGGATTAATACGCCGTGGCGTAATCAGAACCAAGAGTTCATCGTCCGTATCTTGAGTAGTGCGATCTCCAGCCAGCAGTCCGATCGTATCCACACCCGCGAGTCCCGGCGTGCCATTGATCGCGTGCATCTCCTGCGATTCGAGAATCCCCGCCAGCGCGCTCGTCTCGTTTTCTTTTAGACGCACTGTGTGTTCAATCGTGCGATTCGTGATGATAGGAAGATCGTTCAGGGTCTCCCCGCTAAGGCTCCGAATCTCGAGCGATAGCTGGAGAGTTACTTCGTTATCGGGATGAAGGCGCGGTGTCGCTTTTAATTTCACCCCAAGATCGAGATATTCAACGCTGGGGTATGGCGTCCCGGTTTCGCCTCCGGTAAGGCCGCTTGCCAGAAGTGATTCGATGGCATTGGAATTGAGGATCACAGTGGCGGAATTCGCTCCCGCATTCGTGACCGCCACGTCCGGCAGGCCGTCTCCATTGAAATCGGCGGACACAACGGAAGAAGGAGCGCTCCCGACCGGCACATCGATCGGTGCGCTGAATTCTCCGCTTCCAAGTCCAAGGAGGATCGATACAGTGTCCGAGGTTTGTTCCGCAATCGCGAGATCAGGTCGCCCGTCTTCGTTGAAATCCGCGATAGCGATCGAGTCTGGAGACTGTGTGGTTGGGTAGGCGACCTGTGTTTGAAATGTTCCATCGCCGTTGCCCAACAGGATCGAGACCGTATCGTCGTTGAAATTTGCCACCGCGAGGTCCAGAAACGTATCGCCGTTCAGATCGGCCGTTTGCACCGCGACCGGATTGTTGCCGGTCGCGTAGTCAACCCTGTTTCTGAACGTTCCGTCCCCGTTACCGAGGAAAACGGAAACCGTCGCCGAATTCTGATTTACGACTGCCATGTCGAGCTTTCCGTCGCCATTGAAATCACCGACCGTGATACCCGTGGGCGCTGACCCGGTCACATAGGTAACTTGCGGCCTGAATGTGCCGTTGCCGTTGCCGAGCAAAATTGAAACTGTGTTGTCAGCTTGATTGGCCACTGCGAGATCGACAAATCCGTCGCCGTTGAAATCTCCCGTCGCCACCGAGACGGGAGTCTTGCCAACTGGGAAATCCTGTTTGTTCGCAAGTGTGCCGTCACCGTTCCCGAGAAGCACGGAGACAGTGTTGTCGGTCTTGTTCGCGACGACCACGTCCAGTTTGCCGTCTCCATTGAAATCGGCCAGCGCCAGCGCGGTCGGCCCGTTGCCGGTGTTGAAATCCGTCTTAGCGCCGAAGGTTCCGTCTCCGTTGCCAAGGAACACCGACACCGTGTCATCGCCAAAATTCGTAACCAGTAGGTCAATGAACGAGCCAGTGGCCGTTTGCAAAACTCCTTCCGCTATGCCGGTCGGTGTTGTTCCGGTTGTGAGTTCAGAAGTTGTGAAGCCACTTGTGGACACTCCGGGAATATTCGTGGAAGACCCAAGGCTGTTCGAATATTGCGCCAACGAAACCGGCACGCGGTTCCCAACGAAAAATGTTGCAGGGTGGCCGTCCTCAGCGCGCAGCTTGATGTGCTGGCCGTTGCGGACAGTCGATAGCATCGAAGAAAAATTCGCCGTCAGTCCAGGAAGGGTCCCAACGAACGTGGACCCGCCGCCGCCGAATGCGTATAGCGGAGGAATGAGCCCGGAGAGACTCAGCTGCCCGCCGCTTAACAGGCCCCCAATTTGCGAACTCGTGAGCCCGGAGAGGGAACTCGGCGTGCCGAACACCTGCTGGATTACGCTGACTAGTCCAGCCAGCCCTGACTCAGCCGTTTGAATTTCTTGCTTGTTCAACGCATACAACGTGCTGCTCTGTGGCGGCAGAATTCCAAGATTTAGAGCCGACTGCCGGTTTATTTCCAGGAGTTCCATGTCAATTATGAGCTGGCCTCGCGGTTTCTCGAGGTCATCGACAAGCTGCGTGGCGAGAGCGATGGCGGAAGGAGTTGCGCGCAGCGTGAGAGTGCGCGAACGCGAGTCCAAAACTGTTCTCGTAATTCCAGTGATGTCGCGGACGGCTCGGAGCATTTCGGTGATGTCATCCTGCGTGCTCGACGCCGGCAGCAGAATCGTTCGCGTCACGGAAGGCTCATAGTCACGGCGTTTCTGAGGCGTATCCTGCGCCACAAAAAACAGATCGGAGGCCATCGGCCTCCAGAACGTGGAGGTCATCTCGCCGAGGACCTTCATTGCCGTGTTGAAATCCACTTGTGAAACCACCAGATGCACGGGTCGCGCTACGAGATCGACGTCGAACGTCGCGTGCACTCCAAACTGCCGCGCGATCTCCTGATACGCGCCTTGAACGTCGCCCTTAAAATTGAAATCGTGAGTACCCGGCGCCGGATTGAGGTATGTCAGGCCGCTCAGTGATTCGTCAGCGTCTTTCTTGACAGGCTTCTCCGGGGCGCTCAACTCATTCCATCGTTCCCGGGCGATTGCGTCGCCGGGATCAAGTGCAATGGCGGCACTCAATCCCGCGCGGGCTTCCTGCATGCGGCCTGAGACGGCATCGCGCTCGGCACGATCCACATACGCCTGCACGAGCTGGCTCCGAGCCACGTCTCGCCGGATTGCGTATTGGCGATTGTCCGGAAGCGCGCGCGCGGCCTCGGAATAGTCCGCGAAAGCCTCGCGCCAATTCTTATCCGTCTCGGCTCGGAGGCCACGAGCAAAAGCATCCTTTGCGCGTTTCGGGTCGGCAGACGGCGATGCCGGTTTCGGCGCCTGAGTCTGAGTAGTCGCACTATCCGGATGTGGCGGCAACGGGGTCTGGGCGAGCGTGGAGTGGGAGCAGCACGCAATGGCAAACGCCAGTGCGCCCGCGCAAGCAGAAACGCGCCAGTTGAACCGCCGCGAAGTCAAATCCCGCGCGGAGTTCAACATGAAAATGAGCGTGTCATTCTTGGATTTACCTAAACCACTATGTGCTTCGGGGCGCGCGGCACTGCGTTGCCGGGAGCCTGTATTGTACAAGGATTAAGATGCGGTTCGGGCGGGATTTGGGAGCCCGCGTGTGCACATCATCGCGAGGTAAAAATTCATCACATTGTAATTCGTTAAGGCCGACAGCGTGTTTGCAGCCACCGCTGCGTTCGTCCCTGGGGCTTCCCGGCGCGATTTTTTTTCGGCGTTCCGGGTTGACGGAAAGTACAAGGCGGGTCTACACTTGTTTTGCTAGTTGTTAGTGAATTTCAACTGGGATTGTCATGCTTTCTGCCTTGCTGGTTGCCCTCCGTGAAGGTGTCGAAGCCGCGCTTATTGTCGGCATTGTCCTAGTGTATCTAAATCGCACCGGCCGGCGAGCCCTGGCAGGATATGTGTGGGCGGGTGTCGCGGCCGCGGTGGCCTGCAGCTTTCTCGCGGCGGTGATGCTGCAGCGCTGGAAGGTCAGCGAGGACGGGTTCGAGGGCTTGATGATGCTCCTCGCCGCCGTCCTGGTGGTCACCATGATCGTGTGGATGAACCGCATTGCGCGCAGCCTGAAGAAGGAAATCGAGCGGCGTGTCGAAGGTTACGCTCAAAAAACGACGCGAGCAGCGGGAATTGGGATCGCGTTTTTCGTTTTCTCGATGGTCTTACGTGAAGGCGCCGAGCTTGTTCTTATTTTGCGCGCGGTTGAACTGTCAAGCGCGGGATTGGACGTGTGGATCGGCACCGGCTTGGGCATTTTCCTGGCCGTCGCGGTTGGTTTGTTCTTCTTTCAAGGAACGCTGCGGATTCCGCTTGGGCGCTTTTTCGCAGTGACCAGCACGATCTTGATGGTTGTCGCGTTTCAGCTCGGCCTGACCGGCGTGCACGAACTGAGCGAGGCACAGTGGATTTGGTCGAGTAAGACCGAGATGGCCACGATTGGACCCATCGTTCGCAACGAGTTTTTCTTTTTCGTCGTGATTCTCGGCGTTGCCGCGCTGGCCATCTTACGCGAGTGGTTTGCGGCCGCGAAGCCCGCGGCCGACGAAGCGCTAAACTCCGCCGAACGCCGCCGTCGCGAGTGGGAGTATCGCAAGCAGCGTCGCTGGAGCTTCGCCGCCGCATTTCTGTGCCTTGCGGTAATTCTCATGTTTACCGCGGATTTTGTATACGCGCGAACCGCGGCTGCGCCAGTGCAGGCAACGCACCTCACGGCGCAGGACGGAATGGTCGAGATTCCAACCAATGGCTTGGCTGATTCCGATCTTCACTTCTATTCCGCCGACGCAAATGGCAGGCCGGTCCGGTTTTTCGTGATTCGGAAGGGAAATGGAGACTACATCGCAGCACTCGACGCCTGCCAGATTTGCGGATGGTCGGGATACCGGCAGCAAGGTCAAAACGTAATTTGCCGCAACTGCGGCGCTGCAATTTACGTTCCGTCCATCGGCGATCCGGGCGGCTGCAATCCCGTGCCGGTAAAATCGCGGGTCCAAGCCGGTAACTTGATTCTCGATCTTTCCGCCTTGGCCAGTTCGGCAGCTTCCGCCCACTAGAGAGGGTTTCCGACTGTGCCAGGTGCAGCCATTTAAATGTTTGCCCGCCTTGTTGGAGAGTCCTTCATCCGCAGTCCACGCCGAAAGCTTTTGGCCGTTGCCGCGCTAACGGTTGGAATGGCGGTTGCCACTGCAGCGCTGAGTGTGGCGCTCGACGTCGGAGACCGCCTCGCGCGCGAATTCCGTAGCCTTGGCGCTAATCTGCTGGTAACGCCTCAGTCCGATACTCTGCCGCTCCAGATCGGCGGCGTGGACTATAGGCCCGTTGATGAAGGCGGCTACCTACAAGAGTCGGACATCGGGAAACTCAAGACCATCTTTTGGCGGCATAACATCATCGGATTTACGCCGTTCCTTGATGTCCCAAGCCGAATTTCAGATGGCAAGTCCTCGACGGACGTGACCGTGATTGGCACTTGGTATCGGCATATCGTTGCTGTGCCCGGCGGCACAACGTTCGCAACCGGAGCCGCGATCACGCACCCGTGGTGGAAAGTGCAGGGAACTTGGTTTACAGAAGGGTCGAACGAGTGCGTAATCGGTGAGGCGCTCGCCGCGCGCCTTTTTCCTGCTGACTCTGCAATCGGTCGCAGAATCGAGCTCACTCCGGCACAAGCGGCCAGCGATCCCGCAGCTGGCAAGAATTCGCCGGTGTCACTCTTGGTGACCGGCGTGCTCTCGTCCGGAGACGCCGAAGATGACGCAATTGTTGTGCCTCTCGCTGTCGCACAGCGAATGTCCGGCCATGCCGGCCAGTATCGACGGCTATTCGTTAGCGCTTTGACCAAGCCAGAGGACACGTTTTCTCAGCGCGATCCGACGAGAATGACTCCAGTTGAATATGACCGCTGGTACTGCTCTCCCTACATTTCGTCGATCGGCCTCCAGATTCAGCAGGTGCTGCCCGGGACTGAAGGACGTCCAATTCGGCGCGTGGCTGAAACAGAAGGCCGCGTGCTTTCGAGAGTGAGCACATTGCTATGGCTCGTAACGCTCGCCGCGCTTTTCGCTGCGGCGCTCGCGATTGCAGCAACTTCAGCCGCTTCGATTCTCGAGCGCCGCGTCGAAGTCGGCCTGATGAAGGCGCTGGGCGCCACAAATCTCGTTGTAGGAGGAATCTTCCTCGCAGAGCAAGTTTTGCTGGCGATCGCCGGCGGCGGGGCCGGCTTCCTGCTCGGCGCTGCACTCGCGCGCGTGCTGGGCGAAAGTATTTTTGGCATTCCCGCAACTCTTCGAATGATTTTGCTGCCAATCATTCTCGCGCTAGCGGTCCTCGTTGCGGTTGTTGGCAGCATGGTTCCGCTGCGGCGAGCCGCGCTCCTCGAACCTGCGCCGATCTTGAGGGGTGAGTGATGTTTGGCCGCTTATTGTGGCAACTTCTTCGTGGCAATCGAGGCCGGCTTGCTGTTGCCCTTGTTGCAATAGTGGGCGGCGGTGCCGTGATTTCCGCAATGTTCAACATGGAGATCGACGTCCGGAAGAAACTGACTCAGGAATTTCGCTCGCTCGGCGCAAACGTGGTCCTTTCCGGCCAAGGAACAGGTGATCAAGCTCTGATACGCGAATCGGCGGCTGAAGGCGTCGTCGAGCGGCTGCAGCCGCAGGGCACCATCGCCTCGCCCTTCTTGTACGTCGTTGCGAGAACGGCTGCGAATCAGCCCGTCGTTCTTGCCGGGACGTGGCTCGACCGAGCGCCCGTAATCACTCCGTGGTGGCAAATTCAAGGCGAGGCCATTTTGGCGCGAGATGACATCTCCCATTGCCTCGTCGGAAAAAATGTCGCGCGGCAATTCGCTCTCGCTCCGGGAAGCGATCTCGAATTGCGTTACGCCGATAAAGTGGCGCACTTTTCCGTATCGGGCATAATCACGGCGGGCGACGACGAAGATGATCAAGTCTTTGCAAATCTCGCCGTAGTTCAGAATCTCTCCGGGCTCGCCGATCGAATTGCGATGATCCAGTTGCGTGTTCCGGGTTCGCCGGCGGCTATTCAATCATTTGCGTCGCAACTAAAGATCGTGCTCCCTGACGCGGAAGCCCGCCCCATCCGCCAGATATCGGAAACCGAGGGAAGCTTGCTGGCGAGGATTCAGTTGCTGATGATCACGATGTCGCTCCTGATTTTGACGCTGACGGGTCTCTGCGTCCTCGCGACCATGGCCGCACTCGCAATGGAGCGTCGCGCCGACGTGGGCCTCATGAAGGCGCTGGGCGGTTCGATCGGACGCATCGTACGACTCTTTCTTGCGGAAGTTGCGGTGCTAGGCGCAGTCGGAGGGGTGCTCGGCTACGTTTTCGGCGCTGCATTGACACTGTGGGCCGGGAAGCGCGTTTTCGGAGTGATGATTTCGCCGCCGCTCGAAGTGTTGCCGCTCACGATTGTGCTCATGGTTGGAGTCGCGCTCGCTGGCGCGCTGCCGCTTCGCCTTCTCGGCAAAGTGAAACCCGCAGTCATACTGCGGGGCGAATGATGGCGCGTTTGGTCCAAGTCGAGGGGCTCACGAAGGTGTATGGCAAAGTGCGCGCACTCGATGGCGTCACGTTCGATGTCGAGGCCGGTGAATGGATCGCCATGATGGGTCCGTCGGGTTCCGGCAAGACGACGCTGATCAATATTTTGGGCGGCCTGGATACGCCCACCTCCGGGTGCGCCGTGGTGGATGGCGTGGACGTCGCGCGGTTCGATGAAGCCGGGCTCACACGCTACCGAGCTGAGAAAGTCGGCTTCGTCTTTCAGCAGTTTCATCTCGTGCCGTATTTGACCGCGATAGAAAACGTGATGCTCGCACAATATTTTCACAGCACGACGGATGAAAATGAAGCCAAGAAGGCGCTCGAACGCGTCGGGCTCGGCGATCGTTTGACGCACGTTCCCGCGCAGCTTTCAGGCGGCGAGCAACAGCGCGTAGCCGTCGCGCGATCGCTCATCAATCACCCGAAACTCTTGCTCGCTGACGAACCGACTGGAAATCTCGATGAAACGAACGAGCAGATCGTCATCAATCTCCTAAGGGAGCTTCACGCTGAAGGGCACACGATCTTGATGGTTACTCATGATCCCTCGATCGGGCGGCTGGCGGATCGCCGAATCGAGCTCGCTCACGGGCGTCTCCAACAGATAATCACAATTTCGGCCGAAAGCTGACTCCAATGCCCATTCCACTCGAATCGCGAAAAAAACCGATTGACGTCAAGGTTCGCGTCTCCACCGGCGAAGGCGTGGACATCACCTGGGCCGATGGCCATACGAGTCATTTCGATTTTCCATATCTCCGCGACAGTTGTCCCTGCGCTCTCTGCAACGACGAGAGAGAAAAAACAAAAAAGCTCGGCAGCGCAGCCAGTTCACCGCTGCCCATGTTTAAGCCGAAGGTCACGGCGAAGAGTGCCAATGCCGTCGGTAATTACGCGGTGCAAATTCAGTTCTCCGATGGCCACGCGACAGGGATCTTCAGCTTCGAGCATCTTCGCGAGCTATGCCCCTGCGCCCAATGTGCGCACGAATTCCGATCTCAGCCGTCTTCATGACTTCTGTAGGCTTCGGCGGTGGTTCAGTATGAAAGTGCACGTACTGAGTGAGTTTCTGATTAGCGTTTATCAGGTGGGATGCGAAGGCTGGTCTCCAGCGAGATGCGATACGCTCCCAATGATTGACACGCTCGAAGCGCAAGAGAAAGGAAACCGGCCGCGAAGAAGATTAGTACTAACCACGGGTCGTGGGAACCGTGAGCAAAACCGCGCGCGTTTCGTCAATCTGGTAAAATATTTGCCTCATGAGAACTACGTTCACGGCCAAATTGCAGAAAAGTCCCAAGAAGGGCGGATGGACTTATGTGGTCTGGCCTGAGTCCGTCAAATTCTTTGCAACTCGCGGACTGGTAAAGGTCAAGGGAAGCGTCGACGGTTGTCCATTCCGAAGTTCATTCATGGCGATGGGTGATGGGACACATAAGCTGCCAATAAAAGCGGAAATCAGGCGAATCATCGGTAAAGAAGTTGGCGAGACCGTTTCTATTCGGTTGGATAAGCGACTAAAGTAGAAGTTGGTAGGCGAACTCGGCCAAATCGTCGATCTCAGTGAAGCTACGCAGACGCTCTCCTGTGCCAAACTGCTACGCCCACAGGCACAAGCAAGCTTGGGGACTTTCTTTCGAATCCGTTTGATAATATAGTCATTCCCCGCGCTTCTACGGCTCATGGCATCAGACCCGACGCAGTCCAAAACTTCACCTAGTTCGATTCGTCCAGCCGTCCGGGTGATCGTGGCCACGACGGCCATGCTCACTTTCATATCGTTTTGGCGGGCCGCCGCTGTCGTCCTAAACGATTTGGCTTCATCGGCTTACTACGCCGGCGGCGAAGCCGAGCAGTTCATCGGCAAGACCGCACCCTGGTTCATCCTGGCCATCATGCTGTTTTCGTACGCGGTTCGCGCCGTGTACGTCGAAAGCTGCAGCATGTTCGTCCGCGGCGGCGTTTACCGCGTGGTCAAGGAAGCGCTCGGCGGAACGATGGCGAAGATTTCCGTCTCTGCCTTGATGTTCGATTACGTGCTGACCGGGCCGATCAGCGGCGTATCTGCCGGCCAGTATCTCGCTGGGGTTCTCAACGAACTATTCGCCTACAGCCATTTGAATATCGTGCTGCCCCCGAACGCTGCCGCGGCGTTTTTCGCCATTCTAGTGACGGTGTACTTCTGGTGGCAGAACATCAAGGGAATCCCCGAATCAAGCGAGAAGGCGCTGCGCATCATGCAGCTTACGACGGTCATGGTCGTTCTTCTTCTCGGATGGTGTGGCTATACGCTCTGGGTGCGCGGCGGTCATCTCCCGCCATGGCCGATTCCAAAAAACATGCACCACGACAAGGCCGCGCTCGGCTGGCTTTATGGCACCAGGATTCCCGAGCTGTTCACCTTCGTGATCATCATCGTCGGACTCGGCCATTCGGTGCTGGCGATGAGCGGCGAAGAAACGCTGGCACAGGTCTACCGGGAAATCGAGCATCCCAAACTTCCGAATTTGAAGAAGACCGGATTAGTTATCTTCATTTACAGCCTCTTGTTCACGTCGCTCGTATCTTTCTTCGCGGTCATGATTATTCCCGACGGACAACGGCACCAGTGGACCGAGAATTTGATCGGCGGCCTGGCCATGCACTTGGTCGGCCCGTTTCCGTTGCTCCTCGCATTTCACGTTTTCGTTGTTGTCGTCGGCACTCTGATTCTTTCCGGCGCCGTAAACACGGCCATCGTTGGCTCCAACGGCGTGCTCAACCGCGTTTCCGAAGACGGTGTGCTCACGGACTGGTTTCGTCATCCCCACCGGAAGTATGGGACCTCCCACAGAATCATCAACATGGTCGTCATTGGACAGGTCCTCACGATTGTGGTGAGTCGTGGCGACGTCACCTTCCTCGCAAACCTTTACGCATTCGGCGTCATTTGGAGTTTCGCGCTGAAAGGCGTTTCCGTGTTGGTGCTTCGTTACACGCATCCGCAGGATCGCGAGTACCGCGTACCGTTGAATTTTACAATCGGCGGTAAGGAAATTCCCGTCGGGCTCGGCTTGATTACGCTCGTGTTGTTGTCAATTGCGATCGTAAACCTCTTCACAAAGCCTGATGCGACGGTTGCCGGTGTTGTTTTTACGATTCTGCTTTTTACCATATTCGAGATTTCCGAGAAGATCATGCATAGGCGCCTGGTTGGCGCGCACGTCGAACTCGATCAGTTCAATTTGGCGCAGGAAGGCGATTTGACGCCTTCGACGGTGGGCGCTCATCCAGGCAACATTCTCGTACCAGTGAGCACGTATTACGCGCTTTATCATCTCGAAGCCGTCCTGCGCCAGGTGCGCAATCCACAACCCGACATTGTTGTTCTCCACGTCCGCATGCTGCGCCGAGCCGCTTCCGGCGAATACGATCTGACGCCCGACCAGCTTTTCAGCACCATTGAGCAATTGCTCTTCACGAAAGTGCTGGCAATGGCGGAGAAAGAGGGCAGACCGGTGCGCCTCGCGGTGGCATCGGCGAATGATTTGTGGGACGCAATCCTGCGCGCCGCCGTAAACCTGCAATCATCGGCGATTGCTGTGGGAAACTCAGCGAAACTGCCGATTACCGAGCAAGCGCGCGAGGTCGGCGTGGCTTGGGAGCGCATGCCCGAGCCACGTCCGCACGTGGCGCTCGAAATCTTCACGCCCGCGGGTCAGGAGCAGATCTTTTATTTGGGCCCTCACGTTCCGCGGCTTACCACGAAAGAAATCGACTTGCTGCACAACGTCTGGCTCCAGCTCAGCGAGAAGCTGGGCAATAATGAGGAACTGCACCACCACGATATCGTCCATTTCGCCTTGGACGAACTGGAGCGGGAAATCGAGCAGGGACAGATGCCGGACGTGATCGAGCGGCTTCGGCAGCACTTAAATGCGATCAAAGACCGGCGGAACTCTACTTAGCGGCGATTGCCGCACGCGCAAGCCCAGCAGCGCTCAGCAAGCCTCGCAGGGCCATCACACCACCGGCAATACCCAGCGCCATCGGGGCTAAGCGAGACGGAAGCCACGCAATGCTCAAAATCGCAACTCCGGCCACCGCGAATGAGCTGGCGCGCAATCGCTCGTACCACCGCGTGGAAGCTGGCGACCAGCGCATGCCGGCGCGGACGCTCCAATAGATCAGAAGCACGCCGAGCAGAATCCACGTGACCGGACTCGTTGACGGCCGAAGCCGATGCGAGGCCGCGAGTAGCATCAAAAGGGCGCCGAGAAGGAAAAGCACGATCTCATTAAAGAGGCGAAAGAGATTTGTCGGAGCGGTCGTGGTCGAGGAAGCGCGTTCCATACGAGCCACATTATGCTTCACGGCCTTCGTCGACGCAATTTCGCGCGGGCGCAGCGCAGGCATCTGCCTCGCGAGAAAGTGCTACAATGCTTGCTTCCTCGGTGAATCGCCGCGCTCGTCGCGAGAATCTAATCGGTATTCTTAAAGGAGTATCGCTTGTACAAAGTCATCGTTATCGGCAGCGGTTGCGCTGGCCTGACGGCCGCTGTTTACGCCGCTCGCGCTGATCTGAAACCGCTCGTTATAGACGGGCATGAGCCAGGCGGCCAGCTCTCCCTGACCACGATGGTCGAGAATTTCCCCGGATTCCCCGATGGCATCCTCGGGCCTGAGTTGATCGAAAATATTCGCAAGCAGGCGCAGCGCTTCGGCGCCGAATTTCGCACGGGCGTCATCTCCCAGGTCGATCTGAGCACGAGGCCATTCAAGCTTACCGTGGGCAATGACATTCTGGAGTGCGAGGCGTTGATCGTGGCGTCGGGCGCTTCAGCGCGCACGTTGGGCCTGCCCTCGGAGCGCGAGTTGCTGGGCCATGGACTCTCCACATGCGCGACGTGTGACGGGTATTTCTTCCGCGATAAGGAGATCGTCGTTGTGGGCGGCGGTGATTCTGCCATGGAAGAGGCCACGTTTCTCACCAAGTTCGCGAAACACGTGACTATCATTCACCGCCGCGACGACTTCCGCGCCTCCAAAATCATGCTCGATCGCGCGAAATCAAATCCCAAAATCAAATTTCTCACGCCCTTCGTGGTGGAAGAACTCAACGACGCAGCGAAAAAGAATCTCGAATCCATTCATCTCCGCAATGCCACCACCGGGGAAACGTCCGTCCTAAAGATAGATGGCGTTTTCCTCGGCATCGGGCATGATCCGAATACAGCGGTATTTAAAGGCCAACTCGACATGAATCCCGAAGGCTATTTGATCGTCAAGGACGGCAGCCGGACCAACGTCGAGGGCGTCTTCGCGGCCGGAGACGTGCACGATCACATCTATCGCCAGGCCATTACCGCCGCCGGAGCGGGCTGCATGGCTGCACTGGACGCGGAGCATTTTCTCGCCGACCACAGTATTTAGTGTTGTTTGAATCGCGCTGAAATTTGTATGGACGCTGGCGCCAGGCCACTCTCGTGTGGATAATCCTTTCCGCATGTTCATTCACAACTTTCTCGCCCAATTCCCGCGAATCGCCTGCTGATGCTTCGGGCTACGCTTCTCAAGCTTTCGGAAAGCAAACGACTGGCACGCTGGGCAATGAGCAATGGCTTAAGCCGCAGCGTCGCCCATAGATGGGTTGCTGGAGAAACGCTCGAGGATGCCATCGCCGCCGCACGAACTCTGAATGCAGGCGGTTTTCCCGTTAGCCTCGATCTCCTGGGAGAAAATGTCCTCGATAAAGACGGGGCAATCCGCGCGGCAGACACCTACGTCGCAATGTTCGAACGCATCGCGGCGGAAAGCCTCAATGGAAATATTTCCCTGAAACTGACTCAGCTTGGCCTCGATCTCGATCCCGCACTTTGCGAATCGCTAGTGTCGCGCATTGCCGATTCCGCCGCGCGGCGTGGAAATTTCTTGCGAATTGATATGGAAGGCTCGCCTTACACCCAACGCACGGTAGATCTCTGCAAGCGCGTGCGCGCAAGGACGGATTCTGTGGGCACGGTAATTCAATCCTATCTGCGCCGAAGCGAGCAGGATGTTCGCGATCTCATCGCTGTGGGGTGCCGAATCCGTCTCGTAAAAGGCGCATATAAGGAGCCGGCCGAAATCGCGTTTCCGGCAAAGGCGGATGTGGACGCGAATTTTGTGAGTCTGATGAAGATTCTCTTGCCCAGTGGCATCTACCATGGAATCGCCACTCACGATCCGCGGATGATTGATGCAACGAAAGACTTCGCGTCGTCGAATGGGATTGGAAAGGAACAATTCGAATTTCAGATGCTGTATGGAATTCGGACGGACTTGCAACGGCAGTTGATCGATGAGGGCTACCGCTTGCGCGTGTATATCCCCTTCGGCACGGATTGGTATCCTTACTTTATGCGGCGCCTCGCCGAACGCCCCGCGAACCTGACGTTTTTCCTGCGAAACCTATTCCGCTAATCATCCGACTTCAATCGCTAAAGCTTCTGGCAGATAGCCACTCCATCGCGCAACGGCACGATAATTGGAAATAGCTTATGCGACGCGTAGATCGCGCGGTTGAATTCCTGGATGCCGCGCGTATTTTCATCTTGTGGCCGGCGGGTGACTTTGCCTGACCATAGCACATTGTCAGTGATGATAAGGCCGCCGCTGCGCAGGCGAGGCAACGCCCGGCGAAGCGATTCCGGATATTGATGTTTGTCCACATCGATGAAAATGATATCGAACTTCCCCGGCGTCTGTTCGAGAAGCGTCAACGCGTCTCCGACGAGCACATCCACTCTTCGCTCAACACCCGCACGCGTCAGAAACTCCCGCGCCGTGCGGGCATTCGATGCGTCGCCGTCAGTATAGTAAACACGTCCCTGCGGACCAACAGCGCGCGCCAGCCAAATCGTCGAGTACCCGATCGCCGAGCCCATCTCGAAAACTCGCCGCGCTTTCGTCAATTTCGCCATCAGGTAGAGAACTCTCGCGCAGGCAGGGCCAATGATAGGGATGTCCCGCCGCTTAGCCAGCTTCTCCATTTCGCTCAGGACAGCATCGCGCTTTGGCAGCAAATCGTTCATATACGATTCAACGCCTTCGTTGAGAATGAGTCCACCCATCATCTCCTCTTTTCTGCGTCGCACGTCGGTAGACGCAGGCATATCTATTCGATCGATTCGCCCGGCTTGAGAGCGTGAATCTCGAGCCCGGCCATATCTTGCGTCAATTCGCGCAAAGTTTCCGGGCGCCCGGTAAGAACCGGAAAAGTTCCGTAATGCATCGGCACAACGTGCTTGACGCCGAGCAGCCGAATGGCCAGCGCCGCTTCGCGCGGGCTCATTGTGTAATGATCCCCGATCGGCAAAAGAGCCAAATCCGGCGCATGGAGTTCGCCGATGATTTTCATGTCGCCGAACACAGCCGTGTCGCCCGCGTGATAGACCGTCATCCCGCCCGGCAAGCGAATCACGAATCCTGCCGCTTCGCCGCCGTAGACCATTTGCCCGCCGTCCTCAATTCCGCTTGAATGGATCGCGTGCACCATCGTAGCTTCCACATCGCCCAACGCAACAGTCCCGCCTTTGTTCATTCCCTGACCCTTCGCCCTGTCGGCGCCCTGCGATGCCAGCCAGCCACATATTTCCGGCATCGCGACTATCTCCGGCTTGAATTGCTTCGCCAGTGACACGGCATCTCCCAGGTGGTCGGAATGGCCATGCGTAATGAATATCACGTCGGCTCGTTCTGGCTTTTTCAGCGTTTCGGGGCATGTCGGATTCGACGTAAGGAACGGGTCTATCAAGAGAACTCGCCCGGACGGCGTCACAATCCGGAATGCAGCGTGGCCGAGCCACGTCAATCGGTTCCCCCGCATGCGAAGCATAGTCCTCCTAAAATGGCGGCAAATTAACTGCGCTATCCCGCGGCAAATATTAACAACTGACTCACGCCATGCATTCTATCCGCTTCCGCGAATCCGCACCAACTCGGAGAACGCAATTAGAACCGCGCGTCTTGTGCCACTCGCGGATTGATGGTATAAAAATTTGTGAGCATTCCTACCAGATTTGATGGCATTTACCTGGTGACCGTCGAGGAGACGCCCTTATGGCTTACGTAATCGCCGAACCGTGTATCGGTACGAAGGACACCGCTTGCGTAGACGTGTGTCCTGTCGACTGCATCCATCCGCGCAAGGATGAGGCGGATTTTGCCAACGAAAAGATGCTTTACATTCATCCCGACGAGTGCATCGATTGCGGTGCCTGCGTTCCGGTTTGCCCGGTAACCGCGATTTTCGCATTGGAAGACTTGCCGGAGAGGTGGAACAGTTTTACCCCGATCAACTCCGATTGGTACAAGAACAGACAGGCCTGAAATTGTGGTTCCCAGCAGGAGTGTAGCGGGTGTCGCTGGGGCTGTGAGGTTTGCGGCGAGGTAGTTTGACTCGCCGCATTTGTTTCCCTGCTCTTGTTAAACGTCGAGTCCCAACTGTTGTTTTGCTGCCGCGCTAATCATGCTCGGATTCCACGGCGGTTCCCACACCAGATCCACTCGGACGCCGCTCACGCCGCCCACTTTTCCAATCTCCTGCTTCACCTGTTCCGGAATCGAAAGAGCGGCGGGGCAGCCTTGAGACGTCAAAGTCATTTTCACCACCACCTGTCCGGAATCGTCCGAAGTCACGTCGTAAATGAGACCGAGATCAACGATGTTGACCGGAATTTCTGGGTCGTAGCACTTGCGGAGCGCTTCCATAACTATTTCTCGATCGGCGGCCACGGGAAAGCTCCTCTCGACAGATGGCTTTCAAAGCTACTCGTGAATCGGGCTCACGTTTGATTCGCTAGGATTCCACACGGCCTCCAGAGTGTCAAACGCAGTGAAATAGCTACCGCAGCAGTCTGTGTGTAGAATTCCTTCGGCGTGATTCACGGCGCGGCCGCCGCATCGAGGATACGGATACCTATGCCAATCGCTGTCAGCGTCGAACTCGAAGGAGTGAAGCTAGGCATTCTTGAACTCGACGGTGTAAGCGTGGCCGCCTCCTCCGGCGCTCTCTCCGGCGAAATCCTGCACCTCAGCGAGCAAATCCATCGAAGCGTAACCGTTGACCAAGTCTCCGAACGCGATTCGGTGCGCGCCGTGCGCGCCATGTTTCGCGCATGGGGCATTGATCCCGCTCGCTACCGGCCTTCTTCTGAAGCCCTCCTGCGCCGCATCGCACAGGGAAAGGGCCTCTATCGAATTTCGAATGTCGTGGACGCAGGAAATCTGGGCTCACTCGAAACCGGCTGGCCCTACGGTATCTATAACCGCGCATCGATATCGCCACCCGTCACCTTCCGCGAGGGTGAAACGAGCGAAACCTACGAAGGTATCGGCAAGCAAACCTGGCATCTCGCCGGTCGCCCTGTGCTAGCGGATGTAAATGGCGCCTTCGGAAGTCCAATCAGTGATTCCACGCGCACGATGGTGACCGACGCCGCGCACGATTTTCTCGCCGTGATTTACGCGCCCGCCAACGCGGCGGCCAGTGCAATCGAGAGCGCGCTCCAAAACCTGAGTGACAGGATCATGAAGTCCGGTGGTGGCAGCACCGTTCACATCGGCATCGTTCCGTGAATACAAGGTAGTCACGCCGCGAATTTAGTGTAGAAACCACGCAGATTG
>Ga0302180_10000989_pt1 | contig 22993 bp, 24 predicted proteins | sample I_Palsa_E3_2_FD_200575 | JGI IMG/M metagenome (GOLD analysis project Ga0302180, IMG submission 200575) | Peat permafrost microbial communities from Stordalen Mire near Abisko, Sweden - I_Palsa_E3_2 | ecosystem: Environmental > Terrestrial > Soil > Palsa > Peat permafrost | place: Sweden... | reverse complement strand
CCATGAACCAGAAGTTGCCGTCCTTGTCGCGTTTGCAGCCGTCGCCGGCCAAGAACTTGCCCGGGAACTTCGACCAGTACGTTTGTTTGTAACGTTCGTCGTCGCCCCAAATGCCGCGCGTCATGCCCGGCCAGGGCCGCGTAATGACCGCGTAGCCGCCGCCGCCCAAGGGAACCGAGTTGCCCTTTTCGTCGACAACGTCGGCCTGGATGCCGGGGAACGGACGCGTGGCTGAACCCGGAAGCAATGTTGTGATGCCGGGAAGCGGCGTGATCATGATGCCGCCGGTTTCCGTCATCCACCACGTGTCGCAGACCGGAACGTTGTTGTTGCCGATCCATTGGCGGTACCAGATCCACGCTTCGGGGTTGATCGGCTCGCCGACCGAGCCCAACAGCCGCAGCGATGAGAGATCGTGTTTGGCCGGATACTCGGTGCCCCACTTCATGAACGTGCGAATTGCCGTCGGAGCGGTGTAGAAAATCGAGACCTTGTAACGCTCGATGATCTGCCAGAGCCGATCCTTTTCGGGGAAATCCGGCGTGCCCTCGTAGATCACGCTGGTTGCGCCGTTCGCCAGTGGGCCGTACACGATGTAGGTGTGGCCGGTGACCCAGCCGATATCGGCGCCGCACCAGAAGATGTCTTTGTCTTCTTTGAGATCGAAGATCAACTTGTGCGTCGCGGTTGCCTGGGTGAGATATCCGCCGGTGGTGTGCTTGATGCCTTTGGGTTTTGCCGTCGTGCCGCTCGTATACAGTAAGAACAGCAGGTCTTCTGCGTTCATACGTTCGGGCTCGCACGTTGTCGATTGTCCGGCAGTAACCTCGTCGAACCAATAGTCGCGACCGTCGTGCATGTAGACTTCGTCGCCGACGCGTTTGGCGACGAGACAGTGCTTCACCGAAGGCGTCTTTTCCATCGCGATGTCGCAGTTGCGCTTGAGCGGAACCTTCTGCCCGCGGCGCCAGCCGTAATCCGCGGTGATGATCGCGACGCACTGCGAATCGTTGACGCGATCGATGATCGAATCGGGTGAGAATCCACCGAAGATCACCGAGTGCGGAGCGCCGATGCGTGCACAGGCCAGCATCGCGACCGGAAGTTCGGGAATCATCGGCATGTAGATCGCGACGCGGTCGCCCTTCTTAATGCCGAGCTTGCGCAGACCATTGGCAAACTTGCACACGTCGTCCAGCAATTGTTGGTACGTGATGGTCCAGCGATCGCCGGGTTCGCCTTCATAGTAGTAGGCGATCTTGTCGCCTTTTCCAGCTTTCACGTGGCGATCCAAACAATTGACCGACACGTTGAGTTCGCCGTCGTAAAACCACTTGGCGAAGGGCTCTTTCCACTCAAGGGTCTTGGTGAACGGCTTCATCCATTCGAGCTTGCGGGCCCAGCTCGCCCAAAACGCTTGGTAATCTTTTTCGGCTTCTTCGTAAATGCCGGGTTGCGCGTTGGCTTGCGCAGTGAAATCCGCCGGCGGTGGGAAGCGGCGGCTCTCTTCAAAGAGCGCCTCGATTGCTTGCGTGCTCATGCTGGCCGAGTTCACCGGGGGTCATCGCAAATGCCTGCCGAAAAAGTCATGCAAATGTTAGCCGCGTTCGTGCTCGCCGCCACGACGGTTCTGGCGCACGTACGCGAGCATGCGCCGCCGCCTGACTTCACCATTCCAAGTGCTAAGGGGACGAAGCGCCTGTACGATCTCCGCGGCAAAGTCGTCGTGCTGAATTTTTGGGCGACGTGGTGCCCACCGTGCACCGACGAGTTGAAATACTTCGTGCGCGCGGGCGACATGTTCGGTTCGAAAATCGACCTGTTGACCATCTCCTCGGAACCGCACGATGTCGCCGCGAGCTACCTGCGCCTCTGGAATCTGGACAGCGCGCTGCCACTGGTCGAAGACCTGGACGGCTCGATCTCCTCGGCGTACGCTACGCCGCCGATCCCGCTCACGGTGGTGGTCGATCCCAACGGCAACGTTTCGTATATTTCCAAGGGTGGATTGTCGTGGGACGAGCTGCGGAAGGCGATCCTGAGTGCCCTTGCGACCCCGGATGTTGGCACTCCGGCCCCTGGAGTGCTAAGATAGCCCGCAATGAAGAGTGAGGGCGGGCTCGACAAGCGCAAAGCCTACATCCTGGCGACGGTCGTCTACGAATATATAGCGACCGCAGAGCCGGTCGGCTCCAACACGCTTACGCAGAAGTACAACCTTGGCGTGAGCTCGGCCACCGTGCGCAACGAAATGGCCGAACTCGAAGCCGGCGGCTACCTAGTTCAACCGCACACCTCGGCCGGCCGGGTGCCGTCCGATGCGGGCTATCGCACTTACGTCGATGAGCTCATGCAGCCCGAGACGCTCCCCGTGGAGGATCGCCGCCGGATTCGTGAGGATCTGCGCGAGGCGAGTCGCGAGCTGGACGACGTCATCGAAAGCGCGACGCGCCTGCTCGGCCGTCTTTCGAACAACCTCGCCTTCGTCACCAAGCCGCAGAATGACACGCAGAGCTTTAAGCACATCCAACTCATTTGGCTTTCGCCGCGCACCGGCGTGGCGATCGTCGTGACGTCGCTCGGCGTGGCGGCACAGACGCTGTTTGAAGTGACGAGCGATCTCGAAGCCGACGCGCTCACCCAGCTCTCCAATGCGCTCAATGCGCGCCTTGGCAATCGTTTGATGCGCGACATCGGCGAGCACGACGTCCAGGGTGCCGTCGACGAGCTGGGTCTCTCCGACGAATTGCGCGGCGCGGTCCTCGCGGCACTGCGCAGTGCGCGCAGCACGCAAGCGCCGTCGATTGCTGCGGCAGGCGCGCAGAATCTGCTCGATCAGCCCGAGTTCCACGACCTGCGCAAGTTGCGCTCGATTCTGCGGATCGTCGAAGAGCAAAAGACGCTTTACGATATGGTCGCAGACGCGATCGCCAACGAGGCAGCCAGTGTCAAGATCGGGGCCGAATTCGGCAGCGACGAGCTGGCCGATCTCTCGGTCGTTACCGTGCCCTACCGCTTCGGACCCAACGCGATTGGGATGCTCTCAATCCTGGGGCCGCGACGCATGCCCTATGCGCGCCTGGTCGCGCTCGCGTCGGGAACTGCCGATACCCTTTCCGAACGACTTTCCGATATAGAGTAGAATGCCCACCAAGGATTATTACGAAGTGCTCGGCGTCACGCGAGACGCATCGCCGGAGGATATCAAGCGCGCCTATCGCTCGCTCGCGCGGCGTCACCATCCCGACGTCTCGCACGACAAAGCCGGTGCGGAGCATCTCTTCAAAGAGATCAACGAAGCATACGAAGTGCTCTCCGATCCGCAAAAGCGCGCGCAGTACGATCGCTTTGGCACCGTCAGTGGACCGCAAGGCGGCGCCGACTTCGGCTTCTCGGGCTTTGGTCCCAACGGCTTTGGCGACATCTTCGATATGTTCTTCGGTGAAGCGCGTGCGCAAGCGCAACCGCGTCGTAGCGGCCCGCAGCGCGGATCGGATCTACGCTACGATCTCGAGATCACCCTCGACGAAGCGTTTACCGGAACGACGAAAGAAATTCAATTCTCGCATCTCACCCAGTGCGATACGTGCAAGGGATCGGGCGCGCAGCCCGGTTCGCTCGTCGCCGGATGCGAGCGTTGTCACGGCAGCGGCGTCATGCGCACCGTCCGTCAGACGCCGCTCGGCCAATTCGTCACGCAAACGACCTGCAATGCGTGCGGCGGTGAAGGCCATGTAATCACGCAGCCGTGCGCGATTTGCAGCGGCCGAGGACGCCATGAAATCGAGCGCAAACTCACCGTGCGCGTCCCCGCCGGCGTCGACGACGGTTCGCGCATTCGCATTGCCGGCAACGGCGAAGCCGGCATTCGCGGTGGTCCGGCCGGCGATCTCTACGTGTACCTCAGTGTGGCTGCGCATCCGCTCTTCCGGCGCGACGGGCTCGAAACGTTCATCGACGTGCCGATCAGTTTTCCGCTCGCCGCACTGGGAACGACGCTCGACGTGCCCTCGCTCGAAGGACCGTTGCAGCTCGGCATCCCGGCGGGAACGCAGAGCGGTACGACGCTACGGCTTCGCGGTCACGGCATGCCGTCGGTGCGCGGATCGCAGCGCGGCGATCATCACGTCACGGTCCACGTCGTCATTCCGACCAAACTGAATAAGCGCCAACGCGAAACGCTCGAAGAGTACGCGCGCGCCGGCGGCGATGCAATCGAGGAAAAAAGCTTTCTCGATCGCGTGAAGGACGCGTTCCGCCCCGAGTAGGGCGCGCATGCCGGCTCGGCGGTTTTTTGTTCGCGACGCGCACCATGCCGGGGAAGTGGTCGCGGTTCATGGCAGCGATGCGCATAAGATCGTCAACGTCTTACGCTTGCGCGATGGCGACGTGATCGAGGTCGTCGATTCGGCCGGCGCAATCTTCTCTGCAACACTCGAATCAAAAGATGGCGCGCTGCACGCGCGCCTTGGCGAAGCGCACGCGCCGGCCGCGACCGCGCGGGTTGCGATCGACGTCGCGCAAGGTATTCCCAAGGGCCAGAAGATGGATTTTGTCGTCGAGAAATTGGGCGAGCTCGGCGTGCGCACGCTTGTTCCTTTGCAGAGCGAACGCACTATCGTCCAGGACCTCGGTGCGGCAAAGCTCGAGCGCTGGCGCCGGCTCGCGCGCAGTTCGGCCCAGCAGAGCGGGCGCACTGACGTGCTCACCGTTACCGATCCCTTAGCGTTCGCGCAACTCTGCGCGCAATTCTCGGAGTACGACGCGGTGCTTTTTCCGTGGGAGGTCGCCGAGCCGCAGTCGTTGCGCGAACACCTGCCCGCGATCATCCGCGACGCGCGGCGCATACTCGTCGTCATCGGTCCCGAAGGCGGGTTCTCGCATGGCGAAGCCGAGTCGGCGGCGGCAGCGGGCGCGCACCTGCTTTCGCTCGGCCCGCGTATCTTGCGCACCGAGACGGCTGCGTTGGCCGTGGTGGCGGTCCTCGGCTACGAGCTTGGCACGTAAAGCCAAACTGCCCAACAAACGATAACCTAAGTAATGATTGAGCGCCGCAGTGGCGGCCGGCTGCGCAACGTAGGAGCAGCCGGCGCATTAGCAATTGTCGGGGTCCTGGTGGTCCAGGTCGTGGTCCTCGTCGTGCTCACCGTATCCGCGCAGCCGCCGTCGCGATCGGTGAATGCCAGCGGGTTGCGGCGTTCCGAGACGTGGCGCATCCTCTATGACGCAAGCGCACGCAATGAAGCCGACCTGCACAGCAGCATCGCCGCGCTGAGCGCCGTGCAATCGAACTTCAACGATCTCTCTCCGGACGAGAGCGCGCTCTTCCAGCGCTACTTGGCGCACCCAACCCGCGCCGACGCGCTCGCAGTCTTCAATTTATTCGACGCCAAGACCAGCGCTTACGAGCGGACTGCACGAGCCTGGCGTACGCGCTTTCGACTTATAGCGATCGCGATCAGTCTGATCGCGATGGCGATCGTGGCCGTCCTTTATTTCCGATTGGCACGGCCCGCGGAAGCGCGCTGGGCCAAGATGGTCGACCGGCTCGAAGAAAGCCAAGAGCGGTTGAGTTCGATGTTCGATTTCCATCCCGACGCAATTGCGCTCATCGACGCACATAGCCGCATCGTTCGGGCGAATCCGCAACTCGAACGCCTGACGCTCTATCGTGCCGACGAGTTGATCGGGACTCCCATCGATACGCTTGCGCCCGCGCCGGATGCGATCGAGCATGCCGGCCTTGCTAGCGCGCTTTTTTCGGACGCGTCGATGCGCTTCGATGCGGCGCTGCGAGCCAAGACCGGAGCCGCCATCATCGTGCAGGTGGACACCGTGCCGATGCGTGTCAGCGGCGAGTTGGAAGGCGTGTACGTGATCGCGCGTGACGTCACGCACGAGCGCGAGATTGAATTTCGCGAGGGCCTGCAGCGCGAGCGGCTACGGTCCCTTTCGCGGATCGCATCGGTGCATGCGGGTTCGGTCGATCGCCAGATTAGCGAAACGCTGCAATTTGCCGTGCGGGCGCTCGAAATGCAAGGCGCAACCGTATCGCGCGTCGTCAATGATCAAGTGAAGATCATGCACTCGGTCGGGGACACGCTCCATGCCGGCGATTCATTTCCGTTTGGAGAGTCGTATACGCGGCACATCTTCGGAACAAACAAGATGATTTCGTTCTGGAGCCGCGAGAGCAACGAATGGGAAAGCGATCCGGCCCAAGCGCGCTTTGGCTGGGGCTCGTTGATCATCACGACGGCATTTGCCGATGGTGTGCCGGTGGGGGAGTTGGGGTTCATGTCGCGCAAGCCGCGCCGCCGTCCCTTTGAAGAAGCAGACTTGGATTTTGTGCGAGTCGTTGCCGCGATGATCGGTGCCGCGCTCGCGCGCGAACGGCGCGAAGAAGAGCTGGAAGAGATCGCGTACGTCGACTCGGTGACGCGCTTACCGAACCGCCGCTATGCGATGGAACAATTGCGGCTTGCGATTGCGCGCGCGCAGCGCACCGGCGAACAGGTCATCGCGTATTTCATCGATCTCGATGGCTTCAAGGGTGTCAACGATGCGTTCGGGCATGCCATAGGCGACGACTTTCTATCAATCACCGCGGCGCGTTTGCGGGCGGTGCTTCGCGAAGGCGACATTCTCGCACGCGTCGGTGGTGATGAGTTTCTCGCCCTGCAGACCACCACAAACAGCGACGGCGAAGCGCTTCGTCTGGGTGAGCGTCTGATCCAGGCCGCGTCTGAACGTGCGATTTTTGACGGCCGCTCGGTAGCCGTGGGTGCCAGCGTCGGCATCGCCGCGTACCCGCGCGACGCCGCCGGCGCCGAGGAGTTGTTGGCGCGGGCCGATGAGGCAATGTATGCGTCGAAGCGCGCCGGGAAAGGCGTGGCGACCGCCGCTTCGTAAGCGGAAACCCTGGTTGCCCCGTCGTATGGGCTCGGGCTAGACTATGGCCAAGCTTCCTTTTTCCATCGTCGTTCCCACCTACAACGAAGCAGGCGGCATCGAGCGTTTGCTGCGCGCGGTGAGCGACGTTTTCAAAGCGCACGACCTTGACGGTGAGATCGTCGTCGTCGATGACAATTCGCCCGATGGCACCGGTGCGATCGTCGATCGCCTTGCCGCCGAACTCCCAGTGCGGTGTCTGCATCGCCCAGGCAAGCTCGGGCTTTCCAGCGGCGTGATCGATGGGTGGGCGTTTGCGCGTCCGCAGTCGCAGGCCCTCGGCGCCATGGATGCCGACTTCAGCCACGATATCAACGTTCTTCCAATAATGGTGGCGGCACTCGAATCCGGAGAGTACGGCCTGGCGATCGGAAGCCGCTACGTCAAAGGCGGCGGCATCGCGAATTGGCCCAGGCGCCGGATCATCACCTCGCGTGTCGCCTGTGCGCTCGCACTTCCGCTCACCAGCGTCAAAGATCCCACCAGCGGTTATTTTCTGGTCAAGCGCGAAGCGCTCGAAGGCGTAAAGCTTGATCCGATCGGGTTCAAGATTGGGCTGGAAGTAATCGCCAAGGCGCACTACGGACGCGCAATCGAAATTCCGTACGTCTTCACCGACCGGATCGTGGGCGAGTCGAAGTTGAACCAGAACGAGATCTTCAATTATCTCAAGCAGTTGCGCAAGCTCTACGCGGCGCGGCTCTTGGGGGGACGCGGCTAACATGGCTATTCCCGATTGGCTGCTGCGCCGCCGCGGCAAGGACGCCGATACCCGCGATGCGGCGCTGTGGACGAAATGCCCGTCCTGCGGCGAGGTGCTCTATCGCCGCGATCTTTCTGCGAATTACGACGTGTGCACCAAGTGCGGCCATCACTTCAGGATGAACGCCTACGATCGCATCAACATGTTGATCGATGGCGATTTTACCGAGATCGGCAGCGAGATTCTGCCCGGCGATCCGCTCGGGTGGGTCGACAAAAAGACGTACGCCGTCAAGCTCGCGGGGGATCGCGAAAAAAGCGGAATCTCTGAAGGCGTCGTGTGCGGTATCGGTTCGATCGACGGATTCGAGATTGCCCTCGGAGTGATGGACTTTCATTTTCGCGGCGGAACCATGGGCACGGTGGTGGGCGAACGTGTCACACTTCTTCTCGAAGAGGCGCGTAAGCGCCGGATTCCATGCATTATCGTGACCGCTTCGGGCGGCGCGCGGATGGAAGAGGGCATGTTCGCGCTGATGCAGATGGCCAAAACCACTGCCGCGGTGACACGTTTCATGGAAGACGGTAATTTCTTCGTCACCGTGCTGACCGATCCGACGACCGGCGGCGTCTCGGCATCGTTCGCGTTTGAATCCGACGTCATCGTCGCCGAGCCCAAGGCGATGATCGGCTTTGCCGGACGGCGGGTTATCGAGCAAACGATTCGTCAAAAGCTTCCCGATCAGTTTCAGACGGCGGAGTTCTTGCTGGAAAAGGGCCACATCGATATGGTGGTCGATCGGCACGATCTCAAGACGACGCTGGTGCGTCTACTGCAATACGCTGCCGGTGGCCTCAAGGCCACGCGATGAACGGCGGCAACGTCATTGTCGAGCGCGAGCGCGGCCTGGTCGAGGTCGAGCGCCGCATCGCCGACTTACGCAGCGCCAACGTCAACCAGCCGGTCGATTTCTCGGCCGAGATTGCCTCGTTAGAACAAAAATATCAAACGCTCCAGCGCGAGCTCTTCGGGTCGCTGACGCCGTGGGAAAAGGTCAACATGGCGCGGCATCCCAGCCGCCCGACCTCGCTCGACTTCATCGCCAAGCTCGATCGCTTCGACGAGCTGCACGGCGACCGCGAGTTCCGCGACGATCCGGCCATTGTGGCCGGCTTTGCGATCTTACGCGGGCGCGCAGTTATGGCCATCGGTCAACAGCGCGGGCGCGACACCAAGGAGAATCTCCGTCGGAACTTCGGCATGGTGACGCCCGAAGGCTATCGCAAGGTCCAGCGCCTAGCACACACGGCCTCGCGGTTGGGCCTGCCCATCGTAACCTTTATCGATACTAAGGGCGCCGATCCCGGAATTGCGTCCGAAGAGCACGCGCAATCGGAAGCCATCGCCATGTGCCTCCAGCAGTTCACCCAGGCACGCGTGCCCATCGTCGCATCGATCATCGGCGAGGGCGGCTCGGGCGGTGCGCTGGCGCTTGGTATCGCCGATCACGTCTTAATGCTCGAGAATTCCGTTTACTCGGTTGCATCGCCGGAAGGTTGCGCGGCAATCCTGTGGGGCGATGCCGGTAAAGCGGAGGAAGCCGCGTCGCGGCTGAAGCTTACCTCGGCAGATTTGCAGCAGTTTGGTATTATCGATGAGATCGTAGCCGAACCGCTGGGCGGCGCGCATCGCGATCCCACGGGGGTCGTGACAAAGGTTCTCGATGCGGTGTCGGTGGCGGTTGGACGGCTCGCGCGGATAGCGCCGCAAGAATTACGAGAGGCTCGTTATCAGAAGTATCGCCGGATAGGCGCATGGCAAACGGAGCGTCAGGGGGACATCGGAACGTCAGCACGGTGAAGCGTCGTACGCGCGCTTCATTGATATGGCGCTTTCTCGGACGTCTTGGAGCCGCCGGCGTTGCGCTCTTGGTGTTTACGCTGGTGGCGGTTCAGTTTGCGCGGGTCATCGATGAGAACGTCGCGCTTGCGCACGAACTTTCGTCAACGCAGAGCGACATCACACAATTGCAGGCGCGTCGCGCGTGGCAGCTCCGCCAATTGCACCGGCTCGAAGATCCCCAAGGCGCGATTCCTGAGATTCACGATCGACTGCGCCTCGTACGTTCCAACGAAGCAATCGTATTCGTCAGCCCGCTGCCCTCACCGCAGTCCTCGCCGACCCCGTGATCGAACGCGTCTACGGCTTCGTGATCAATGTGAACGCGTACGGAGCAACCGTGCGCCTCGAGAGCGGCGAACTCGCCAGCGCGCCCGCCGGTGATGTGGAAGCGCACCGCGTGGACTACGATCGCGGGATGTCGGCGCGTGAGGCACTGGCCTTCGTACTTCACCCAGGGTCGCGCCGCCCGATGGTGACGATCGTTCCCCGCATCGCCGAACCCGAGCTCGATGCTCAGATCGCGCAATATCTCGAAAGCACCCAGGAGTGGGAGAACGACGCCGACGGCGTCCCCGCGCACGAGCGCCATTTCCTGCGCAAGAAGAAGCGCGCGCGCCTATTTGAGTAAACACTACGCCGTCATTTCCATCGGGACGAACTCGACGCGCGTCGCGCTCGCCGATATGCAGCCTGACATGCCGCATGTCGATCTTGCGCGCTCGATCGGCACGCGCATCGGCGAGGGCTTGCGTGAAAGCGGTGAGCTCGGTGAGGAGCCGATGCAGCGCACGATCGATGCGGTCCGGTCGCATCTACGCACCGTGCGCGGTCATTACGTGCGCCTCTTTGCCATCGCGACGAGCGCTCTGCGCCGCGCGAGCAATGGCGAAGCATTTACGCAACGCGCCCAAGACGTGCTCGGCGTACCGCTGCAGATACTTTCGGGCGATGAAGAAGCGGCCGCTTCATATCGCGGCGCGATCACGGCCTTCGGTCCGTTGCACAACGAAGAGTTGGGCGTGGTCGACGTGGGCGGCGGCAGCTCAGAGTATGCGACCGGCAACGGCGCGACGCCGGATCGTACAAGCTCGTGTGAGATCGGCGCAGTGCGGCTGACCGAAATGCTTCCGCTCCTAGCCGGCAATGATGGTGTGGTCGATCTTGACACGATCGAGCAAGCGCGCGAGATCGCGCGCAAGTCCCTTGCACCGGTCGCTGATTTTCCGAAGGTGGGACACGTGGCGTTCGTGGGAGGTTCGGCCACGACAGTGGCCGCGCTGCTTCGAGGCAAGCGCACAAAAATCGACCAGTACGAACTTTCGCGCAGCGATCTGCAGCGCGCGCTCGTTCGGCTCTGTGCACTTCCGCTCAAGGAACGCAAGACACTGGCCGGCATGAAGCCGCAGCGCGCAGATATTCTACCGGCCGGCATCATCGTGCTCGAGACGGTCCTCGATCTCATCGGCGAGGACCGCGCGACCGTGACGAGCGCAGATTTGCTGCTTGGACATCTCCTCCAACAGGTGGATCGGGCAGGACGACCCCGGCCCGGCCCAGGATGGACCCCACATGGAAGATCAGGCCATACATCAGCACATTGAGGACTTGGTTACCGAGGAGCACCGGCTTCTCGAGCACGGGGATAGCGGGAAGCTAACGCCGCAGGACCGTTTGCGTTTGGAGGAAGTCCAAGTGCAGCTCGACCGTTACTTCGATCTCTTACGTCAGCGTCGCGCGCGCCGCGACGCGGGACAAGATCCCGAGGTCGCGCACATGCGTACGGCCGACACCGTCGAACACTATCAGCAATAGACTCATCTGGGATGATGGTGGAACTGGCAGACACAGCAGACTTGGGATAAAACCCCTGAGCCGCAGGGTCGGAAACGCCCTGTGGGATGCGCTCAAAGTCGGCGAACTCTTCACTGACAACGCCGAGCCAAGCCTGTTCAATTGCGAATGGGAAGGTGTAGAGACTGGACGGGCGCGGCCTAAACATCTCGAGCTTGCGCTCGAAGTGCACGGTCAAGGCACAGTCCGGACCACAAACGTGAACGCGGTAGCGAAAGCTATAGTGGTGCGAAAATCTGCAGCTGGAAACAGCGTCCGGGTTCGAGTCCCGGTCATCCCATAAATTCTCGTCATTCTGTGACCGGAGCCATCCATGTCGAAGCTCGGGGCCATTACTCTGATCGCGATCGGCGCGCTCGCTATGGTGATTGGCGCTCCGGGCGTGTATCTCGCGCTCTACGCGTACGCCAACGTGAGCGTCCTGAGCGCGGGTAGCTTTTTAGTTACGGTTGGCGGCATTGCGATTGCTGCGGCCGTCGGCATCATTGCCGCCTACAGCGCTGACCCCAGCCGGAGTCGATTTCCGGCGTGGGGCTTGAGTCTGGTGATCCTGGCCGGAAGCGTCTTGGCTGTTGGCTACGACACGGTGAATCGTATGCAATTGGAACGCAGCATAACCGATGCGCAAAAGGCGCAAGACGTGCTCCGTCGGGACAACGACACGCTGATTGCGGAGAACGCGCGTGTCAAGAAGGCGGCGCGAGCAACCTATACCGAGGCGCGCGCGCTCGATCGCGGCAGCTCTGCGGCACTCGCGGCGATCCAACGAGTTGCAGCCTCCGCCGGGCTCATCAATCAAAAAACTGTGGATTTGTCCACGCAGGCCGGCGCCTTGCAATTATCGGCTGCCGCAGCGCTGCGCGACCTGATGCAAACGGCGAAATCGAATCGCGAACTCCGATGCGGTGCGCACGGTCGGTCTCCCAACGGATAATTCATAGCCTAAGGCTAGTTTTGGAATTCGACTGGAGGAAGTCGATAGTGCCGCGAAGAGCGGCGACGCTCCGTGCCACACAGATGCCTCTGCATATTGTCACAATCTACAAAATGGCTGCGAGACTAAAGCGCCGTTCGCGAGACGAATACGAGCGTGCAGTTGCCGAGACAGTATCAGCTGCGGGCGCACTGCGCCTCCTTGGACTTCGGCCAGCCGGTGGGAACTATGCGGTTTTGCGCGCGCGTATACGAGAACATGGAATATCCACGGCGCACTGGTTGGGGCAAGGGCATCTCAAGGGCAAGAGTAATGCGCACGCCCCGTCAGTTCCCCTGGAACAAGTGCTCGTGAGACAGAGCCGATATCGCGGCTCAACTAGTCTACTCAAATCGCGGCTCGTGCGCAGCGGGGCATTGGCGTACAACTGTACTCGTTGCGGCATGTTCGAGTGGATGGGAAGGGCGCTGGCGCTGCATCTAGACCACGTGAACGGCGATAGAACAGACAATCGTTTGGAAAATCTCCGATTGTTGTGTCCGAACTGCCACAGTCAAACCCCGACGTACTGCGGTCGCAATAAGGGCCGTGCGTCCCTCGACTCCACTTCGCTACGCTCGGGATGACAAGATCTACTTCCGCTTCGACATGGCCGACCACGCTGACTCCAGCGCGTCGCGCAGCGTTGCTTTTTTCACCTTCGCGAGTTTGATTAACGTGCTGCCGCCTTTGCCCCAGGCACCTGCGGCGGGTTGGAACGCTTCCGGCTCGATCTTCATGTAGGCGTACTGCTCATCCGGGGTGAGTTTGACCATACCCCATTCCGTGTCGGGATAGCCCAACGTCGCGAAGACTTTGCCCTTCACGCGAAAGTCCGGGTGGTGCTGATGGTCCCGCTCTTCTGCATCCGCGAAGCTCAGCGCGATCTGCCGGAACGTTTGAGGTGTCACAGGCATTAGGGCTCCTCCGTTTTTGCTCCACAAGATGGAACGCACATTCATTTCGACCGGTGAACGGATACGCAACTACTTGGGCGTGGGTTTGTTGCTCTCGCTCATGCTCAATGCGTTCGTCACTCCGCTCTACCCCGATCTAACAACGTCTAACACCTACGTGAGGCCGGACGTTTTCTCCGTTAGCCACACGACACGCGTAAGCACGCCACTGCCGAAGCCGACTCCGCCGCCTACGCACAGGATGACGCCGCGCGCGCAAGCTGCGGCGAAACCGTTTGCGGCAACCCCGCCGAAGACACACGGCACATCGGGACCGGCCGAACCCGCGTACGTACCCCCGGCGAATGCCGTTCCTGGCGGCATCCCCGGCTCGGACGGAACAGCGCCGACGTCCGATGCGACAACCGGCACGGCGACGACGGGGCCCTCGTGTTCGGTGTCCGTGCTCGTGCAGGTTACGATCAATGCGCAAGGCCGGCTTCTCGATGCAAAGATTTACCAGTCATCCAACAACGCAGCGATCGATCAGTCAGCGCTACGTGCAGCGCGCCAAACAACCTACGCTCCGAGAATCGCGAACTGTGCGCCTGTGGAACCTATATATTCCACGCGGACTTCTCGCCGAACTGACGTCATTCGTCGCGTGCGGCAAGATCGACGCGCATGTAGGCCGCAATCGCCTGTGCGTCGGGATCGCCGAGTTTCTCCAACCCGGCGATGACGCCGGCGACATTCTCCGCCGGGTGATGCCGGTTCAGCTTGAACAGACCGGTCAACGCGTCAACGCGCACCTCCAGACCCACGATCGCTTTGAGCTGTGATTCCATATAGTCTTCCGGCGCTTCGTCGATCGTCCAGCCCGAGCCGACGCGCGCTTCTTGTGAAATCGTCAGGCGCGCGACGAACTTTCGCAGCCACTCGGTGTCCTCAATAAAATGCACCGCACCGCGCGCTTCGACCGTGACGTAGTCAAACGTCGGGACCACGCGTCCGTTGATACGTTTCGTTGCATACCAAGTGGGCGAGATGTAGTGTTCGGCAACGCGGAAAAGCGCAACGGCCCTGCCGTCGCCGCCGCGCCACTGATTGTTGGCGCGCGCGATGTGCCCCTCGAGGATGACCGCGCCGTCCTCCTCGCGCGCGAGCAAGGGGACGTAGGTGACCACCGGCTCGCCCTCCGCAACGGTGATAAACGTCGCCAGCGGGTGGGCGGCGATCAGCGCGAGCAACGGCGCGCGCTCGTCGGCGCGGACATGCGGGGGGCGATAGGTCATTCGGGCGCAACCTCAGCGGGAGCAAGTGGGTACGATAGTTTCGTGAGCAAGCTGTTCTCTCCCATGACCTTGCGCGGCGCGACCTTTGAGAATCGGATCGTCGTCTCGCCGATGTGCCAGTATTCATCGACCGACGGCAACGCTAACGATTGGCACGTGGTGAACCTCGGTCAATTCGCGCTGTCCGGTCCGGGCCTGGTCTTCTTTGAAGCCACGCACGTAAGTCCTGAGGGTCGCATCACCGACCAGGACCTCGGCCTCTATTCCGACGAGAACGAAGCCGCTATGGCGCGCGTCGTGGCGTTTATTCGAACGTGGGCGCACAGCAAGATCGGCGTGCAACTTGCGCACGCGGGACGCAAAGGCTCGACCACACCTCCATGGAACGGCGGCGGACCGGCAAGCGGCGAGCACGCCTATCAAACCGTCGCGCCGTCGGCAGTGCCGTACTCGGATTGGCAAACGCCCGTCGCGCTCGATCGCGAAGGACTGCAGAAGATCCGTAACGATTTTGTCGCCGCCGCGGAGCGCGCTGCACGACTCGGCATCGACGTGATCGAGCTGCATTTCGCGCACGGCTATCTCGCGCACGAGTTTCTTTCACCGCTCTCGAATCAGCGCACCGATCAGTATGGCGGGCCGCTCGAAAACCGGCTGCGCTTCCCGCTCGAACTGTTTGAGGCGGTGCGCGCGGCGTGGCCGCACGACAAACCGCTGGGCGTGCGGATCTCCGCGAGCGATTGGGTGCCTGGCGGATGGGACGTCGAGCAATCCATCGAGTTCGTACGAGCATTGCAAACGCGCGGCTGTGATTTCGTCGACGTCTCCAGTGGTGGACTCTCGCCCGATCAACAGATCGAACTTGGCCCCGGCTATCAAGTGCCGTTCTCCGAGGCAATCAAGAAGGCGACGGGCATGACGACGTTCTCGGTCGGCATGATCACGCAGGCCGCGCAAGCCGAAGAGATCGTCTCGACCGGGCAGGCGGACTTCGTTGCGCTCGCGCGCGGCTTCATCCGCAATCCGCGCTGGGTGTGGGATGCCGCGGACGAACTCGGCGCGGAGTCGTTTGTGCCGCCTGAGTATCAGCGCGGCCGCAAGACGAAAGCGTAATATTAGCATCGCGTAATATTACCGTTAGGTCCGGCGAATTTTCCGCGAAACGACCGATTTGAGATGTAGGGTGCATCTCCGCGGAGGTCATTGCCATGAAGGTATTGTTCGCGATCTTTTTCCGGGCGGCAGAGCGGCCGCACGACGATAGGCTCAGAGCAAACGAGTTCGACGGCGCGACGCGCTTCAGCCCGTGGCTCGCGATGCTGCCTCACCTTTAAATCGTCCTTAACGCGAAGGCTCCCGCGTAGCGCAGACCTAAATCCATGCGCTACACGTGCAGAAGCTCGCGCTTTGGTTTGCGGCGATGGTCGTCGCGTGTGGAATACCTGTCGCCGTGGCTGCGCAAGCCGCGTCGCCCGGACCCTCCACCTCACCGTCCCCTTCCCCATCGCCCTCGCCGACGCCGGGCTTTTCGTTGCACGTGCAGGGTGCGAACGTCTTCATCTCCCAAGGCGCGAGCGGCCCCGGACTGAGCCCGCCTGAAGCAACGGCCTTCGAAAACGGGCTCCCGCTCTCACCAATGTCGCCCTATGATTGGTTCACCAGCGCGGCCGAGACGCCGGGCAATGCCGGGATGCTGCAGTACCTTGTCGACGGTAACGATCGCATGCGCACCGTCACGCTCGACGCACAAGTGCTCGTCGGCGCGTACGGCGGCGATTTGAACAACCTCATGTACTGGAGCGAGCCCTGGCAGGGTCCGCTCGATCCGCATGAGGGTCACTCTCCGATAAACTATGCGATCAACTTCCCGCAGAGCGGAGGCGACGGGATCGAAGGCGGATCGGCGCAGTTCGTCGCGCCTTACGCAGCGTCGCTTGCAAGCAACGGCGGTGCATGGAAAATCAGCGGCGGGTACGTCAATCTCACGCAGACCGATCGCTTCGTTTTCGCACCGCCGGCAGTGACCAACGTGGATCCGTCGATCGGGGTGCCAACCGCCGAAACGCTCGGGCCCGGTTCGCCGAACGTCGACGCGTGGAGCGCCTCTCCGTCATCGCTGCCCTTGCTCGGCGCCGATCTCGTCTCGACGCACGGGCAATCGACGGTCGAATTGACCGATGCCTTGCTGCCGGTGTTGCAAGGCACACAGGCGCGCTTGGCGATGGCGTCCTATGTACTCGATCGCGGCGATAACGGCCGCTTCTCCGCGCAAGTTGCAAACATCACGACCTCCGGCGATTCTATCAACACGACGACGTTCTTCGGCACCGATCAAACGCTCTATCCGGGGCCGCAAGGGCGGCTCTTCTCAAGCGTCCTTGCCGATCAAGTACAGACGATCGCTGGGATCCGCGCGCTCTTCCATCCGCTTCACGGTAACGATGTACTGATCGAACTAGGCGCAGCGTGGTATCACGACGGCCTTACCGCCGAACCCGGTACCCAATCGCCCGGGACGTACGAGCACTTTAAGTTCAGCCATCATTTCGAGACGGGCGCTGATGCCGGGATCGAATATTATCGTTTCGATGCGCGTTATGCCGACGTCATCTTGCCCTATGGCGTACCGGAGAACGTTTGGAGCGTCGCGTGGTCGTGGCCGGGGCAGTGGCTCAAGTCCACCTATCAAGCCGTGGACAACACGCTCATTGGTATCAATCGCGAAGGCTATCGCACCTATGCCAACTATTCGCACGGGCGGCTGCAACTGCACGCCGACGCGTACGTCTGGCGACAGATAGAGCCAAATACACTTAGCAACGCATCGCAAGAAGGCTGGATAGACGGCTACTTCTTGCCGCAATTCGACGCCAATGCGACGCTCGGCTGGCAGCGGCAAGCGGCGCTCTACGCGATCTGGCATTGGCCGAACGACGACCTCGTTTTCGACTCGGTGTGGGACCGCTCGTATCGCTCCGCGACCGATCCGGTCGATTTTGTGAGCATAAACTATCCGCAGGCCATCGGGACGTTCCAGCATCATTGGAGCAAGAAGATGGTGGCGGCGATCGGCTACGGACGCTACAGCGCAAATGGCACCTGGTCGACCACGCCGGTCCTCGGGATCTACGGCGAAGCCTTCGTTGGCGGCGAGTGGGACTTCACCAACGGCCAGCAGCTGCTCATCCAGCTCCGCCGTTACGGCCTAACCGGCTTACCCTCCGAGCCAGGCGGCCCTCCCCCGACGATGCGCGGCACCTCCTTAGTCGTGGATCAGAGGATTCAGCTCTAATCAACCCTAATGGCGCCGGGTTCTCCCCCACGTACCTGAGGAGGTCGAGTTCTCCACGTGAAGATCGTGGTCACGGTCAAGCTTGTGCCGGATCCGAATGCTGAAAAGCGGATCGACGATAGCACGAAGCGTTTAGTGCGCACCGGCGTTGAGACGGTGCTCAACCCTTACGACGAATACGCACTCGAAGCGGCGTTACAGCTCAAAGAGAAGGCCGGCGGCGATACGACCGTCACGGTCTTTAGCATGGCGCCCGAGGCACTCAAGGAAACGCTGCGCAAGGCTCTCGCGATGGGCGCCGACGACGCGGTGTTGCTTAGCGATGCCGGGCTAGAGGGGAGCGACGTGTGGGCGAGTTCCTATGCGATTGCCCACGCGCTCAAGAAGATTGGCTTTGATTTGCTGATCGTCGGCGGACTCTCTGACGATGGTTCCACCGGCGCAACGCCGGGCGCGCTCGCCGAATATCTGCAAACGCCGCTCGTGACCAATGCGCGCAAGGCCGAAGTCGCCGATGGCAAGCTGAAGATCGAACGCGAGACGGACACGGGATATCAAGATGTGACTGCGCCGCTGCCGTGCGTCATAACGACCGCGCTCACGTTTGGTGAACCGCGGTACGCATCGCTCAAAGGGATCATGGGTGCCAAGAAAAAGACGATCGCCGCGCTGACCGTTGCCGACTTGGGTCTGGAGCAGCCGGTCGGCCAAGGCGGTTCGAAGACGCAGCTGCTTTCGTTCGCTCCGCCGCCGGTGCGCGGCAAGGGTCAAGTCGTCGAAGCGGCCGACGGCCCCTCGGGCGCGCAGGCCATCTTCGCGTTCCTCAAAGAGAAGAAGCTCGTCTAATATGAACAACGTTCTGGTTTACGTTCAACACAAGAACGCGCAAACGCCGAAGGTGACCTTCGAAATGGCGACGCAAGCGCGTAAGCTTGCCGACCAGCTCGGCGGCAAGGCGTACGCGCTCGTCGTCGGTGCCGGCTCCTCGACGTTAGCGCAGACGCTCAAGAGCTATCCGCTCGATGCGATCTACGTCAACGACGACGGCGATGTCGACACGTATCTGCTCGATCCGGTTATCGATTATCTCGAGGCCGCCGCCAAGACGATCGGTTCGGCGCTTGTGCTCGTCGCCAACACCCTGACCGGCAAGGATGTCGCGGGCCGATTGGTCGCACGTTTGAACGCCGGTGTGTGCGCCGACGCAACCGATTTCAAGATCGAAGGCGGCAAGATCGTCGCGGTTATGCCCAAGATGGGTGGTGCCGCGATCACCAATTGCGAGTTGCGCGCCGGCGATTACGGCATCGTCACCATTCGCCCGAACGCCTTTGCCGCGCACGCGGGCGGCGGCGGTGCGACCGTGCAAGCAATCGAAAAGCCGGCCGGCAAGACCTACAGCGTCGTCGTCGAGAAAGACGTCGAGGAGAGTTCGGGAGAACTCGCGCTGGAGGAAGCACCCGTTGTTGTAGCAGGCGGCCGGGGCCTGGGAGGGCCTGAACCGTTCGAAACGTTGCTCAAACCGCTCGCTTCGGCGCTTGGGGGCGCCGTGGGCGCATCGCGCGCGGCTGCTGACGCTGGTTGGGTACCGTACAGCCTGCAAATCGGTCAGACGGGCAAGACGGTCAGCCCCCCGCTCTACATCGCGGTCGGGATCTCAGGCGCGATACAACACAAGGTCGGCATGCGTTCCTCAGGTACGATCATCGCGATCAACAAAGACGGACAATCGCCGATCGCCGAGTTCTCGGATCTCCTCGTCGTTGGCGATGCGTTCGCCATCGTTCCGGAGCTCACGAAGCTCGTCCAAGCCGCTAAATCATAGATTAAGGATCTCGAACACGTTGAAACGCTTCACACTCGTCCTCACTTTGATCGTCGCAATCGCCGCGGCGTTCGCCGTCACGCAACCGGCACAGGCCGGACTGTTCGGCAGCGGCAAGAGCACGGCGTCGCCGTCGCCCTCGCCCAGCACGTCGGCGTTGCCGACCGCCTCGCCCGAACCGCCGTCGGTGGCGATTCCCAAACTTCAGGCCAAGCTCAAGGCGAATCCGAACGATCAAGATGCGATGACGCAGCTTGCCGGTCAGTTCCTCGGGATCAACCGCCCGGATCTTGCGGCCCAACTCACGCAGCATCTGTTGCAAATGGGTGATAAAACGGCGCAGGTCTACTATCTCGACGGATTTGCGATGGATCAGCTCAATCACGACGATGTCGCAATCAGCGATCTCGAGCAAGCCGAAAACCTCGATCCGAGTAACCTCGGCGTGCTCCAACAACTCACCGAGCTCTATCTCAAGGCAAATCGTTTCACCGATGCCGAGCGCATCGCCAATCGTAGCCTGGTGTTGAACAAGGGTGATGCGGCGTCGTACTCGATGCTTGGCTCGGTCTACGCGTCCGAGCAGAAATACGATGACGCCCGCGCGCAGTTCCAGATTGCTTCAAGCAAGGATCCGAAAAACCCGGATCCGATTTTCCAAATCGCGCAGACGTACGCGTCGCAAGATAACCTTCCGATGGCGTTGCAGACGATTGCCAAAGTACTCGCCATCGATCCCAAGAACGTGCAGGCGCTGGTCTTCAAGGCCGATCTGTACGCGCGTCAGCACGTTGACGATCAGGCTTCCGCAGCCTACGACGACGCGATCGTCGCCGCGCCGGACGACAGCGCCAAGGTTCAGATCCTCGTCCGCAAGGCCGCATATTTTGTCGGTGAAAAAAAATACACTGTGGCCGAAGGCATCTTCCTCCAGGGCATCGCGCAGTACCCGAAGGTCCCGCAAATCTACGTTGCTTACGGCGATTACTTCGCTGGACAGAAGCAGTTCGACAAGGCGAAGACGGAGTGGCTGGCGGCGCTAGCGATCGACAACAACAACGTCGACGCGCTCAGCCATCTGGCGGCGCTCTCTATGGGGGAACAGAAATTTTCAGATGCCGTCGGATATCTGAAGCGCGTGACCACGATCCAACCTGATCCGGCCGCGTTTCAAACGCTCGGAGAGGCATATTCATATCTTCACGATTACGCGGATTCGAAGGACGCCTGCAGTAAGGCCTTCCAACTGCAGCGCACGCCGCAGTTGCTGGGGTGTATCGCGGGAGCCGACTTCGAACTGAAAAACTACAAAGAAGCTGCGCAGATCTTCGACGTCCTCGACAACAACGCCAAAGGCTTCCTAAGTCAAAATCCGCAGTTGCTCTACGTTGCCGCGAAGTGCTACGAGCAGACCAACCAGCGCGCAAAGGCGATCGAGGCATACAAGCGGCTGTTGCCGATGATCAAGAAGAGCTCGAAGGATTATGCGCAGATCCAGGGCTGGATCGCGGATCTGAGTAAACCTACACCCGCAGCCACACCCAAGAAAAAGCCCTAGTTTTGTAGGGTGAAACTCGTCTACGACGCGCTCTACGGCGACCATCTCCGCGATCTCGGGCACCCCGAATCCCCCGACCGCGTGGAGGTGGTCGCTGCGCGTTTAGCGCAGCGCGGCCTTGCCGGCGACATGCTGCGTCCGAGTGACGCGGGCGATGACGAGATCGAACGCGTGCATGCGCAACGGTATATCGAACTGGTGAAGCGGGAGATCGGGGATCTCTCCGGCCCGCGCTACCTCTCGACCGGCGACGTCGTGGTCGACGCGCGCACCCTCGACGTCGCGCGCCGCGCCGCGGGCGGTGCGATTGCCGCAGCCCAAGCAGCGGTTGAAAGCAATGCGCCGGTCTTCGCGCTGGTGCGTCCCCCCGGACACCACGCGGAGTCGGAGCGCGGCATGGGTTTTTGTGTCTTCAATAATGCCGCAATCGCGGCGCGTGCTTACCAGGCGCGATCCGGCGGCCGCGTACTGCTCGTCGATTTCGATTATCATCATGGCAATGGTACGCAAGACGTCGTCGGTAACGGCCTCAGTTACGTCTCCACCCATGCCTCGCCCGCCTATCCAGGCACGGGCCACGAGATCGCGGCGCTTGATGGCGATGCGCTGATCAACATTCCGCTCCCCGCCTCGGGAATCGCGACCGAAGCCTTCGTCGCGATTTGGGAGGAGCTGCTGGAACGAGCCGCTGCCTATGTGCGCCCCGACTTGATCGTGGCAAGCGCCGGATTCGACTACGTTGCCGGCGATCCAGTGGGCGACCTCGGCGTGGACGTTAGCGCCGCGTCAGCCCTTGCGGCGGCAATCAATCGCACGGCACAGGAATACTGCAACGGGCGAGTCGCCTACGTGCTCGAGGGCGGCTACGACATCGACGCGCTCACCGAGTCGATCGCCCAAGTGATCGACGTCAGCGATCGCGCTACGACCGAGCGCAGTGCGGCGCAGCCGCAGTCGGTTCCGGCCCGGCAGCGCGAGATGCTCAGAGTACTCGACGAGCGCTTTGCGCGCTGAGCTCTTCCAAAACGCGCAGCGCCTCTTCGGCGCGATCCAGCGGCACGAAGAGATGATCGTGATAGAATCCGCTCACGACGTTGGCTGCAATCGTGTGTTTGGCGAGCGCCGTCGTTACTGCCGCCGTAAAACCGACCGAAGCTAAATCCGACTCGACGCGTAGCGTAATACGCCGCGCGAGAAAAGTGTATTCGAGGTCATGTTCTTCGGCGACATGCCGTTCGATAACGATCGTAATGCCCTCGGATTCGCGAAACATCAGCAGCGCGCGAGCTTCGTCGATGGGGAACGAGCGGTCGACACAGCAAAAAACCCACTCGCGTGGGTCCAAAGAGGGTTTCATTGTGATGAGCAGTGTTGCTAAGTCGCGTTCCGGCACCCGTTTAGGGTAACACACTCGCCCCGATCTTTTCCAGCTCGGTAAGGGTGAGATCACCGACGAGCGCAAAGTGACGATTGCCGTCTGCCCACGCCAGGAGCGTTGTCGGCCCCTCTTCGACGTAATGCGCCGGATGATTTGCGACCTTGGTTGCAATTGCACGGTAGTGAGAAAGGTCGACTGCAGCATCTTTTTCGTTTTGAAAAAGCGACACGGTGCGAATGCCGTCGGAATAGATCAAGTGCAGCGTTGGAACGCCGTTGATCGACGCGACGTCACCGGCGGTCGAGCTGAAGCCTTCGGGCAGATATCTGGGCACGAGCGCCAAAAAGCCGGCAGTCGAAATGACGTGAG
>Ga0302180_10000988_pt1 | contig 22993 bp, 13 predicted proteins | sample I_Palsa_E3_2_FD_200575 | JGI IMG/M metagenome (GOLD analysis project Ga0302180, IMG submission 200575) | Peat permafrost microbial communities from Stordalen Mire near Abisko, Sweden - I_Palsa_E3_2 | ecosystem: Environmental > Terrestrial > Soil > Palsa > Peat permafrost | place: Sweden... | reverse complement strand
GCTGGATCTCCTCGATTCGGCGGTCAAGTCGGCGATTCGCGTGTTTTGTTGAAGAACGCTCTGTTTCAGGCGCTGAATCTCTGCGGTTGCATGGCTGTTCTGAGCTATTACATCTGCCGTCCGCCGATAATCTCGAAGGCCGAGCAGCATCAGTCCTATGAGCGCAGCGGCTAAGGCCAGCCGCCAGGGCGCGAGAAGCCTTCCTAGAAACGATGGCGACCGATCTTTGGGCGGCGAAAGAACCGGTAGCGGAGCTTGGGTGTCTTCGAGCTTCACTGCTAGTCGTCCTTGCCAAGCTGTGTGTAAGCTTGGGAGGTTCGCGATTATAGTTTCCTCTTCCGGTGTTAGCTCCTCTGCAAAGTCCTCTTTCGCTTGCCGTAGGAGCGATCCACAGTGGTCGCATTGGGCAGCGTGGCTCAGGTCGTTCTCCGCATCGCGGTCGAGAATTCCTGCCGCAATATCCAGCCAGACAAAGTCAGGGGGGCAGATTAGACCTTTTGCCCCAGGGGTTTTGGGTTTGAGCAAGGCGAGGCTCTCGATTGCTTGTTCATGTGCGCGCATCCGCATCTGGCAGGTCGTGCAGTCCTTAAGGTGCCTCCGGGCGTTCTCCAGGTGGTCGCGATTGGCGCCCTGGTTTGGCGTGCTATCCGCAGCCGACTGGAGAAGCTCGTCGATTTGGTCGGTATTTAGGTGTAGGTCCAACTGCTTCTCCTTTCTAAAACGATTACGCGGGCACAAACCCTTCGGGCGCCCGCCGAATTTGATCGTGTACTCCGACCCTGGGCTCCGCCAGTCGTTCGCGCAACTCTTTGGTGATCCGCATGATGGTGCTTTCGACACCCTTTGTTGTAATCCCTATTCCGGGGAGATCCGCGATGGCCCGCGCGGAGAGGCCGGCGCGATAGTGAAGCCAGAAGATTTGACTATTGCGCTCCTGATCCGGCCCGGCAATACAGATATCCAGGTGGCGTGTAATTTCCTGGATAAGAATAGCGCGTTCGATGGACTTTGGACTCCCGGCGGAGTCCTCGCCGGCGATGGGGACAAAATCCTCCTCGATCTGTTCCAGGTGGCCTGCCCCGCGCTTTTGGGTGTGGGCAGATTTGAAGTGATCGCGAACGACGTTGGCGGTCACGACCTTTATGTAGCCGGTAAAGGCGTCCGGGTGCTGCTGCTCGAAGGTGCGGAGGATACGAAAGTCGTCTGCACAGAGTTTAAGGTAAGTTTCCTGGATAAGATCGTCGACCGTTTGCTTTGACGAATCACCGAGCCTGCTTGCTGTACGAAGGATCACCGTTGCAATGAGCCGGTGAAATCTCCGGACAAACTCCTCCCAGGCCTGCGGCGTGCGCGAGCAAGAGCATTGGCCGAGCAGTTCCTCGATCGATATGGAGGAGTAGCTCTTCATTTTCTTCGTCCCCGTTGTGCAGAGCCAACATTCTACAGGGTTTCCTCATCTTGGCGAGCTAAGAATCGGGAGCCTGCATTAGAAGCCTGAACTGCGCGGATGCCGACCGTTTGATGGCCTGTAAGACTGAAAAGTGTCGTTCTGATTTCGGCTCTAAGCCTCGGCAGGGGGTTTTATCCGCAGAATTTGGATCGGCTGAGTGGCGGGTAAGCGGTTGAATCTAAGCCGCGCCTTTATCCAGGAAAGCCTTGGCGCCTGCCGGCGGCAGCGTCCGATGCAAGTTTTGCACAGGAGAGCGCAGGGTTTTTCGGAGGTTTGTCGTTCTTAGAGGCAGAAGTGATGGCATCGGGCAGCACGGCACATCCGGTCGGATAAAGAGCCTTGCTGTTTTAAGGAGTATTGGATGGGACGTTACGAATTGTTGAAACGCGGACTGCGGCGACGCGACTTCCGTTTTTTCTCGAGCTGTGCAACCCCTGCGTTTAGGAATCCAATCATGCGGCCCGATGATGCAACTAAGAATGTGCACTTTCATCAGTTCTTCTACCGCATCAATCCAGATAAAACGGTAGATTCCATCTGCGCGTTTTGCTATCTGACGGCGGCGACAGCTAATACCCAAGCTGAACTGCACGTGCGAGAGCGCGAACATCGTTGTCCGGAGTGAGGCAGCTTAGTGGCCAGGTGTGCTGCCGGCTGTCTCAAAAGCCAAGGCTCGTTTGAATCACACAAATGAACCTTCGTTCGGAGGTCTACTCCGTGTGCAGATATTGGCTTTCTTCTTTATGCTTCGCTCTAGTTCTTTGCTCTTCCGTTTATGCTGACGATGGGCCGCCGGAGCTGACGCCGGGAGTCATCGGCAAGAAGTACGCGGAACAGATAGCGGTCACCGTAAGCGGTCAAGCTCCGTTTACCTATGCGCTCGGCGGCGAAGAGAAACCGGCGGGACTAACGATCGATCCCCAGACTGGGCTGCTGCACGGCATACCGACCCTGGCGGCCATCGGGACTCATCGGGTGCATGTCGTCGTAACCGACTACGCCGGCAAGCAGACTACACAAGACTTCGTGTTGCACGTGACCGCGTCCGCCCTCAATGCGGCACAGCATTCCGCGCCGGTGACGGCAAAACCAGGCAGCACGAGCACTCACGCACAGACTACAAACGTTCAAACGCCGCCGCCGCAACCAAACACTGTAGCCGTCACTATCAACGGCTCACCTGTCATAACCTCGGCTACCGACGGGCTCAAGACAGTTTCCCTTACCTCGCCTGCCTTTCCCGCCGGTGTAGATTCGGGAACCTACCAGCTGTCTACGATCGAGGCGGGCAAGGCGTGCGCTGCCGGGGCCGGCACGGCCGTGGCCATTGCGGCCAATACCAGTGCGGATGCCAAACCTTCGGCTGCGACAACGCTGCAATTGGCAGACGCGCTCAAGGAAGGTAGCCTGCTATGCGCCGAAGAGTCCTTCAAGGACGCACAAGGTAAGGAAGTTACGACCGCGTATTCCAAGCAATTCCCGGTCACTGGGGCGCCTTCAATTGCTGCCGCTGTCTCCGGCGCAAAGACCGTCGCGATTACCTCGCCCGCTCTTCCGTCAGGCGCATCGACCGGGACCTATAAGCTATCGACCGTCGATGCAGGGAAAGGCTGCACCGATGTGGGCACAGCTCTTAGCATTACGGATGACCATGCGACACCTTCCACCGCGACTACTGTTACGTTGGCGGACGCGCTGACGGAGAAGAGCAACCTCTGCGTCGCGGAAGCCTTTAACGACAGCCGGGGCAAGTTGGTTGCTACCGCCTATTCCGTGCCCGTCACGGTGGAACCCGCGGCCGGTTCGCCTTCGATTGCATCAGCGGCCGCCGGTGTCAGTACTGTGTCGGTGACTTCTCCTGCGTTTCCCAAGGGCGTGACCTCGGCAACCTATGGCCTGTATAACGTCGATGCGGGTCAGCCGTGCAAAAAGGATGGCAGCAAACAGCTGACCACTGTGGCCGGGACAAGTATGGATGCCAAGGCCTCAGACGCGACTACGCTCACACTGACCGATCCACTCAAGGAGGGCATGATTCTCTGCGCAGTGGAAACGTACAAAGACAGCAAGAGCAACACAATAGCTACAAGCGACTCTAATCTGGCTCCGGTCAAGAGTTTGGAAGCAAATTGGGGCAGGGTCCGTGCTTATTTTGTGGGCGGCGTGCTCATCACGAACGACAGCTCTTCCTTTTCCTCCGCGCACCAGTTCTACGCGCTCAACGTGGAAAAGTCATGGCATTTGCCGCGCTGCTACCTGCAGGGGCCTCTGGGTGAACCGGGTTGCATCGCAGAGGGCTCCTCCTCCACGCTCGACCTAGCCGGAGGATCGATGCATTTCACGCACCCCATTCACATTACGGGCGGGTCCGGCAAACTGGGTCCACCCTTTGCAATCGATAATGCCACAGTGGAGGTGACCGGCGAGGAAAGCATCACCGTGACAGGCGTGAGCATTCCCTTGCACAAAAGGCAGCGTTTCACTGTCACCAGTGGGACGCTCAAACCACAGCCTCCTCTCACTGCTTCCACTCCTCCGACTCCTTCCACTCCTCCGACTCCTTCCACTCCTCCGACTCCTTCTTCTCCTCCGACTCCTTCTACTTCACCCACTCCTTCTAATTCGCCCACTCCTCCCACTACCGCTGACCCGGTGAGCGAGTTCACCGTCGACTCCGGCACGTTGGAAATCAGCAACGGGCTACTGGCTACCGCGGTTGAATTGGCGCCACCCAAGAACTGGCTGACGAGGCAGATAAGCAGACCGGGCTTCTCCAGTTATTTCGAAACGCGCCTTACGGCGATTCCCGTCGTTTCAAATGCAACGAACACCAGCTGCACCACGGCGGGCAATACCACCGGCACGGGTACCGGTACGAGCACCGCCAGGGCCTCGACCACGGCGGCGACCTGCTCGACCGGCAGCTCCGCCAGCAGCAGCACCACCAGCAGTTTTCTGACTTCGCAACAGACCGCCAACGTGGGTGTTGGGGTATACCTGCCTTACCTGGTCAGCCGTTGGACTTATAAGAACACGCCGAACGCGCTCTTTGTCGCCCCTATCGGGAAAGTCGGGTTTAACACCATCACCGGCGCTACAGCACAAACTGTTGTTCTGCCGGGTAACGGCGGCACGGGCACGCAGACATTCGATCAGATTTACAACTTCTACGATTACGGTGCTCGAGTGGGTCACATGGGGCTTACGAACACCACTCAAGTGGCGCCAGAGATCTACAGCTATCTTGATTTCTCGCTTGGCCGCTTCAGCAACCTGGAGAGCCTGATCTGCCACAGTCCGGACCAGAGGGGCACCGCGATCGCCGGTAATGGCTGCAGCACCTATGGGAGCGAGTACACGCTTGACAGCCGCAAGCGCCTCTACCGAATCGACATTGAAGGTTTGCTCAAGATTCCAGACACGCTCTTTTATGTCGGGCTCAACGCCAATATCGGCCAGAAGCAGGTGATGGCGGAGAAGCTTGACCCGAACTTCGCTGCTCCCAATGATCTGCGGTTTTTATTTGGTACGAAATTTGACATTGCGCAGTTGTTTGCGAAGCTGGGCGTGAAGCCGCAGTGAAGGGTTGTAGCCACGCGCTGAACAATGCAGGAGAACCCTCATCGTATGCAAACTTTTCTGAAACGGAGCTGGTCACTCATCCTTCTTGTGGTGATCCTTCTGGTTCTTGTGCGCGTCTTCCACAGTGAGTTAACTAATCCGTCGGCAGCGCGTGCGTGGGTTGTTTTCATCCTGGCGGCAGGTGTGCTGTATGGCTCGGCAAAAAACCTGTTTCCGAAGGATGCGAAGAGAGACGACCCCTTGTCGGTGCGGTTCGTGATCGCCTTCGACTCGATCGTTTTTATTGTCGTCGGTCTCTCCGCCACTGTGTTGGCCTGCAATGGTTGGGAGACGGCGCTGTTGCTTTCGGGAGCATGCCTACTGGTCGGTGGCTTCTTCGGGCTGCTCTTCGGCTATCCGCAAGGGGTAGCACAGCAGGACAAAGCGATTCAGGCAGACCAGGCAAAGCCACAGGCACCGAACCGCGATAAGACCCTTCTCGCCGATTCTGCGGCCACCCTGGGCAAAGTGATTACGGGCTTCACTCTGGCGAAATTAGGAGCCGCCTCCACCCAGTATTGGAACCTTTGTAAGATCATCGGGCCGGTGCTAGGGGCTCAAGACGCCGCTGTAGCACAAGTGCTCGCCGCGGTGATCATCGCTTACTTTCTTGCAACCGGGTTTTTGTCAGGTCTTCTTCTTCCATCCTATTTTATGAGCGACAAGTTTTAACAACGGACAAACGATGACGAAGAAAGTAGCCATTTTAGCGGTTCACGGTGTCGGAGCGCACCTTGCTGGGGAGACGCAAAACGCGATGGCGGACCTGTTGCTGTCGCTTCCAGGGCGCGGTCCTTATGGATCGGCTCGACAATACAAACCCTTCGTTGCGGAGAATATCCAGATCCCACTGCAACCGCTGGAGACTTCGAACGGCAACCGCGTCTCACAGCAGCAGCCTACTTTAGCGTACCGACTGACGCACCTGTACCAGGAGAAGAGTGCGGACTTCGCTCATCAAGCGACGATTGCTGGTCCCGGGCTACCGGGTCAGGCAGGGTTGCGATACACCGAAACTTTGGCCAGCGAGTATCGTGGCGGAGCCGATGGAAATGTGTATAGGACCGCACGGCTCGAAGGAGAGAAGCTTTCCAATGGCGCCAAGGTCGATATTTACGAGGTGCTATGGGCGGACTTGGCAAAGCCGAACAACACCGTCGTCACCTTCTTCCTATCGCTGTTCCAGTTAATTCTTCACCTGGCAAGCCTAAGCCGGCTTGCTATTGATACCGGCGCGGCAGAGGGCAGGGGACTCATATGGGAGACCTACCGAACTATTCAGCGTTACGCTGTACGTCTGTTGCAAATCTTCATCCCGCTGCTGGAGGTTCTTCTGCTGATCGCCCTGGCTTCCTGCCTGCTCGAAGTGTGGTCCACGACACGAGGGCACGTTTGGGTGCCAGTGGCGCTGGGGATCACGGGAGCCATAGCGGCGGGAGTGATTACGATTATGAGGGCAGAACGGGCGGTCATCGAACATCCATGGATATGGGCGCTGCGGGCTCTCTCTCCAGTAGCGCTGGGAGTCGTTCTCCCCCTCACAGGATTATTTGTGTGGGGTTTGAAGGGCGCGGATGCGGCGACCAGAATCGATATTGCGGGGGCGGTGCTGTTCTGGCTTATTCCAGGATTAGGTTTTTTGCTTTGGATACTCAGCAAGTATGAGGACGAACGGAAGGGAGTGCTGGCCACCGGGATCATTTTCTTTGCGGTAAGCTTCGGAAGTTTTATCTTCTTTCTTTGGCGTGCTTACCATGTATCCCAGGAATCCCCTGTGGTGGTACTGGCAACCCTGTGGACGGGGCAGGTGCTGCTCGGCGCGGTGCGGCTTTGCTGGGGCGTGATGGTCATTTGCGCTATTGTGGCCTCCCTTCTGGGAGGCATAGCCTGGCGGCGAATGGAGCGCACGAACCCCGATGGCCCAGAATGGGGACGCGCAAGAGCTGCTGTCAGGACCAGCCGGCTCGCGTTGGCACTGCCGACTGTTCTCTTTCTCCTGGTCACACTCATGATTTGGGCGGCCTTTCTCACGGGAACTCGCCAACTCATGCCCCCGGGGGGTTCCATTTTCAGCAATGCAGTGGTCACCCAGGGTCATATTCCGGATTGGCTGAAATCGGCCGAAGCCCTCTTGTTGCTCCCACCCGAGGATCTCACCATCAGAAACGAGAAGTACCTGGAGCCTCTGAAGACTATGGAGCCGCTGAAGCCGAAGGAGGATAAGCGGCAAAACGATTATGCTCTTCGCGTCTTCGCCTGGACCATGGGCTACCAATTACCAGTCACCATCGGATTGTTGTCATTGACTGCCTTTCTACTGCTATGGTGGGCGTTGCCCAGCGTATTTACTGAGGCCATGCTTCGACGTGGAAAGAAGAAGGCCCCACGCGACACCAGCGATACCGTGTCCGTGCGCATGGGCACTTGGATGTCACGCGGGCTCGACGCAACCACAATAGTCACGCTCCTGCTTTGGAGTGCAGTCTTTCTTGTGCCGGCCTTGTACAGAGCGGCGAATTGGCGGGGCCAACTCGATCCGTACCTGGGGCCGATCGCGTTTGCTATGGTGAGCAATACCTTTATAGGGTTTGCTGTGCTCGCAGCCCTCGCCAAGCGGGGGCAAAGCATATTGGCCACTATCCTCGACGTGGACACTTACCTGCGCACCACGCCGACCTATGCCACGCCTCGCGCCACCATCTTCGAGCGGTACATCTCGACCTTGCGGTACCTACGCAGCTATCAGGACGAGCAAGGCCAGGGTTACGACTCCATCATCATCGTAGCCCACAGCCTTGGCGCGCTCATCTCGGGCGACCTCTTGTTTTACCTTGAATCTGAAAGGGGTAACAAGGAGTGGTATGAGCGATCTCCTGCCGGCCCCAAGTTCACTCGTATTCCCATTACTCTCATGACGATGGGTAATCCGGCCCGTCAACTGCTCAACCGCTTCTTTCCATATCTCTATGATTGGGTTCGCCCGGTACCTGATAATGGCAAGCATCCGCTGCCCCGGCCGCTCGATCGCGACCAAGCTACCATTAGTAGTGCGCAATTGCCTGATCCCAGCCAACTGGGATTGGCATGCTGGATCAACGCCTACCGGAGCGGAGACTATGTTGGCCGTTCCCTGTGGTTGGACGAGTGGTACCGTCGGCCCGCCTATTCGCCTGCGCAACCTGTGCCCTGGGTGATTGCTTCCAAAGGCGGTGAGCGTCAGGAGATGTGCATAGGAGCCGGAGCCCATATTCATTACATGGACGACACGGCTCCCGATATCGCGTGGAAGCTCGACTCGCTGATTTAGATCGAAAAGGTTTCGCACGATCGCTGTTTGTGATACTGTTTCCGGTCAAATAGGCCGGTCTGCTCTGGACTGAACTCAGAAAATCCGCTCGCCGTTGAAACGAAAAGAGGAAGCGCGACACTATTCTCATATCTCGGTCCTTTAGAAGCGAGCGGAGTTAGGGATGCTTGCCAGCGGGAATCAACCATGTCCGCTGATTGCAACCGTTCCATTACCAGTTTTCCCTGACGGTCTCTCCGGAGGAACCATATGGCTACAGGCACATTCACAGTAACTGACCAACGGGTTTTCCGGATTTTTATAAGCTATGCTTCGGAGGACCTTGCGATTGCAACGGCAGTAGCCAGTTGCTTCAAGACGGCACTGCCCGACTTCTTCGCGGAGATCAACATCGATAGAGATTTTCTCGAACCTGGTTCAGCATTTAAGACACAGATTGAATCAAAGCTACAGCAGACAGACGTTCTCGTTATTGTCTATACAGGCGCCGAAAAGGCCAGCCACGGATATACCGGTTGGGAAGTTGGATATTTTGATCATATTATGCGAACTGACCCTGGTCATCGCAAGAAAATTTCTCTCTATTTATTTGAACCTCCGGCGATCACAGCCTATGAGCAGGGCATTTCGCTGGGACTTTCGACGAGTCAATTGAGAGTTAGCTTGCACGACTTTGAATCGGTCCTTTCAGTGTCCCCCGAGGAGGCGCTCTGCTCGGAAATTGCGGCTTGGCAGGACGAGGTCGCAAAGAATATCGAGAAAACCGGATTTCCCAAACCGCATAGAAAACCAGAACAGGAGCCGGCAAAATGCGTTCACAATCTAAAGCTTGCAATCTTCCAATACTTAAAAGGAACGGTCGAGAATACTGTCAAACCACAGAAGCAGATTACCGTTCGCGTAAGAGGCTCCGCCCTGGAGGAGTCGAACGAAACCCTACCGATGGAAGCCGAACTTCGGCCCCTCGGCGCGGTCAACACGGGTGGCTCCATGAAGATTTTTGGTCTAGCAGATGAGCCTATTACGTGGAAGAGATTTGTCGAGCTGACTGCGGGTCAGCCATTTGCTGAATCGTGGCAGGACGCAATCACGAGGGTTGTGCTCTCTTCGTTCCCGGATCGGGTGGACGTAGACAACAGTCAAGTGATTCTCGCAAGTGACGGAAGAACGGGATATAGGGTCATATTGACCACAGCTACCAGGTATTATGACGACTGTTGTGAATATAACCTTTACTTTGTTGAGATGTTGCAGCGCACAGATTACGGTGACAAAGACACGACGCAGCTATTAAAAGGATTGGAACTCGTCTGTCGATTTCGGTCCATGTTTTTAGAGTCTAAGAGCGACTTCCGTGGAGAGAACGTGTCTCTCACGGCACCGGACCAAATGCCGAGACTCGCGAGCCGGCTGCTGAAAGAGCTGAATCTAATGCACAGAGACGCTCAGGAAGCAGGGTTGGACAGGCCGGGACTTTGGACCTCATACATCGACTTCGAGCACTTTAAAGCAATCGCTGACGCGTACAGACCCGCTGAGTCGAAGCTACGGATGATCATTCATAAAATGATGGCGGTCGGATCTCAACCCGCGCTACTTGAACCTCTTAGTAAAGAGATGTCCGATGTGCTCACTGCTATGCAGATCGCTGTGCGGCCGGAGAACGCATTGCTTCTTCGAGAAATGGCGGCAAAGCTTAGCGAGCTTGTCGAGCATCAGGACGAGGTCAGCGCTCCAGTTGGCTCCAGGATGACTAATTGAAGCGTCAAATCGGCCCTGGGCAGATTGCAGATCTTAAGGCCCCTTCTCGTTACTAGAAACAACGCTAAATGGGCAATCAGGTACCAGACGATTAGTGCGTTTCGCCTGACCCCTGGTTTCTGCCGTCCCAGTCGTTATCCAAAGGAAACTTTATTCGCAGTGCATGAAACGTTTCCATGGATCCACTCACTATGTTCGTAACTGAAAATCTTCGGATGCCCGAAGAAATCAATCGTCCCGAACTCAACGATTCCGTGGCTGTTGCTCATCCTGCCCGGGTTCGGTCTGCCAAATAGGACCCGGTGCTGCGCAACAGGGCTTGGCTGCATGAAGTTTTGAACGATTCCTTTACCGAGCAACAGCGTAGACAAACCAGGAGGTTGTAATGGCGACATCGTCCGCACATCGTTTACTCCAGGGCAGCGAGCATCCCCAACCGAAAGGCTTCAAGAAGCTGCAACCGACCGACGGCGCTCAGGAGCTTACCATCACTCTCATGCTGCGCCGGCACCAGGGCCACACGCAGGTGACACCAGAAGAGGTCATGGCCAGGCCATCGTCGCGCCCCACACGCGAGGCCTTCGCAAAAGCGCGGGGCGCGGCGCAGGGCGAGATAGACGCCGTTGTCAATTTTGCCCGAGACGCGGGCCTGCAGGTCGTGGACGCCGACGTCGCGCGCCGCTCTGTGATCGTGCACGGGTCCGCAGATGACATCAGTAAGGCCTTCGCCGTACAACTAAATAATTACGAATATTCGCAGGGAACCTATCGCAGCCACGACGGCCCGGTCAAAGTTCCTGCTGCCATCGCCGACTACGTCCAGGCAGTGGTCGGCCTCACGGATCGCGAGGTCGAGGCCAAACACTGGTCTGCAACCACTGCCGTCCAGCAGGGGAGCAAGGTGGATCCGCCGAACACGGTGGCTTTGACGCCGGCACAGGTCGCGAACCTCTACAATTTTCCGGCGGGCGATGGCGCCAACCAGACAATCGGACTGTATGAAATGAAGACCGGGAGAACCCCCGCCGGCTACTCCAAAACGGACATCGAAGGCACGATGAAGGCGCTGGGCAATTTACCCATGCCGAACCTCATCGACGTTTCCGTCGACGGAGCTAAGAACTCCGGCAAGTCTGACGGCGAAACGGGCCTGGACATCACCGTGGCCGGCGCCATCGCGCCGAAGGCGACCATTGCCGTCTACTTTGCCGGCGCCCAGGTCCAGAACATGATCCATGCCCTGCAGATGATGATCCTTCCGAAAGCGGGCGACCCAACGCCAAGCATCATCTCCATCAGTTACGGATGGGGAGCTGACGATCCCGGGACGCCGAACTTCTCTCCCAGCGAGTACGCGCAGTTCACCAGCCTCTTTGAGGACGCTTCGACCAACAAGATCACGGTCTTCATTTCGTCGGGCGATTCAGGCGCCTTCGTGGACAGTAACACCCAGGCACAGACCAGCTATCCCGCCAGCGACATCTGGGTGACGGCCTGCGGCGGCACGACGATCGGCAACATCCAAGGGCAGTCGTTCGACGAATGGGTGTGGAATGACAACGGCGCTACAGGCGGCGGCGTAAGCGCGCGGTTTGGCGTTCCGGCGTATCAGGCGGGAGCCGCAATTCCAAAGCGCATCGGTACGGGAGCGGCCGGCCGGGGCGTTCCAGATATTGCCGGAAACGCCAGCCCCAACAGCGGCTATCCACAGGTCATCAACGGCAAGCAGCCGGAGCAGATCGGAGGCACAAGCGCGGTAGCTCCGCTCTATGCGGGACTAATGGCGCGGATCAACAGCAATCTCGGCTCTCCCGCCGGCTTCCTCAATACGACGCTGTACAGCCTGCCCGCGTCGGCTTTTCGCCATATCGCAGGGCCGCCGGGTCCGGCGAATAATAGTTGCAACGGAGTCACGGGCTATCCGGCCGGGGCTGGATGGAACGGTTGTACGGGCCTGGGCAGTGTTGACGGGCAGGCACTTCAGGCGGTCCTGGCCGCTGCTAAAGTGCCCTGATTTAAGGAAACAATCACTGCGGCCTATTCCCGGCTGCCGAGAACCCGCTTTGCGCTTTGGAGGTATAAAGTCATGAGGACTTCAATGCAGCCACAAGTATTCCGCACCGGCACGTTCAAAGGCGTCAGTGTCACTGACGCCTTTGCGCTAGCCGCCAGCCAGCAATCGCCAGTCATCGTCTCTCTTGGCGCCATCGATTGGCCCTCCACGCTTAAGCCCACCCCGCAGCCGCTGGGCAAATACAGCGCAGGAGAAAAGATCACCACCGCGCTCAATGTGCAAGCCGATGTTCTGATCATCCTCTACACCGACGACGAGACCAGCGCCCTGCTCGACGTCTTCACCGGCAACAACGCTTGGACTCCTGCTCGCAAGAAGCAATGGAACGGGTACGGACATAACTTCAACCAGTTCAAGCCCATTATCGAAGGTATTGACGGCGACACCGCGCTCGAGGATGGACTCTTCGGCTACCTCTCCGCGGTCAAAATCGGCGCCACCAACGTTGTGCTTTTCAAGTCCGAGCTTCATCCCAAGCAAAACGGTGTCAAGCTGCCGTTCGTTCCCGTCATCCAACAACTTGTTACCGAGCTCAAGCCCTCGCTGGTGTTGAGCACTGGCACCGCGGGAGCCATCGGGAGCCACGTTCAGTGCGGCGATGTGGTGATCACCACCGCGGCACGCTTTCACGTCCAGGACACCTATCCGACCTTTCCGCAGATCAACGCGCTCAGCACCGGCGATGGCCAGTTGACCAACACTGTCGCGCTGAAAACCACCTACCTGAATTACGCTGCGGCTAACCTGACGCAGCTCTCCCTTCCCGGCCTCACCTCGTGCTACGAACGGCTACAGTCTCATTCCGGCTTCAGCTTCGTACAGAAGCCGGTCGCGCCGCCCGCCATCTACGTGACTGGCAGCCACCCCGTCCCGGGCCCGCAGCCTATGGACATTGTCTCGGCCGACTTCCTTACCGTAGATGACAGCACCGATCTCGAAGGGCTGCAGGCACTGGGCGCCATGAACGATACCGATGACGCTTTTGCGTTCTTCGCCATCGCGCAGATGACCGGAGCGAAGCCCGCATGGGTCTCCGTACGCAATGCTTCCGAACCCCAGATCGTAGCGCCTGCCGGCTCTTCACAGGAGACGATCAAGTCACTGGCCGGCAGCATCTACGGAATCTATCAGTACTGCACCACCCTGAACAGCGCCTTCGCTTGCTGGGCAATCGTGGCTGGTCTTTGATTGTGGAGTAAGGAGACCAGCGGTTTCCAGCAGCTCTTTGTTCAGAGGGATAGGTATTATGTCCACGGATTTCCATAAGCGCGGCAACGCCGAGTCTGTGATCGAGTTGTGTTCTTAAACAATGGGCAGGTGAGGACGAGGAAGCGCGAGATTTGACTATCCCACCCTTCGCAAAGAACGCGAAGGATGGGGCACCCGTCGATTGGTGGGCGGGATTAGAGCTCAAAAGCGAGTCGCCGGGGCCGCTCCGTCCGGGTTCTACTATTACTTTTCCCGTGGAGGCGGTCAATGTATATAAGCCCCAAGAAGGAATTTCAACCAGACCCGCCGTCGACCCGCAGGGAGAACTGGTCGCGCAGGTTCCAATACCTGTACTTTCTGCGCTTTTGCCTCCTCGGGTGGCTGCTGCTGCCGCTCGTGTGTGTGCTGGATGCCTGGACCGGCGTGAGCGCGCTTAGCCGCGGCATCATGACGCTCAGTACAGGATGGCAAGCCTTCCATGCGACGTTCTTTGTCGTGACCCTCACCACCACCACGCTGGTGTGCGCGCGCAACATTGTGATGAACGGCAACGCTCGCTTCGCCAGCCAGCCGCCGGTGCTGCTCTATAAGTGGATGACCTCGTGCGAGACGCGCACACTGTGGACGGTGCTCGCGGTGGCGCAGATACCGGCCTTCCTCACGCTGTGGTACGTGGCCCGCACCACCATTCGCGAACAGGTGGGTTTCGCAGGCCACGATGCAGGTACCTGGCCGTATGGGGGATGGCACTTGAGCCTGTGGGGTTGGTTCGCCGCAGGCCTGGTGGCGGCGTTCGTGTTCTGGTACCTCGTCACGCTCTTCTACCTGTGGACGCACGAGTGGATCAAGGGCGATGGCCCGCGCGCGCTGATCTTTCCTCGCCTGCTGCCCAGGGTGGAGGAGGCCATGCAGGGCGCGAGCAAGCCGCAGTTGGCAGAATGGCTGGAACTCGCGCTGCGCTGGCCGCTCAAGTTCACGCATATCGGCTACGCGCCGAACAGCGACGGGCCGCTGTGGGAGCTGCACTTTCTCGCTACCGTTTCGTTGATCGCGTTCCTGCTACTGTATCTGTTTCTGTATCCAATCGTGGCTCCTGTGGTAACGACGACAAAGCCGCTGGCAGAGATCGTCTTCGCCGGGGCGATCTGTATCTGCGTGCTGCTCGGAGCGAGGCAGACAAAAAGCTACTGGAGGATGGAGAAGGCGGGCGTCTTCTTCTCTTTGCTGTTCCTGGCGCTGTGGGGGTCCTTTGCGTATTTGCTGGTTAGCGACGTGATCCATCAGAAGGTGAAACTAGAACGAAGCTTTCCGGTGCTGGCGTCGGTAACCGTGATCCTTATCTTTACGCAGTGGGGGATTAACGGAGCGAGCTTCTTCTTCGACCGATACCGTGTGCCCGTGCTGACGTCGGCCATTGCATTCATTTTTCTGCCGAAACTGGCGCTGAGTTACCTGCCGGAGGCGAATGGCTCCTCCCGGGTACAGTGGGTGCAGACGCACATCGTCGATTGGGATGCAGACCACTATTTCGAAGTCCGGCCGGCTTCGGCGGTGACGGTGCTGCCTAATCCGACTGAAGCGGTGGAAAAAACGTTCGAACGCGTGAACGCCCTCCCACCCCGGAACGGCGAGGACCAGCCGCTGGTGGTGGTCACGGCTACGGGCGGAGGCATCCAGGCCGCCGAGTGGACGGCGCAGGTGATGGCGCGGCTGGAGAAGGAGTTTCGCGAGGACAAGCAAAAGCAACTTAACGGCTATCTGCTGCATGACCACGTGCTGCTGGCCAGCGGGGTCTCCGGCGGGAGCGTGGGGCTGGTGCCGTACCTGGTGGAGTACACGGCGCCGCAGGGGACAGCGTTTCCCGCCAACGACGGCTTGCGCGACAGGCTGACCATCGGGCCCGGTTGTTCCAGCCTGGAGGCGGTGGCGTGGGGGCTGGAGTACTACGACCTGCAGCGGCTGGCGCTGACCTTCCGCTTTCCCATCCTGCAGTCGGCACAGGACTCGCCGGAGGATCCAAAGACAATCGTCGCGCCGGATCGCACGTGGGCGCTGAGCCGCGCGTTGAACCGCAACCTGAACGATCCGCAGTGCGGGGTCTCGCCGAATACTCCGAGGGTTCCGGACGGCGAGACGATCACGCTCGGCCAGGCCGCTCAGAATCTGAGCAACGGCACGATGCCGGCGTTCACACTCAACACCACCGTGGCCGAGACCGGCGGGCGGTTTCTGCTGTCGAATTATATGGTGCCGGCGGTGACGCCGCCTCCGACCAACACGGAGTTCCTGCCTGCCGAATCGTTCCTGCAGGCGTATGCACAGGACACCTGCTGTGCGAACGGTCCGCACGGCGAAAAGGTCTATGCCGACCTGCCGCTGTCCACGGCGGCGCGGCTGAGCGCGACGTTTCCGGTCGTTTCGTCGGCCACGCGGATTCCGCGGCAGTACGCGAAGGCCGCGTCGCACTTTTTGGACGGTGGCTACTTTGACAACGATGGAACAGCGTCGGCGATCGAGTTTTTGTACTCGGTGATGGAGAAGCGAGTGGCCGACCACCAAACTGTGCCGCAGCCGCTGAAGTTGCTGCTGGTGGAGATCCGCGACGGCGTTGACCTGGACCCACACGTCGAGCAGGATGACTTGGAGCAGCAGTCCGGCTACGGCCACCCTCCCGCCGCCTGGTGGACGCTGGATCAAATTCTCGGGCCGCTGGAGGGGCTATGGAACGCCGGCCACGTAAGCGTGACGCGCCGCAATCGCCGTGAGCTGTGTGTACTGGAGACGGCGTATGCAGACAAGTTGATCATCCATCACGTGGTGTTCGCGATACCGCAGCAGCCCGACGGTCAGCAAAGGTCGAAGCCCGCACCGCTGAGCTGGAAGTTGACGGCCAGCCAACTCGCTTACATCTCCTCGGTGGCGCATGGGGACCAATCGGCTGCAACCGACCAGGCGGTCAAGGATGCGACGGGCTGGGTGGCGAAAGCAGAGACGTCCACGCCGTCGTCAGAGGTGTGTAACGTCGCCAATGCGCCTATGCAGTGATGGGCCAGATTCGCGTCTCGCGTGAAGATGTCGATGGACCCCTGGAAAACTGAGTTGGGTGGAATGTTGGGAGAGGGGGGAACGGGGGCCAACCGATCACGGTGTCTTCGTGCAAATTCTGTTTTTTGCAGGCGACTTTCCCCTGTACACTTCGGTGGCCAGGAATACCCAGCGTAGATCCTGGTTCAACTTACGGAGGAAGAAAGATCATGAACGTGAAATTGCTGAAAATTTTCGCAGGCGTGGCTGGGCTCGCAATGGCCACCATTGGGGCCGGGCAGGCAGGCGCGCAGACGTCCGAGGTTAAAGAAAAACCTGCGCTGTACACGTACGTCGCGAATTGGAATATTCCCCGGGCGCAGTGGCCAGAAGTGGAGAAGGCCACAGCGGCTAACCAGAAGATCCTGGACAAGGCCGTCGCCGACGGCACCATCGTGGGATATGGCGACGACGTGACCCTGGTCCACCAGGCGGATGGCACCACCCACGACGATTGGTGGTCGGCCATGTCCCTGGCCGGTGTACTCAAGGTGCTGGACCAATTCACCAAGTCCGGTGGTAGTTCGGCTTCTGTGTTGGACAGCGCCACGAATCACTTCGATACCGTCTACGAAAGCCGGTTCTACAACTGGCATCCAGGATCGTGGAAGGATGGGTACACCTATGCGGCGTCGTACCGCTTAAAGCCGGATGCGCCAAGCAGCGCGGTGGAAACACTGAGCAAAAAGCTGATCGTGCCTCTGCTGGAGAAGCTGTTCGCCGACGGCACGCTGCAGGAGTACGAAGTGGATACCCAAGCGATCCATACCGAAGCTCCTGGCTCGTTTTTGATTGTATACGTCGCGAAGAACGCGGAAGGGCTGGATAAGGTCAACGCGGCGCTGGATGAGGCGATCAAGGCTGATCCACTGGGGGGCGTGGCGTTTGAATCCATGGTGGATCTGGCGGCGCATCACGATGATCTGAGTCTTACGAGTGCTAGTTATAAATAGGTTTGCAGCAGGCGCTGAAGCGAACTTGAGCGGTTGTGGAAAGGGGAGGATTCTGCGGAGACGAAAGGACTGCTTGCTTTGAAGAGATTTCGTTTTTTATTACTCTTGATTCTGCTCGTCTTCCTTGTTTCTGCAACCACCGCGTTTTCGCAAACTTCGCCTCAGCGGGTCATTATTGATACCGATCCTGGTACGGATGATTCCATGGCTATTCTTCTGGCCTTGAATTCTCCCGAACTGAAGGTCGAAGCGTTTACGGTTGTGCCCGGCAACGTCGATGCACGGCAAGTATTGGAAAATGCCCTGAAGATCGTTTCGCTCGCCGGACGATGCGACGTTCCGGTCGCAGCAGGGGCGCAGCATCCGTTGAATCAAAAATTGATTACAGCACAGTACTGGCACGGAAAGAACGGTCTGGCTGACGTAGAGTTGCCGCCTTCGAAATGCAAGACGGATCCCCGCTTCGGTCCGGACCTCATTATCCAGTTAGTCCACCAGTATCCGCACCAGATCACGCTCATCCCCGTTGGGCCGCTCACCAACATCGCACTTGCCGTCTCCAAGGATCCTTCTATCGTTCCCCTGGTGAAGAATGTGGTGATCATGGGTGGGTCGATCACAGGCGGGAATGTCGACGGCGCCGCGGAGGCGAATATCTATAACGATCCGGAGGCGGCGCAGATCGTGTTCAATGCCGGCTGGATCGTGACCATGGTGGGTTCGGATGTGGGCGAGCGGACCTTGATTACACACAAGGAGCTGGCACAACTCCGCTCAACGCATGGACCGGAGAACGACTTCATCTCTCAGATTGTCGATTTTTACGTAGCCCGCAGCGAGAAAAGCGGTTGGAGCGGGGCCGCCATGTACGACCCGCTGGCTGTGGCGATCGCAATGGATCCTACCCTCGGCACACTGAAAGAAATGCACGTGGATGTAGAGACCAGGGGTGAGTTTACTCGCGGAGAAACAGTGGCCAACCGTACCGGCTATGACGAAAACAATGTTCTGCACGGAGATCATTACGAGATCGATGGGCTCATTCCACTCAAGCCGAATGCGCGCGTTTGCCTGGCCGCGGATCGCGATCGGTTCATGCAACTGTTTCTGAACCGAATTCAAGGAAAATAGGCCACCCACTCAACTTCGTCCGCGTTCATTTCACCATTGACTTGCCGCGGCGACTCTTTGCTGATTGCTCGACGGTTTAGCATGAAGATATGCGCGAATCTGTCGTTCAACGAAGACAGCAGATCGATCTGGAAAAGTGGGAGCGCCGCGCGCTCTTCAGGTTTTTCCACGCCTTCAGCGAACCCTTCCACGGTGTCTGCCTCCGCGTAGACTGTACCGCAACCTACAACTTCGCCAAGTCTGAAGGCCTCTCCGTCTTTTTGTCACTCCTGCATCGCTCGCTCGTCGCCGCGCAACAGATTGAGAACTTCCATACGCGCATCGTGGATGGCACGGTCTGGCTCTATGAAGTGGTTAATGGCGGTAGCGCAGTGGGACGCCCAAACGGTACCATCGGATTCGCTCATTTTCCTTATCGCGAACGTATCGCTGAATTCGTGAGCGAGGCTTCCATCGAAGTGGAGCGGGTGCGGCAGCGGGATGACCTGGAACGCCCCGAAAACGCCAACCTGATTCGCTATTCGACGCTGCCATGGTTCGACTTCACTTCCATCTCGCACGCGCGAGACTTCTCCCATGAAGATTCTGCGCCGCGAATCACCTTCGGCAAGATCACTGAGACCGCCGGCCGGCGCACCATGCCGGTATCCATCCATGTGCACCACGGGCTGGCAGACGGCTTGCATGTAGCGCAATTCGTCGACCATTTTCAAAAGCTCCTGGACCAACCGGATTCGCAACCCACGTAGCTGGATGCCGCTCAGAGCCGTTCCAGTGGCGCATTTGGTCCATGACGCACGCAAGAGCTCCCTTATCGCCACGGCATAAGTTGCATAAGAGTTAAACTCGTTGCATGCGATAAACCAGTGCTGCGGGGGAGAAATGATCAACTGGCTGAAACGACTCTTCTGCCTGGTCCATCGCTGGGACTGGACGACCGACACCTGTACGCGCTGCGGGAAAAAGTATGACTACCGGGATTAGAGGAGAGAGCCATGCGTGCCTACCTCGTCGAACTTCCAGAAGCCGAATTTTCGAGATGCCCTGATGCTGCGCCCTAGACAAATCCAAGATTCGCAGAGCTGAATCCGCCAAGATTGGGAAAGATCGTGCTGAGCTGGGCTGCGCTGACCCCGAACCAACTGGCGAGGGTGGCCGCGTACTGTACGCTGCCCGTGGAGGGAATCCATCGGCCATTCAGGCCGGAGTCGTCGGGACCGCCAAGAGCAAGCGTGGGGAAAGTGCCGTAAAGTTTGGCTCCCTTCACCGCGCCCCCAACCACAAGATGATGGCTACCCCAGCCGTGGTCGCTGCCGCTATTCGAGTTTGGCTGCAAGGCACGGGAGAAGTCAGACATGGTGAAGCTCGTCACCTGGCTGGCAATCCCCAGCTCCCGGGTGGCCTGGTAGAACGCAGAGATTGCCGAGGAAAACTGGCTCAGCAACAGGCTCTGCTGCCCAAACTGGTTGGCGTGAGTGTCAAAATTACCGACGCCGGCAAAGAAAATCTGCCGGTTCACCCCGAAGCTGTTGCGCACCTGCATCAACTGAGCGATCTGTTGCAACTGGGCGGCGAAGGGATTTTGGGATGGAAAAACGGTCGCCAAAGGCGCAACGCCAGAGAGGGCCTGGGTAAGCACATTGGCGTACTGATAGGCATTCTGGGCGGTGTTATTCGCAGCCTGTACCAGGCTGAGGCCACTTTCAAAGCCGAGAAAGCTCTGTGCAATCGATTGCCGTGCTGCACACTCCGCTGTCCCTTCCCCACACGAGACGCCTGCCAGGCTGCCGGGGCTGACCGCCATCGGAGTAGTCGATTGCCCATCGCAGAAAAGGGTGTCGCCGTCTACCGTGGTGATCATGGGGATGGAAGCGGATGAGTTGAAGCTGCTGCCCAGCAGGTCACTCATGCGGCCTGCCCAACCGGTAGAAGTGACTGCAGACTGGGCCGCGTTTTGCCATTGCAACTGCTGATCGGAGTGGCTGAACAGGTTGGCAGGCAGGTTCATCTGCGCGGCCACGGTGGCCCGGGTGGTCGGCTGTATCAACGTGCCCACGTTGGCGACCAAAGCGCCGGCGCCGCTATCGATGAGTTGTTGAACTTCGGGCAGGTTGGGGTGCAGACCGTAGCCAGGTAGCGAGGCCAGCTGCAGCAGCTGGTTTTGCGGCAGAGCAAGCGGTCCGCGAAGGCTCGCGTAGTTGCCGTAACCAACACTGTCGAAGGGAACCAGGGTGTTGTTGGCGTCGTTGCCGCCAAATAGAAAAATACACACCAGCGCCTTATAGTTCTGCGTTGGAGCAGCCTGGGCGAAGGCGTTGAGCACGCCAAAGGGCCGCAGCCCGGCAAGATGGCCGCCCGCGGCAAGCGAGGCATATCGAATAAGACTGCGGCGATTGATACTCATAACAATGCCAACTCTTTCTTGCTAGTGTTCGATCTGGTAGAAGTTTGAACTGATGACGAGCCAGGTAGACACCCGGACACGCTGGCCGATATCCGTTAAAAGAGCAGCATTCGCTACGATGGCCGACATCATTGCGGCCGGCATTTGATCGTGCACAAAGAGGATATTGAGAGTATTGACCAGGTTCGCGCTGTCGGTCGCGGGGTTGCCGGTCGCGGAGGCAATCTGCCCCAGAAAACTAGTCGGGCTCATGTCGATGTTGAACGACGTCAGGTGATTGCGTACGATGCTGTCGGCCAGGTTCAGACGGGCAATGGCAGAGGCGGTGTTCTCCTGCGCGAACTCGGGCGCGTTGATGGCCGTGCCGGGAATGACATAACTGGGGGGGAAGAAGTTAAAGACGCTGGCGGCCGCGTAGGGTGTTTGCCCCAGCGGCGCGGTGTAGCTGGAGGCTATGAAGTAACTGCCCTGAGGGCTGACGTTGGTGAACTGGAGCGCACGAAGAATACCCGTGAAGTAGAGAATAGGCTCGCGCAGGTGGCCACCGTCCACGGTTGGATCGGTGTCGGCTGCGCGAGCCTCCGGATCATTCAGGATGGCGGTGACGACGGCTTTCATGTCCCCGCGGACGCCGGAGCCGTCGTTGGCAAATACTTCGGCGACGCGGCTCACGTAGGCCGGTGAGGGAAAGCTGGTCACCAGGTGCTGGATGAGCTGGCGGCAAACAAAGGGGCCGACATTGGGATGATTGAAGATGGAAGCGATCAAACCGGTAAGGTCTTCTTCCGCGGTTTGTCCGGCCGGGAGCGTGACTCCGTCCAGCAGCACCTTTGCCGTAATGTCGTGCGAGACGGGAATGGGCTGCATCGGCTGATCGTAGTTTGGTACTCCGTTGGGAAAGCTGGTGGGAACGCCGCCTGTGGGATTGGCGTACGTCCATCCAGTAAGCGCGCGGGCATATGCCTGCACCTGCAACTCGGTATAAACCGGCTGTGGAAGCTCCTGTGCGCTCAACTGAAGAGTGCCGTCCGGGTTCACCCGATAAAGTCCGGTGGTGAAGAGCTGCATCAATTCGCGGCCGAAGTTCTCGTCCGCGATCTGGCCCGCGGGGGGTGCGCCGCTATCCAGCATGTCGAGGTATTCCCCCATGGCCGCAGAGGTAGCGACGTCATTCATGAGCTGGCTGAAATTGCCGAATGCGTCGTTGGCAAGCATGTTGTGGTACGACGGTATGGTGCGGGCGTTCACCATATCGGTAGAAACGACGAACATCTCACTCAGCGCGAAGGCGACGCGTTGGCGAAGCTGGTCATTGGCAGTGAGTGCATTTTCCCAAAAGGAATTCTGCGCGCAGAATTCGGTGCCCCCGGGACAGGCAGCGACCGGTGGATTGGGAATGGCGGGCATAAGCGTGGTGGGGGTAGCGAACTGCTGGTTGAGATAAGCAGCGGTGCCGATTTGCTGTACCTGCTGGATGGCAGCGAGGGTGGGACCGAAGGTCGCCTGGTCAAGCAGCCGGGCGGCCTGGGTAAAGCTGACGGCCGGAATCGCTTCCACCGGCACGGTCTGGGTAACGGGAGAATTCTGCGCCGCGTTGGGATTCAGAATTCCTACGGTAACCGTGGTTGTTCCCGGGGAGAGGTTGATGGCGCTCTGCAGTTCACCGGAAGAAAGGAAACTGGTAGCGACATTGGCGCCTGCTACCAGTAACTGCGAAGTAGAGACGAAACCCGACCCAAGTACATTCAGCGAAAAGGCGGTGCCGGTCACGGTTTGAGTGACCGATGCAGAGGCGAAGATTGGCAGCAGGTTCAGGATCTTGACGCTTAACGAAGCCGAGCCGGCGGCCGCCGTCGTGGCACTGATGGTGACCGAGTGGCCGGCAAAAATTTGAGCTGCGGGCGAGTACATGCCTGTAGTGGATATTGGGCCAGTAGAGCCAATGCCGCCGACATAGCCATTGACCGACCACACGGCAGCGGTGGGGACGCCTGCGGCC
>Ga0302180_10000985_pt1 | contig 23024 bp, 19 predicted proteins | sample I_Palsa_E3_2_FD_200575 | JGI IMG/M metagenome (GOLD analysis project Ga0302180, IMG submission 200575) | Peat permafrost microbial communities from Stordalen Mire near Abisko, Sweden - I_Palsa_E3_2 | ecosystem: Environmental > Terrestrial > Soil > Palsa > Peat permafrost | place: Sweden... | reverse complement strand
TCACGATCGTGATCCAGGTCTGCATCCGCATGATCAGGTCGAAGCCCATCACGCCGCCGAAGATGGTCAGCGCCACCACGATGATCAGCGCGATCACCTTCGTGCCGGTGCCGCCGCCCACGCCGAGCCGATGGAAGACAGTGGCCGTGGCCAGCGTGGCCAGGATGACCAGCACGGTCTCCCAGCCCACGGTCAGCAGCCAGGAGATCACCGTGGGAAGCTTGTTGCCGTTGACCCCGAACGCGGCCCGGCTGAGCACCATCGTCGGGGCCGAGCCCCGCTTGCCCGCCACCGCGATGAACCCGCAGGCCAGGAACGACAGCACGATCCCGACCACGCCGACGATGATCGCCTGCCAGAACGAGATGCCGAAGCCGAGCTCGAACGAGCCGTAGGACAGGCCCAGCACCGAGATGTTCGCCGCGAACCAGGGCCAGAACAGGTCGCGCGGGTGGCCCTTGCGCTCGTTCTCGGCGATGACGTTGATGCCGTTCGCTTCGACCTGCAGTGGTCGCAGCTCCGCGGTCCCCGTCGCGTCGGTCATGGCCCGACCTCCCTTACGTATCCATGACTGCTTTGCGTTGCGCGCCGTCCACGGGTACGTGGGCGCCGTTGATGAAGCTCGCCCGCGGCGAGGCGAGAAATGTCACCAGCGCCGCGACCTCCTCAGGTTCGCAGATGCGGCCGAAGGGGATGGATTGGGTGGCCAGTTCGTGGGCGCGCTCCTGGGTGATGCCCTTGTCGCGAGCCAGGGCCTTCTCCAGCGTGTCCCACCGGTCGGTGTTCACCGGGCCGGGGTTGACGGTGTTGATGCGTACCCCGTACCGCCCGTACTGTTCGGCGACCGAGGAGGCGAAGTTGATGTCTGCGGCGTTGGCCACCCCGGCGGTCATCTCCCAGTAGCTGGGCTTGAGGCCGTCGTTGCCGACCACGAGCACGATCGCGCCCTCGCCCCGCTGGCGCATGTGCGGGATGACCGCGCGCACCGAGCGCACGTAGCCCATGAACTTCAGGTTCAGGCTGGACATCCACTGCTCTTCGGTCAGGTCCTCGAGCAGGCCGCCAGGTGAGCTGCCCGCGCAGGTGACCAGGATGTCGATCTGGCCGAACCGCTCGAGGGCGGCGTCGACGCAGCGCTGGACCTCGGTGGTCACGCTCATGTCCCCGGCGAGCGGCAGCACCGCCCGGCCCGTCTCGGTGGCGATCTTCTCCGCGGCGGCTGCCAGCGGTTCGGCGTTCCGTGCCGTGATGACCACGTCGCTGCCCTCACGGGCCAGGTGCTCGGCCACGCACCGGCCGATACCCTTGCTGGCGCCGGTGACGAAGGCTACTTTCCCGTCTAGCCGCAGGTCCACCGCAACCCCTTCTCGTCGGTGAGCAGGATGGTATATCAAATATCAACGGCACGGAAGATCCATTTTGTCCGCTGGCTGGCAGGCGCGACTCCTCGGCTTAGCCGGACAGGCCCGGCGACACGTCACTATCGTGACGATATGGGTGTATACCCGCTGCATGCGAGCGGAGGTTCGTGAGCGTGACTCGCGCGGCGGATCCGGCCGTGCCGGCTTCGAGGCTGCCCCGTCAGGTCGCCCATTACCGGCTGAGCGGATCTATCGGTCAGGGCAGCAACGCTGCCGTCTTCCTTGCCCAGGACGAGCGGCTGCACCGTCAGGTGGCGCTGAAGGTGCTGGTGCCGGAACTGGCGCGCGACGCCGCCTTCCGGGCCAGGATGATCCGCGAGTCACAGGCGGCCGCCGCGGTGGGTCACCCGTACATCATTCCCGTCTACGAGGCCGGTGAGGCGGACGGGATCGTGTATGTCGCCATGCGCTATGTCCGCGGCGAGGATGCACGGTCCCTGCTTAACCGGGTCGGACCGCTTCCGTTCGGCTACGCCTGGAACATCGTCGCCCAGATCGCGTCGGCGTTGGATGCCGCGCACGCACATGGCCTGATCCACGGCGATGTCAGGCCGGCGAACATTCTTCTCGAGGCCAGCGACACGGCGGGCGAGGTTACGCCGCAGCGGGCCGGGGACAATGAGTCGGGCCACGCGTATCTCGCGGATTTCGGGATGAGCAGAGCCTTTCCACCCGGTCAGATCGTCGCGACGGGCCAGTCCACCGGAGCGTTTGATTACACCGCACCGGAGCAAATCGAGGGACACGCCCTCGACGGCCAGGCCGACCTCTACTCGCTGGCCTGCACGGGGTTCGAGCTACTATGCGGGACGCCGCCCTTCGGGCAAGACCAGGGCCCAACCCTGATGTACGCGCAGCTCTACGCGCCGCCGCCCGCCGCAACCGCGAGCCGCGCCGATCTGCCAGCGGCAGTGGACCTGGTGCTGGCCACGGCGCTGAACAAGAACCCGGCCGACCGCTACCCGAGCTGCGGCCAGTTCGCCGAGGAACTGGGTGCGGCGCTGGGCCTCAGGCCCGGTGAACCCGGTGAACCCGGTGAACCCACTGGCCCGCCGCCGTCACGCTCACCTGGCCGGCCCGACCCAGTCGCGGAATCTGGCCTGGCCGCCGAGCCCCCTGCCGCCGCCGAGCCCCCTGCCGCCGCCGAGCCCCCTGCCGCCGCCGAGCCCCCTGCCGCCGCCGAGCCCCCTGCCGCCGAGCCCCCTGCCGCCGGATCGGGGCCGCTGGACCTTGAGGCCATAAACGAGCCGAACGAGCCCGAGCGTGAGCCATCCGCGCCGCGCTCTCGCGTCCCGAGGCTCATCCTGGCTGCCGCTGCGGTGGTGGTCGTCGCCGCCGTCGCATCCGGCCTTGCCCTGTCGAAGCAATCGACCCCAGCTAGGCCGGCCGTAGCCCCTGCCGCCGCATCGTTGCGCGCCACTCCCTCGCGATCGCCCTCGCCGCCCCCGGCGTCGACGTCGACGTCGACGCCGGCCTCCGAACAGGCCGCAGCCTTGAGCATGCTGCTGACCTCGAGCGCCGCCGCCCGGACGGCGCTGCACGACGCAGTCAGACAGGTGGGTGCCTGCACCAACCTGTCCAACGCGGTCAGCCAGCTCCAGGGCGTCGTCGATCAGCGCGTCGGCGAGTACAGCCGGGCGTCGGCCCTGCCTACCTCAGCTCTCCCGGACGGCGCGGCCGTGAAGTCTGAGCTGATCGGGGCGCTGAGCAGCTCGCTGGAGGCCGACCGGGACTACCTGACCTGGGCACAGCAGCAGCTAGCGGGTGGATGCACACCGTCTGACCAGTCAAGTGTCTACAACGCGGCGAACGGCGCGAGCCAGGTCGCTGACGCCGCTAAAAAGGCGTTCGTGCAGGTGTGGAATCCGGTCGCCGCCAGATACAGCATCAAGCCAGAGTCAGCCAGCAGCCTCTAGCGCCGTAGCAGGTTAGGCTTGCCCTCCGGTGGACACCGGTATCCTCTCCCAGGTGAGCAGGGTCTCAATCGTGGGTGTTCCGAGCAGCGCTGCCAGCTATGCGGCAGGCCAGGATCTGGCGCCTGCGGCATTGCGCTCAGCCGGCTTGCTCGAACAGCTCATGGGATCAGGGCTGGAGGTCCATGACGAGGGGGACCTGCCGCATCAGGTATGGCGCCCTGACCGGGATCACCCGCTGGCCCAGAACATCGACCCGGCGACCGCGTCGCTGCGGCAGCTGGCCGACCGGCTCGAGCCGCTGCTGGCGCGCGGCGACCTTGCTCTCGTGCTCGGCGGCAACTGCACGATCGTGCTCGGGGTGATGGCGGCTCTGCGGCGACTAGGTGTCGGCGCTCCCGGATTGCTGTACGCCGACCGCCACTACGACATCAACACCCCGGAGAGCACCACCGACGGGGCTCTGGACTGGATGGGGCTAGCGCACGCGCTGGCCCTGCCCGGCTGCGTGGACACCGTCACTGATGCGTTTGGGCCCCGGCCGCTGCTCGAGGCGTACCAGGTGGCATGGCTCGGGGTGGAGCCCCGTATGGCTACCGACTGGGAGCGCCAGCAGGCTGGCCGGCTCGGCTTGCACGTGACCACCAGCGAGGCACTCGTCGCCAACCCAGCCGGTGCCGCCCGGGCTGCACTTGACCATCTCCCGCCTGGTCCGCTCGCCCTTCACATCGACGTTGACGTCCTCGACTTCATCGACGCCCCGCTGGCGGAGAATACCGACTGCCGCAACACCGGACCTACCCTCGACCAGGCCGTAGTGGCGCTCCAGCTGGCAGCGCGAGATCCGCGGGTGCGAGCGTTGTCGATCGGAGAACTCAACCCGACCCGATGCGCTGGCGACCCTGATGCCCTTCCCCGATTCGCTGGCAGCATCGCCCGCATACTCGCCGGCACGATTCATTAGGTTCGTCTGTCACTGGCAGAGTCGTGGCGCGGAACGGGGCCAGCGCTCGGCTTCAGCCCAGCGCGGCACCACATCCGTCTTTAGCCGTATCGGACCGGGAGGTCGAGGTGGGAGTCGCTGCCGAGTCTGAGGGTGAAGGCCTCCTCCGCCGGGCCGTACCTGGTAAAGCAGGAGGCATCGTGGCCGGCCATAGCGACCCTGACCCGGTGGCCGGCCGGGACGACAGCGGAGACCGGCAGCAGCTGCACGGTCAGGTCCATGGGGTTCCCGGGAACCACGCGAAGGGCGTCTGACCGGGCGAAGGTTCGCGGTACCCCCAGGCGCACCGGTCACAACGGCAGCCGCCTCGTTCCGGCACGCACTCACCCTCGGATTATCCGAACTACCGACAATGCCGGTGAGCTGCTGAAACTTGGCCATTCAACGGTTATACGATAACCGTTCTGCTGATGGTGAACTACCCCGATCACCCGGAGGAGATGGCGGTCGTGATGCGGAGCATGATGGCCGCCGAGCTCCGCCGCCGCACATCCCTTCCAAAGGTTGCGGTGCTTAGCAGCACCCCGTGGCTAACCTCAGCGCGCTGCGGATGATCTTGCCGAGGTGGTTGCGCGGCAGGGCGGCCAGCTGGAACACCCGCTTGGGGCACTTGTACCCGGTGAGCACCGTGTGCGCGTGCGCGATGAGCCCGGCCTCGTCGAGCCGGTGGCCGTCTCGCAGCACCACCCAGGCGGTCACCTGCTCGCCCCACCGGTCATCCGGCAGGCCGGCCACGGCCGCCTCCGACACCGACGGATGTGCCTCGAGCGCGATCTCCACCTCGCGCGGATAGACGTTCAGGCCGCCCGTGATGATCATTTCCTTGGTCCGGCCGCGGATCATCAAGTGCCCGGTCACCGGGTCCACCGCTCCGATGTCGCCGGTGCGGAACCAGCCGTCGGTGGTGAACGCGGCTTCGGTGGCCGCCGGGTCCTGCCAGTAGCCCGCGAACACCTGCGGCCCGCGGAGCTGGATCTCGCCGTCGGCGCCGAGCTCGGTCATGCCGTTCGCGCCGGGATCGGCCGGGGGATCCGTGGCCCTGATCCGGGTCAGCACGCCGGGCAGCGGCACCCCGATCGTGGCGCCGCGCGGATCATCGAGCGGGTTGGAGACGTTGAGACCGCTCTCGGTGGTGCCGTACCTGACCAGCGGCAGGCGTCCGAGCAGGCGGGGCAGCCGCTCTGCGAGCGCCGGGCTCAGCGGGGCTGAGCCGCAGACGGCGAGCCGCAGCGCCGCAGCCGTCCGGCCGGCACATCCGCGTTCGCCAGGGCCTGGTAGATGGTGGGCACCGCGAACAGCACGCTGGCCCGGGTATCACCGATCGTCTGCGCCAGGTCTGCCACGGTGAACTTGGACCGGATGTGCACCGTGCCGCCCGCGATCAGGGCCGCGTGCAGGCCGCCCAGGCCATGCTGGTGATACAGCGGCAGCGCGTGCACCAGCACGTCATCCCCGGTCCACCGCCACGCTGCCATCGCGGACCTGATCGAGGAAGCGAGGTGGCGGTGGGTCAGCGGCACGCCCTTGGGAGTGCCGGTCGTGCCAGAGGTGTAGGCGAGCAGAGCGATGTCCTGCGGGCGGGGCAGGCTCCCGGGCGCGGGCCCTGACCCGGTTGCGCCGCTGGCTCCGCTCGTGGCGCCCGTGCCGTCCGGCTGGTCCCTGACGTCCACGATCAGCGGCGGCGCGGACCCCGACCCAAGAACCCCCGGAAGTCTGAGCCCGGCCAGGAGTCGCGCCGGCTCAGGGTCGGCGAAGGCCAGCACCGCTCCGGAATCGGCGGTCAGATGCCCGAGTTCGGCGGCCGTGCAGGCGGGGTTCGCGAGCACGACCACGGCACCGGCCCGGAGCGCGCCAAGGTAGCAGCGAACGAAACCGAGGCTCGATCCGGCCGCGAGCAGCACCCGGTCGCCGACGTGCACGCGATCCGCCAGCCACGCCGCCACCCGGCCCGCCGCGTCGTCGAGCTCGGCGTGGGTGACCGGCTCGCCGTCGACCGTGACCGCGACCCGGTCGGGAGCCCGGTTCGCGGCCGCGGCCGCCAGCGCGGGAATCGTCTCGTCGCCAAGGCCTGAGGCGAACCGGTGCAGGTCCGCGACGCCGGGCAGGTGTGTCCGCCAGCCCGCCAGGCTCCAGTCCTCGTAATCGCCATGGCTCGAGTCCTCGTACCCGCTCAAGGCTCGCCCGCAGTAGGAGCAGGGACCGGCCCCGTTAGCTGCGCCCAGGCCGACCGGTTCGCTGCTCGTTCGGCCTGCAGGCGGTCAAGCAATCCTCCGGCCGCCATCACCGGTTTGATCCCGGCGGCGACGCCTCGCCGCGCGAGGTCGGCGGCGATCTCCCCGGCCAGGGCGTCCGGCTCCGGCGAGACGCGGTTGACCAGGCCGAGAGCCTGCGCCTCAGCCGCCTCCAGCCAGCGGCCGGTCAGCACCAGGTCCATGGCCGGGCCGCGGCCGACCAGGTCGGGCAGCAGCCAGGCGCCCACGGTGAGGTTCAGGCCGGGCGGCCCGGCCCAGCGCAGCCTGGCCGCCGGACTCGCGATCCGCAGGTCGGATGCGGCCGCCAGCTGCGCGCCGCCACCGACCGCGGCCCCGGATAGCACGGCGATCACCGGCCCGGGCCTGGTGATGATGCTGTCGCAGCAGTCATAGATCAGGTCTGAGACCACGGCCCGTTCGGCGTCGGAAATGGTCAGGTCGGCCCCCGCGCAGAACACCTCAGGATCGGTGCTGCCGAGCAGGACCGGCATCGAGGGTTCGGCCGCCAGCGCGTCCCTGATCGCGGCGGTCAGGCTCACGTCGAGCGCGTTGCGCCGCCGCGGCCGGGCCAGGCGCAGCCAGCGATATCCGGCCGGATCGTGCTCGACCAGCAGGTGAGGATGCGGCATGCTCTGGCTCTCGAAAATGCTGGGGCTCCCGAAACGTCTGAAATATGGTATACCAAATGAACCGGAGTCAGCGGACCGATAACCCAACCGGAGCTGTAGGCAGTGGACCCCGAGGAGTCAGGTGAAGCCAGCGCCGTTCGCCTATCATCGCGCGCACAGCGTCGCCGAGGCGGTCGCGCTGCTCGCCGAACTCGGTGACGAGGCGAAGATCCTGGCCGGAGGGCTGAGCCTGGTCCCGATGATGAACTTCCGGCTGGCCCGGCCCGCCGCGCTTGTCGACGTGACCAGGATCGAAGGCCTGAGTTACCTGAAGACCGAGCCGCAGGACGGACTGCGCATCGGCGCGCTGACCACCCACCGCGCCGTTGAGATCAGCCGCGACCCGGACGTCCTGGCCGGGTTCGGCGTGCTGCCCCGTTCGGCCCGCTGGATCGGGCACTACCCGATCCGCAGCCGCGGCACCTTCGGCGGTAGCATCGCGCACGCCGACCCGGCATCGGAATGGTGCCTGCTCGCCATGCTGCTCGGTGCGCAGGTGGTCCTGGTCGGGCCGCAACGGCAGCGCACGGTCTCGGCCGCCGAGTTCTTCGAGGGGTATTACAGCACGGCGGCCAGCTCCGACGAGATGATCACCGAGCTGTGGTTTCCCCGGCCCGAACCGCGGGCGGTGCTCACCGAGTTCGCCCAGCGACAGGGTGACTTCGCGGTGGTCGCCGCCGCAGTCTGCGCGGACATCGAAGACGGTATCTGCGCCTCAGCGCGCGTGGTGCTCGGCGGTGTCGGCCCGCTGCCGGTCGAGGTGAACGCGGACGCGCTGTCCGGCCAGCCCGCGACCAGTGACACCTGGCAGGCCATGGGAGAACACGCCGCGAGCCAGGTCGACCCGCCGGAGGACACCCACGGCAGCGGCGAGTTCCGGCGCCGGCTGACCGCCACGCTGGTGTCGCGCGCGCTCGCCGAGGCGAGCCAGCTCCCCGGCGGGACCCGGTGACCCCGCGGGACCCGGTGACCCCGCGGGACCCGGTGACCCCGAGGCACCCGGTGACCCCGCAGGCGGTACCTTTCGGCGGCCGCTGGGTTGGTGTCCCGGTGCCGCGCAAGGAAGACCGCAGGATGCTGCTCGGCCGGGGCCGCTTCGTGGCTGACCTGAACCGGCCCGGCCTGCTGCACGCCGCCTTCGTCCGCAGCCCGCACGCCCACGCGCGCGTCGGCACCATCGAGGTGACCGCCGCCTTGCAGGCGCCGGGCGTGGAGACGGTCGTCACCGCCGCTACCCTCGGCGACCCGTATCTGCTGGCCCTGCTGGAACGGGACGAGTTCGTGCCCACCCGGATGCCCATCCTGGCCGGGGACAAGGTGCGCTTCGTCGGCGAGCCGGTCGCGGTCGTGATCGCGGACGATGCCTACCGGGCCGAAGACGCGATCGAGCTCGTGGAGGTGGACTGGGATCCACTGCCCGCGGTGGCGAGCATCGAGGCCGCGACCGCCCGCGAGGCGCCTCAGCTGCACGAAGAAGCCCGCGGTAACTGCCTGGTTGACCTGCTGATGTTCGACGACGACCGGCTGCAGGAAATCCTCGGGACGGCGGCGGTCACCGTCCCCGCCACCTTCCGCAGCGCCCGGGTCGCCGCCCTGCCGCTTGAGGGGCGCGCCTGCCTGGCCGAATGGGACGACCGCGACGATCAGCTGGTCCTGCACGTCTCCACCCAGGTCCCGCACCAGGTCCGCTCCGGCGTCGCGCAGGCGCTGGGCCTGCCTGAGCGCCAGGTGCGGGTCATCGCCCCGGACGTCGGCGGCGGATTCGGCCTGAAGTGCGTCGTGGGCCGGGAAGAAGTCGCCGTGGCGGCGGCCGCGCTGCGGCTGCGGCGGCCGGTGCGCTGGGCCGAGGACCGGCAGGAGAACCTGACCGCCGCGTTCCACGGGCACGAGCAGCGCTACCAGGTGCGCGCTGCGTTCAGCCAGGACGGCCGGATCCTCGGCCTGGACGCCGAGATCGACTGCGACACCGGAGCGTACTCCGCGTTCCCGTTCACCTGCGCGGTCGAGCCGCTGATGGCCTCGACCGAACTGCCCGGCGTGTACAAGGTGCCCGCCTACCGTGCCCGCGGCCGGGCTATCACCACCAACAAGGCGCCGGCCGCGCCCTACCGGGGGGTGTCGCGGCCCCAGATCGTCCTGGTCATGGAGCGGCTGATGGAAAAGGCCGCCGAGGCGCTCGGGCTGGACCCGCTCGAGGTGCGCCGGATCAACCTGATCAGTCCCGGCGAGTTCCCCTACACCGGGGTCAACGGCATCACCTATGACGAGGGTAGCTACCGCGAGTCGCTCGACCAGGCGGAAAAACACGTCACCGAGCAGGCCTGGCAGGCCGAACGCGACCGGCTCCGCCTGGCCGGGCTGCGAGCCGGGATCGGCTACGCCTGCTTCTCCGAGCGCACCGCCTACGGCACCCCCACCATGTCGCAGCGGCGGATGCGGATGACGCCCGGCTACGACACGGCCATGGTACGGATGGACCCGACCGGCGAGGTCATTGTCACGACCGGAACCTGCGGTCACGGCCAGGGGCACGAGACGACGTTCGCGCAGATCGTCGCCGATCGTCTCGGCGTGCATCCGGACCAGGTCCGGCTGCGGCAGGGGGACACGGACCTGGCCTCCTACGGCTGGGGCACCTGGGGCAGCCGCTCGGTGGTTATCGGCGGCGGCGCGGCCGGCCGGGCCGCGGAGATCGTGGCCAGCCAGCTGCGGAAGGTGGCCGCGTCCCTGCTCGAGGCCAGTCCGGCGGACGTGGAGCTGGCCGAGGGAACGGCGCGCATCCGCGGTGACGCCGGCCCGGCCATACCGATCCCGGAAATGGCCAGGCTGGTCCATTTCCAGGCGCACCGGCTGGACGAGGACCTGCGGTACGGACTGGAAGCCCGGGCGACGTTCGACCCTCCGGGCACTTTCTCTAACGCGTGTCACGCGGCCATGGTGGTGATCGACCCGGGCACCGGGGCGATCCGCCTGCACAAGTACCTGGTGGTCGAGGACTGCGGCGTCGTCATCAACCCGATGGTGGTAGACGGGCAGGTGCGCGGCGGCGTCACCCAGGGCGTGGCGGCCGCGCTGCTTGAGCGACTCTGCTTCGACCCCGAGGGCCAGCCGGTCAGCACCACGCTGATGGACTACCTGGCGCCCACCGCGGCCGAGATGTGCGCCGTGGACATCGTCCACCTGCAGACGCCGTCGCAGTTCGGCGAGACGGGCGCCAAGGGGATGGGGGAGGGCGGCACGATCGGCGCTCCGGCCGCGGTTCTGGGCGCCATCAACGACGCGCTGTCTGACACCGACGCGCGCTTCGATCACATCCCGGTGCTGCCGCCTGATATCAGCGCCGCCCTCAACCGACGGGACGTCGCTTGAAAGATATGCACGCGATCACGCTGAGGGTTAACGGCCGCGATCACGACCTGGTCGTCGAGGCCCGCCGGACCCTGGCCGATATGCTCCGCCACGACCTGGGCTACACCGGCACGCACCTGGGCTGCGAGCACGGCATCTGCGGGGCCTGCACGGTGATCCTGAACGACGCTCCAGTCCGCGCCTGCCTGGTCTTCGGCGTTCAGGCCGACGGCGCCGAGGTACGCACCGTGGAAGGGCTCGCCCGCGGCGAGCAGCTGTCGGATCTTCAGCAGTCCTTCACCGACCACCACGCGCTGCAGTGCGGCTTCTGTACCCCCGGCTTCCTCATGCTCGCCGAGGCCTACCTCGCGGAAAGCCAGCCGGCCGCGCTCACCGAGGAAAAGGCCCGCGAGCTCGTCGCCGCCAACCTGTGCCGGTGCACCGGCTACCAGGGTATCGTCGAGGCGGTCCTGGCCACCGCACGAGCCCGCGGAGACGCCAAGGACAACCCCTCTTGAGCGTGATAGGCGCCCGGCTGCCGCGCAAGGAGGATCCCCGCCTGCTGCGTGGCCGCGGCCGGTTCGGCGACGACATCAGCGCCCCCGGCCAGCTATGGGCCAGGATCGTCCGCTCTCCTTCTGCGCACGGGCAGCTTCGCGGCCTCGACGTCACCGAGGCCGCGAATGCCCCGGGGATCGCCGCCGTCGTCACGGCCGGGGACCTTCCACCCGGACTGGTCATCCCGGTCCGGCTGGCGGTCGGCAGCGCCGATCTCAGCCCCTACCTGCAGCCGGTTCTCGCCGCGGATATGGTCCGTTACGTGGGCGAGCCGCTGGCCGTCGTGGTCGGCGACGACCCGTACGCGTGCGAGGACGCCGCCGAGCTGGTGGACATCGACATCGCGGACCTCCCCGCGGTCATCGACGCGGTCAGCGCCGGCGACAACGAGAACGGCGACAACGAGAACGGCGACAACGAGAACGGCGACAACGAGAACGGCGACAACGAGAACACGGCCGCTGAGCTCACCCTCGGCTACGGCGACACCGACGCCGCCTTTGCCAGCGCCCGCCACGTGGTCAGCATCGAGCTGGCGATCGGCCGGCACACCGGGGTCCCGCTCGAGCCCCGCTGCCTGCTGGCGGTGCCTGGACCCGAGAACCCGGACACCGGCGAGCTCGACATCTTCGGCATGACCAAGGTTCCGGTGTTCAACCGTGACCTGCTGGCGGGCATGCTCGGTATCGACGAGGCGCTCATCCACGTGCACGCCATCGACGCCGGCGGCGGGTTCGGCATCAGGGGGGAGTTCTACCCGGAAGATTTCCTCATCCCCTGGCTGGCCACCAGGCTGGGACGCCCGGTCAAGTGGGCGGAGGACCGGGCCGAGCACCTGGTGGCGGCGAACCATTCCCGCCAGCAGCACCACCGCATCGCCGCCGCCTTCGACGACGACGGCCGCATCACGGGCCTGCGGGACGACATCGTCCATGACAACGGCGCCTACTGCCGAACTCACGGCGTCGCCGTCGCCGAACTGACCGTGGCGATGCTCCCTGGGCCCTACCGGATTCCCGCCTACCGGGGCCGGGTCCGGGTGGTGCTCACCAACAAGACCCCGTGCGGTACCTACCGGGCCCCAGGCCGGTTCGAGGGCACCTCAGCGCGCGAGCACCTGCTCGACGTGGCCGCCACCCGGCTCGGCATCGACCCCATCCAGCTGCGCGAGCGCAATCTCCTGACCAAAGACGACATGCCGCACCACCGCCACATCACCACGCTCGGCACCGACCTGGTCCTGGACACCGGTGACTACCCGGCCCTGCTCGCCGCCGCGGTCAAGGAGGCGGAGCGCCTCGGCTACCGCGACCTGGCCCGCCCGCAGTCGCGCGGATTCGGCCTGGCCATGTTCGTGGAGAAGAGCGGCCTTGGGCCGCAGGAAACCGCCGACGTCACCGTGACCAAGTCGGGCGCCGTGCACGTGTTCTCCGGCGGGACCTCGGTGGGCCAGGGCATCGAGACCGTGCTCGCCCAGATCGCCGCGGACGCGCTCGGGGTCGATCCGGGTGTCGTGCGGGTGGTCGCGGGCGACACGGCCGCCCAGCCGTTCGGGGCCGGATCGTGGGCGTCACGGTCGACCGTGGTGGGCGGCACCGCGGTCCACCATGCCGCGACCGCGGTGCGGGAGCGGGCGGTGCAGCTGGCCGCCCGGATGCTCGAGGCTGCCGAAGAAGACCTGGAGGTCCGCGACGGATCCATCGGCGTCCGCGGCGACCCGAACGCCCGCGTCACCCTGGCCGCCGTCGCCCGGGCGGCCGAGCCGGCCGGCGGGTACCTCGCAGAAGGCGAGCCGGCCGGCCTGTCCGCGCGCCGCCGGTTCGAGGTCGCGCGGATGACCTACCCCTATGGCGTGCACGCCGCGGTCGTGGAGGTGGACGCCGGGACGGGACGGGTCCGGGTGCTCCGCTACCTGGTGGCCTACGAGATAGGACGCGCGATTAACCCGATGCTGGTGGAGGGCCAGCTGATCGGCGGCGTGGCCCAGGGGATCGGCGGGGCGCTGTTCGAGGAGTTCAGCTACGACGACGCCGGGCAGCCGCAGGCGGTCACGTTCATCGAGTACCGGATGCCGACCGCGGCGGAGATACCGCCGGTCGACGTGCTGCTGGCGCAGGACGCCCCGTCGCCAGGTAACCCGCTCGGCGTGATGGGAGCGGGCGAAGGCGGCGTCAACGCGGTCGGCGCGGCCGTGGCGAACGCGGTCCGGGACGCGCTCGGGCTGGCCGGCGGCATCGGGCGCCTCCCGCTGACCCCGGCCCGCGTCCGCGCCCTCGTCGGCGCAGCGGAGGGCGCCGCGTGACGACCGACATGCCCGGCTACGTCAGCAAGACCGACCTGGTGGCCGCGCTGATCCGCGAGCTGATCATCACCGGTGAGCTGGGTGCGGGGGAGCAGCTGCGCCAGCGGGACCTGGCCCAGCGGTTCGGGGTCAGCCAGACCCCGGTCCGGGAGGCGATGCGCCGGCTGGAATCCGAAGGGCTGCTGGTCTGCGACACCCACCGGGGTTTCACCGTGGTGTCGTCCGACGAGGGCCGGGTCGAGGAAAACTTCCAGATCCGCGCGGCGCTCGAATCGCTCGGTGCCTCGCTGGCCGCCCGCAAGATCGACGCGGATGGCCTGGCCCGGCTGCGGGACCTGAACGAGAAGATGCGTGCGCTCGCCGATGACGATCCTTCCTACCCGGAGCTGAACCGGGAGTTTCACTTCACCGTGTACTCCTACGCTCACAGCCCGCTGCTGCTGTCCCTGATGCGGCTGCTCTGGGCGTCGCTGCACGGCGGCCCTAGGGTGTCACGCACCCACGCCGAGTCCGCCGGCCAGCACGACGAGATCCTCGCGGCGCTGTCCGACGGGAACGCCGCAGGAGCGTCGGCGCAGACGTACCAACACATAATGGGCGCCGACCCCGTGAAAGAAGTGACAGAGTAAGCCTGTTGCCGCAGCGAGGGAGGACGCCATGCCAGCGATCGTGACCGACGACGGCGTCACCCTGCACGCCGAGGAGACCGGTACGGGGGAGCCGCTCCTGTTCATCCACGAGTTCGCCGGCGACCACCGCAGCTGGGAGCCGCAGGTCCGGTTCTTCTCGGCGGCCTACCGCTGTGTCACCTACGCCGCCCGCGGCTACCTGCCCTCGGACGTGCCAACCGATCCGGCCGCGTACTCGCAGAAGCGCGCGGTGGCCGACGCGATCGCGGTGCTCGACGGCCTCGGTATCGGCCAGGCGAACGTGGTCGGCCTATCGATGGGCGGCTTCACCGCGGTCCACCTGGTCCTCAGCCACCCGGACCGGATTACCTCGGCGGTGGTGGCGGGGGTCGGGTACGGCGCCCAGCCCGAGCGCGCCGAGGCCTTCCGAGCCGAGTCCATGCTCACCGCGGCCGCGTTCGCGGCCGAAGGCGCGGCTAAGGTCGCCGAGCGGTATGCGATCGGCCCGGCCCGAGTTCAGTTCCAGAACAAGAATCCGCGCGGCTGGGCCGAGTTCGCCGCGGCGCTGGCCGCTCACTCCTCGCTCGGCTCCGCCCTGACCATGCGCGGCGTCCAGGCCGCCCGGCCATCCCTGTACGCGCTCACCGGCGAACTGGCCGCAGTACGCATTCCCGTTCTGGTCCTAGTCGGCGATGAGGACGAGGGCTGCCTGGAACCGGCGCTCATGCTCAAGCGCACCATCCCCACCAGTGGCCTCGTCGTGCTGCCCCGCACCGGCCACACCGCCAACCTGGAGGAACCCGACGTCTTCAACCACGTCGTCGACGAATTCATGGCCGCCCAGGCCCGCGGCGCCTGGCGCCAGCGCGACCCCCGCTCGCTGTCCGCCTCCACGACCGGCATGAGCTGACGGTCTCACCAAGCTGACCCGCCGCCCCGGCAAAAGATTCTTTGGGCGGAACGGTCCTTGGTTCTCCCCCCGCGAAAAGGCCAGCCGCGGCAAGTGTTTATCAGGCGCCGTCGGGGAAAGCCGGAGCAGCGGTTGGTCGTGGGCTACCTCACGTTCGACGAGACCGGCCGAGTCAGGGCTACTCCGAGAGCCCGGTAGTTCCAGTCAGCGGCACGCCATAGCTCTGGGTTCAGGACGCCCCGCCCGTCCACGATGTTCTGTCGCGCCACGATGGTGGCCAGGTCGCCGGGTTTGAGTTCGGCGAATTCGGTCCACTCGGTCAGCACTAGCACGACGTGCGCGCCCCGGGCGGCCTCGGCCAGTGTCGCGGCGTAGCCGAGCTCCGGGTGCGTCCGGCGAGCATTAGCGAGTGCGGCCGGATCGTACACGGTTACCTGTGCTCCCATACCGTGAAGGATCTGTGCTACATCCAGGGCGGGGGAGTCTCGTACATCGTCGGAGCCTGCCTTGAATGCGGCGCCGAGCACGCACACAGGGACATCGGTGAGATCTCCGCCAACCAGCTCGCCGGCGAGATCTGCTGCCCTCGACCGTCGCCGCAGGTTGATCGAGTCCACCTCGCGCAGGAAACCGAGGGCCTGGCCCACCTCCAGATCAGTGGCTCGGGCCAGGAACCCGCGGATGTCCTTCGGCAGGCAACCTCCGCCGAAGCCGAGCCCAGGGCGCAGGAAGGCCGAGCCGATCCGCACATCGGCGCCGAGGATCTGGGATAGCGCATAGACATTTCCGCCGGCGGCTTCGCATACTTCCGCCATCGCGTTGATGAAGGAGACTTTCGTGGCCAGATAAGCGTTTGCCGCTACCTTGGCCAGCTCGGCGGTCTCCAGGTCCGTAGCGAAGAACGGGGTCCCGCCGGCGATTTGCCGGGCGTACACCGTCCGCAAGACTTCTTCAGCCGAGGGTGACATGACGCCTGCGACGATCCTGTCCGGCGTGATGGCATCTGCCACCGCCGAGCCCTCACGCAGGAACTCGGGGTTCCAGGCGAGCTCAGCCCCCTGGCATGCCGCCGCGAGTTCCGCGGCGAGGCGGCGCGCGGTGCCCACGGGAACAGTGGACTTCCCGACAACCAGGCACGGCCGGTTCAGCAACGGCGCAAGTGTCGCGACACACCCATCCACCTGAGTCAGGTCAGCATGATCGCTACCAGACTGCGGCGGGGTGCCGGCGCAGATGAAATGCACGTCGCCGAACGCCGCAGCCTGCGGATAGGACGTGGTGAACGCAAGTCGCCCGGAGTCTAGGCCGGAGTGCAGCAGTTCCCTGAGCCCGGGCTCGTAAATCGGCAACTGCCCCGCATTCAGCTGGTCTACCTTCCGGGCATCGATATCGACGCCGAGGACGTCGAACCCGAGGCTTGCCATGCAGGCTGCGTGAGTGATGCCAAGGTAACCGGTGCCCAGCACGGTGAGACGTAGCGGGTCGTTCATGATGTAGGCCTAGCACCTTTCCCGTTCTGCTTACGTATCGTGCTCATACCATAAGATCTGGGTGATATCCGCCGTTGAGTAATACCGTCTACAAGCTACTGTCCGACAAGCCGGGAGGGATGACGGTTATCCGATTCGAAACAGGAACAAGTGTCCCCGCGGCCTAGCGATCCTTGGTCACTAGTACTACAACAGCGCTCAGTTACTTTTCGTGCGGTGCTGACTGACGTTGGTTCGCTTCAGCTTCAGCGGGTGCTTGCGGGTCTGTTCCGATGACTTCCGGGGCTCTCCTTCGTCACCTGGGACAGGAAGCCTGGGCTGGGCGGTTAGGAGAAGGACGAATGGGCGTGATCGGGACGGCGTTGTCTATGTCTCTCGATGGGTTCATCGCGGGACAAGACGGGGGTGCGGGAGGACTGCATGACTGGCTGACGGCGGGTGATACCCCCAGCCGGTTCAGCCCCTCCTTCACGATGGCGAGGCCCAGCGCGGAGTTCTTCGATGAGGGGGTCGCCGGGACGGGCGCGGTCGTCGCCGGGCGCCGCACCTACGACGTGTCGGGGGCCTGGGGCGGGCGAGGCCCGGTACCCGGCCTGCCACTGGTCGTCCTTACCCACCGGGTGCCCGGATCGGTGCCCGCAGGCGACCCGCCTTACACGTTCGTGACCGACGGCATCGAGGCGGCGGTCGGGCGGGCGCGGGAGATGGCCGGCAGTAAGAGAGTGCACCTGATGGGGGCGAGCGTCGTCCAGCAGAGCATCCGGGTCGGGCTGCTCGATGAACTCATCATCAGCCTGGTGCCCAAGATCCTGGGCCGGGGCGTCCGCCTGCTGGGCGGTCTGGATGCCGACAGCGCCGGGCTTGAGGTCGTGCGGGTCATCGATGCTCCCGGCGTGACGCACCTGACCTACCGGGTCATCAAGTAATAGCGGGCTGGCGGGTGCCGGAGGCGGGCCGTGCCGCTGGTCTGGCGCTTCCTGACTTGTGACAATTTAGTGCGCAGCACACTTGATGACCTTCACCCTCTCATCTGCCTGTCCGCCAGCCAGCGCTCATGCGAAAACACTCTGGTGCTCACGTCCGGATCGTGACGGTAGGGCCGTCGAGGCGGATGTAGCGGTGCGGGCGCACCAGCCCGAGCACCAGGCTCGGAATTGCCGATGCCGACGGGCGGCAGGTGAACTCGGCTACCTCGTCCGCGTGAATCTCAAGCACTGCCTCGCGGCTTGTCCAGATCCTGTCCAGCGTCAGGCGAACCCCGTGCCGGCCCGGGGGGGCGAAGAGGTCCTCCGTCTCGCCCGGGGCTATCGTGCCGACCGGGCTGCCGTCAATCCGCGCCTGGTACCGCCTGAGGCTGTCGCGGTAAAATCCCTGCTGCCTGTGCACCCTGATGACGCTCTCGCCCCGCGTGGCCGCCGCCGGTTCACCCATGAACGTGGCCTCCCGTCGCCTGGGACCGCATGGCCTGCGCCGCCGTCGTGCCCAAGGTTTCATCATCGGTGCGCAGGCTACAGGGTTACCTTACAGCTCCGAATTGTCATATTGCAGCTCCGAATTAGTGCGCAAATCCGCTGAGCGGGCCAAGACAACTTGCAGGCCAGGGAACCGCCCGCCGTCTAGGCAGCCGATCGTGTCACAAGTCAGGTAATAGCGGGCTGGCGGGTGCCGGAGGCGGGCCGTGCCGCTGGTCTGGCGCTTCGTTGTGCCAGACAGCGCCAGTGCTGGCTGAGACGGTATCAGCCCCGGCGGCGTAGTGCGACCGGCGTGCGCTGGCCTGACGGCGTCACCTGAATTATGGCCCCAAGGCGTCAGAAATGCGCTAGGAGCAGTGCGGAGACCTCGCGCCGGAACGCCTTTTCGGCCGCCGGATTATCTTCGATATGCCAATTCTGATGGTAGATCCCTTGGTTTTGGGCTACGTCGAACCACACAAGTCCGAGTGTGCCGTACTCGCGCATCCCGGCGAACAGGTTCGGAATCTTTGCGGTCGTGCCAGCCGTCGGACCGACCGCAGCCTCGGATAGCAGCACCGGCTTGCTAGTGAACATCCGCACCTGAGCTATCGTCTGGCCGAAGATGCTGGAGAAGGTTTCTGATGGGCGGTAGTAGTAGCCGTCGATGCCAACCCAGCTGACGTACTGCGCGCCGGGCCACCATCGGGCGATCGGCCCGGTGCCGACCTCATCAGCCTGGATTGTCCACAACCAGGTGACATTGTCGGCGTCCTGGCTGCGGAACAGTGTTACGATGTGCCGCCACGCCGCCACGAACGTCGAGGGCGGAAGCTGTCCGTAGCCCCACGAATACCAGTTGGCGTTCATTTCATGCCCGAAGCCGAGAACGACCGGGTGGCCGAAATGGCGGATGCTGTCAGCAAACGAGCGCAGGTAGCTGTCGTAGCCACCGGCGGCGATCTTAGCGACTGAGGCGTCGGTGGGATCCCACTGCAGGATCGTGGCCGCGCCATGTTCGTGGACCGTCTCCGCGAACGAAGCCTGGAAAGGCTCTCCCCAGCCGCTGTAATACCCGACGAGGTTCGGCTGCCTGCCGACCGCTCTCGTGAAATCCACAACCGGCTGGTAGGTATCGAGCACCCCCGCCTCATAGACACCTAGGTAAGCCGCGGGGCTCGCCGGCGGGGACCCGGGCGCGGCTCCAGTTTCAGCGGAGAAAGAAATAAAGTGGCTGATCGTGAACACTAGAGCGGCAACAGTGATGACGACGGTGACAAGCATCACCAGCGGGTATCTTGTCATGCTGCCTTGCGGGGAACTTCTCATGCTGCCTTGCCAAGCATCGCCGATGCGGCCGTCACGGATACGTTCGCGGCGAGGCTCATGTCAGCGCGGCCGATCTGCACCGGCGGCACCGCACCTTGCTTGGCCTCGTTCGCGGCAAAACAGGTCTTGAACGGCTCCAAGCGTCTGCTGTCGTGCGCGAACAGGATCGGCCTCCCCCCGGATGCCTTTGGAAACGCTGTTACCTGAGTTTACGAGACAGTTTGTCCCGACCGCATGCGCTTCGAGGTATTAGCGGGGAGCGGCTCGGAGAACTTCGTGGCCAGGAAGCGCTAGCCGCCAGCTTGGCGGTACACCTCGGCGCCTTGGCGGAATGCGGCGACCGCGACGGGGCTACTGAGGCGCCAATCCTGTGCCCCGATGGCGTCGAACCACACAAACCCCAATAGTCCGTAAGTGTGAATACCAGCGAACAGATCCGCGATCTTAGCCGGTTGGCCTGCAGCGGACCCGGCGGCCGTCTCGGCGACGAGTATGGGGTCATTGGTCATGGCGCGCACGGCAACGATGGTCGGCCCGAACAAGGGAGCGAACGACACGGACGACTTGGTGTAGTAGCCGTCAATCCCGACCCAGGTCACATACGAGCTGCCGGGCCACCATGGCACCGGGGAAGGAATGCCAGCCTGCGTTTCAATGATGTTTATCGTCCACAGCCAGGTCACGTTCCCGGTGCCTACCTCGCGGAACAGGTTTACGATATGTCGCCAGGCGGCAACGAACTCGGCAGGAGAGGTGTGCCCGTCGGCCCAGGAGTACCAAGTCCCGTTCATCTCGTGGCCGAAGCCGAGGATGACTGGGCGCCCGTAGGAGCGGACGGCGTCAGCGAAGGAAATCAGGTAAGCGTCATATCTCCCCGAAGTGATCGCTTCCAACTTGACGCCCGTCGGATCCATTTGCACGAGCGGCACCGCACCGTGGCTGGCCGCGGACGTGGCGAAGCTCGCCTTGAACGGCTCCAACCATCCGCTGTAGTACATGTCCACATCCGGCTGGACCCCCATGAGGCTGCTGAACGCCGTCACTCCGGCGAACGAACTGGGTGACGGGGGCGCATACACACCGAGATAAGAAGCGGGCGTGACCGGGAGCGTAACCTGGACCTTCTTCACAGGCGGCAGAGCGGTCATAGATTTGTCGTGGATGCCAGTGGTAATGATTACAGCAGCAGCGACAACGATTGCTACCCCGATTATCACGATGCGAACGAGCTTCACCTAGGGACCGCCTCCTATGATCCGGGTATGGTTACGGCGCGCGCCGAGCGCCAGACAGGAGATGGCGCAGGCAAGCAGGCCGGTAGCGAGGAGAGGGACGAAAACCGGGCCGAAGCGAGTGATGCGCCACACTGCCAGCATCACCCAGGCGAATCCGGTGCCACCGTTCCAGACCGTCACGCCGACCCAGATGCGGCGTGTCCCGGCCTTCCGTTTACCACCGCCCGTGGTCTGCCACCCCATTCGCTTACGGCGGCATATGTCCCAGAGGGCAAAGAAGTGGGCCCACCCGTACAACAGCTTGGCCATGATTGCCTCGGGTCCGAACCGGCAGCGGTGCCAAGCTGGGAAAACGACCAGGTTGTAGATGAGTGACGGGACGATGAATATGTAATTGACCAGCCGGACCCGCTCTGGTTCGACAATCAGCATTACGAGGGGGATCGCTGGGGCGACGAACGTGAACAGCGCCGTATGCACGTAGTAGCAGAACCCGGAGAGGTAACAGCATCGGGTCCGCCAGCGCATGCGAGTAGCCCAGAACTTCCTGGATCCGAGCAAGGACATGGACCCTGCGCACCACCGGTACTGCTGGGTGAGGTAGGAATCCGGATCCGACGGACATAGCCCGGCCGCTAGCGGGACCGGGATGTAACGGAGAGCCCATCCCGCGCGGTACAGATCGAACCCGGTATGCACGTCCTCGGAGTGCTCGATCAGCGTCGTGCCGCCGTTCGTCGCCAGCGCTTCGCGGCGGTAGATCGCGCAAGAGCCTACACAAATGGCGCCGTCGTTCCGGTCTCGCGAGACCTGTACGAGCCGGTAGAAAAGCTCTTGAACGGCACCAGCGCCACGCTCCATCCATGACATGCGTCCGCGAGTGCCGAAATACTGTGGGGACTGGACGATACCCAGCCAAGGATCACTGTCGAAGTACGGCAGCATCTCGATGGCCATATCGGGCCTGGGCGCGAAGTCGGCATCTAGGATGAGGATGAATTCGCCGGACGAGTAGGCAAATCCATGCCGTAGGTTGCCAGCCTTCTTCATCCAGCCGCGATTAGGGCGCGCGATCCAGCTGAACCCGAAGTCCGCTGCCATCATCCGCACGCGCTCGTCAGTCCCATCGTCGAGGACATAGGCAGTCGAAGTGCCGGGGTAGGCGCGGATGAGCTCGAAGACATGTGCCCACGTATTGCGGAGGACCGCGAGCGGCTCACCGCAGACAGGTAGGAAGATATCCAAAGATGGGTAGCGGACTGGCTGCCAGGACGCAACGAGCTCGCGGTGCGCCGCCTGGTCGAATCCGCGGGTCCTGACGTGCACGCACAGAGAAATGATGTAATAGGCGATGGTGAACGTCATGAACGGCAGAAAAAACCATGTCAATACCGGGCTGAGGAACACGAACCGGCCCTGGCTTATTAGCAAGGCGCCGAAGCTGGCGAGCGACGTACGGATGATCAGGGCAATGTTCCGGTCAGCGTAGCCCGTCTTCTCCGCCTCGCTCGGCGCGGCGGGCAGGCCAAGTCCGTACTTTCGGTGCCGTCCGGGACCGCTCCGGTAAGGCGCGCGCTCAGCGGTGGCCATCGCGACTTGCGGATTCCTGGGGCGGCTTATACGCCCAGATCGTGTACTGGCCAACAGATGACGGCACCACCGCGACGACCTGATAGCTGCCAGTCTGTTGCAGGTCAGCTATGATCTCGTTATCAGTTTGCGGAGTGTCAACGAAGTCGATAATGATCAACGAGAAGAAATGGCGGTTAATCGCGGCGCGGTACGCGGCGGGGCCGGTTAGCGTATGGCTGGCGCCAGGGGGAGCATAGCTGAAGTACCCGGTGCTCGACCATCGCTGCCAGGAGATTGTACGCTCTAGATAATAAGCAGGGACATCGTAGTCTTCCGCGAGGTAGCGGCCGGGATAATGGCGAGTAAGGGAACGAAGCTGCGCGGTAACCCGTGCCGAGTTTGGCCACTGATGGAAGATTTCAGAAGCCTGAGTGCGTCCGGTGATGCCCACAGGGATGGCAATCACTGTCAACACGACTGCCGTCACTGCAAGGTGCAAGGACTTCCGGCGTCCCACCTGGAATAGTCGCGAAATTGCATAGCCCGCCGCCGCCGCCGCAAACCATGCACCGAAGTCAACGTTCTTCGAAAGCGACGTGGTGGTGTGGATTCTAGCCTCATTCAAAGGTGCCAGGACACCCGTCGCCGCGAGCACGGTCAGTATCAGCACCTGCACCCGGTCGTGGCGGCGGACAACGCACCGGATTACGCCGGCCGCGGCGATTACGCAGACCAGCCCGATCCATTTCCACGAGTCGGTGAGTACCAGCAGAGCCGAACTGCCCCCGGGCGCACGTGAAACAGTCGTGTAGAGGGCGCCGGCCAGGTACCAAGGGCCGCCGAGGGCCAGGAGAGCGCTAATCAGGCTAAAAACTCCGGCAGCAACGTAGCCACTACGGGCAACGGCTGCTTTCGGGCCGCGCTTCCCCGCGACGGCTAGTCC
>Ga0302180_10000981_pt1 | contig 23072 bp, 23 predicted proteins | sample I_Palsa_E3_2_FD_200575 | JGI IMG/M metagenome (GOLD analysis project Ga0302180, IMG submission 200575) | Peat permafrost microbial communities from Stordalen Mire near Abisko, Sweden - I_Palsa_E3_2 | ecosystem: Environmental > Terrestrial > Soil > Palsa > Peat permafrost | place: Sweden... | reverse complement strand
TTTCCGGCACGCGTCGCGACCGCGTTCGACGGCCACGTGGTCAATGCCGGAGATGGATCACACGCTCATCCTACGCAGGCGCTCCTCGATCTGTTTACCCTGCGCGACGAGTTCGGGTCACTCGAAGGGCGCACAATCGCGATCGTTGGTGACGTTGCACATTCGCGCGTCGCACATTCAACCGTCCTGGGCCTCGCGCGGCTGGGCGCGCAAACGCTCCTCGTCGGGCCGGAATGTTTCTTGAGCGAGCAGGACGCAATCGGCGGAGCGAAGATCGTCCGCGACCTCGATACCGCGTTGGGAGAATCCGACGCCGTGATCTTGCTGCGCATTCAGCGCGAGCGCTTTGAGAAGATGCCGATCGATGACCGTGAGTACGTGGAGCGCTATCAATTAAATGGGCAGCGCCTCGCGCGTCTGCAAAAACATGCGATCGTCATGCATCCCGGCCCGTACAACCGCGGGATGGAACTGGACGACACCGTGCTCGAGTTTGCCGGCTGGCGCTACGCACGCCAGGTGCATCACGGTGTCTACATCCGGATGTCGGTTCTCGATCTGCTGGTCAACGGCACACGCGAGCGCGTTAGTTAACGGGTGTTAATCCAGGGAGGACGACTGGTCGATCCGTCGCAGGGCATCGACGCGCTGCGCGACGTGCGCGCTACGAACGGCGTAATCGTCGAGATCGGCGAGCATTTGCAGCCTGGCTCGGGCGAAGCCGTCATCGAGGCGAGCGGTGCCGTTATTGCTCCGGGCTTTATCGACATGCACGTGCATCTGCGCGAGCCCGGGTTTACGCAAAAGGAGACGATTGCGACCGGTACGCAAGCTGCCGCGCAAGGCGGATTCACGGCGGTCGCGTGCATGCCCAACACGGAGCCTGCGCTCGATACGCCCGAGGTTCTGGCGCAGCTCGCGGCGATTGCTACGCGCGATGCTCGCTGCCGGCTCTATCCGATTGCGGCCATCACCGCAGGACGTGCCGGAATGCGGAGCGTGGATTTTGCGGCACTGGCTCGCGCCGGGGCTGTCGCTTTCTCCGATGACGGCAATACGGTTGCAAACGCACGCGTACTTTATGACGCAGCGCTGCAAGCCAACGGCGTAGCCGGTGTCTTTATCTCCCATGCGGAGGACGACGACCTCAAAGGCGACGCGGTCATGAATGCCGGCGCGGTAGCCGAAGCGCTGCGCGCCATCGGCGCACCGGGCGTAAGCGAAGACGTGATTGTCGCACGGGATCTCCTCATCGCGCTCGATACCGGGAAGGCCTGGCACATCGCGCATCTCTCGACGGCGCGCGCGCTTGAGCTCGTGCGCTGGTCGCGCGCTCAGGGCGGAGCGGCAAGCTGCGAAGTGACGCCCCACCACCTGCTCTTGAGTGATGAAACCGTCCGCGAACGCGGCGCCGGCGCAAAAGTGAATCCGCCACTTCGAACGGAGGCCGACGCGCGTGCGCTGCGCGAGGGCGTGCGCGACGGCAGCATCGACGTCTTCGCTACCGACCACGCGCCGCACACCCAGGAAGAAAAATCCGGCGATCTGCAAAGCGCCGCGGTCGGGTTCACCGGTTTGGAGATTGCGATCGGTGCCTATGCGCTGGCCGTGCCGGATCTGCCGTTGGATCGCTTCGTGGCGCTCCTCTCAACCAATCCCGCACGCATTCTCGGCGTACCGGGCGGAACGTTACGCGTCGGTTCGCCCGCCGACGTCACGATTTTTGCGGATCTCCCGTGGGTCGTCGACCCGTCACGCTTTGCATCCAAAGGCAAGAGCACCCCGTTCGAGGGGCGGACGTTGCCCCGCCGCGCGATCGCGACGATCGTCGGCGGCGAAATAGCCTTTAGTTGCCTTCGAGATCGCCTTTGACGTCAGGCTCACTGCCGTAGCGGCTCGAGGATCCTTGGTGCCAGCTGCGCAGTAGTTCGGCGCGCGGATCCCCTGAGTCGATGTCGCCGTCCCCGAGATCGCCTTTGACGTCGGGCTGTTTCCCGTAGCGGCTCCCGAACTCTCGGTGCCACCGGCGAAGCAGGTCGGCGCGTTGATCCGAGTCGATCTCGAGCGCCGGATCGATTCCAAGATCGTGAATCATCTGTTCTGCTGGCGGATCATTATCGTCCATGTGCTTGCTCCTTCGGCTAGTGTTTGACGAGCGGCGTTTGTAAAATCCCGTTGATGACGAATTGCACGGCGAGCGCTGCCAGTATGATACCCAAAACGCGGGTCACCACATGAATGCCCGTCGTGCCTAAGCGATGCAGGTAGCGCGCCGCGCCGCGCATGCACAGCCACGCGATCGCGAGCGCGGCCGCGTAGGCAACCAGCACGAGCGCATCGCGCGGCGGATTGCCGCCCGCGAGGTTGACGAGCAAAAGCACCGTCGCAATCGTTCCGGGACCAGCCAGCATCGGAATCGCAAGCGGAAAGACCGCCGGATTTTCGCCTTCTCGCGCGGCGCGCTCTTCCTCGCTGGTCGCGCGAGCGCCGGTTGGACGCGCGAAGAGCATGTCGATCGCGATCAGGAAGAGTAGAATGCCGCCGGCAATGCCGAAGGCCGGAAGCGTGATTCCGAGATAGTCAAGAAGCAGCGGACCGACTAACCCCATCGCGAGCATCACAATGCCCGCCACGAGCACGGCCTGGTCGACGATGCGGTTACGCTTGGGCCGCTCGAAATGCGCGGTCGTTGCGGCGGTGATCGGGATCATGCCGATCGGGTCGATGATCGTAATCGCCGTCGCGAAGGCTGTCGCGCCAAAATGCCAGTCCATTCTCAGCGCGTTCCCTTCCAGGTTTGCACGGCCCCTTCGCCTAACGGCCTTTTCTTTAGCATGACCTCCCCAGCAGCACTGTTCCTTGCCGACGGCTCGCGCTTCGACGGCTTCGGCCTGCGTCACCAGGGCCTCGCCCTCGGCGAGGCGGTTTTTTATACCGGCATGACCGGCTACGAAGAGGCCCTTACCGACCCGTCGTATGCCGGACAGATACTCACGTTCACCTATCCGCTTATCGGAAATTACGGCGTATCAGGCAGCGCTGCGCAATACACGCGCGCATGCGTGAGCGGCACGATCGTCAAAGAGATCGCCCGCCATCCCTCGCACTATTTGAGCAAGGGGACCTTGCCGGACTGGCTCGACGAAGAAAAGATTCCGACGATGGTCGGTGCGGACACGCGCGCGATTACCATCGCGCTGCGCGAACACGGCACGATTTGGGCTGCGCTCGCGGTCGGCGAGGCCGCGCTCGAGCGCGCGGAAACCGAACTCGCACGCTTTGTGCGCACCGCAACCACGGCCGCGCTTGTTCCGAGCGTCGCCACGCGCGAGCGCCACGTTGAAGGAACGCGCGGCGGAATGCGCGTGACCCTGATCGATTGCGGCGTCAAGCGCGCGATCTTGCGTGAGCTCACCGCGCTCGGGAGCGAAGTGACCGTCGTGCCGTATAACGCAACGGAGGAAGAATTGCTGCAAGGCGATCCGGACGCGATCTTCATTTCGCCCGGTCCCGGTGATCCGACCGATCTGCAGGAAACAATTGAAACGCTCCGCGGTCTCCTCGGCCGCAAGCCGCTCTTCGGCGTGTGTCTGGGACACCAGCTGCTCGCGCTAGCGTGCGGCGCGCAAACCTATAAACTTCCCTACGGACATCGCGGGGGCAATCAGCCCGTGAAAGATCTGATCCGCGACGAGGTCTTGATCACCGCGCACAATCACGGCTACGCGGTCGATGCGCGCTCGATGCCCGACGACCTCGAACCGACGATGACGAATCTCAACGACGGCACGAACGAGGGATTCCGCCATCGCCGGCTCCCGATCGCCGCGGTCCAGTTCCATCCGGAGGCCTCACCGGGGCCGTTCGATGCACGCCGCCTCTTCGCTCAATGGCTTTCATCGGTCGCGCCGGTTCGGCCGACCTGAGGTCGGTCACACATCCTGTGCTCCGAACCTTCACCAGCATCGTGCTGGTCGCTCTGGTGGCGACACTATTCATTACCACTGCACGCGGGCAAAGTCTGCAGCGTCTTACCATCACGCAATTGACGCTGGCGAGCGATACAACGACGCCGCACCTCGAAGTGCCGTTTCACCTGATCGTCACGGCGCACGTGCGCGAGCGTATAAGCGAGCTCGATAATCTCGATCTGCCGATTTTGGCCGAGCTCGAGCTCCTCGGCGACGAGCACACGCTTGTGCCGCAAGGTGGCGGTACGACGTACCGCGAGACGATTACCGTCGTGGCCCATCACTCCGGCGCCATCACGATCGCGCCCGTCACGCTCGATGCGATCGACGCGCGCGACGGAAAGGCGAAACGGTATTCTTCCAACTCTCTCACGGTACACGTCGCAGGACTCTCCGCCGTAGCCGTGACGGTGGACGCGTGGCAGGGTATCCGCGCGTTCTTTGCCGGACTCGTGAAAGTCGTGCTGCTCCTCGTGGGGATCGGTGCGGTCATCTTCGTGATCGCGGCGCTGATACGGCGCAGGCCTCCTCCGGCTCCGCTCGTTACCCTTGCACCTGCGATACCAGTGGTGCGCGATCCGAAAGCGGCGCTGCGTGAAGCGCTCGCCACGTTGCGGCGCGAGCCTACGCGCGCCGGCGCAATGCGGGCCCGAAGCATCGTGCGACGAATGGTGGGTGCAAGCGATGCGGAAACGCTCGCCGACGTGCTGCGCAGGCCGCTTGCCGCCGATCCGAGCTTGCGCGATCTCTTGCGCGCGCTCGAACGCGCCGGATTCACGCACGACGCCGACCTTGGTGTGGCCGTGGCGGCGGCCATCGCCCAGCTGGAGCACATGACGCGATGAACACGAACGGATCCGGGCCCGCAATCGTAACGCGTGCGCTCGAGCGCACCATCGTCGGACAAGAAGGCGTCATTGAAGGACTGCTGCTCGGATTGCTCTGCAGCGGTCATGTGCTACTGGAAGGACCGCCGGGACTTGCGAAAACACTTGCTTGCCGCAGCCTTGCCGATGCGCTGCACGGCGAGTTCAAGCGGATTCAGTTTACGCCCGACCTCTTGCCCAGCGATATCGTTGGGACGCGGATCTTCGACCAGCGCGAAAGCGCGTTTACGACGGTGCGCGGGCCCATCTTTGCAAACGTGGTGCTCGCTGATGAAATCAACCGCGCACCGGCGAAGGTCCAGTCGGCGCTGCTCGAAGCGATGCAAGAGCGTCAGGTCACGATCGGGCCGCAGACCCACCCGCTGCCCGACCCGTTCATCGTCATGGCTACGATGAACCCGCTTGATTCGGAAGGCACCTACGCACTGCCGGTCGCCCAGATGGATCGCTTCCTGCTTAAGGTCGACGTCGGCTACCCATCGCGCACCGAGGAGCTCGCTATTCTCGAGCGGTTCGCGATCGCCGATGCGCCGGTCATTGCACCGGTCGCGACGCTCGATCAGGTGCGGGAGTGGCGCGCGCAAGCGCACAACGTGCACATCGACGACGCGCTCAAACGCTATATCGTTGAGCTGGTGGTTATTACGCGCGAAGCGCAACATCCGGCAATCGATTATGGCGCGAGCCCCCGCGCTACGCTGGCGATCGCCAATCTCGCCCGTGCCAAAGCGCTGCTCGAGCAACGCGACTATGCCGTTCCGGACGACGCGCGCAGCGTCGCTATGCTTGCTCTGCGCCATCGAATCGGCTTCAACTTTCGCGTTTCCGCAGACGGCGGCGCGTCACGAGTGCTGGAACAACTGATCGCGAAGGTGCCCGCGCCCTAAGTGTCGTGCTTCAGAGGTTCGATGTATAAAGCTGCTTGTTTTGCGGGATGCTAGCGAGGAACGATGAGCGACAAAAGCGGGTCTTTGCGAGCGAAGAGTGACGACGCTATCGCGCACAAAACAAGCAGCCCAAAGGGTCGCGGCGGCGGACACGGCGCGCGCGACTTTATGAACCGAACCTCTGGAGCACGACACTAGTGGCAAGGCTCACCTTGCGCGATGCGCTGCTACGCGGGAAGCGACGTCCACGTCGCTTCGGTGCCGGCTCGCCGACCACATATCGCGGCGACGGCTATGAATTTGTCGAACTGCGTGCCTATGTTCCGGGTGACGACGTGCGGCGCATCGATTGGGCTGCCACGGCGCGAGCCGGCGATCTGCAAACGCGCGTGGTCCTCGAGGACGTCGCGCTGACGCTTGCCGTCATGGTCGATGCGAGCCCGTCGATGCAGGTCGGTCGATCCCGTCCCTTGCATGCCGCTGCGGAAGAAGCAGCGCATGCATGGTTCGGTGCCGCCCGCAGTGGAGACCGGCTGCTGCGCATCGCGAGCGACTACGTCGGACCGCCGCATGCCCCGGTTACGACCTCGTTTGACCTGGAGAGTGCACTGAACACGGCGCGTCGCGCGCTGCGCCGGGGAACGGCCCTGCTTGCCGTCGGCGATTGGTACGAGCTGAGCCCAAAGCACGACGATCTGCTGGCAAATCTCGGCGCGTGGTGCGATTGCACCGCGCTCATCGCACGCGACCCTTGGTACGACGGGTTACCCCTCGGTGGGGTCGTACGCTTTGCGGGGGCCGAGGGTGGCCGGTTACGCACCTATATTGGAAAACGCGAGCGCGCAGCGTTTGTGGACGCAGTCCGCGAGCGCGAGGCTGGGCTCGTGGCACGTTTTACGCAAGCCGGTTGGAGAACGGGAATGCTCATCGAGGCCGATGGAGCGGCATCGCTGCGCGCGGCGTTCGGGGTTCCGCCGTGAGTTTCGATGCGCCATGGGTTCTGCTCGTGGGCGCAATCGCCGCGGCGCTTCTTACATGGGCGTATCAGCGTGCGCTTGCGCGCACCGATGCGCAAGCCTTGCAGTATTCGAATCTCGCGTTTCTGGAACGCGCGCTTCGCCCGCGACGCTGGGTTGCCGTGGCGCTGCGCGGGGCGTGGATCGTCGCGCTGTGTGCGCTGGTGATTGGTCTTGCGGGGCCCCATCTGCAGCTTCCCGTTCCGGTTGCGGATGGAAACGTCTTTATCTGCATCGATACTTCCGGGTCGATGGCCTCGACCGACGTCACGCCGACCCGCGCGGCCGCCGCACAGAGCGCGGCACGGGCCTTTATCGAGGAGGCGCCGGCCGGAATCAAAATCGGCCTCATTACCTTTTCCGGCGCAGCTGAGTTGATCGCGCCGCTCAGCGCGAACAAAGCCACGACCCTCGCCGCAGTCGATCAGATTCCCGCGCCCAACGGCGCGACCGCGATCGGTGACGCGCTGCAACTCGCCGCATCGCAGTTTCCGCCGACCGGCCATCGGGTGGTCGTGCTAATCACCGATGGTGTGAATAACACGGGCGTGGATCCGCAGGAAATGGCGCAGTACTTCGCTGCGCATCACGTGCCGATTTACACCATCGGTATCGGCACACCAAACGGCGACGTCATCGGGGGCGAAGAGTCGACCATCGACGAAGGCGCGCTCGAGTCGTACGCGCAAGTCAGCGGGGGTTCGTACGCGCGCGCCGAGAACGCCACGCAATTGCATGATGCGCTCGCGCGCCTCGGACGCGAGACGACGATCGAACGCCGGCCGGTGGCGGCGGCGCTCGGGTTCGTGATCGCAGGAGCTGCGCTTCTCGTGGTCACGATGCTGACCGGTCTGTCCGTAGGGAGAATTCCGTGAGTATCGAGAGCAGTCGCGATATCTACGCGAGTCCGCCGCTTCTCGAAGAGGCACTAGCGTCGAGCCCGATCGAGCAACTGCGACGCTGGCTCGACGACGCCTATGCGTGCGCGGAGATTCGCGAACCCAATGCGATGTCGCTGGCGAGCGTTGACGCAGAGGGCCGAGTAAGCGCGCGCATCGTACTGCTGCGCGGTTTGGACCAACGCGGTCTCCAGTTCTACACGTCGTACTTCAGCCGCAAAGCGGCACAACTCGAATCGAATCCGCATGCAGCCGCTACGTTCTTCTGGGCGCCGCTGCACCGGCAGGTTCGCGTCGAGGGTGCGGTCACGCAACTTTCCGAGGAGGAATCCGACGCATATTTTGCATCGCGCCCGCGCGGACATCAGCTTTCCGCATGGGCATCGGAGCAGAGCGCACCGCTCGAACGCCGCGAGACCCTGGTCGAGCGCATGACGCATTTCGAGGAGCGCTTCGAGGGCGCGGAGGTGCCGCGACCGCACTCGTGGGGAGGCTACGTTCTCGCGCCGGACGACGTGGAATTCTGGCAAGGTCAGGCCAATCGTCTGCACGACCGTCTCGCCTACCAGCGCGCCGGCGCGACATGGCGGCTACGCCGCCTACAACCTTAGACGGTTCGGTCGGCCTTCGGCCGATCGCACATCGTGTGCTCCGAACCTTCAGCCGCATCGTGCGGCAGACGGTTCGGTCGGCCTTCGGCCGATCGCACATCGTGTGCTCCGAACCTTCAGCCGCATCGTGCGGCTAAAACCTGCGACTTCCATCGTCGAGGACTCGCCCGTCCTCTCGCCAATCCCCTCTCCCCAGCATGCCCCGCCGTAATATCCTCGTGATTGGCTCCGGTCCGATCGTGATCGGTCAGGCTGCCGAATTCGACTATGCCGGCGTCCAAGCGTGCCGCGCACTGCGAGAAGAAGGCCACCGCGTCGTCCTCGTCAACTCAAACCCGGCAACGATCATGACCGATCCTGAGGTCGCCGACGCGGTCTATCTCGAACCGTTGACCGTTGCGTCCGTTGAAGCGATTATCGCGCGCGAACGCCCCGATGCACTGCTGCCGACCCTCGGCGGACAAACCGGGTTGAATCTCGCCGTCGAACTCGACGATGCCGGCGTTCTCGAACGTTACAGTGTCGAATTGCTCGGCACGCCGGTCGATACGATCAAACTGGCGGAAGACCGCCAACGGTTCAAATCGAAAATGCTCGAGATCGGCGAACCGGTTCCGGAATCGGTGATCGTGACCGAAGTAGAGCAGGGCATCGCGTTTGCGACGCGCGCCGGTTATCCGCTCGTCGTGCGCCCCGCCTATACGCTCGGGGGCACCGGCGGCGGCGTGGTCTACAACGAAGTCGACTTGCGCGAACGCCTCGATGCGGGACTCAACGCGTCGCTCATCCATCAGGCACTGCTCGAGACCTCGCTGCTCGGCTGGAAAGAGATCGAGTACGAAGTGCTGCGCGACGGCGCCGACAACTGCATCATCGTCTGCAACATGGAGAACATCGATCCGGTCGGCGTGCATACCGGCGATTCGATCGTCGTCGCACCGTCGCAGACGCTCTCCGATCTCGATTATCAGATGCTGCGCACCGCCTCGCTGAACGTCATTCGCTCGCTCAACGTGCAGGGCGGCTGTAACATTCAGTTTGCGCTGCACCCGACCAGCAGCGAATACGCCATCATCGAGGTCAACCCGCGCGTTTCGCGTAGCTCGGCACTGGCCTCTAAGGCGACGGGTTACCCGATCGCCAAGATTTCGACGCGCATCGCGCTCGGCCAGACGCTCGACGAGATTCCCAATCCCGTCACCGGCGTAACCAAGGCAGCGTACGAACCCACCCTCGATTACTGCGTCGTCAAGATTCCACGCTGGCCGTTCGATAAGTTTCCACTTGCCGATACGCAGCTCGGCACGCAGATGAAATCGACCGGCGAAGCGATGGGGATCGGCCGAACGTTTCGTTCGGCCCTGATGAAAGCCGTGCGCGGACTCGATCTCAAACGCGAGTCGCTCACCGGTGGCGAATACCTCGAGTGGACCGAGGGTGAACTCGAAGAGATCGTTGCACGTCCGACCGATGAACGGCTCTTTGCCGTGGCCGAGCTGATACGCCGCGCGGGTGTCGCCGGCCGCGACGCCTGCATCGAACGGATCCATGCGAGCTCCGCGATCGATCGCTTCTGGCTCTACCAGTTCGCCGATATCGTCGACGACGAGACTTTATCCGTCAAAGCTGAAGCTTTGCCGTCTAAAGTCGCGCGGCTCGCTGGGCTCGCTCGCGCCCCCAAGCCCGAGCCAAGTTTTCGGATGGTCGATACGGCTGCGGCAGAGTTTCCAGCACGATCACCCTACTACTATCTCTCCGACGGTGAGATGAATGAGATGCGCCCGACGCCGGGCGAGGCCGTGGTCGTCGTCGGCAGCGGACCGATTCGCATCGGCCAGGGCATCGAATTCGACTACAGCTGCGTGCACGCCGCGTGGGCACTGCGGGCCGCGGGCAAATCGGCGGTCATCGTGAACAACAATCCCGAGACGGTCTCGACTGATTTTGACGTCTCCGACGCGCTGATCTTCGAACCGCCGGGTGCGCACGAGGTCGAAGCCGCGTATCGCGCGACCGGCGCCAGTGGCGTCATGCTGGCCTTCGGCGGCCAGACGGCGATCAATCTTGCCAACGAACTCGAAGCGCGCGGCGTGCGGATTATCGGCAGTGACCGCGCAAGCCTCGACATGGCGGAGGACCGCGCGCAATTTGACGATGCCCTCTCACGCCTTGGGGTTGCGCGCCCCGAGGGTAAAGCCGCGAAGAGTTTCCGCGAGGCGCGCGCGTTCGCGCGCGAACTCGGGTTTCCGGTTTTGGTGCGGCCGAGCTTCGTCTTGGGTGGACGCGCCATGGAGATCATTTACAACGAAGGCCAGCTCGCCTCGTATGCTGAGTCCGCGCCGCCGATTCTGCCCGGCGCACCGCTCCTGGTCGATAAGTATTTGCGTGGGCTGGAAGTCGAGGTCGACGCGGTCTTCGACGGCGAGGACATTCTGATCCCGGGCATCTTCGAGCACATCGAACGCGCGGGAATTCATTCGGGTGATTCGATCAGCGTCTATCCCACGCAAACGATCGATGCGGACATGGAACGGCGCATCGTCGATGTCACGACCGCGATCGCCCGCGAGCTCAAGATTCGCGGGCTGATCAACATCCAGTTCGTGATCCACGAGGGGGATCTGTTCATCATCGAAGCCAATCCGCGCGCTAGCCGTACCGTTCCGATCATTCAAAAGGCGACGGGCGTGAACATCGTCGCCGCCGCAACGCGCATCGCGCTCGGCGAGCGTCTGCGCGACATGGAGTACGGCGTCGGCCTGCACCCTCGCACGCCGTACGTCGTCGTCAAAGTGCCGGTCTTCTCGTTCTCGAAAATGCGCGGCGTCGAAACGATCCTCGGGCCCGAAATGAAATCGACCGGCGAAGTGCTCGGCATCGACGACACCTTTGCCGGCGCCTTACGGAAGGGCTTCATCGGTGCAGGGGTACGTTTGCCGGGCTCGGGTGGTCGCATCCTCGTCTCGATTTCCGATGAAGAGAAGGACGAGGCAGTAACCGTGATGCGACGCTACGCGAATCTTGGATTCACGCTCATCGCAACGCCGGGAACGCGCAGCGTGCTCGAAGCCGCGGGCATTGCAAGCGAAGCGATCAACAAAATCTCCGACGGTTCACCGCATGTGCTGGACGTCATCTGGCAGCGCAGCGTGGACCTGGTGATCAACGATGCCAAAGGGCCGCGGGAAATGTCCGATAACTACAAGATTCGGCGCGCCGCGGTAGAAGCGAGTATTGCGTGTTTGACCAGTTTGGATACGGCTCGGGCCCTCGCGGAAGCACTCGAAAACACGGCGGGGCCGCCTCGGAGTCTGCAAGAGTATCGCAGCGCAGCGACGACCGGAGCCTCGAGCTAAGCGACGAGCCTCGCGTTTTCGTGCTCGGTGGCAGCGGGAGTACGCTCGGTTTTATCAACAGTTTTCGTACCGACGGCGGAGCAATCACCGCGCGTCTGGTTCCGCTCGCGTGGACGCCGATCGGCGTCGTGATCGGCGAAAGCTGGCAAAACGTTGGTATTGCCCTCGCGAACCTGCTCGATTGGGTCGACCGCACCTTTCCGCCCGAGGATGAGCGCGCGTTCGTCGCGCCGATGCGCGATATCGAGTTGCTCGCGCGCATTGCATGGCACGCCGATTTGCCCGAGGCGCTCTCGGACGAAGCCGTACTCAATATCGAGGATGTTCCTGAGGAGATCGCCGACGGTCTGGCGCATCCGCCGGGCCCGATCGTGCAGTGCGCGGCGTGCCGCCGGCTCTGCGTCCGCGACGAATTCGTGTGGCAAGAGAAGCAGCTTTGCGCCTGGGACTTTCACGCGCAGGTCTTCGGAAAACGCGGCCCGTGGCGCAACGGCCCCTATGAAGAACGGCACTTCGAAACCGTGCCGACGTGCGCGTACGTGGCGCCCCCGATCTTGGGCGAAATGCGCGTTGACGTCGTGCTTGCCATTGGCGAGATTCCAAGCGAGGTGGCCCAGGAAATGATCAACCTGCTCCTCGCCTCCGAGCCGGACCGGGCACACATGGCGGTGCGTTCCGGTGGCGGATTCAGCGTTTTGCGCGAACGGTGACCAATCGAGCAATCGGGAGACTGTGGGCGTTCTTCCTGTTCTTGTTTGCGATCCTGGCATTGCGAGCTGCATGGGTCATGCTCGTCGCCGGGCCCGACATCGCATCGAAGCCGTACAATCCTCGCCACGCCCTGCTCGACGCGCGGCGCGGGCGCATTCTCGCAACCGATGGAACCGCGCTCGCGCAAACGGTCGGCAAGACCCGCGCATATCCCTTTGGCGCCGCGCTAGCACAAACCGTAGGGTATGTTTCCGCGCGCTATGGAACCAGCGGCATCGAGGACGCCTACGACCGCGCGCTCACGCCGGCCGATACGACCGGCGATCCGCTTGCGCAGCTGGACGAAATCCGCAGCGCGTTTGCGGGGAAGAGTACCCTCTCGCACGGTGCCGATGTGGTTACCACGATCGTCCCGGCGATCGAGCGCACGCTATGGGATCAACTCTCGCGCCACGCACGCGGCGCGGGAATCGTGCTCGATCCAACAACCGGCGCGGTGCTGGCCATCGCAAGTGTACCGAGTTATGACCCCCAGCGTTACGATGCGGAGTTTTCGTCGCTCGTCTCCGATGCGCAGAGCCCCCTGCTCGATCGCGCCACCAGCGGACTCTATCCGCCGGGCTCCAGCTTCAAGATCTTCACAGCGGGATCTGCGCTCGAAAGTGGTACGGTCACGATGGATTCGCGCTTCGAAGATCCCGGCTACCTTCAGATCGGGAACTTCACACTGCACAATAACGAGAGCGAAGCCACCGGCGATCAGGATCTTACCGGCGCGTTTGCACTTTCAAGCAACGTCGATTTCGCGCAAATTGCACTGAAGATGGGAGTCGATCAATTCTACGACTATCTCGGGCGCTGGGGCATCGGCGCGCCGCTCGACTTTCAACTGCCCGCCGAAACCGATCGCGTTCCGCTAAAAGACACGATCGTCCCGGGCGAGCTCGCACAAATGGCATTCGGTCAGGGCGCGCTCTTGGTGACGCCGCTGCAGATGGCGCTGATCACCGCGACGATCGCGGATAACGGAACGATGCCGCGGCCGTACATCGTGCGTCAGATCGTGCGCGACGGCAAGGTGGCAAGCGTTACGCCGTCCGGGACCCTCGAAACGCCGATTTCGGCACAGACCGCTGCGCAGGTAACGAAAATGATGATCGCGGTCGTACAGCGGGGCACGGGAACGGTTGCGCAGATCCCGCACGTGCAAGTTGCGGGCAAGACCGGAACCGCCACCAATCCGCACGGCGCCGCGCACTCGTGGTTCGTCTGTTTTGCCCCGGCGGATCATCCGCGCTTTGTCGTGGCGATCGTGGTTGAAAACGCCGGATACGGTGCGGACGTTGCGGCGCCGATCGCGCGCGACGTGCTCCAGACGGCGCTTGCAACACCGTGATGAACACCGGGTTGTGCAGGAAACACCTGCGTCACGAGAAACGATAAATCGAACGTGATCGAGCAGCAGACCTTCAATAATCGATATAAACTCGATCGTAGGCTCGGCGAAGGCGGGATGGCGACGGTTTACAGTGGGACCGATACCGTCCTGCGGCGGCGCGTGGCGATCAAGGTGCTGCGCCCGCAATACGCGGCCGACGAAGAGTTCGTGCGCCGCTTCTACCAGGAAGCCGAATCGGCCGCGCGGCTCTCGCACCCGAACATCGTCAACACCTATGACGTCGGGCGCGAAGGCGACACGTACTACATCGTTATGGAGCTGGTCGACGGGCCGACACTCGGCGAGATCATCGCCGACGGCGCGTTGCCCGAACCGGTCGCGATGGATTACGCGGCGCAAATTTGCAATGGTCTGGCTTACGCACATCGCTCCGGTCTGTTGCACCGCGACATCAAGCCGGCGAACATCCTCATAACGAAAGACGACGTCGTCAAGCTCTCAGATTTCGGGATCGCGCGCGCAGTCTCGCAACAGACGATGGCCCTGACGAAACCCGGGCTCATCATGGGGAGTGTTTACTACATTTCGCCGGAGCAAGCGCAAGGTCACGAACTCCACGAGAGTTCGGATCTTTACAGCGTCGGCATCGTGCTCTATCAGATGCTGACCGGCGCCCTCCCGTATACCGGTGAGTCTCCGGTAACTGTCGCGCTCAAGCATATCGGCGATCCGGTACCGGTGCTCGACACGGATACGTCGGGCGTTTCGCCCGCGCTCGCGGCGATCGTGAACAAACTCTTGCAAAAACGCCCGGAGAATCGCTTTCGATCCGCAAGCGAGGTCGCAACGGCGCTGCGCGAGGCGCGCGAGCGCCCCAGCGTGCCGGGCTATCAGATCACCGACGATGCGCCGACCCAGATGATGCACAGCGTTCTGCCGCCACGTCGCTCGCCGCTACCCGATCGGACCTACAGCTCGCTAGGCGAAGAAGAGGAACGGCGGTCGCGCTGGGGATCCGGACTAATACTCACGCTCGTGTTGCTCGCGCTTGTCGCGACCGGCATAGGCTATGTGCTTTTCGGCCGGCCGCTCGCGCTACCGATCATCGCCTCGTCGGTTACGGTCGGCGACTATACCAATATGACGGATGCGCAAGCGCAAGCAGCGGTTGTTAACGCCGGTCTCGTCGCGCGTTTCATCAAGAGCGCGAGCGACACAGTCCCAGCCAATCGCGTGATCCGCCAAAATCCCGAGGCCGGCACGAAAGTCGACCACAACGCGCTCGTCGAGCTCGTCATCAGCAACGGCTTGCCACTGGTTGGCCTGCCCGACGTGCGCGGATACAACGTCAACGACGCTCAACGCACACTCGAGGATGACGGATTTAGGGTCAAACGTGTCGACAAGTTCGATAATGCAGCTAAGGACAGCGTCATCGATCAGCGCCCGGCCGCGCGATCGCAAGTCCGCAAAGGGGACGTTATTGCGCTCACCGTGTCCAAGGGTCCGCAATCGATCGCAGCCCCGAATTTCGTCAATATGACGGTTGCGAACGCTCAGGCTACGGCGGCAAAGCTGGGCATCACGCTCGACACCTCCCAGCAGGCGGCCGATCCCAACGTCCCGAGCGGCGTGATCGACGCGCAAGACGTCCTCGCGGGAACCCCGGTGCAGCGCGGAGCGCTCGTTCATGCAACGGTGAGCAGTGGAGCGGTTACCAACGCGCAGGCGATCGTGGTCCCGCCGCTCGCCGGCGTCGCCTACAGTCAAGCGGTATCGCAACTGCAGCAACTCGGCCTGCAACCGGCGATTACGTTCTCGACGCAGGCCGATCGGAACGGCACGATTGTCAATCAGGATCCGCCGTCCGGCGCGCAAGTTTCGAGCGGAAAGCGCGTTACGCTGACGCTCTCGGTAAACGGCCAGGTCCCGGACACCGAGGGAGAAACGCTGCAGGCAGCGCAAGCGACGCTCGCCGCCGACGGCTATCAGGTCGGCAAGATTCAATACACGACGAGCGAAGGTGCGAGCGGTCACGTGATTCGCACCGATCCGGGGGCGGGAGAGAATCTCACGCCGGGTTCGACGGTGACGCTCATCGTCAACGGCACCGGACAATAGCGATGCGCATTCTCGGCATCGATCCGGCGTTGCGGGTGACCGGCTACGGCGTGATCGAACGCCGTGGGCGAGGTGTGGCGCTGATCGAAGCCGGCGTCGTAAGCCCGGCGCCGAATGGCCCACTCGAACGACGTTTGGCGATCCTGCACGCGGGAATCAGCGCGCTGCTCGCGCAGACCACGCCTGACGTCGTCGTAATCGAAGAGCTCTATAGCACGTATAAGAATCCGATGACTGCGATCTTGATGGGGCACGCGCGCGGCGTGATGTGTTTGGCGAGCGCGCAGGCGGGCGTCCCGGTGCAAACGCTGGGCCACGCGCATGTCAAGCGGGCCCTCGTCGGTTCGGGCAGCGCGAGCAAGGATCAGGTGAATGCGATGGTGACCCGGTTGCTCAACTTGCGCGTCGCTCCCAAACCTAACGATGTCTCCGACGCTTTGGCAATTGCGCTAGCGTACCTCAATATGTCCGAGCATGTTCTCGCGCATTAACGGCACGCTGGTCGAACGCGACGGCGAGCACGTCGTCCTGGAAGCGGCGGGGCTTGGCTACGAAATCGTGCTCCCGCCTTGCGTCGCGGACAAAGTGACCGCCGCGCCCGGGGAAAGCATTGCGCTCGAGATCTATGCGGCGCTGAACATCGACGGAAACAGCGCGCGAGCGACGTACTACGGCTTCACCAACGCCATCGAGCGCACGTTTTTCGAAGCATTGATCAGCGTCGCATCGATCGGCCCGCGGACCGCTGCGCGCGCATTTTCGGAGCCGATGTCCTCGATCGCGAGCGCGATCGATCGTGGCGATCATGCCTACCTTCGCAAGCTGCCGGGAATCGGGCAGCAGAAGGCGCGCGACATCGTGGCGAAGCTCCAAGGCAAAGTGGCGCGTTTTTTATTGATCCAAGATCCGCAGCCCTCGGCTCCCGTGCCCATGCCCGATTTTGCAGACGAAGCACTCTCGGTATTGCTGCAGCTCGAGTACAAGCGCCCCGAAGCCGAGGCAATGATTCGTGACACGCTCGATGGTAATCCCACGATCGCCGATGCTGAAACCTTGCTCGGGCAAATCTACCGGCGTAAGGCGGAGCAAACATGAGTGATGAGCCGCGGCAGCCGCTCTATTCTTCCGAGGATCAGACGGACCGGATCCTTTCGCCGGAAGAATCGCTGGAAGACGAAGTCTACGGTGCTTCGCTGCGCCCGCGCAGCTTCGAGGACTACGTCGGGCAGCACCGGGTCGTCGACAATCTGCGCATCGCGATCGAGGCAGCACGGGGACGCGACGAACCGCTCGAACATATCTTGCTCTACGGGCCGCCGGGTCTGGGCAAGACGACGCTCGCGGGCCTGGTTGCGCGCGAAATGGGCGCAAACTTTCGTCCGACCAGCGGCCCGACACTCGAAAAGCCCAAGGATTTGGTCGGCATCCTGACGTCGCTGGAAGAAGGCGATGTGCTCTTCATCGATGAGATCCATCGACTCGGTCGTGTGGTCGAGGAATTTCTCTATCCGGCGATGGAGGATTTCCAGATCGATTTTGTCGTCGATCGCGGCGCCTATGCGAAAACCATCAAGTTGCCGCTCAAGCGCTTCACGCTCGTCGGCGCGACCACCCGCGCAGGCATGCTCAGTGCGCCGCTGCGCGATCGATTCGGAATCGTGCATCACCTCGACTACTACGAAGCCGCGGACTTGGAGCGGATCGTCACACGTTCGGCGCTTTTGCTCGGAGCCCACCTGGATCCGGAAGGCGCGCATACCATCGCTGCACGCAGCCGCGGCACGCCCCGCCTTGCAAACAGGCTGTTGCGACGCGTCCGAGACTTTGCCGACGTTCGCGCCGGCGGAGCAATTACGAGTGCGGTTGCAAGCGAGGCATTGCAGCGCGAAGGGGTCGATGAGCAGGGACTCGATAAAATGGATCGCGCGTTCTTGAAAGCGCTGATCGAATCGTATCGCGGCGGACCGGCGGGTATTGCTGCGATCGCCGCAAGCTTAAACGAAGATATTCAAACGCTCGAGGACGTCGTCGAACCGTACTTGCTCAAAGCCGGATTCGTCGTGCGCACCGCGAGCGGGCGCAAGGCAACGCAAGCTGCATACCGTCATCTTGGGGTGATCGCCCCGGCGCACGGGGACCGCTTGTTGTGATCACACGCCGGACCTTCGTGACGCTCTCCCTCGCCGCCGCGGCCGGCGCACGGGCGCGCGCACGCTCTCCACACGATCAATACGATCCAGCGATGAACGCGAGCTCGGCCGAGCTTCGCGTGTTGCTTGGACCCGGCACACTTCAACCCGGATCAGGCGACGGCTTCACCTTCAACGGGCGTGCCTATCGCGGGAGCGCCGCGCAATTAGCCGATGGGACCGTGATTAACACGCTTCCACTCGAAGAGTACCTCTATAGCGTCGTTCCGCATGAAATGTCCCCATCGTGGCCGGCCGCCGCCCTCGCCGCGCAGGCGATCTGTGCACGCACGTATGTACTGCAACGAAGCAATCCGCAGCGAGCGTACGACGTCGTGCCTTCGGAGCTGGATCAAATCTATACCGGGGTCTCAGCCGAAAACGTCGCGGGCCGCGCCGCCGTCGATGCGAGCGCCGGCATGGTGCTGCGATTCGGATCGGGTTTTGCGCAAGCGATGTACAGCTCGTGCTGCGGCGGACGCACGGAGGCGTCGCACGATGCGTGGGGCGGTACGCCAATTGCGTACTTGGGCGGCGTCATCTGCACGACGTGTACCGATTCGCCCTATTATCGATGGAATCGCGAGCTCGAGCTTGCCGCGGTCGCACAAGCATTTGCGAGCGAGCTACAGCCGGTCGCCCCCTTGCAAGCATTAAGCGCAGAAGGAATGGATGCCAGCGGACGCAGCCGTGGTTTTATCCTGCAAGGTCAACGTGGCGCAATTCCCGTGAAAGGCGGCACATTTCGTCTCCGTGTAGGTCCGCGCGTGCTTCCGAGCCTGCTCATTACGAAATTCCAATCCAGCACGGAGGCGCAGGAGCGTATCGTCATCGAAGGGGGTGGGCTAGGCCACGGCGTCGGACTGTGCCAGTGGGGTGCGCGCGGCCGGGCGATCGAGGGTGCCTCGTTTAGCGACATTCTGCATCTCTATTTTCCGGGAACAGAGATCGAGCATGACTGACGGGCCGGCGAATAAACCCGCCGGAGAAGAGGACGCAAACAGCGACAAGCGTTACGCGCTTCGCTTGCGTAAATACATCGACGTCGTCGTCGAAGACCCGCTCTCCTCGATGTTGTTTCGCGGAGTCGTGGCGGATATTTCGCCGACCGGTATGCGCATCATCGCCGATCAGTATCTTGCGGTCGGCACGAAATACACGTTTACGATGAAGCGAAATCCGTTCCTGACCTTGCGCGGGCAGGTGCGCTGGATTCGCGCGTTCCAAGCGGAAAACTATCAGGTCGGAATCCTCATCATCGATGCAACCGAAGAAGAACGCAAACGCCTCATCAATTTCTTGGAACTGGAACGGCAGCGCCTAAGCAGCGGGTGAGTTCGCCCGAGGAGCTCGCCTCCGCTTACGATTTCGAACTCCCTGGTGACCTCATTGCGCAGCATCCTGCTCCGCAGCGCGATCAGAGCCGCCTCATGGTGCTCGGCCGCACGGGTATCCAACATCGCGTCTTTTCCGAATTGCCGGAGCTGATTCGCCCGGGCGACGTGCTCGTACTCAATCGTACGCGCGTCATCGCGGCGCGCCTTTGGGGCACGCGCGAACCCAGTGGAGGTGCGGTCGAGGTGTTGCTCTTGCATCCGGCGCAGTCGATGCGTTACGATCCGGCCGCGACGCAGTGGACGGCTTTGGTTCGGCCGAGCCGCCGTCTCCGAACGGGATCGATGATTCGCTTCGCGGAGCGCGCAAGCGCACGCGTCGTGGCCGAATTGGACGAGGGCTTGCGCGAACTCGAGTTCTCGCTCGACGAACCGTTCGAACAGTTCTTGGAGCGCGCCGGCCGCCTGCCGCTCCCGCCCTACATCCACAACGAGTCGGACGAGGCACAAGAGCGCTATCAAACCGTGTTCGCGCGCGACCCGGGTAGCGTCGCTGCGCCAACCGCGTCTCTTCATTTCACGACCGAACTGCTTGCGCGGGTCGAGCAAGCCGGCGCGCGTATCGCCGAGCTGACGCTGGATGTGGGCTTGGGGACGTTCCGGCCCATGAAGAGTCCGCGGCTTGACCAACACGTGATGCACGCCGAACGCTACGTGATCGAGCCACCAGCGCTCGAGGCAATCCGCCAGGCGCGCGAGGGGGGTGGCCGCGTCATTGCCGCCGGCACGACGGTGGTTCGGGCGCTCGAGGGCAATTTTGCGGTACACGGGCGCCTGGTTGCCGAGGAGGGGTCGACGGAGCTCTTTATCACGCCCGGGTTTGATTTTGCCGTGGTCGACGCGATGATTACGAACTTTCACCTTCCGCAATCGACGCTGCTGGTGCTGGTCAGCGCCTTTGCGGGGCGCGAACGGGTCCTCGCGGCGTATGACGAAGCCGTGGCACAGCGCTACCGCTTCTTTTCGTTTGGGGACGCAATGTGGATCGAAGCCTCCGAAGGATGCGCGGCGTCTCTGCCCGCACAATAATGCCGTGAGATACGTCGCGTTCGATCAGCCCGGCGATCCTTCGGTGTTGCACGTTGCCGAGGGATCCTCGCCCGTACCGCGCGATGGCGAAGTGCTGATCGAGGTCGAGGCCGCGGGTGTCAGCCGGGCCGACACGCTGCAGCGGCGCGGTCTCTATCCGCCGCCCAAAGACGCATCACCCATTCTCGGTCTAGAGGTCAGTGGCTCGATCGCACAGCTTGGCGGCGGCGTCGTGGGGTTTTCGATTGGCGATCGCGTCGTTGCGCTATGCAACGGCGGAGGATATAGCGAGTACGCGAGCGTCCCGGTTGGTCAAGTCCTGCCGCTACCTTCGCAGTGGTCGTTCGTTGAGGGCGCAACGTTACCGGAAAACGCCTTCACGGTCTACGATAACTTGCTGGTGCGCGCGAAACTGCGCGCCGGCGAACTCGCGTTGATTCACGGCGGTACGAGCGGCATCGGTACGATGGCGATCATGTTCGCGCGCGCGGTCGGGGCTCGCGTGATTGCCACCGCGGGCTCGGAAGAAAAGTGCCGGGCAACGCTGGAAATCGGGGCCGAAGCCGCAATCGATTATAAAACGGCGGACTTTGTCGAGCAAGTCCTCGAGTTCACCGATAAGCGCGGCGTCGACGTCGTGCTCGATATCATCGGCGGCGACTACCTCAATCGCGACTTGCGTGCGCTGCGCACCGATGGGCGCATCGCCTGCATTGCACACGCTGGGGGAACTGAATCGACGATTGACCTGCGCTACCTCATCCAGCGCCGTGCGACGATCTGCGGTTCAAGCCTGCGCCCGCGCACGCACGCGGAGAAGGCCGCCATCGCGGACGGCCTACGCTCGAACATCTGGCCGCTGCTCCCCGCACGCGATCCGATCATGCCGATCGTCGATTCGGTCTACCCATTTTCCGACGCGGCAAAAGCCCACGTGCGCCTGGAGGCAAGCCAGCACGTCGGGAAGATCGTGTTGGTCCCCGACGCATAGGCATCCGCGTCTCTAGTGATAGATCGACTGATGTGGTCCCGTCACCATGAACCAGAGCATCGGGATCGAGAGCATCGTGTTGAAACGCGAGGCAAGAAACGCGATGCGGCGCGACTTCGCTTTCTCTTCGTCAGTCGCGGGTTTGAAGCCAAGGATTTTTTGCTGGTTCGGCCAGATGATGCCCCAGACATTAAACAGCATGATCGTGCCGAGCCAAGCACCGATGCCGATCGGCGCCATGTTTCCTTGTAGACCGAAGGCGGCGACGAAGCCGTTGAGCCCGCTCGGGCCCGGAATGCTCGAGAGTAGACCGGCGCCGAAGATCCAGGTTGCGACGGCGGCCCATCGGAAGAAGAGCAGCGCCCGCGGCATTACATACTTGCTGATCGCCGCGCCCTCGCCCGCAGCGTTGGCCTGCTTCGCGGCCTCGACGTTGACGAAATTAAAGTAGTAGAGCAGACCGATCCACATAATCCCAACCAGGACGTGGAGCCAGCGCATGATCGCGCCCGAGAGTTCTTCCCACATGGCGTTAACCTCCCGCGCTCGTGCGAGCCACGAGCCACTGCGCAACGTAGAAGAAGATGACGGTGAGGACGACGCCGCTGATCACGGTCCCCCACAACGAGTCCAGGGGATTCTTCATCGAGAATTCACCTCCCAAAAGTCTTTAAGAGACGCTTAAAGCCTCTTTTTACTGCAAGCAAGCGGCTTGCCCTTTCGGGTGCAGCCATTCCCATCGAGTTCTCGTTATAGTGGGTAGACTAAGAGTGGATATCACGCTAGATACGGAGTCTGATCGAATATGAGCGTAAACACCGCAACCAAGAGCTATACGCCCAAGAAATGGGACCTTTCGGGACTGCAAGGCATCTCCGACGACACGTTACAGATTCACTTCGGTTTGTACGAAGGGTACGTGAAGAACACGAACACCCTCAACGAGCGGCTCACCGAAATCCGCGCAGCGGGAAAGAACGCCGGCGCCGACCCCGCGTTCGCCGAGCTCGTGCGCCGGCTCGGGTGGGAATTCAACGGCATGCGCCTGCACGAGTTTTACTTCGACAATCTCACGAAGAATGCGAAGAACTACACGGGCGGACGTCTCTTCGATCTCGCCGGCGAAGGCTTTGGGTCGTTCGAGAATTGGAAGAAAGATGTGGCCGCCATCGGTGCGATGCGCGGAGTGGGCTGGGCCATCACGTTCTACGATGCAAAGGCGAACGGCCTAGTCAACGTCTGGATCGGCGATCACAACATTAACGAGCTCGCCGGCTGCAATCCGATTCTGGTCATGGACCTCTGGGAGCACGCTTACCTGCGCGATTACAAGCCCGCCGACAAAGGCAAATACATCGAGGCGTTCTTAGCCCACACGGATTGGAGCGTTTGCGAGTCGCGTCTACCTTAGGGGATTACGGCGGTGCCGGGCTGACCGTGATGGTTTGCGGATGCGTATACCACACGAGGCCCGGCGGTGCGTCACGCTGCGCGCGCACGTACTTGCGCAGCGTGTAATCGATCGCGACCTTCGCGTTCGCGCGCGCCTTCGAGAAATATGCTGCCAGCGACGCTGCCCGCTCGATATCATCGGCGGGCGGTTCGTCGCGA
>Ga0302180_10000980_pt1 | contig 23097 bp, 20 predicted proteins | sample I_Palsa_E3_2_FD_200575 | JGI IMG/M metagenome (GOLD analysis project Ga0302180, IMG submission 200575) | Peat permafrost microbial communities from Stordalen Mire near Abisko, Sweden - I_Palsa_E3_2 | ecosystem: Environmental > Terrestrial > Soil > Palsa > Peat permafrost | place: Sweden... | reverse complement strand
GATCGTGTCGCTCACGATGTTTGATAGAGCGCTTTCCGCGCCCACAGTGTTATAGGCGCGAATCGAAAAATAATAAGTGCCGGCGTCGAGATCATCGACCACGTAGGTCGTGATGCCGACGGTTGGGATATCGATGACCTGATCGAGCGAATCGGCGCTCGTGCCGAAGTAGATGCGGTAGCCCGCCAGATTCGTCAGTGCCGAGCCGTCCGTGTTCTGATCCGGCGCCGCCCAAGACAATGTCGCGGCGCCGATGCCGGACGTTGATGCGGACGACGGCGAACTCGCGGCCAGGCTCGAGGCCGATGAGCTCAGCGGCGCGCCCGATGCAGAAGAAGTGCTGCTTACAGACGAGCCTCCGCCGCCACCGCATGCGGCGAGAGCCCCTATCACGACCACCGTTGCGAGCAAGCGGCTGGCAACGATCAATCGCAGCGACTGCATCATGCAAGCTCCCCAAAGAATCACCCAACGCCTGTGCCGAAACGTGTTGATCACTTCGAGGTAGCGGGTATGACGGTGAGGCGGCGCAAACATCCGCACGACCGGCAACCCCGCTATCTTGCGATCGACATCGATGCTCAAGACCGGAGGCTTTGCGTCCCCGTCTCACGACGGATTAGCCCTTGACTGGCGCACAATTTATCAGCTCGGTTATGTGCTACACAATCTGTCGCTTCCGAGGGACACGCAAGCCTAGCACCGAAAGTGTGACGCCGTGCTATTTTCAAAGGCTCGCCTTCACGACATTTGACAATTTGCTCTCGATGCCGACCGTGTTGAACGCCATGAGGGCGAAATAATAGGTCCCCGGACTCAGATCGGTCACGACATCCGTCGTAACACCCACGGAGTTGATGGTGATGGAGCGGGTTAAGGAGGTGGCACTCGTACCGTAGTAGATCCGATACCCGGCAAGATTCGTGAGGGCCGAGCCGTTCGAGTTCACCGTCGGCGCCTTCCAGCTGAGCGTCGCCGACTTGGTACCCACCTCCGTCACGGCAATGGCGAATTTGGGTAGCGCCACGCTAGTCGTGCCATCACTCACCGCGATCGTGATGTTCGCGTCGGTTCCGACGTTGGCGGCCGCCGGCGTCCCGGAAAGCTCCCCGGTCGTCGCGCTGAAGCTCGCCCACGTCGGCTTGTCGGTGATCGAGAAAGTCGCCTTTTTGCCGGCTTCAACGGTCGCCTTCGGCTCAAAAACATAAGCCTGGCCGGCAACGACGGACTTCGCCGGCGAGCCGCTGATGGTCGGCTTGGTGTAATCCGGGTCTACGGCGATCGAAAACGCAGGCAGCGCCGCCGAAGCCGCACCGGTGCTGACACTGATCGTGATGCTGGAGTACGTCCCCTCTTCTGCCTTCGTCGGCGTACCGCTGAGCTTGCCCGTCGCGATGCTGAAGCTCGCCCAAGAGGGCTTGTGCGCGATCGAAAAGCTGAGAGAACTCCCGGCAGGGCCCTTGGCGGTGGGCGTGAAGGCATATGCGTCGCCGGCGTCAACTGATTTCGCCGGTGTGCCGGTGATCGTCGGTGCCGTCGCGGCGGCGGCTACATGAATGTTGAACGACGGCAGCGATACCTTGGTGGTGCCGTCGGTCACGCTGATCGTAACGCCAATGACATTGCCCACGTACTGAGCAGTGGGAGTTCCGTTGAAATAGCCCGTGGTGGTACTGAAACCCGTCCAATTCGGTTCATGCAGGACCGACCACGTAAGCGCATGGCCGTTTCCGCCGCTTGCCTTCGGATTGAAGTAGTAAGGCTGCCCCACGACGGCCGAAGTCGGCGGCGTGCCGCTGATGGTGAGCGTGCTCGCCACAGCTACCAATGGCGCTGCGGCGGCGAAGGCCGCTAGGAAAAAAATTCGCGCGCGCCGAACAATCTTGTTCGGCTGTCCGATGTTGTGCATGCGATCCCCTAAAAGTCAGCACGATTACAGCGCGTGAACGCCCGTCTGAAGATCAAATACTCTGCGCACCGATCTTGTGACGGGTCTATTCCCGCGAGCGCGAGGAGTTAATCGCGCGAATTAATCGTGCGCAACCTGTCGTCAAATGCTCACGTCTGCAGATCGCGACAGCAAAGTGCGCGTACGCGCGCTTCGCGTGCAGCGCGGGCGCGGGAAATCAAATAACAAACTCGACTCGCGTGACTCAGTCTCCTGACTCAGCGAGAAAAGTCGCGGCGCGTTGAATTGACCGGCGAATGCAGCGCCGTGAGGAAGTCAACCCTCCTCGAAGAGCGCTGCGCGAACGCCGCGGCCGCTGCGATTACAGCTTCGATATGAATGTGCCGTTTCGCACAGATGGCAGGTAATATCGCGGTTCGAAATAAGACCACGAATATGTAAAGCCCCCCGCAAAGCTGAAGTTATGAGTCCAGCACCCGTCACGAGCTCCCAGCAGTTTCGGCGCGCCCTCGGCGCCTTCGCAACCGGCGTCACCATCGTGACCACCCGCGACGCCGCGGGCCAGGACATCGGCTTAACCGCGAACAGCTTTAACTCCGTGTCGTTGAATCCGCCCATGGTGCTGTGGAGCCTGTCGCGCCATTCCCTGAGCCTGCCCGCGTTCCTCGCAGCGGAACACTTCGCCGTGCATGTCCTGGCGGCGACGCAGGACGATCTCGCGCAGCGGTTTGCTACCCGCGGCGCCGATAAGTTTGCTTCCCTCGCGGTAGAGCGCGGACCGGGCGACATTCCGCTGCTCGAGGGATGCGCTGCACGATTTCAGTGCCGCACCGCGTACCGCTATGAAGGCGGCGACCACGTGATATTCGTCGGCGCCGTCGTCGCCTTCGACCAGTCCGAACGTGCGCCTTTGGTCTTTCATGCTGGCGAATACGCGATCGCCGCGAGGAAGCCCGGTATGGCGGCCATGGCCGATCCTCCGCCGGACTCCGATAGCAGTTTTAGCTCCGACTTCCTCATCTACCTCTTGGGGCGTGCGCACTATCAGCAGTTTCTGCGCTTACGCAGGGAGCTGGATCAGCACGGTCTTGCGGAAGCGGATTGGTTTGTCTTAAGCATCCTCAGCACCGACGAGCAGCAGTCGGTTGCGCAGCTCGACGCCCGGCTTGCCTACACCGGGACTCACGTGACTTACGATCAGATCGCCTTGCTTGCCGCCGCGGGGTTTGTGAAACTGCACGGAGCGTATTATCCGGGGGTACCGGTCAGCCTGACCGCAGCGGGCCATCAGGCGGTCATCGAGCTCGTGGCGGCTGCTAAGGCGGCCGAGTCGGACGCCGAACGGCATCTGGGCTACGGCGAGACTCGGCTTCTTAAACAATGGCTCCGCCAAATCATCGACGATTCTGATCCCGGCCCCCCCGCCAGCTGGCGGCGCGACAACGATTGAGCATGATTGAAATTTCCCCATTGCCACAGCTGTCCGTACTCGAGGAGCGCTGGCGGCAGCTCGCCGCGAAGTCACCGCATTCGTTTTTTCTGTCGTGGCCGTGGATCAGCACGTGGCTGCATTGCATACCGCCTAGCGTCAAACCTCTGCTCCTAAGCGTGTTGGCCAACGGCGAACTGCGTGCCGCGGGCATCATCGTAAAACGTACGATCTGGCGACACAGATTGATTCCGGTAAAAAAATGGGTCCTCAACGCCACCGGGGATCAGCGCTTCGACAGTATCTGCACCGAACACAACGGTCTATTGTCTTCAGCGGAGGATGCACGTCAGGTTTGGGAACAGGTGTTAGATCATTTCTCGACGCGCGAGAAAGACTGGGACGAATTCCAACTGGATGGCGTCCCGCCCTGGCTTGCGGATGCCTGGGCTAAAAGAGGACTGTCGCTCAGGCAATCGCGGCTGGATGTCGGGCGGCTCCTCGATCTCGACCGGGTACGGGCGAGCGCAAACTGCTCCTGCATCGGCATTCTTGCGCCGCGTGTGCGCACGCGCGTGCGCCATACGCTTGCTGCCGTCGAGCATCGCTTCGGACCGGTGGTCGTCGCGGAGCCAGCCAACCTGCAGGAAGCCCGCAGCTTTTTCAGCGAACTGAAGGACCTGCACATCAAACGCTGGCGTCATCAGCCCTATGGCGATGCATTCAATACACCGTTCTTCGAGCGCTTTCACCGTGAGCTCATCGAGCGATGTTTTGCTGAGGGCTGCGTGCAGCTCGCCCGGGTCAGCGCCGGCCCAAGAACGCTGGGATTGTTGTACAATTTCGTCTACCAGGGCCGCGTAACGTTTTATCAAAGCGGCATCAACTATGCAGCAGCCGAACGCGGCGACTCGCTTGGTCTCCTCGTGCATGCCCTGCTGATCGATCAAAACGCGGCGCGCGGACAGGCGATATACGACATGCTTGCAGGAGAGGCGCAATACAAACGCGCACTCGCTGGTATCACGATACCGTTATGGTGGGGCGAGCTGCAGGCGAAACGTCACAAGCTGCGGGCCGAAGGACTCGTTACGACCGGCTTGCAGACGCTCCGCACCGCCGTGCGGCAGCTACTCGGTTAAAATCCGCAATGCGCAGGGTCGAGTCTATGGCTGCTGCGTGAATTTGGGCACGGGCAACGCGTGCGAAGCGCAACGCGCCCCTGCGTCGAGCTTGAAAGCGTCCACCATGGGAGAGGGTGATGAGCGGGCAAAATACCGCCGCGCCGGAATTCTGCTACGACATTCCCCGGCTGCTGCTGCTTTTCGAAGGGCTGGGCGACAACTGCGACTTTGGGGTCGTCCAGCGCGCGGTAGGCATCGAACCCTTTGGTCTCTTCAGGTTCGCGACCTGCAAGGCTGCGGACGTGGCTGCGCTGCTGCGCACGCGTTTCCAATGCTTGGGCGAGCCCGAGGACCTGTGGCTGGATGCCGTGGGACCACGCCGGGAGTATTGGGTAAAGTCGCGTCAGTGCTCATTTGAAGCGCACACCGAGCGGTACGCCGACGGGGACGACTCGGAAGTGGTGCGCTCGGCGCTGATCGAAAAGATACGTTTTCTCAAGACGCGGCTGATCCGCGACCTGTCGCGCGGCCGGCGGCTGTGCGTTTGGAGGGGAGTGGCGGATATGGCAGCGATCCAGGAGATTGCCGCGCAGCTGCAGACGTACGCGCCCACCTGCCTCCTTTGGGTAAAGGTCGCCGACGGCGCGCGGGTGCCAGGCTCGGTGGAGCGCATCTCCGATGGGCTGTTGCTGGGATTCCTCAGTCGTTACGGGGACTATGACGGGGGTCCGCGCCTGCCCGTGGAAGAGTGGATCAGCGTTTGCGCCAACGCCTATCGCCTGTGGCGCGGCGCCGATCCACCCAAGGCGCCCCTTGACAACCTGATCTCGCGGGCGATGGTCACGCACACCTGCAGCTGGTTCGCCGATCGATCGGCGGCAGTCCGTGTGCTCGATGAGCCGGCTCCGACGGGCGGCGCCGTGTTTGAGCACCGGCTGGCGAAAACCGAGCCAACGACGGTCTACGGTACACATCTGCCGATTGGCACCGGGGGCCACTTCGCGTTCTCGGCCTGGATCCGCATCCCCGAGGGGTTCCGCGGTAGCCGAATTTCCGCGGTCCTGCGTGGGTATCCTGGCATTATGCAGTGGGCGGCGGATCCGAAGTCTAACGCGCGGTGGCAGCGCGTCTGGGTGACGGCCAACCTGCCGGTCGATGCGCGGAGCATTTTCTGCGAGATCACTGCGGAGGGCGCTATCGGCGATGTGTTCCATTCGACCTCCTGGTGTCTGGAACGCGGCAACCGGCCTTTGGGCCATGGTTACGCCCTTTGATCGTCGTCAAGGCACAGGCCGCCTCGCACACCGCGAGAAGTTGACTGACCGCCCATCCGGCCCATGAGCGCTCCTCCTTTGCCGCCGTCTCTAGATAGGTGGTCGCGGGCTCCCGCGGTGCGAAGTACCGCCGACCGAGCCTAAGAAAATGCTTCTCGTACAGATGATGTTACGATACCTCGGTTGCACGCGCGTTGGTGTTATTCCTTGAATCATCCTGTAGCGTAAGCGCTTGCTTTGATCGTACGGCTGTCAACGGGACAAACCGTTGCGCACACTCACATTGAGCTCATGAAACCCAGATTTTTTATCACCATCGATACCGAAGAGGATGACTGGGGTGAATTTCGGTCGTCGGGGTTTTCGCTCAAGGCTATCCAGGAGCTTCATCGCGTGCAGGATATTTTTAATGCGTATGGAGCCGTTCCCACATATCTTATCACCTACCCGGTGGTGAAAGATGGGGCGTCACACAACTTTTTTTTGGAGCAGCTTGCAAATCAGCGCTGTGAGATCGGCGCTCATTGCCACCCGTGGAATACGCCGCCCTTTTACGAGGAACTGAACGAGCGGAACTCCATGCTGTGTAACCTGCCTTACGCAACCGTGAAGGCCAAAATTGCCACGTTGAAAGAGGCAATCACCAAATCCTTCAACATCGTGCCGCTGTGCTTTCGCGCCGGGCGATGGGGATTCGGTCCCGAGGTCGCCGCGGCGATCTACGAACTCGGGTTTCGCGTCGACACGTCAGTCTGTCCCTACGTTGACTGGAGTGTCTACAATGGACCCGACTACCGCGCCGCACCCACGTCCGCCTATCGCTTTCGTCCAAATGAGATACTTTCTGCCGTGCCGAATGGCGCGCTGCTTGAAGTGCCAGCCACAATAGGTTTTCTGCAGCGCGATGAGAGGTTCTGCCGCCGAGCAATTGCGGCTCGGGGGCTGGCACGGTGGCTTCGCATCCGCGGTCTCCTCGACAAGGCGCGCATAGTTAACTTGCGGTGGCTTTCGCCCGAACTTTCAAGCGCACGCGACATGGTCACGCTCGCCAAACGAACACTGTGGCGCGGGTGCACGCATCTCAACTTGTCATTTCACTCCACGGCCCTTGTCCCCGGCAGGACGCCTTTCGTGCGCACGGCACGCGATCTGGACATTTTCCTTCGCAGCGTTGAAGCGGTGATCAAATACGCCGCTGCCGAAGGGCTATTATTTGGCGGACTTATTCATTCACTGCAGGACGCTTAACGGCGGGCGGCGGCGCAACTGCCGATCCTAGACTGGCAGCGCCATCGCGCGGCGCTACAACCTGCCACGTGCGTGGCTCGCCGTGCATGGCCAAGTGCCGCGTGAGTACCGGAGCGACGTGCTTCGCGCCATACATAAATCGCATTACCGGCCCAAATGTCGGTGCACTGGCAACTCCAACGATAAACAGCCCCGGCACGGATGTCTGGAAGTGAGCATCCAGAAGTGGCGCAGCTGCCTCTCTGGCGATGCGGGTTCTCAAAGAAGGGTCAATGAAGCCCAGACGATCGATATCGACCTTGAATCCAGTTCCTGCAATGACCTGATCCGTTTCAAGTTCGCTTGCGCCGTTCGCCTGCTCCAAGACCAGGCGCAAACGCTCGCCCACACGAACGGCCGAACGGATGCGACAGCCCAAGAGCGTCGCGAATCGGTTCTCAAATCGCTCCCGCAACCACCATGCACCGCTCGGCCCCCAGCTTCCGGCAACAAATCGGTGCCGTTTTTCCTCAGAAAAGAGTCGTCGAAAGAGTTGCGGCAACTCCGACACCGCCCAGCTGCGCCACCCCATACCGAGCCCCGACTCGGGCCGGGTGAGCGAATTCGCCCACGAGTGAGGCTTGTTACTCGGTGGGTCATTCCATAGAAGCCGATTGCAACGTGCGACCAAAGTTACGGTGGCGCCAGCCTCATGCAGCAGCGCCGCAGTTTCAATCGCTGATTGGCCGGCTCCGAGAATCGCCACGTCGCGCCCGCGGAACGTCCGCACGTCCCCGATGCGCGAGCTATGAAGGCAGAATGGCTCATCGATATTCGCTAGCTCCGGTGGGATGTAGCGAAATGCCATATGGCCAGTCGCCAAAATGACCCGGCGCGCTCGCACCGGAGGCTGGTCTTCAAATTCAAGCGTAAAATCCTCGATACCGCGGGTGATGCGGCGAATCTTAGCCGGACTGACCTCTCCCACGGCACGGCGGCGAAACCAATCCGCGTAATCTAAGAAGACCGAGAGCGGCAAGGGTCTACCACTGCGTTGGTAGGGAATCTTGTGCTCCGTCGAATATCGCTGCAGGGTAAATTTTCGCTGCGGATCCCACAGATTGGAGGCAAAAGCCTCGGATTTCAGAACCATGCCCGCAGGCATAAACGCGCGCCAGCTCTCGAGCGGCGTACCGAACAACTGGAATTGCAGACCGGCTGCCCGCAGATGCGCAGCAATAGATAACCCATACGGTCCCGCACCAACAATTACTGTATCGCTGACTGGCATTTTCCGTTCTTCCCGCTTACATGAAAAATTGCATCGCAGCCGCCATCGCGCGCGCGGGAATCCGCATGAACTTCCTTGTCCCCCGGCGTGCAAAGTTTCGAAATAGCTCGATACCATAGTAGTAGAGGCCGGGCAGCGGATCGGTGAGGCGGAAATGCGCGTCTACGATTCGTGAGCCCGTTGGCAGCATCCCCGAGGGTGCCCGGTACTCGATTGATGAGCGCCATGCGACCGTTTCGCAAGCGTCGGATATCGGTTGCCTCGGTTCCCCGGTCTCAGCCCGGTACGTACTTAGTGGGATGTTCACACCACACAGCGTTGCGATCTCTTCTTGCAAGTCAGTTCGCCCGACCGTTGGCTCAATGATGACGAATCTGCCGTCCCTGCGATTGAACTTGAACTCGAGGCTGCCGATGCCCTTGTAACCCACGCGTGCAATGAACTTGTGACTCAAGTCACTTAGTTGACCCGCCTCCCGCGGCGCTGCAGCGCAAATGGCGGTGCTACCTACTGCGGGCGGATCGCATACGAGCTTACGGCCAGAGAACATTTCGATAATCTTGCAATCGCCATCGCACGCAAAAAGTGTGAAATAAATCTCGGTGTCAGCTCCGTCGACCCACTCCTGCACAACCAGACGTTTCGCAAGCGCGAGCATCCGCAGTACTTCGAAGCGAGCATGCTCAAGTGTGTCCACGCGCACTGCGCGCTCAACTTGACCATTCAACACCAAAGTCTTGTCGCCCGGCTTTATGACACAGGGCAGCCTGAGAGTCTCCAGCCACCGTACTTCGGAACTGTCACTGATTACTAACGAACGAGGTACGGGAAAGCCCTCGCGCTCCGCGTATTTTTGAAACAGTGTCTTGTCCGCGAGCAGCGTCACCATCTCTTTGGAGGGCAGACTTATGCGGAACAGCGCGGTAAGTTCCTCGCGATACGCTGATACTGCATCCACTTCTACATCGCCGGTCAATATGAGCACGGGCTTATTGCCAAGCCGGCTGGCAAGTTCCTTAAGACTGTCAATCAGCGCTCGGCCGTTCAGGCTCGAAACCCGCACGACTCGGCAATAACGCGACCACGCCGCTGGACACCAGCGAGTCGTCGTGACCATGTAAATCGGCATGCGGCCCGGGGCCAGGCTTCGGACTACGCCGAGCGCGTTCAAGCTACTGTTGACCACTACGACCGGAATCATAAACTTCGTTCACGCTACGTCTACATCCGATGGACCGTACCGCCAAGGGCGCTGATGGACCACTGTACAAGCATTGCCAGCTAAGACGTCAGAAGGCGCTGGTTGGGCGGTTATCGCGGCGCACGCGCCTGATCCCCGCCGTGGCTTCTGCAATACTCTCACGCGAATACTCCCAGCGGGCCGTGCTGCAGATCACACTATGTCAACGACAAATGTCTGCATTTTCGAATTTCTCGACCACCTATCAGTCGCCGAGGCTCTCAAAATGGTTCCACAGGTTTGTCTTGATTGACCGGCCGCTGGAAAATCGGACCATCCGGAGTGTGAGTTTTGCGGCAAAATCGAGTCTAACGGACGGAGGTTTTGTTGTGAAGAGGAAACGGTTTTCGGTTGAGCGCATTACGGGGATCTTGAAGCAGGACGAGCTTAGGGCACCGATCCCGGAGCTGTGCCGGCAGCACGGGGTCTCTGAGCAAGCTATTACCGCTGGAACAAGATCTACGGCGGTATGGAGCCACCGGAGGTGCGGGAGCTGAAGCAGCCGCGCGAGGAGAACGTGAAGCTGAAGCACCTGGTGGCGGACCTGTCGCCCTACAAGGTCATGCTGCAGGATGTCTCACAAAAAAGTACTGAAGCCCGTCAAGAAGCGCGAGTTGGTCAATTACTTGATGGCAGGTATGGGATGGGAAACCGACAGGCGTGCCGCTGCTGCACCGGTCGATGTACTTCTACCGCAGTCGGATGGATCCTCTGCCGGCACTGCGCCAACGCGTGCGTGAGCTCGCTCACGCACGCGTACGCTTCGGCTATCGCCGCATCTACATACTCTTGAGGCGGGAAGGCTGGGATGTCGGCAAGAGCAGGTTCTATCGCGTGCATTGCGAGGAAAACCTGGGATTACAGCGGAAACGACCGTGGCGACAGGTGTCGGCGGTACATCGAGTGCAGAAACAACCTGCCGAGAAACCGAATGAGGTGTGGGGCGCCGCTCAACTGGTGGATGGTCGCAAGATCGAACGTTGACCATCATTGATCTAATTACGCGGGAGTGCTTGGGTATCGAAGTCGGCTTCAGCCTGCGTGCTGAGCATGTCGTCGCAGCGATGGACTGGGTGAAGTACGACCGCGGCCTCCCGCAACGGATCTCCTGCGACAATGGCTCGGAGTTCTCCGGTGGCCGAATGGATCTTTGGGCCTACGTTCATCAAGTTAACAGGGACGTTAACCGCTGCGGCAAGCCACCCGACAACGCTACAGTGGAATCCTTCAACGCTTCAACGGAAAGTTCCGCGAGGAGTGTCTGAACGCGCACCGGTTCGAGTCCATTGACGACGCATAGGAGAAGCTCGATGCTTGGCGATGGTTTCATAATGAGCATCGTCTTCACCGTTCTCTCAAGGGTCTTACACCGCTGGAATTTGCGATGAAGGCAAGAGCATAGGCGCCGCAAATTCACATTACGTGTGGTCCGAATTATCGGGGCCGGTCATCTCGGGTCGCTACGAACCGAGTCGTGACCCTAAACGCGGAGGTTAGCTACCCGCTCGCGCTGTCGGCGCTTCACCTGGCTTAGAATGACGAGACGGCACTCGTGGGACTGCAGTTCTACAAAGCCTGCGCTATCTGGGCACGCGGTTAATTGCTTGTAACTGTGCATTGAGCAGAGGAGCAAGTGTTAATGAATAAGACTCTGATAAATGATTTGTATCGCGATACATGATGTAGCCTTTGTCGAGCACCGGACACGACGATCCCGGACAGAGCACCTCTGTCAGGTCAAGTATCGTCACGTTGTCGAGGGAGACAAGCGATTTCGAGATCTGACTCCAAAGTTGCGTGTTCAAAGCATCGCGCCGCGGCATGAGACAGTTAGACAATGAGTACCAGTAATGCGCGAATGACCTGCCGACGCACTCAGGGACACTAGAAACAAATTCTGGGTTATCGCGAACCAGGATCAACAGGCTACCCGACTTACTCAACTCATGTAGAGAATATCGAGTGCCAAGCGTCCAATCGAGCATTGATACGCCTGCCCAACTTTCCTCACCGGTTCCATGGCCCTGCACATATTCAGTCGCTTCTACAACAATTGTCATGCTAGGGGCGAGCGCTTGAATATGACGTATAGCGTCGCGACGCCACGAATCGCAGGAATCGGGGAAATCCGAGCCCCACCCGCGGCGCTCCACGCGAACATTGGTTGCTGGGCAACCGGACTTGATGAAAGTGACCATCCGCCAGCCGCGTTCTTCGGCAACGGAACGCAAGGCATCGAATAAGCTAATTGCGTGAGAGTCGCCGAATAAGACCACGGTGCTGGAGGAATGCGGCGATCCAAACTCGCAGGTTTTAACGATCGGCGAATTGCCGATCGTGGCACAACGTCCGAGCGGCAAGGTCGATTCGGAATGCAGCGCGGCCGTCACACTGTGCATTCGGGGAGCATTGCTTTCCTGTCTTGCTAGCCTAAGCAGGAACTGAGCTGCAGTAACAGTTGCCAGCGTGAGAGCGAGACCCAGAGCGAGCGAGCGCCGCACATCGCTTACTAGCCGGGCGTTGAACCGTAGTGGCTGTTCGAGGAAGTAAAACGACGCGGCGGCGACGCCAAGCGAGAGCAGGGCAGCCAGCAGCCGAGCGGAACTGCTATGTGGGTAAAGTGCGGAGCCGAGAACTATAAAAGGCCAATGCCATAAATACCACGAGTAGGACATCTTCCCTAACCATTGAGCGGGCCAGGTTGCAAGGAAGGTCCGAACGGGATTCTTGGTGTTTGTTTGGAGAAGATAAAGACACGCCGCTGTGCTTAGTACGGGAAGCAGCGCAATGAAGCCTGGATAGTCGGCATTACGTGGGATCCACCATGCAGATAAAACTACTACGAGAGAGCCGATGCTCGTCATAGTGACGTTGCTCAGTAAGGTCAACGGTCGCGCGCGAGATGGAATGAGGCAAGCGATGCCACCAATTGCGAATTCCCAGGCTCTGGTGGGAAGCATGAAATAAGCAAAGGACGCGTTCCGTGGGGACAAGTAGATCGACATCGCGAGCGAGAAAGCCGCGATAGCAAGTAGAGCGACAACTATGCCTTTGGCGCTCTTTGAGCGAGCTGCGGAGATAAGAATGACGGTGGGCCATACAAAGTAGAATTGTTCTTCGACGGCGAGGGACCAGGTATGTAAGAAGAGATTCTGTTGCGTGTCCGTTGCGAAATAGTCGGACGCGTTACCTGCGAAGAAGAGATTGCTGACATATAGAGCTGCGGCGCGCGCGCCCTTAGCGGAGAATTCCAGTTCGCTCGGGGAAAACACAAACATTGCAATTAGTAGCGTTGTCAATGTCATGGCCGCGGCCGCCGGGAGCAGTCGTCTGACGCGCCTTGCGTAGAAATTAGCGAGGTCGATCGATCCGCTTCTCTCGCGTTCGTTTACAAGCAACAGTGTGATCAGGTACCCGGAGAGAACGAAGAATATGTCGACGCCGACAAAGCCTGACGGAACGCGATCGGGGCTAATGTGGTTAGCCACCACCAAAATGATCGCGAGGGCTCGAAGTCCTTCTATATCAGGGCGAAAGGTCGTTGCGGCATTCGGTTTTCGGAATGAACTTCGGGAGCCGGAAACTTCCCCGTGCTGAGTGCGTGCCGCGTTATTCGGGGAAGGCGTAGGACATTCTTTATTGCGAGACACCTTGTACGTAGCCTTTGTGTTATCGCTTTAACGGTACGAGATTGAACCCCGACCAGGTCCGATAGGGGATTCTGGAGGACATATAGGTATCCCCATTCTCTTGCTGCTCAAAGCAGTGGTACCCAAGAGAACTAGGCGTTGAGGGCCAGCATATGCGTCGGATCTTGCGATGTTGCGAGACCGAGCCTTAAGTGCTCCGGTGTAAGGGAATACTAGCGTGCTCTTTGATGTCAGCACGGTGACACGAGCTGAACGGTCTGCCTCAAGTTATAAGTCGACAGACAGAAAAGCCGCCGCTGCTCGCTGCCAATGCGAGCCAACTTGGCGGTGGAGCGGCTTGCGCGAGTCCGTTCCCGATCTCGTGCGCGAGATCGAACAGTTCGTGTCCCACTACAACCTTCATGCGCAACCCTTTATGTGGACCGCAACTGCTGATTCGATTCTGGCAAGCTGGAAAGACTTAGTAAAGCTATTAATGGGACACGACACTAATGCGGAGTGTTTCAAGGGTTGGGCCGAATGCAGTCACCGCAGTATTGGCGAGGGAGAATCCCCGCCAGGAAAGTAGTTACGGGTGCAGGTATGCGATCAGCTACACGATCTGAGGTGGAAGCCGGCCGTCCGGCAAGAAAATTCTCGGCCTCACTTGTATACGTAACTGTCGTTCCCTAGGACAGACCCCGGTGCTGAAGAGGTGTCCCGTGACGCAAAGCACGCAGGGGGTGCACCAGACAAGGAGTTCGCGCAAGCCGAGCTTCTCAGGTTCAGTCGCACACACGGTGGCAGTCGGCGACTTTGTATTGGACTTTCTTGGCAACGCATAGAGAAGAACCCACGAAACAAGGCCGCGTAAGCATAGTGACGGTAGTTTTCGAGCAACTTACGTGCCGTGGGCACCAACCTGCCCGCCTGTGTACGGCGGCATTCTGCCGGCAGAGAGACAAGGTAGCAGGCGGTGCGTCAGGTAGTCAGGAACATGCGTCCCTAGGGTCGCCTTATGTCAATCGCTCGGCGTGCCTAGGATTGCCCAAGTGAATGCTCAGCAATACGTCACACAGATCTGCATGCCCAGCGATCATCCAGCAAGCTTTGCATATTTGGGCGTCACCTCTGCTCGGGCAGCTCCACGCTGGTCTTCACGTGACGCTGATTATTACGGGCGGCAGCGGGATCAACGATGCGCCGCTAGCAAAGCTACATCCGATCTGGGTAGCCGTCCCGTCCCATGCACCCATATTGCAGACAGCGCCGTTGTTCGTTCCACCGACCCGGCCCGCGCTAAGACACGGCGAACTGGCTCCCAGCTGATAGCCCGCCGGATTTACTGCGCCACCCGGGCTAGTAAACGCTGGGTTCGCAACGAGCGACTTTGCATCGAGACCGAACTTGCCTTGCCAGTTTGTGAGCGAATAAAGCGCCGGTGAGTCCGCCGACCCATTCCCCATGCCAAGAAGTGCGGTGGAGCTGGTTGCTCCCGACTGGTAAAAGCAGTTGTAATCGCTGGTCACATAACCTGGAGGACCGAGGGAAACTAGGCCTGCGTACCCGATGGAGCCGCCCGCGTACATCGTTATATTGTTGTAGAACGTGACGGCCGACGCCGGTGACACCGAGTTTCCCGCGGCACTGATAAAGACTTCACCGACACATCCGCTTGCTAACATGTAGAATGTGTTGTTGTATGCGACGGTGCTCGCGTTGTTCGGCTGACGCAGAGCATCCGTTCCGTACCAAAGACCCTGATTCTGTCCCAGAGTACAGACTACGATGTTGTGATGCACAGTAGTGACCTGGCCGGCATTGCCACCAGCGCCATCTTGGATGGCGGCGTTGGGATTCGTACCCAAGGACTCCAAATAGTTATACCGCCAAGTCTGGCCGCCGGTGTTCGTGTTTTTGTCGTAGATGCAAGTGTTGCAATTGTAAATCGTGTTGTACTCGTAGACGTTGTTCCAGTTTTGCTGACCTCCGAGCCCCAAGCAGTCCCACCAAGCTATATTTCCGGACGTGGGAAGCACTGAATGGATGAGATTATTGGTAGCCCGTGCTCCGTTCTGCGAGAAGAAATTAACGCCGGCCATGTTGCCATTCTCCCAGCCAGCGATGTCGTATATCTCGCAGTTCTGGACTACGTTACCCGTATATGTCGGCGGTGTGCCGTTATTGAGTCCCCAGAAGGTAATGCCAAACTGGTACGAACGAGTGATATAGAGTCCGTCGAGAACCACGTTGCCCCAGACAGTCTGCGTCGAGGTCGCGCCAGTCATCCCCTGACCAATGAGACCTGCGCTGCTGGTCGGGTAATTTCCACCGTTTAGGCCACCCGAACTGTCGCCCGAGATTTGCGCGACTCTTGGAGCGTAAGCGCCGGATGAATTGCAAGAGGCGATGTAGGTTGGCGACGCTGCGGTTCCGCCTTGCACACACAGTGCTGGTCCAGTCGCACCCGCAGCCTGAACTAGCGAATATATGTTGTAGACTCCGGCGATGAGTCCGACGCTCTTCCCTGCATAGAGCGCACGGAGGCTCGGGCTGTTGAGAGCGGTAATTGCCCAAGGCGACGCGAGAGTGCCTGGGTTGCTGTTACTGCCCGTCGTCGAGATGTAGTAGTCGAACGTCGTGGGCGCGGAAGTCACCGCGCGTGCGCGTCTGGGTAGACCCGCGTAAGCGCCTACCAACACTGCATAACCACCAGTTCTCATTAAATCTCGTCGCGATATCGGCATTAGTCATTCTCCAAAGGATTGGGCGCCCAAGAGCAAGCGAGTACGGGCCGAGAAGATTGTGGCGCGCCACTCGAGAGACCGCAATTGTCTCTCAGATGAGACATGACATGCTCCGTCCACTTCACGATTGCACATAATTGCAGCAGAAGCGGTGGCGACCAGCCACGGCATTTTTGTGACCGGCTTTGCAGATCGACCTTGTTTTACGCCTCGTGTCGCTCGGAACGCTGCGCTCGGCCTATTCTGTTGGAAAACTCCGCAATATCGGGAAGTCATTGTGCTAGCTGGGCTCTGATCGATTAGCGCGCGCGGTCCAGTAGAGTCGCACTCGTTGAGATGAGGGCATTTTTCGGCACTTTGAGCTCAACGCAGATGGACGCACGGCGAACTCGCGCAGTTAAGAGTCTTTCAGCAGTCGTTCAACAGGATTGAAGCGGACCGATTCGAGCCGAGCCGCTCGCTCGCATTCACGACAGCAGGGTATTTTCAGAAGCCTAACTGAAGATAAATCAAACCAATTCGGCAAGGGAACTGCACCAAGATGATGGGGCAATGCGGCTGTAATCAGAGCCATTGGTTCTACTTGTCTAATCTTGAAGGGCACGTTCCTGCCCATCGCCTCTGCGAGGAATTAACCAGTTTTCGAGCTTGCCGATTTACGCGCATACCTCGCGCCGTTTTGAGCCATACCGGCCGACCTTCGATCGGAGTGAATGATGGGTGAAGCGCACCTGAACTTAGCCTACGGCTGCAGCATTGCCCGAACTCCCCACTCCTGCGCTGCCACAGCCGCGACGAGCGGCGCGCGGCCTCTCAGGCCGCAGACTTCTCGGCGACAAAGATGACCACATGTCGACCGGCGAGTGGGGCGCCGCGGTGCGAGTCCCGCGTGATGATCTGTTTGACGCTGAGGCCGTTGCGCTCAAGAATCGTTCGCGCGCTCTCGATAGTGTAGGACTTGCGCAGAGGCTGTTCGATCGGGTGGATCAGCTTCTTGCGGATCCATTTGGCAAGCGCGATGGGTCGCGGTATCGGAAGGAGGAATTCCCTCACTTTTAATCCGAGCCGCTCACGGCGGGTCATGTCAGTGTGAATGAGCGCGAGATAACGCCCGGAGCGCGTGAGTACGCGCCGGATTTCGGCGCTCGCGGAATCTGGGTTTTCGAAGTGCTCCATGACCCCGACACTCGCGACGACATCGAAAGATTCGGACGGGAAGGGTAGCTCCTCCGCCCGAGCTACTGCGCACTGCGCTCCGGAGCGCTTGCGCGCGCGAATCAACGCTCGGATGGATGGATCAATCCCTACCCGCGTCCGCGAACGGAAAACTGATAGCAGGATGCCTTCGCCGCACCCGATCTCGAGCAGTGGTCCGGTGGCAAGTGATGCTGCCAGATCGCTAAACCACCTCTGGAAAGGCTCCGAGCGCCCCTGGTCGATCCAGACATCCTCGTGGCGCGTGTAGATCTCGTCATAAATCTCGCGCACGCGGCTCTCCTCGGGTGATCCGATCAGGAAGCACGGGATTCCCTCGAACACCGGGAATGTCATCCCGCAACGGTCGCAGGCGAATTCGGCGAGCGGGCCCTTGCAATGGGGACAGACGTACATAGTGTCGACCGGATGTGCCAATCGTTCGAGGCGGGGAATGCTACTGAAGATCCGGGAGGATGTCGTGATATCCTCTTCATCATACTTGGGAAAATGCGATGACTGATCACGGCCTGTCCTCCGACGAGCCGTTGGCGTACTTACTTATGGTCCGCGAGGGGCCGACTTACTCGCTAGATGATCTCGAGGCGACCTGCAGGCTGCTCTCGCAGCACTTTCGGGGAGAGCTCTGGTCCTACGGCTCCTACGAGGCCAACGTCGAAGTCGGCCGGATGCGGATCAGGGTCGTCAAGGACCGCTCGCTGCGGAAACTTATCAATTTCGTGCCCTTCGCACGAGCGGTTCTTCGTCGGGCACGCGAATTGCGTGCCGCGCCACCCGAGCGCCTTATTGTGACGTCCTACGATCCCTTCAAGGGCGGACTGCTCGCTTGGCGCGTGTCGCGGATGCTTGGGGGCGCGTTCTTGTGCGAGGTGAACGGCGTCTACGGAGATCCGAACAACTTCTTGCACATCCGGTTTGTTCCCTGGCGTTGGCTCAGGTTGCTGCAGGTTCGGCTGCTGGGCTCATTCGTACTGCGCAGGGCGGACGCCGTACGGCTGTTGTTCACCGGCCAGCTCGAGAATTTCGTCAGGCTCACGAAAGCTACGACCGTGCGGCAGTTCTTCGACCGGGCTAATACCGAGTGCTTTTATCCAGGCCCCGAGGAGCCGATGATCCTCGCGGTGGGTTTCCCTTTCATGATCAAGGGCATGGATATTCTGGCAAGCGCATTCCGTCGAATCGCGCCGCGCCACCCGACCTGGAAGCTGGTGCTCATCGGGCACCAAATTCCTGATGAGCTGCGCGTCCGGGGCCTTGAGCAATCGCAAGTCTATGCCCTGCCGGGAATGCCGCAGCAGGAGCTTGCGAAGTGGGTATCGCGCTGCTCGATCCTGGCGCTCGCTTCGCGCACGGAAGCTATGGGACGTATACTGCTGGAAAGCGCTGCGGCCGGGAAGTGTCGGGTTGCCGCCCGGGTAGGCGGCGTCCCGACAGTCGTGTCGCACGGCGTCGATGGGCTTCTATTCGAGAAAGAGAACGTCTTAGACCTCGCTGAAAATCTTGAGCGCGCGATCGAAGATGAGGGTCTCAGACATCGCATGGGCGCCACCGCCCGCGAGCGCATTGCGAGGGAATTCTCCGCCTCGGCGTATCTGGGGCACTACACCGAGCTCGTCAGTGCGACGCTCGCGGCTCGAAGAACCGCGCAACCCCCAGCCGCGAAGACGAGCGCCTATGGCGCCTGATCGATTCGTGCGACGCCGGGCGGCGTAGCGGTGCCAGGCCCACGCATCCTGCAGGTGCTGTTCTGCTTTCGAGTCGGCGGCTCGGAGCTCTTCGGATTGCAGCTCTCGCGACGCCTCGTCGAGCAGGGCGCGGAAGTTCTCTGTGGCGCCATCGACGGCACCCCCGGACCGCTGCTCGACCGCTGCCTCGAGTACGGCATCCAGCCGGTCGACCTCGGCATCCCACGCAATGTCCTTGGCCGTAATGGCATTAGCATCCATCTCGTGCGCCGGATGCTGGAGCTGCACCCCGATGCCGTTCATCTGCAACACTTCCTCGGCCTGAACAAGCTGGGAATTCCAGCGCGGCTCGCCGGGGTGCCGCGCATCATCGTCACCGAGCATTCCGTTTTCGATGTCGATCAGAGCTCGTCGGGGAGGATCCGGGCGCGCCTCAGCTGGCGCCTGGCCACAAAAATCACGGTCGTCCACCCGAGCATCCGCGACTATCTGTGCAACCGCTTGCGGCTGCCCGCGGAGCGGGTGGAGGTCATCCCAATCGGCATCGAGGTCGAGAGATACGGTCGCGAGGATCGCGCCGCCTGCCGTGCGAGGCTCGAGCTCGGACAGCAGATCGTGTTCGTGTTCGTCGGACGGCTGGTGCCGGTCAAGAACGTGCCGGGCATAATCGCCGCATTTCTCGAGGTCCAGTCGCAGGGCGCTCCGGAGGCGAGGCTGCTCGTGGTCGGTGATGGCGAGGGCCGTGCCGCCTGTGAGGAGCTAGTGCGATCTCACGCCTGCGGAAGTCGCGTGACCCTGCTGGGTGAACAGTCCGACGTGCGACCGTTCCTCGCGGCCGCCGATGTGTTCATCATGAACTCGCACTCGGAGGGAACGCCGCGTGCGCTGCTCGAGGCGATGGCGATGGGCCTGCCGGGGTTGTGTCCTGCGGTTGGCGGTATCCCGGATATCCTGGCGGGGCGTGGCTGGCTGACGGAGCCCGACGATCCTGGCGCGTTGCGGAAGGCCATCCACTTCGTGTTGGATCATCCTGAGCAGATCGGCTCATTCGACGCGCCTTGTCGCGAGTATGTGCGCACTCATTTTGACTCGCGGGAGGTTGCAGCCCGCTACTGGGAGCTGCTGGTGGGCGCGCGCCATGAGTGAGCACCGGGTCGCCATACAGCTGACCAGCACGGGTGGCTTCTACGGGGCAGAGCGTATGCTCGTGGAGCTGGCTGCGTATCTGCGCGACCAGGAGTGGGACAGCCATGTCGTGGCGCTAGAAGGGGCGGGCGCGGCGGAGGTCGTGCGACGCGCGACAGCGGAACGGCTGAGCGCGGAAGCCTTCGTGCCCTCCGGCCGACTGGGTTTCATGCCCATGGTGAAACGCTTGCGATCGCTGCTGCAACGCTATCCGCGCGCCGTGGTGCATTCGCACGGCTACAAACCCGACATCCTCCTGTTCTTGTTGCGTGTGCCGCACCGCCTGATCTGTCTGGCGACCTGCCATTCCTGGTACAGCATGTCGCGCACAGACCGAATGTTCGAGACGCTCGACAAGCGAGCGGTTCGGGGATTCGACCACGTGATCGCGGTGTCTGACGAGATCGCACGCGATCTGACCGCCAATGGCGTTCCGGCTCGGAAGGTCTCTCTCATCAACAACGGCATCAGCGTTCGGCCGCCGAGTACGGACGCGCGAGCCAGAATCCGCGCGGAGATGGGTGTGACGGCCGGCAGCCGCGTGATCGTCCAGATCGGGAGACTCGCGCATTCCAAGCGCAATGATTTACTCGTGGAAGCAGTCGCCCTCCTCCCACAGCCTCTGTCTCCGCACGTATGGCTGATCGGAGAGGGCGACCGGAAGCCCATGCTCATGCACCTCGTGCGGCAGCGCGGATTGCATGACCGCGTGCGTTTCTGTGGGTATCGGACTGATATCTCTGCAATCTTGGCTGCCGCGGATGTGTTGGCAGTGACGTCGGACAAGGAGGGCTTGCCGATAACGATCCTCGAGGCGATGGCGACTCATTGTCCTCTGATTTCGACGCGCGTAGGAGCCATCCCCCACGTGTTGAAAGACGGGATGGATGCCTGGCTCGTGCCTCCGGGCGACCGAGCGGCCCTTGCGCGTGCGCTCGCGGAGGCGCTCGGCCAACCCGAGCTGGCCCGACAGAGGGCGGAGAACGCCTACGAGAAGTATCTCCGCGAGTATTCCCGTGACTCGATGGGGCTTCGCTATCTTGAGATTTATGAAGCAGCGTGGGCGCGGCGCGGTTGGTGTGCTGGTTTGGATTGACAAAAAAAAACGTGCGTTGCCGCGGCGGCGTTCTGCGATGGCCAGTCGTGGCCGCGAGCGGGCTATCGCCGAGGGTCACGCGTTAAGATAATGCTCTACAGAAACTCTTGAAGCTGCGCGGTGCGACGCGGGGTTTCGACCCTTCGAGCGGCGCCGCGGCAATCCTGCCCGCTCACAAACCTCTGATATTCCTAGCTGATCTATCTGAGACGGGCTTCATTGACCGCGATTCCTCATCCCGCTAGTGTCCCGGCCTTGTACACCAGGTGGGGGCCAAGTGAGACTTGCCGAGAAGGCGATCAAGAAGCAGCGGGAAACGGCCGCGCAGCGTGCCGGCATCGCGATTCCTTCCTCCGGCGCAGACGCTGAGCAGCCGCATGCGGGGGCACCGCTTCCAGCGGTAGGACCGCATCACACCTGGATGGCGATCCTGCTGATCGTGATGATCGGCAAAGTGACGGAATGGGTGCCGGGGATCTTGAACCTGCCCCTGGCGAAGGTCGCCTTCCTGTTCGCCATGATTTACACGGCCCGGGTGTGGGGGAAGCTCGTCCCTATTCGGGTGAGATCGCTGCGGATCGCGAAGCCAGTGATCGCGTTCCTCGTGCTCTCGATCCTGAGCGTGTTCTTTTCGATCTACAAGTCCAACACGCTGATCATGAGTGAGGCATCCCTTATCATTCTCATATCGTTTGTGATGCTGATCAAAATCACCCAGACCATACGCGATGTCGAAAGGATGCTGCTGGCACTCGTCGGCTCAGCCATTTCGCTCACCGTCGGCGTGCTGGTCAACTACAGCGGTGGTCGTGCCCACATCAACGATAACTTCGATCCCAACGACATCGCATACGTGCTTGATACGCTTCTGCCGATCGTCATTGCATACGGCGTGGCACATTCGAAGCGCCGAAAATGGCTCGCCTATGGTCTCGCCCTGACCATTGTCCTCGTGATTCTGCTCACCGGTTCGCGGGGCGGAGCCATTGGATTGGGGGTCGTGGTGCTTGCCCTGCTCGCCTATCCGTTGAATTTCTGCAAAACCGGCGAACTACATGGCTTCGCGCCCGGAGGCATGCTCGTCAAGCTCGCTCTCCTGGCGGTGCTCGGGGCCATGGTCTGGGGTAGTCTACCGGCTGATACGAAAGATCGACTCGCGACTCTTGGGGACCTGCAGCACGACTACAACGCGGACCCGCACCTCAACGCCAGCCGCACCGTGCTGTGGCGCCGCGATATCGAACTCGCCGTGCAGCGGCCGATCGGGTACGGACTCGGCTCGGCCCCGGCGGTTGATGGGCGCGCCGGGGGATGGTACCGCACGGCTCACAACAGCTTCGTTCAAGCGTTCGTCGAGCTGGGGGTGCTCGGGCTGGTGTTATTTGTGTCCATCTATGTGGTCACCTGGAAGGAGCTGGGGAAAATTGTGAGGAGAGGGCTCCAAAAGTCGGCGGATCATGAGACTGCAAAGGCCGCCCTGTACGCCCGGGCGCTGCGCATCGGGCTAGCGGGCAACGTCGTGGCCGGGTTCTTCCTCTCCCAGGCGTACTCGTCTTGTCTATTCATGATCGCTGCGATCTGCGCGTCATTTGTGCGGATCGCTTCGACGGTATCGATGGCGACCGACAAGGCCGCCCGATTGAACGGGCCCGTTCGGGCCGGGGCGGCCGTTTGAGTGCGGAGGGCTCCGCGGAGCATCCGCCGCGTACCGCGCATGTTGACGAGGTGATGCGCGGGCTGCGCTGGATCGGCACAGCCCGGATGTTCGCACAGCTCGTTACGTGGAGCCTCACGATCGTCACGGTGCGCCTGCTCGAACCGCGCGATTACGGCATCGTGGCCACTTCTGGGTTGTTTACGATCCTCGCAATGCAGCTGATGGACGGCGGTTTGAGCGCCGTGCTCGTCAGCCGTCGCGACCTCTCCACTCGCATGTATGGCGCCGCGGTGACCTCTGTATTGCTGGTCTCGTTGGTGCTTGCCGGGGTGATCATCGCGATCGCGCCTTTCGGAGCTCAGCTGTTCCATAACACAGCGCTCGTGAAC
>Ga0302180_10000979_pt1 | contig 23114 bp, 19 predicted proteins | sample I_Palsa_E3_2_FD_200575 | JGI IMG/M metagenome (GOLD analysis project Ga0302180, IMG submission 200575) | Peat permafrost microbial communities from Stordalen Mire near Abisko, Sweden - I_Palsa_E3_2 | ecosystem: Environmental > Terrestrial > Soil > Palsa > Peat permafrost | place: Sweden... | reverse complement strand
CGCAAGCCCGCCTCCGACCCATCCACCCCCCTCAACGGCATCCGCGCCACCAACGCCCTCCCCGCGCGTGCCACTAGCCTCGAAGAGTTCCTCCGCGGCGCAGCACTCGGCTGGGCGCTAATCCTCGCAGCTGTTCTTCCCATGGTGCTGCTCGGCACATTGCATCCCGAGTTCAACCTCAACCTGGCCAACATCGGCTACGCACTCCTCTCTCTCCTCACCATCGCCGTCGCCACGCTCACACTCGAAGTCGCCTTCCGCGGCTTCCTCTTCATCGAGCTCATCGAAGCCACCGGCCCCGTCTTCGCCACCCTCTTCCTCTCCTTCCTCTACGCCACCCACACTGCCTTCCGTCCCGACGCCACCGCCCTCAGCATCCTCGACGCCTTTCTCTTCGCCGTCCTCTTCTGCACCGCCTACCTCCGCACCCGCGCCCTCTGGATCGGCTGGGGAATCCACTTCGCGTGGAGCGCAGTAGCGGCCATCGTCTTCGGCCTACCCATCCCCGTAGACTTCGGCTTCAACAACCTCATCCTCACCTCGGCTACCGGCCCCGAATGGCTAACCGGCGGACCCGACGGCCCCGAAGCAGCCTTCTTCACGGCCATCGTTCTGCTCATCGGAATCTTCGTCCTGCACCGCCTCACCCGCCATTACGCATGGGAGTACACCTACACCCCTCCCGTCCCCAGCGGCTACCCCATGGACATAGCCCCACCCGCCGCCCACACGGCCATGGAAAACGAAGCCGCCGCCGCCCCCACACCCCTGGTCCAGATCCTCGGCTCCACCCCCACCGCCGCCTCCACCAACCCAGTCATCGACGACCACCTGAACAAAAGCAGCTCCTAGCTGTTAGCGTTGCTTTTGCTCTTGCAGTTGCTTTTGCCTTTCTGGCTGTCATCCCGCAGGGAGCTGCTTCTTCTTTTGCCTTTGCCTTAGCTAAAAGCTAGAAGCTTGCTTCCGCTCCTGCACGTGCTCCTCCACCCCACACGCGAACGGACACAACACACTAGGCGAAGCATGCAGCTTCGCACACAACACCCCCTCAATCCCAAACCGCCCCACATAAACAGCCGCCGCCCCAAACATACCCATCAACGGCGCCACAAAGTAAACCCACTCCGCCGTCCACACCTGCGCCCACACCGCCGACCCCACCGTCCGCGCCGGATTAATACTGAACCCCGACACCGGCGCAAAGAAAAATACATAGGCCGTAATCAACACCCCCACCGCATAACTCGTGTACGCCGCCAGCCGCCGCCGATTCGTCATCCACAAAACTGTCCCCATCAGCAGCACAGCCATAAACAACTCCGCCCCAAACGCCCCCGCCGTCCCTCCAATCCCCGGCACCGTCACGGCATAGTCCACCGAAGGCTGCGCCAGCAATCTCCCCATCATCAGTACCGCCACCCCCACTCCCGCGACGCCTCCCGCAAACTGCCCGCACACATACCCCACGGCATCCCACACCCCAATCTTCCCCAGCCAAAGATAGGTCAACGTGATCGCCGGGTTGAAATGCGCCCCCGACCGCTTGCCCATCGGCGAATGAATAATCATCACGGCAGTCCCGCCCATCGCCGCGCCCATCACCAACCGCCGCAACCCCGCATTCGGCACCCAGTGCAGCACCGGCGACCCCGCCCCAAACAACACCACGGTCGCCACACAAGCCGTCACCATAAACCACGCCAGCTCGGCACCCTCGTAAACATACAAAAACCAGTGCCGCCGCAGCGCCTCCATCGGCCCCGCCGGAACCCTCACCCCCGCATCTGCTCCCGCGCTCCGCATCCGTACCGCCAGCCTAGCAGGGAACAGTTCTCCATTCGCAGTGATCAGTTCTCAGTGACCCACCGTTCAACTGACAACTGAGAACTGACAACTGAGAACCCTCTTCCCACCCCGAATCGTGTAAACTTAAGCCAGAGCTTTACCCGGCCCAGCGCCCTCGCGACCCTCCTGTACGGCCCAGCCCACCAGCCCAGCCCATCACGGATCAAGCCAGGTCGCCGCGCGCACTGTAGCCCCCGCCGCAGCCGAGCTAAGCCAAGACATTCGTACCCGAGGAGATCATCACAATGGCAAAGATTGCCAAGACCGGCGACCGCAAGAAGGTCATGGATACACAGAAGAGCACCGACTGTCCCAAGTGCTCCAGGCCCACCCGCATCGTCAAGCGCGTCAAGGACCGCGAGCGCGGCGTCCCCGGCGGAGTCTACATCTCCTGCTCGGTCTGCGATTTCTTCGAAAAACTCTAAAAAGCAGCTCCCGGCTATTAGCTTCTAGCCTTTAGCTACCAGCGAAAACGTTAGCAACAAAAAGCGCTTTTCGCTCAAATTTACAGCCCGTTGAACGCTCCATAAAAGGTTCGCCACCCGGCGGACCTTTTCTCATTTTCCGGCGTCCTACTCTGTGTTCGGCAAAGGGAAGAATGTATCCCTACGAGTAACCTCCCCCACTTGACGAATGTCCCTTAAGGGGAGGAGACTCTCCCACGGTACTAGGAAATTCATCATCATGGCTACAAGCATCGCCGCTTCATCCGCTGCATCAAACGTCTTCGCCTCCACGCCTCAGTTCACCCGTCCCACCTTCCTCATGTGTCCCCCGGAGTGGTATGGCGTCGACTACGTTCTCAATCCCTGGATGGCAGGAAACGTCCATCGTTCCTCACGCGATCTGGCCTTCGCCCAGTGGAAGGGCATGCACAATGTCCTTCGCAGCGTCGCCGACGTTCGCCTCCTGCACCCCGAGCCTGGCTGTCCCGACATGGTCTTCGTCGCCCACAGCGCCCTCATCCACAACGGCGTCGCCGCCCTCTCCAGCTTCAATCCCCAGCAGCGCCGGGCAGAGACCGCTTACCTCCGCCGCTGGCTCATCTCCCAGGGCTTCCTCCTTTGGGAAACACCTCGCGAGACTCCTTTCGAAGGCGAAGGCGATGTAGCCTTTAACGATGACGGCACCTCTCTATGGGCCGCGCACGGCGTTCGTACCTGCCGCGCAGCCCATCGCCATGTAGCAGATGCCTGGCACGTGCCGGTCACCTCGCTCCACCTCTCGGACCCTCGCTTCTACCACCTCGACACCTGCTTCACGCCGTTAGCTAGTCCAACAGGTGAAGGAACCGGTTACATCCTCTACTACCCGAAGGCCTTCGATGCTGCTTCCAACGCGGCCATCGAGAATGCCTACCCCGCCAATCGCCGCATCGCCGTCTCCGAGCTCGATGCCACCCACATGGCCTGCTGCGCTCTCAACCTCGGCCGCACCGTCTTCACCGGCGAGATCACTCGCGAACTGGCCACCCGCCTCTTCGACGCTGGCTTCGACGTAGTCCAGCTCGAGCTCTCAGAGTTCATCAAAGGCGGCGGCGGCGCAAAATCCCTGGCCCTCCGCCTTAGCGACCTCCCCATAACCCACAACCGCCTCGGCCTGTTACCCATCTCCTAACCAACACGTTCCTCTCAACGCGAACGGCCCGAGCATAGCCTCGGGCCTTTCCACGTTCGACTGGCCTCAGGGTCTGGTTCAGCCCTCAAACCGCCTTCCGAAGTTGCAAAATCGCATCGTCGATCAGCTTCAGATTGCTGGCGGAATCTTCAGCTTTCTCCGCCGCGCCTGAAGTCATCTTGGTCAACATCGCCAGCTTCATGCGCCCAACGGCTCCCATCTCGTGACCAATTTCCTCATATCGCTTTGCCAATAAAATGCCCATCCTGATCCTCTCTCTTTCCGGGTGTCCTGGTTAGTGCGCGTGAACCGCAAGTAATTCGTGGATGGCCGCTTCAACACCCTTCAGGCTGTCGCCGATCGCCCCTATCTCGTCATGGCCGGAGATGTCGATCCGGAGCCCCTCGATATCCGCCACCGCCAGCCGGTCCGACACTGCCTTCAGCTGACCCAGGCGCTTCAGCACCCCAAACAGCACGCTGCAGTACACGATGGAATCCACGAAGAACAGTCCGCCCACAATCGCCAACAGAATGATCAGTTGGCGAATGGAATTGGCCCTTTGTGCAGCAGCCGTTGAGACGGCATAGGCATTCAGCTCGGCCACCGCGTTGTCCAGGTGTTCGCCGGGGCCGCGGTCCATCCCACGAACGATCGCATCTGCCGCCTTGTAGTCAAAGTTATGCGTCGTGTACACGTCGTAAGCTGCTTCATATTTCGCACTCAGGGCTTCATCGTCCGCCAGAAAATCGTTCAACGACTGCCTGGTGGCCCCGTCGTCGGTAGCATTGGCGAGCGCTCGAGTGTCTGCCTTCACCTTCGCTTCCTGGGCATGAAACTGGGAGGTGTACTTTGCCAGATCCTCAGGATTCAGCCCGCGAAGCAGGATGTCCTTCCAGTCCTGAACCTGCACCAGGAAGTTGACCTGAATCCTCCGCGCTTCCGCGGCCTGCTGCACCGGTCCCTGCAAAATATGTGCATATCCGATGGCGACACTCTTCAACTCCACCACCAGCGACGTCACGAGGCCCGTGACCAGGACAGCGCTGCCCAGTGTGATCGTGATCAGCTTCGTAGAAATCCGCATGCAGAGCCTCCTTAGCTCACAGCTCTTATCGGCACACAGTGTGAATTTGTTAGCGGCGGAATCGGTGTTGTGAAACGCTGCAGACCTGATACTCCCTGCACACCAGCTCCGAGCTGGAAGCCATCCCACCGCGCGCGCTATCCTAACCCCACAATGACCCGAGTCGCCCTTGCCAACCTTCGCTTCCCATCCTCACCCGACGACTCCATCGCCCTCGCCCTCGCCGCCATCCAAACTGCCTCCGCCGCCCACGCCGACATCCTCTGCTTTCCCGAGTGCTTCGTCCCCGGCTACCGCTCCCGCACCCACTCCGTCCCGCCCCCCGACGCCGCCTTCCTCTCCCACGCCCATCAAACCATCGCCGCCGCCGCCGGCCGCTCAAATGTCGCCGTCATCCTTGGCACCGAACGCCTCCTCGAAAACGCCCTCCTCGCCACGGCCCTCGTCATCGACCGCGACGGCACCCCTCTCGGCTTCCAGGACAAAGTCCAGCTAGCCCCCCAGGAAGAGTCCACCTACACCCCCGGCACCACCCGCCACATCTTCCGCTCCGGCCCGCTCACCTTCGGCATCTCTATCTGTCACGAGGGCTGGCGCTATCCCGAGACCGTTCGCTGGCCCGTCCGCGAAGGCGCGCAGGTCGTCTTCCACCCCCACTTCCACGGCGCCGACCCCAGCCGGTACGTCTCCACCACCTTCGCCGACCCACGCAACACCGTCTTCGAAAAGACCATGCTCTGCCGCGCCGCCGAAAACACCTGCTACTTCGCCAGCGTCAACTTCGCCATCCCCGGCTCTGACACCACCTCCGCCATCATCAACCCCGACGGCTCCGTCCTCGCCTGGCAGCCCTACGGCAGCGAAGGCCTCCTCCTCGCCGACCTCGACCTCACCACGGCCACCGGCCTCTACGCCCACCGATTCAAGCCGCAGGGCTAACAGATACGGTAGACTGAGCCCGGCAAATGCAGACGCCTCTTCTTGGAGGATCAAATGAAGATTCAGGTCAACAGCGACCGGACCATCGACGTAGACGCCAATCTGACAGCTTGGGTGAAAGAAGATGCGACCCGCATCCTGAAACGATTCGAAGCCAAACTGATGCGCGTTGAGATTCATCTCACCGACATCGACAACCAGAAGGCCGGCCGTGCAGACAAGCGTTGCCTCGTCGAGGTGCGCCCCGCAGGCGACAACCCTCTGACCGCCAGCGCAACCACCGCAACGACAGAGTCCGCGGTGGATCAGGCTCTCCGCAAAATGCAGCGCTCCCTCACTACCTTCTTCGGTCGCAAGGGAAGACCCGCAACCGAAGTCGCAGCCCAGGTCTCGAAACCCCAAGAGTCCACAGCCGCCAAAGCCCCTGTCGCTGCAAAGAAGAAAGCCCCAGCCAAAAAAGCAGCAGCGAAGAAGCCGACAAAACTCAGCCCGCGCGGCCCAAAGAAAAAGGCCATCTTCCAGGCTCGCCGGAAGAATCAACCCTCCAGATAACGGCACCCCACGAATATGTTTTGCACGCCTTTCGCACGCAGTCTTCCGGGCACGTGAGCATGCGCATCCTACCGCGACCGCACGTCCAGCCGCTCCACCGTCAGCGTCCCGATCGACAGCCTCTCAATCCGCGCCTCCAGAATCTTCAGCCGCCGCACCGTCAGCGCTCCCACAGCCAGCGCTCCAATCGCCATCGCTCCAAACGCCACGGCTCCAACTGCAAGCGCGCCCACCGCCGTCGCCCCCAGCTTCACCGCGCCAACCGAACCATTCATCCGCTTCATCATGGAACCCGCCTCTCGCTAAAAGCTAACAGCTAGAAGCGCTCCTACGCCTTCCAAAACGGCGACGGCCCAACATCCTCCAACTCATAAAACGCAGCGCTCCGCACCGGCGCGTTCGGATCTCCCTTTTCCAGGAAATACTGCTCCATCTTCCCCGCAGGGCAGAATCCAATCATCATCCGCGCTGACGCCGGCCCCACCGCCGAAAACGTATGCGGAACCTTCCGCGGAGCCAGCATCGACTCGCCCGCCCGCAGCCGCAGCCGTTGCTCCCCAACCACAAACGCAACCTCGCCCTCGATCACATAGAACCACTCATCCTGGTTCCAATGAAGATGAACGTTCGGACCGCCCCCAACCTTCATCTGCTGATGCTCCATCAGGAACAGCCGCCCTCCCGTGTCCGCCCCCGACACCTTGAAATAAAACGTGCTGAATCCCAGGCTGCGCGCATGGCCGAACCTGTCCTCACTCGCCCCCACCACGTGCAGCTCGCCCGAACCCGGCGCCGCAGCCTGCCCCAGCGCCTCCGCAAGCAACAACTCCGGCACCGCCGCGGCCGGCATCACCGCAGCCGCACCCCTCAAAAACGAACGTCGTTTCATCGATACCCTCCGCAGCCGAGATCAAGGCAATACAGGTGCAGCAAATCAGCGTTTGGGCCGGGAATCAGCAGAAGTATAGCAGTGCCAACTTCGCCAACGCCCTCTGCTGACAATTCGCACCAAAAGGGCGTAAGCTTCCGCGTGCGAGGACAAGGTATGCGCAATCTATCACTACGTTTTGCATCATTAAGCATTTTCGTTTCGCTGGTCTCACTACCGGCTTTTGCTCAGAATCCGGGCTATCACCTGGAGTTCTCTGACCACACCAGCGGCTGGGTCATTCTTGTAAACGATTCTCAAAAACCCATCGAAGCCTTCACCGCCAAAGCAACCTGCGGCGCCACAACCACCACTCCCACCTACGACGCTCTCGAGTTCAGCGGAGGGGGAACCTCTCACCCCGCCGTCAAGGGCTTACAGCCTGCACTCATTCAGCCCGGACAACGCTTCTTCGCCCTGGTAAACCTCGCTCCACAGCCTTCAGGCTGCGTCTGGCAGGGTAAAGTCGAGGGCGTCATCTACGCCGACGGCACCTACGACGGCGAAGAAAGCGCCGTGCGTGACCTCCAGGCTAGGCGAGCCGGCATAGCAGCCGCTCTCCAATACTGGAGCAACGTACAACTCCTCGGCCACGAGCAAACGGTCTCAGCCAACGGCCCAACCCACGCAGAGGAACTGTCTCAGGACGACCTCTCGAAGACCTGGGCCTACACCTGCCGCGATCAACCCTCCGTCTGCGCCTACTGGTCAGGCAGACGCCAGGTGGATCAAAACGTAGCCCAAGGAATGAAGCGTAACGCTCAGATGGGTCCCTACCTCGACCGCTGGTCAGCGAAGTTCGATGCCGACGTTGCCTTCAAAACGTTGGAGGTGACCTTCCCGTCACCCGTCACAGAACGTGACGCAGCCACCAGGCTTTCCAGCGCCCGGTAGAAATCAGCAGAGACGAGAAGCCAAAGAGCCCTGCAACCCCAAAAGGGAATTGCGGGGCTCTCGGCTTCTGCTTAGGAGTCGCGAGCCCCTACGCCCGGTGGTTCGTCGAACAGCCGCATCTTCTCCGGAGCCACCGTTTCCGAGAGCTCCCCTTTCAGTGAATCCCTTCTAAGGCCGCCACCCACAACCTGTATGATCTCCCGAGGCTGATCCGAACGATGTCGTTCTTGTCAATTCTCTTGTTCACACAGGAAGCTACGCCTTAGATGAAGCTGTCCCCCCTCACCACTCGAGAGATCGCACCGCGAATCCCATCTGAGGTAGCGGCGGTGCTCGCTGCACTTCGCCTTCACGACGCAGACACCTCTCTCTTGAAGGCGCTCACCGATCGCGAGTGGAGGAGCCTTCTCGACTTCTGCAATGCGGCACAGCTGATCCTGCCGCTGGCGCAGCTTGCCACAGATGGATTCCCCGGTTGGGTCGTCGACCGGCTCAAAGCCAATCTTGCCGACAATGCTCTTCGCTTCGAGCAGACCAAATCCATCTATAGGGAAGCAGCAAAAGCTCTCAACGACGCAAAGGTTGAACACCTCGTCATCAAGGGTTTCACTCAGGCACCAGATTACGTCGCAGACCCACGCCTGCGTAAGCAATCCGACCTGGACTTCTTCTGCCCGCCCGAATCCATCGATGAAGCTCGCGCTGCCCTCGAGGCCATCGGCTACAAGTCCAACGAAATAAATAAAGACATCGCCGACCATACAGATGTTCTCGATCGAACCGGAAATTGGCAGTGGAGAGGCAATCCCTTCGACCCCGAAATGCCGTTAGGCATTGATCTCCACTTTTGTCTCTGGAACGAGCGCGCCTCGCTGATTCGCATTCCAGAGGTCGAACTCTTTTGGGAGCGGCGCACAACACGCGTCGTCGACGGGCTATCGTTTCCATGCCTGTCTCAAGTCGACCATCTCGGTTATCTAACGCTTCACATCCTCCGCAACATCTTTCTCTACGACTGGATTATTCACCACGTTCGTGAACTCGCAATCTTCCTTGACTCCCACGCCGACGACGATGCCTTCTGGCAGAGCTGGAGCGAAATCCATAGTCCGTCGTTGCGATCCTTTGAGGCAATCGCCTTCTACCACGCCCGAGCCTGGTTCGGCTGCCGCCTCCATCGCCAGGCCGCACAGCAGATCGCTAACCTCGCCGTCGCCCAACAGAGCTGGCTGCAGCTCTTCTCCGGCTCCTCTCTGGATGTCATGTTTCGCCAGAACAAGGATTCAGTCTGGCTGCACCTGAGCTTTGTCTCCTCGCCCTGGGATCGTTGGAAGATCCTCACGCGCTGCCTCATCCCGCCGCGCATTGCCCCCTTTGGAGCACCCAGCATTAATATGCGGAACAAGCGATTGGTTGCATCGCATGGCAGCAATCCTTTGCGGCAGTACGCTGCGTACCTGCTCTCCCGTTCCGCCGCACACGGACGCGCCAGCTTCACCACCCTCATAAACGGTCTGGGATGGCGCCTGTCGCAGCATCGGCATCTCGAACCAGGCAGCAAACAAGGCCCCCGGAACGATGGATAGACCATTTGTCGAAGATCGCTCCTGAGCAACGCGCTTGGCGGAAGTGACCCGATAGCCTCCGATATGCCGACTGGTCAGGACTAATCCGCCGTCGAAGAGCGAATTGGCGATTTGGCGCTCGTTGAATCGGCTACGTTGCCGGAGCTTCTGGCTTGGAGGCTCTGCAACCCCTCAGTTCACAGTGACAGCAACGGTCGTGGACGCGGTCAGGGCTCCGCTGGAACCAGTCACGGTAACCATGTAGCTCCCTGCAGTTGTGCCGGGATCGGCTGGCGTCGTGACAGGACTGGCCGCCTTCTGTGCTCCGCCACATCCCATGACAATTGCAGCGAACGAACCGAGCAGCAACAGACTCAGCAGTGTGTTTGTTAGGCGACGACGCAAGGGCAATCCGAAGACCAGGAATGCGACAAGGGAGCCGCCTCCACCAAGCGCCAACATCGGGTGGCGCTGGTTGCGGAATGCCGTCGCTGTGTAGCCAGTCGCGTTGGACGAACTACTCGCTGCCGTGGTGTTGACAGTGAGCACCGCCGTTACGGCTGCTGCTCCCGTGATGGCCGGTGGCGCGGCGACGGAGCAGGTAGGCGGATCGACCGCGTTTGTTGGACCGGTTACGGTACAGGAGAGCGCTACCGAGCCCGTAAAACCGCTGCTCGGACTGATCGTGATCGTCGAAGTCCCGCTGCCGCCGGGCGTGGCGATGCTGACGATCGTATTGGTGAGCGCAAAGCTCGGAGCCGGAGCAGTCACCGTCACAACGACTGTGGTGTCGGCTATGGCAGCTAGATTCGAATTGGCTGCATACATAAACTCCATATATTGCGCAGGAGTTGTGCCTGGTTGTGTCTGGATACTGAGCGTTGCGGTCGCCGGCGCATTCCCCGAGATAGTCACCGGCGGGATGGACGAGCAGGTGGGCACGTCGTTTGCAGAGCCCGGCATGCTAACGCCGTCGCATGCCAGGGTCACTGTTCCGGAGAAGCCGTTCATAGGGGTAATCGTGAGAGTTGAAGCCCCGGTGGCGCCAGCCACGACTGAAACTGGAGTAGCGCTCAGCGTGATGCTCGGCGGCGCCACAGTGAGGGACACAGCGGCGGAGGTGCTGCCGCCATAGTTGGCGTCGCCGGAGTAGATCGCTTTGACGAGATGTGTGCCTGCGCCTACGGGGGAAATATTGTTCACCGTTGCAATTGTCAACGCTGTCTCCGCCAGGAGCGCAGTTGCTGAGCTATCTCCGGAATTGGCCACGACGAGATCTTCCTTGCCGTCTCCATTGAAGTCGGCTAAGACGACTGACGTTGAGCCGGTGTCCGCCGCGGGACCGGCGGCAGCCGTAAAGGTTCCATCGCCGTTGCCCAGCAAAATCGTCACGTTGCTGCTGCCGGCATTGGCCACCGCGAGATCAGGAACGCCGTCTCCATTGAAGTCTGCAACCGCGACGGAATTGGGAGCCGTACCCGTTGCCGGGCTCGCTGCAGCCGTAAAGGTTCCATCGCCGTTGCCCAGCAGAATCGTCACATTGTTGCTGCCATAGTTGGCCACGGCCAGATCCAGCTTGCCATCTCCGTTGAAGTCTGCTGCGGCAATCGATGTGGGGCCGGTGCCCGTTGGCGGAATTGCTGACACCGCAGAAAGACCGCCCCCGTTATTCAGGAAGACGTTCACGCCATTCGTGCCGGAGTTTGTCACCGCCACGTCCGGTTGGCCATCTCCATTGAAGTCGCCCACGGCCATCGATTGGGAACCGAGGAACGACAAGGGAACCGAGGAGAACTCTATAAAGGTTCCATCTCCGTTGCCGGACTGAATCAGGAGTAAGTTGCATGGCTGGTCACCGAGGCTGGCGCAAGCCTCGACTATATCCAGCTTGCCGTCTCCGTTGAAGTCTGCCGCAGCGATGGAATTGGACGTGGCCACACCGCTGCCGATCCCAAGACTCCCATTCGCGATGCTGAAGGTCCCATCCCCGTTGCCCAGAAGCACCTCACTGTTGCCCTCATCCAAGACAGGCGCCACGGCCAGATCGGGAATGCCATCGCCGTTGAAATCTCCCACCGCAATGGCTCCCGGCAAGTCATTCGAAGGACTGGGCGCTGCCGTGAATGTGCCGTCCCCGTTGCCCAGGAGCACGGAGATGGTGTTGTTTCCGAGTATGACCAGGTCCGGGAATCCGTCGCCATTGAAGTCAGCGGTCAAGACAGTGTTACCGGTGTTCTGTGAGGTGACAGGCAAGAGTAAGGAGCTCGCAAACCCGGTGCCCGTTTCACTCGTCAGCGCCGCCGTCCCCAGCACTGCGTTCCCGTTGCTTTCATCCGCAAACGAGACCATACCCGTCGGCAAAGTATTTCCTGTGCCCAGCACCGTCGCCGTTAATGAAAAGATGTTTGGGACTCCGCTGGCTTCGAGGTACGTCGTTGTGGCCAGTTGCCCCGCACCTTGCGACGCCGTCACTGTGAGCGACGATGCGGTCGAAGCACTGGGCCCAAGGTCGGCCGGCTCCGCAAGAACCGCCTTGTAGCTGTGACTCCCAACCCCAGGACGGAATTTCAACGTCGCCGTACCGTTGGTGGTCAACTGCGCCGTGCCCAGCAAATGGATGTCAGTGCAGAACTTGGCCGTCGCATCGCAGAAGTTGACCTGGCCCGGCGCGACCGGAGTGCCGCCAGCCATAACGGTTGCCGTCAGAGTAACCACGCTTCCAGATGTAACTGTCGCCACTGCGTTTCCACCGGAGGTGACGGTAAGCATTGTTATCGCGGGGGCCGGCTCTGACCACGCAGGCAGCAGTCCAACACCCTGGCCGAAAAAGACTACCGCAATGAAACACCACAAAGGGCGCAACAGGATCAGCAGCTCCCGGCCTCCAATCAACGTTCGCTGAAAACGCATGAATGATCTCTCCTGATCCAGACAAATGCCGGCGTACTTTTTAACTAAGTTCGCGCAGATTTATTCCAGGCATTCCTGCTAATTTTTCAGGAGTGTGCGCAAGAGTTCGTGGAATCCAAGCCTGGAAGCTCCGAACAAGGCACATGAACCAAGCCGCTGGTGCTGCTTCGTTCCAATCGGCCAGTGTCCAGGAATGTCGCCGAGGCCGGAACCTCAGCTGTCGATATCAGGCCAATGCACTCATCGAGTGAGACTTGGAGCGGGCCTCAGAACATTAGTCCTGTGAAACGCCGTAGTGTTGACCGATATTCCGCTCGTGCCACGGAAGTCGGGTTTTGTCCAAGTTCGATTTTGCCGCTGGGCGGCCAGTTTGAACTTGGATGAAACCCCGTTTTTCTGAACGTCGATCTTTAAAGCCACTCAAATACCCTTCGTTCGTGAAAGACTGATCGACATGCCACAGACAAATGCTTCGCCCTGTCGCGCGAATTTCTCGCGCCGGCTTTCGCTCAGGATTGCGATATGCCTCACGCTCGCGATCGGCTTGTTCGCGTCCAGTTCACTGGCCCAGCAGAAAATCGCCGACACGAAGATTGGTGATCTAAAGATCACGATCCTATCGACGATGCTGGTTAGCACGCATGATGCAACCGGCGAGTGGGGATTCTCCGCTCTGCTGCAAGCGGATGGTCACCGGGTACTCATCGACACCGGCGCTGCCCCAGAGACCGTTTTGGAGAACGCCAAACATCTCGGCATCGATCTATCAGGAGTCCGTGATGTTATCCTCACGCACAATCATGGCGACCATACCGGTGGATTGCTGACGCTGCGACGCGAGCTGAGCGAGCGAAATCCTGAAGCCCTTTCCCGCGTCTACGTCGGGCGGGGGATTTTTTGGAGCCGACCGTCAAATGACGGTGAAGCAAACTCCATGGTTGCGGTCCGGTCCGCATATGAAGCCACGGGCGGCAAGTTTATTGAGGTGTCCGGCTGGCAGGAGATCTTTCCCGGAGTGTGGCTGACCGGTCCAATTACGCGAAAATATCCTGAGAAGAACTGGAGTCATCTTGGCAGGGTCATGACGCCGGCGGGGTTGGTGGAAGATACCATCCCCGAGGATATGTCCGTCGTGGTGAACACCACGCGCGGTTTGGTCGTGGTGACTGGGTGCGGTCACGCCGGAATCGTAAACATTCTCACTCAGACTACGGACAAGTTCGGAAATCAGCCTGTCTTCGGCTTGGTGGGCGGACTCCATCTCTATCGCCAGACAGACGCTCAACTGGATTGGACCAGCGACAAAATGAAGTCGTTCGGAGTCGAGAACGTGCTTGGGGCCCACTGTACGGGAATCGAAGCTGTCTACCACTTGCGAGAACGAATGGGACTCAGCCGTAAGGCCTCGCTTGTAGCCAGCGTCGGCTCAGGGTTCACGTTGCAGGATGGCATCCTCCCGGGCGAACTGGAGCGGTAATGCAACGGGCGCGGTTCGCCACCATAAGTCGTAGCCGGCGCCAACATCAATATCTTCCAGGCACTGCGTTACCCGACCCGAAGAACAATGTCTAGGTGTGCGAGCGTGATTCCTGCTAAGTCGGGTTTTGTCCAAGTTCGATTATGCCGCTGGGCAGGCTGTTTGAACTTGGATGAAACCCCGTTTTCCGCTAACTGACCGATGTCGTCAATCTGTCTCTGGACAGATAGGGAAGGCCACCTCTGCAATGAAGCTGCCATTTGCAATGATCCTCCGAGCGGACGAATCTATGGGCTTATCTTTTGAATTGTTACGCGCAGCTTCCTCACAAGCAACTTGCTTGATGCCGAACATCTTCGTCATTGGGAAGGAGTCGCGGTCTCTGAGTTCGATGTAGTAGTGATGATGCGCCGTGAGATCCAGTTTGAGATGGCCGCCACCACCGGGGCCGTCCGCCATCCATGTAGTTGCTGTAAATTCATAGGGTCCCGGGACAAATGAGACTGTCATGAATCGGCCACCATGCATGTCCGCGAGTTCGTCTTGACCCACAAATAGCTTGCCCTTGAAGCTCTCAGCGTGATGCCCGCGCAGACTGCCCCACATGTCCACCGGGTCCAGAAAAACGTTACAAGCACCATCTGGTTCGCGGAAGGCGCGTTGGGGTTGGTTTGAGCGTCCGAGAAGGTGGAGCAAAGCGCCACGGTCAACCCGGCGAATAGTGGCCACTTCATGGCGTCCATGCTCTCAGGCTTTGAGGTGTACCGCAACTGGTGTCCCGTGCGTGCCCGTAAAGTCGGGTTTTCGGCAAGTTCAGGGTCCCATTCGCCGACAGCTCAGCATTGTTCTCGATCTCCTCAAGCAGGTTTCTTTGCCTTCCCGGGTCACCACCAAGCTACCAAGGGTCACTTCAGAACCCATGGAGTGCGATCTGTGGCTAGCGCATGACTGCATTGATGAGCCGCGGAAGTTCAGTAAGCTTGTCCTTTAGGACATATCCGCAGGCTCCAGCATCTTGTGCGGCGGATCGAAGCTCCTCGTCTTCATAAGCTGTAACGATCAGTACCCTTGCAGCGGGGTGAAACTCTCGTATCTGCCGTGTCGCTGTTAGTCCATCCATACGGTGCATGTGAATATCCATAAGGACCAGGTCCGGCAATTGCTCTGCGTAGGCCCTTACGGCCTCATCACCATCCTCGCTTTCATGAATTTCCGTGGCTAGTCTTTCCACAACTCTTCGCAGCATCCGGCGCACTCCCGGGTTGTCCTCAACAATCAGAATCTTCACGATTCGAGCCTAGTCAGATCCAAGGTGAAAAGATATGGAGGAAGCTACGCGAAATTCCTGATGACACCGCACGATATCCCGTGTGGTTCCACACGTGAGACGGATTTTCCTTCAAAGGCTCTACGAACTTTGACACAATGAGAGAACTCGAAGTCACAGATGCGTCTGTTGCATCTCCCAAGTTAGCTTGGGATGATGTTCGGCGCAGCTTGCTCCCATTACTGAGAAGGCCAGGTGGATTGGAAATAACAAACCTCGGTATGCATTGTCGTCTCTATATACATCGCAGCTCTCCGGATCTTATACGTCGGCTGTTTGCCATGCTCTGCGTAGCTTCGGTACTTGTGCTGCTACCCCACCGATCTTTGGCCCAGGCTCAGTACCGCCTCAATGTATGGTCAGCCGATGACGGCCTGCCTCAAAACGTAGTGCGCGGGATCGCTCAAACGCCGGACGGCTACCTATGGATCGCTACCTTCGACGGGATTGCACGGTTCGATGGTTTGCGTTTCGATATTTTCAATAAGAGCAATACACCAGGTATCAACACCAACCGCTTCAGCGGGATGTATGCCGCGCCGGATGGAGATCTCTGGCTATTGATCGAAGGAAATGGTCTAACGCGATACCACCAAGGAACGTTTCATACCTTCGATATCGAGGCAGTGGCACTTGCAGGCGATGACTCCGGACGTATTTGGATCTTGTCGCGGGGCAACATCTATGAATGGAATAAGTCGTCGGAACGATTTTCTAAATTCCATGTTCCCAAACCAAATCTCTCTTATCGGGCATTCCGGTGGGGACAGGTGGGATTTTGGGCTGTTGATAAGGATCAACTCAACTGCTTCATTCGGGGTCACTTCGCCAACTATTCTCTTCCATTCGGGGTAAAGGCGGAGTCTATCTGGGGAATATACGTCGATCAGAGCGGGGCGGCGTGGCTTGAAACCATGGACGGAAAACACGGGCATTTAATTGCCGGAGAGCCGCCCCATTCACTGCTCAGTTCGTCTACGCCCATATCGGAGACCTTCAGTGATCACGAGGGCTATTCCTGGACCTTTCGCATTGGCCGGCGACTAACGCGCTACGTCGAATACCTTTCCTCTGGTCACAGCGAGGAACTTTCATTCTCGGAAATATTTGAGGATAGAGAAAAGAACCTTTGGTTGGGGACAGAAGGAGAAGGTATCTTTCAACTGGAACGGCAGTCCATTCAGGGGTTCACGAAAGAGCAGGGTCTGGTGGACCGCAACGTATACCCAATCTTTCAGGATCATTCCGGCGCCGTCTGGATTGGAGCATGGCTATCGGGGCTGAGTCGTTTCACCAACGGAACCTTTACAAGCTACACGACGGCCAATGGGCTTTCAAACGGTCTCGCAACGGCTATCTGGGAAGACAGAAACAACCAAATCTGGGTAGGCACACGCGGTGGCCTCGCTCTTTTCAAAGGGGGAAGGTTTCAGAGACCTCCCGGCCTCTCGGCGCTAAATACGGCCATAGTACAAGCGATCTATCAGGATCGCCGCGGTGTGCTCTGGTTTGGGACTGGCAATGGAATCTTTGCCTACGAGAACGGAAGCCTTCAGCGGTTTACCGTACAGAATGGACTCGCCACAGACGACGTTCGTTCCATCATCGAGGATACGCAGGGCGATCTGTGGATCGGAGGATATGGTGGTCTGACACGTTTTCACAATGGCAAATTCACACACTGGAAAGAGCACGATGGCCTGCCGGGCAATAACATTCGATCATTATTCGAAGATTCCGCTGGCACCCTCTGGATTGGGACCTATGATGGGGGGCTCGGAAGATTCAAGGACGGAACGTTTACCCGCTTCACGGTCAAAGACGGTCTCTTCAATAATGGTGCATTTCAGATCCTGGAGGACGTCCATGGAAATTTCTGGATCAGCTGCAACCGCGGTATCTACCGGGTTAGCAAGCAGGAATTGAACGAGTTTGCAGAGGGTAAACGTAGTACCGTCACCTCGGTCGCTTATGGCAAAGCAGATGGCATGCTGAACGCAGAGTGCAATGGAGGTGTTTGGCCCGCAGGCATCAAAACCGCCGATGGAAAACTCTGGTTTCCAACCCAGAACGGCGTTGCGGTGGTCGATCCCAATGCAGTTCGCTACAACCCAACACCGCCGCCAGTTGTGATCGAATCACTGACCGCAGACCGCCAGGACCTTCCGGTGAGCGGTGTCGCACGTATTCCTTCGAATAAAGAAAATCTGGAGATCAAATACACGGCGTTGAGTTTTATCAACTCGAAGGAGATTCGCTTCAAGTACCGGCTGGAGGGTCTGGATTCAAACTGGGTGGACGCCGGTACACGGCGGATCGCCGACTACTCACATCTTCCCCCCGGAAGATACAGATTTCACGTAATCGCGGAAAACAGCGATGGAGTTTGGAACACGGACGGCCGCACTCTCGCCATCACGGTGCTTGCCCCTTTCTATCGCACATGGGGCTTTTTCGTAATCGTCATGATTATCGGTGTGGCGCTTGTGGTGCTCGCCTGGAACTGGCGCATTTCACGTCTGCAGCACCTTCAACTCGCCCAACGGGCCCTTTCTCAACAACTTATCTCCTCCCAAGAAAGCGAACGAAAGCGCATCGCCGGCGATTTACACGACAGTATCGGACAGCGGTTGGTGGTGATCCAGAATTTGGCTCTTATCTTTCTTGATTCCAACAAGCAAGATACACAACCCATCCATGAAATCACCTCTGAGGCTGTATCCGCCATTGAGGAAGCTCGTGAAATTTCCTATAACTTGCGACCTATTCAGTTGGATCGGCTCGGTTTGACGAAAGCACTTGAGAGCGTCGCGCGTACTGTTTCCAGAGCTTCGGCTTTACCAATCCTTACGGATATCGACAATATCGATGATGCCTTTTCAGAAGAGCTTCGAATCAATCTTTATCGTATCGTTCAAGAGTCGCTCAATAACGTCGTAAAGCATGCACGCGCGACAAGGGTAAACATCAGTATTCGACGTACGAGTGGACGGGTGCTCACAACGATTTCGGACGATGGAGCAGGATTTATAGCGGGCATGCAGCATAGTGGCAAGGGCGGCCTTGGATTGACTGGCATGTCCGAGCGGGCACATCTTTTAGGTGGCGAGCTGCAGGTGCGTTCGACGCCGGGCCATGGAACAATAGTTGTCGTGGATATTCCGCTTCGAGGAGGAACCGAGAATGCCTGATCAGATTCGACTTCTAATCGCGGATGATCACCCAATCGTGCGGAATGGCCTCAGCTTCAAGATCAACCAAGACGCCAGATTCAAAATTGTGGCCGAAGCGGGAGATGGTGAAACGGCTCTTAGCTTGATTCAGGAGATGCGGCCGGATATCGCGATTCTCGATATCGACATGCCAAAGCTGGACGGGCTTCAGGTAGCACGCAAGATCGTAGAGTTGGATCTGAAAACGAATACCATCCTCCTCACTCTTCATAGGGATGAAGATTTCTTTCGGACAGCCATGGAGATTGGCGCCAAAGGATATTTCCTGAAAGAAAATGCCGCGGAGGAGATTGTCGCAGGTGTGCAGGCTGTTGCCGATGGAAGGACCTATGTGAGTGCCGCAATGTCTGTCTACTTACTCCGACAACAACCAATCACGCCCACTACTGCGAAGATACTTGCCGCTCAACTCACGCCCGCCGAGCGCAATATCTTGAAGCTGATCTCTCTCGGAGAGACCAGTAAAGGGATTGGACAAAAGCTTTCTCTCTCCTATCGCACGATCGAAAATCATCGAACGAACATATGCCGAAAGTTGGACATTGTAGGTACGAACGCATTACTCCGGTTCGCTCTGGAGCATAAGGCCATCCTGTAATCGAGCGAGAAGCTCCGCAGCTCCATATACCTTGGGTCGATCTCGTCGTCACAGATCGATGCGGCGGATGTGAAGATGCGTGTCGTAAGCTGTCTGGAGGTTTCGGTATTCGGATGTCGCAATCGCGTTCCCAAAAATTTATTCGCTTGGATGATGAATGGTAGAGATGACGCCAAAGCTGGCGGAGGGAGTCAGGAATATCGATCCCGAGAAATTGCTCTCGCTTGGCTATGCAGATAGAGCGGGAATCACATATTCGACACTGTGATCACGTCTGACTGTCCTGCGTTTCGATAAGAATGCATCTACACGGTACGGCATCAATTGCCGCACCGTGTAGATGCTGTTATTGAATATTCAGAACGAGCGGGGTTGTTTTTGTGATTGACCCGCTGCTGGCTGCGATCAGAATGGTCTTCGACCCGGTCTCCTGGTTAGTTTGTGGTTGGCTTCCGCCGCTGCAGCCCATCACGCAACCGATCGAGACAGCCGACAGCACGAGCAGGCTCAACAGTCTCTGGAGACGTTGACGTCCGCTGCGCATACGCCACAGGCATAGCAGCGATAGTGGAGCGAGAAGAATGCCGATTCCTCCGCCCCACATCATGCCAGCGGAGTTGGCAGTACTGGTGCTCTGAATGGTAAGTGTGGTGGACATATCACTTCCTGCGGCGAGAGTTGCCTGGGCTGGGCTGAAGTCGCAAGTCATACCAACGGGTAATCCGATGCAACTGAAAGTTATAGTGCCTTCCATTCCTGCACGCGACTTGGCCTGCACGGTAACCGGCCCAGATAAAGATCCATAACTCACCTGCAAGCTGCTTGCCGACAGCGTGAGCGATATGTCGGGAGCATTCGCGTATACCCTCAAAGCACTAACGGCGGAGTTTGATGCTTCATAGTTCGCGCTCGTGGCATAGTAAGCCGCTAAAGCGTGCTCCCCAATCGCGAGCCCTGTCGCCGTGAAGCTTGCTTTTCCTGTGGAGTCGAGCGTTGCAGTTCCGAGAACTGTCGAGCCGTCACGGAACTCGACTGTCCCGGTTGGGACCGACCCGGACCCGCTCGCGGGAACAACGGTCGCCTGCAGCGGTACTCCGTCCCCCAGGATCGCCGAGTTGGGGGCGGTCAGGGTAGTAAGCGTGGTTAGCTGAGATGGCGTAGCATTGCTTAGTCCGAGTCCGTTTACATACTGCACGGAGCATATATTCGATAGGTAGTGCCCGGTGAAATTTGTCCCATTCTGGAATGGGTATGTACCAGCACTAATAGCAGGGGCGGCGCCATCGAAGAAGACTGAAGGGCTTCCCCCCAATAGATTGTCCATAGGTCCGCTGTGGGCCACAAAAGCGTCAAATGGGAAGTTTACTGCGCCCGGCTGGCTCGAGAACAAGATTGAGGTGAGCTGTTGGCTCAGATATCCGGCATTGGAGTCCGACTGGCCGACATTCGCGAAAGGTGCGGCAAGCACATAGTAATCAATCGGGTTATTCGCCCAATCATATTGGAAGGGGTAAGTTGCCTGCGGTTGGTTATCCTGAATATTCCAGTAAGGGTAATACAGAGTACCGCCGGCGCTTGGATACCATGCGCTGGTATAAGCCGGAGGCGCGTCATAGGAGGGATAGAACGCATGGCAGCTGCCATCATCTCCGTTCGATGTATATCCCATGTCAGGAACGTTAGTCGAAGTGAGCGAGGTGCTATTTACCATTGGCCAATAGTGCACTTGGTAGAAAGCCGGAATGACGGAGAGATAAATGCTTCGCTGCGCCGCCTGGTTCATCGCGTTGACCGATAGTAACTGCAATACCTGATTTGGGAAGAAGAAGTTCGAGTTGCTCGGATTCGTGATTTGAGGTCCGATTGTATTCAGTCGTCCCCAGTCGCTGGTAATGGAGTCCAGCGCAGTATCGAATCCCGCCATCATCTGCCCTTGAAGATCTGTGCTGGCGAGCTGAGCAATCGTTGTGCTAAGCGTGTAGTCGGGACTCGGAATCGGCGCAGATCCGGCACTTCCCCCGGAAGTAAAACCACCCGCAATACCACCAACGTCACTTACGATGTCGGCCGTGAGGTCAATGGCGGACTGGGCTGCTTCAAGATCGGCATTGAATCCACTGATTGCAGCTGCGGTGGTCAGAACACCGCCAACCATATCGATGATATTCGACACCCCCAAGGTCACCTTGGTTGCCGGTATTTTTTCCGGCTGGTTTAAGCTTGCTTCGACCGCGGACTCTGCTTGCAGCAGCGCTAAGGCGGTGTTCGAATTGCCCGCAGCGACAACATCCTTCATGTTCGTGGAGCCGTTCACCATGAAGAGCAGAACATTGGTCAGATCCACAATTTCGTTGTGGAGCTGCGTTTGAACAGCCGTGAAATCGTTTTGCGTAAATATCAGGGTCGTATTGTCGACGGGATTCGTCCATGTGCAACTTGTGCCGCCTGAAATAGCACAAGAAATATTGAAAGGGCTCCCATTTTTGAATCCCGGCGTACCCGGCCAGACCGCATTCGCCGGATCAAACGTATGAATGTCCAGGTAACTATTGAGCGAGCCGGTAAAGAAATAATGAATGTCGTACGCGTAAGGCCCGGAAATGGCCTGTGTCCCGCTTTGACCAGGTATATACCAGGCGTTCAGCAGGTACCAGCTTAGATATTGGTATGCTGCCAATTGGCCGGCCGCGCTATCAGCATTAGGCAATGGAGTGGAGCTTAGCTCTGGCCACTCTACCGGCTCCTGCAACGCCACTTTCGCCATGGTGAAATTCACATAGTCTTGCGCAGCAGATGCCTGTTGCGTTCGGCCCGGACGGAAAAGACCTTGCAGGTCGTGCGTGAGTATCCCGTGCACATATCCGGACTGCCCCTGTTGCGAGTAAACGGTAGTTGAAAGTATAGATTGGCCGCTCAGGGAGTTGCCCAGACCCGGGGAGGTGATATACGTCAGAGAAGAATCAAAGTTGCCCAGTGAAAGAAAGGTAGTGTCCGGAAGACCGAGCGAACGAAAAGCACTCATAAGAGACCGGAACCCCAGATCGGTCCAGCTGCCCGCTAACGAGGAATTTGCATCGTTATTTGCCGCCTGAAAGACGTTTCCATACGCGGCATGTCCGACGGTCGTCAAAAATGCAAGCTGCCGACGATTTACCGCTTGCAAGGCCGCCGCGAGCGCCTGCATCGCAGCTCCTCGCGTAGTGGGATCATCTGCTCCGGTTGGAAAGTACGTGCCGCAGTTACTAAACTGGGTGCCACTGGACGATGCGCAAGCGGCGCTGAGACTCAACGTGGGATCCGCACGATCCAGAACCATAAGCCAAAAACCTTCTGAACCGGCCGCGGCCGGAGGAGTGAGGGTGACCGTCTGATTGGGGTAGCTCGGTGGACTGACGAGACTTATGTACGCCCCACCGGATTGGCCACCCGGCGAGACTGTATATTCAAGCGCTGTCGATGACTGAAAGTTATAGTTGCCGTACGCATCCTCCGACAGCATGCCGTAGGCATACGGCGTCACGATGCCTGTTTCATTGGGGAGGTAATAACTCTCGTACGCCTGGCCAGGGGAAGAAGAGGCGCCTCCAACGCCAATGGCAAGATAACCGAGGGGCTTATCGAGTGAAAACTTCTGTTGAGGCTGGCTGGTGCCACAACCAGGAACAACCGCTAGACAGTTGTAGACAGTACCGCCGATCGCACTTGTGTCCAGAACACCAAGACCGCTGCCGGCATCCGATGGTGAGTTTGACGTCGTTCCAACGATGACCAGGTCATCCGATGTCAGTGTGCTCAGATATGACTTCAAAGCTCCGCCAGTGGAGATACACTGCGGAGATGATTCTGGGGCGGCCGTCTTCTCAACCAGCGTCTGCCTGTCCAGGACGACGACACCGTAGAGACTAGAACAGTCGCTCGCAATTCCGTATTGGATCATGGTTCCAAGTTGGAACCATGCGGTAGTTGCGCCCACTTGCGAAATGGTATTGAACGCGATGGTTGGAGGAAGAAAGCTGCTGGCTGTAGGAAGCTGCTGCGCCGATGGACTCTGTGCCGCGGGTCGAACCATAGCAGTGACGGATTGATTTGTCGTTTGCGCATCGTCGCCGCTGAACCGCAGACGAGAGCTCACCGCTCTGCCC
>Ga0302180_10000971_pt1 | contig 23196 bp, 19 predicted proteins | sample I_Palsa_E3_2_FD_200575 | JGI IMG/M metagenome (GOLD analysis project Ga0302180, IMG submission 200575) | Peat permafrost microbial communities from Stordalen Mire near Abisko, Sweden - I_Palsa_E3_2 | ecosystem: Environmental > Terrestrial > Soil > Palsa > Peat permafrost | place: Sweden... | reverse complement strand
GCGCTGTCGCGCCTCGAGGAGAGCGACGCGGTGGTCGAAGAGCACCCGATCGACGTGTCGGCGCTGATGGCGATGCTGCGCAAGGATGTGCTGGCGCGCGCCGAACACCCGCGCGACATCAACATCCGCATCGATTCTGCTGCCCAGCTCCTCGGTAGCGAATCCGAGGTGCATTCCGCGTTCTCCAACCTCGTCGACAATGCGGCGAAATACACCCCCGCGCACGGATCCATCGAGATGCGCTGGTCGACGGACCCCGAAGGCGCGCATTTTTCAGTGACCGACACCGGCATCGGCATCCAGGCGGAGCACATCCCGCGTCTCACCGAGCGCTTTTACCGCGCCGACCCCGGGCGTTCCCGCGCCACTGGCGGCTCGGGGCTTGGCCTTGCGATCGTGAAGCACGTCCTGCAGCGTCATGCGGCGCTCTTGGAGGTTCACAGCATCGTGGGAAGCGGCAGCACTTTCACCTGCCACTTTCCCCCGCAGCGCGTGCTCGCCGAGCGCGAGGAGCTGCGGGAAGTAGTTTAAGTAACTGTCATAAGTTATTTAAAAGTAAGAATAATTTCTCCTTGCTGTCATGAAACCGACATGCCGGTACGCGAAGCTTGCGCACGGGCATGGGCATCGAGGAGGCGAAGATGGCGAGCTCCAATTGGTCCAGAGCCGCACGCGTGCGGACGTTATTTCTTTCCGATATCCACCTCGGCTTCAGGCGCTCGCGCGCTGCGGAGCTTGCGGATTTTCTCTCGACCATCGACGCCGAGAGCATCGTATTGGTGGGCGACATCATCGATGCTTTGAACTTGCGCCAGAGGTTCTTCTGGTCCGCGCAGCATTCGCGCGTGGTTCAGGCCTTGCTGGCGAAGCGCCGCGCCGGCACGCGCCTGCTCTACATCCCCGGCAATCATGATGCCGCGCTTGCCCCGTTTGCGAGCTTGCTTGAGGGACAGCTGCAAGTGCAGCGCGAATGGGTGCACTTGACGGCGCGCGGCGAGCGGCTGCTCGTGGTGCATGGTGATCAGTTCGACGGCGCGGCACGGGTGGCCGGCTGGCTGCACCGGCTGGGCGAGAGCGTTTATGACCTCACCATCGTGCTCAACGATTACCTGAACGATCTGCGCCGCCTGTCCTCGAAGTCCTATTGGCCGCTCGCCGCGCGCCTGAAGCTTGCCGTCCACAGGAGCGTACGCTACATCGAACAGTTCGAGGAGACGGCGCTCGCGCACGCGACCGCACGGGGTTTTGACGGGATCATCTGCGGGCACATCCACCGGCCGAACCTGCGTCGCGCCGGCGGCGCGCTCTATGCCAATACCGGCGACTGGGTGGAGTCATGTTCGGCGCTGATCGAGGCTGCGGACGGCTCGCTGCACCTGTGGCGCCTGGGCGAAACGGCGCACTTGAGCCTCGACCTTCCGCCGCCGCTCCTGGCGGACGCCGCCTGAACATATCGCGCCTGCAGCAGCAAAATGTGGCTCTCCTGGGGCGTTTCGCTATGATCGCGGTCAGGCGAATGACGCGGGCGATGCGCAAGCGATGGAAACGGCCGATTTAACTCACCATATTTCTCGCCGCTTCAACGAGGACCTCGAGCACGTACGCAGCAAGGTTCTGGCGATGGGCGGCTTCGTCGAGCAGCAGCTGCAGAAAGCGATCACCGCGCTCGTCGAGGGCGACAGCACGCTCGGCGAGGCGGTTGCGATGGACGACTACCAGGTGAATAACATGGAAGTCTCGATCGACGAGGAGTGCAGCCGCATCCTCGCCACGCGCGCGCCCGCCGCTGGCGATCTGCGCGTCATCGTCGCGATCATCAAAACGATCACGGATCTTGAGCGCATCGGGCATGAGGGCGAGAAGGTGGGCTACATCGCCTCGCGCTTGGCCACCATGGAGCGCCCGGCGGACAAGTACCGCGAGATCAAGCACCTCGGGCGTGTGGTGTCGGACATGGTGCACGACTCGCTCGATGCCTTTGCACGCATGGACGTCGAGGCTGCCCTGAGGGTCGCGCGCCAGGACCGTCTCGTCGACGAGGAGTACGAATCGATCCAGCGGCAATGCATCACCTTCATGATGGAAGATCCCCGCACCATTCGCCGCGCGCTCGATGTGATGTGGGTCGTGCGCGCCCTGGAGCGCATCGGCGACCACGCGAAGAACATCGGCGAGTACGTCATCTACATGGTGTACGGCAAGGACATACGCCACACCTCGCTCGACGACGTCGAGCGCGAGCTGCGCGAGTCCTTCTTCGGGCAACCCCCCGCGGCGCCCACGACTTACTAAGGTGAGCGGGCGTCGCGTTGTCAATTTCGGCGGCGCCGTTGCGTGCCTCGCGATGCTCGCCTATGCGCTGTACGCGCAATACGGCCTGGGACTTGAGCCGTGCCCGCTGTGCATATTCCAGCGGGTCACGATCTTCGCGCTCGGTGTGTTTTTTTTGGCGGCGGCGCTGCAGCACCCGCGCGGCGGCGGCCGCTTCGTCTATGCCGCGCTCGTCGGTGTGGCTGCGCTCGCGACCGCAGCTCTGGCGACGCGCCACCTCTACATTCAAAGTCAGCCGCCCGGCTCCATACCCTCGTGCGGTGCGCCCTTGGAGGTGATGCTGCGCTATTCGCCCTTCACCGACGTGGTGCGCAAAGTGTTGGCGGGCGGCGGCGAATGCAGCCAGGTCAACTGGAGCTTCGCGGGACTTGCGATGCCGGCGTGGGTGCTCGTCGCTGCTCTGGTGCTCGGGATCGCGGGCGTGGTTGCGAACTCACGCCAGTAGTTGCTGCAGAATCCCGACGTACATGCGATGCAAGGCGTCGATTTCCGCGATGCGCACGCACTCGTTGACCTTGTGAATGGTGGCGTTGACGACGCCGAGTTCAACGACTTCGGCGCCGCGCGGGGCGATAAAGCGGCCGTCGGATGTGCCGCCGCCCGTCGTCAGACGCGGGGTGATCCCGGCGACCGCCGCGACGGCTGCGCTCACCGCCGTACTCAGTGTTCCGGGTGCGGTGAAGAAGGGCTCGCCGGACACATACCATTCGAGGCTGTGCTTAACGTGATGCCGCTCGAGGATGCTCTGCACCGTCTGTTTGAGCCCTTGCAGAGTCTGCACCGGCGAATAGCGCAGGTTGATGCGCGCCTTGAGCTCGCCGGGGATGACGTTGGGCGCGCCGGTGCCGGCATTGAGATTTGACACCTGAAAGCTCGTAGGCTGGAAATGCTCGTTGCCTTCATCCCACACCCGCGTCGCAAGCTCCGCGAGCGCCGGCGCAAAGCGATGGATGGGATTGTCCGCATGATTGGGGTAAGCCACATGGCCTTGCACCCCATGCACCGTCAGGCGCGCGCTCAGTGAGCCGCGCCGGCCGATCTTGATGGTGTCTCCGAGCGTGATCTCGCTCGATGGCTCACCGACTACGCACCAGCGGATGCGCGTGCCGCGCGCATCGAGCGTTTCCATGACGCGCTTGGTGCCGTCGGCCGACGGGCCCTCCTCATCGCTCGTGATGAGAAAGGCAAGCGTGCCGCGATGCGTGCCGTGCGCGCCCAAAAACTCTTCCGTGGCGGTGGTCATGGCGGCAAGGCCGCTCTTCATATCGGCGGCGCCGCGCCCGTAGAGCACGCCGTCGCGGATGGCAGGTGCGAATGGGGGCGAACTCCATTCCTCGAGCGGTCCGGCGGGCACCACGTCCGTGTGCCCGGCGAAGCAAAAGACGGGCTCGCTCGTGCCGTGCGTCGCCCAAAAATTATCCACGCTGCCGAAGCGCAGGCGCTCGATGCGAAACCCGAGGGCGGTCAGGCGCTCAAGCATGACCTCCTGACAGCCTGCGTCGGCCGGCGTCACGGATGGCCGCGCCATGAGATTCTGCGTAAGTTCGAGGGTCCTTGACATGCGGGGGCGAAAGTTCCGGCTGAGGGGAGGAAATCGCTGGCGGTTATACGGCGCGCAGTCGCGTGCGGCAAGTCATAAAATGCGCCGGCGCCGCGGCGTGCCGATTCCTCGCGCAGAAAGGACGCAGCGAATCCTGAAGGAACGAGAACGGCGCGCAACGAACGCCGTGGCAATCGCCTTTTACGCCAGATAGTCCGTGGGCGTCGTCGCGTCAGCCGCCGGCCGTTGCCCGCTCATGGCATTGAAGAGCGGTGTCAGCACGATCGCCAGGACAAGATTCAGGATGACCGTGTAGAAGGCGCTGTAGCCGGGAAAAGTGTAGCCGCCGATCTCAAGCGGGTAGGCGGGCTTGAGATGCGCCGCAACGGCCAGCGCAGTGCCTGCATAGGTCCCGACCGCCCAGCCCACCAACAGCGCCCACGAATTGAACCAGCGCGTGTAGGCGCCCAGCATGACCGCGGGCAGCGTCTGGATGATCCAGATGCCGCCCAGGAGCTGCAGCTGAATGGCGTATTCCGTGGGCACGAACAAGATAAACACCAAAGCGCCCAACTTCACGATGAGCGAGACCCATTTCGCCATCTGCGATTCTTGTTTGTCAGTCGGATTCTTGTTGATGAACTCGCGGTGGATATTGCGGGTGTAGAGGTTTGCCGCCGCGATCGACATGATGGCCGCCGGCACGAGCGCACCGATGCCGATGGCGGCAAAGGCGATGCCGACGAACCACGACGGGAAGCTGTGCAGGAACAGCGCCGGCACCGCGAAATTATTGTGGAATTGCGCGAAGCCGGCTGCATATTCGGGAAGCTTGTCGACTCCGGCGGCGATGGCGAAGAAACCGAACAGCGCGAGCATCCCCAGCATCAACGAATAGCCCGGCAGGATCGCGGCGTTGCGGCGGATGGCGCGGCCGCTGCTCGCGCTCAGAATGGCCGTCATCGAGTGAGGATAAAGGAGGAGCGCCATTGCCGAGCCCAGCGCGAGCGTCGCATAGGCACTGTACGCCCCGGTCGTATGCGCTCCCGGCACGGCCAGCAGCAGGTTCTTTGCAGGCACGGCGGCGAAGATCTTGCCAAAGCCGCCAAGCTCGATGGGGATCACGATGATCGCGGCGAAGGCGGTCAGATAGATGAGGAGGTCCTTCACGATCGCGATCGATGCGGGTGCGCGCAGACCACTCGAATAGGTAAAAGCCGCGAGCACGATGAAGGCAATGATGAGCGGCAGATCTGCGGCCACTCCGGTCCCGGAGATGCCGAGCGCGCCGATCACGACCTGGATGCCGACCAGCTGCAGCGCGATGTACGGCATGGTGGCGACGATTCCCGTCACGCTAACGGCGAGAGCAAGCCAACGGTTGTCGAAGCGACCGCGTACGAAATCGCCCGCGGTGATGTAGCCGTGCTTGTGGCACACAGACCAGATGCGGGAAAACACCAGGAACAGGAACGGATACACGACGATCGTATACGGCACCGCGAAGAACGCGACCGCGCCGGCACCAAAGGCGAGCGCCGGAACCGCGATGAAGGTATAGGCAGTGTACAGATCGCCGCCCAGGAGGAACCATGTGATGAGAGTGCCAAAGCGTCTGCCGCCGAGCCCCCATTCGTGCAGCAGGTCAAGATCACCTCGGCGCCAGCGCGCGGCGGCAAATCCCAGCCACGAGATGAAGCCGAAGAGCAGCACGAAAATAGTGAGCGCAATCCAGTTCACATCCTGCACGACGTTCCCCCCGGTTTTTTTCTGTTTTTCTTGCTCTGCGCCATGGCGCTCGCGATGGCGCTAACCGCGGGTCGCGAGGTACACGACCGCGGTGATGACCGCACTGATAAGCACCCACAACATCTGGTACCAGTAGAAATACGGAATGCCGATCCAGTAGGGTTCCGCCGAGTTGTAAAAAGGCGGCCAGAGAACCGCAATGAACTCGAGGATGAAGAGAAGGTACCAAGGGCTCCATCCGCCGCGCCGGTGCTGTGCATTGTTCATGGTGAGTCCCCTCGTCGAGCGGCGCCGCCACTTTTCGGCCCGCAACGGCGTCAATTTATACCGGCGCCTTTGGCCTTACCAGCGGGGGCATTTTTTGGGTGTCTGGGGCGTCGAGCGGGGGGACCCCTTGAGCACCCCGCGGCCGGAGCGCCCTTGGCACGGCATGGGGGCTCTCGCGGCCTTGGCTATAAGGCCATGAGAGCCCGCCTCGCGTTCGAGCTTAGAACCTCCAGCGCAGGCCGATCGTCGGGTCGACGGTCGAAGTGTTCAAGTCATAACCATTCGCCAGCCCGTTCTTGACCTGGGTCCACATGATGCCGGCATAGGCGTCAAAGCGCTTCGTGAAGCGATAGTCGGCCGAGAACGAAAACGCGTTTTCCGTGCCGCTGCAGGTGCCGGATGCAGTAGTGGAGCAGCCGGCGTTCGCGCCGGTGCCATAGGCATTCTGCGAGTAGCCGTAGTAAGCCGCGGTCAAATCGAAACTCGAATTGACTGCGAACTTAACCCCTGCCCAGAACACCTGCAGGATCTTGGCGTTGGGGAAGGCCGTGTTGTTGACGACGGCGAGCTTGTAGCCGCCGATATCATCAAAGCCCGCCGCGAGCGGATCGGTGGGATTCGCATATTTGATGTGCTCGTAGCCAGCAAAGAACTTCGGGGCGCCCAAACTGTAGTTCGCCATGACGCCGAAGGCCGTATTGTCTGAGATGGTCGAGGCGAGAGATTTATCCGGCGCGAAGCCCACCGGCAGCGCGGCCAATTGCGCGGCGCTCAGCGCGGAGGCCGAAACCGCATCCTTCACGTGCGCATAGTAGCCGTCGATGGATGCGCCAGCGAATTCGTAGCCCACCTGAGCCTGTTCGGCGGTGTTCGCGCTGCCGCTTGCGCCGTTGAATTTGTACAGTGCACCCAGGTGGAAACCCGAGTAGTTCGCAATGTATTTCAACGACGAATCCAGGCGCCGATCCTGCGTGTCGCCGCCGCCGGCGGTCGTTCCCGAAAGTCCGATCAGAGAGAAAGCCTGGGAGGCGCCCTGCGCGTCGTACTTCGCAATGCCGTCAGCGAGCAAGGTGTTCTGCCGGCCAAACGTGAAGGAGCCGTAGGTCGGCGAGGCAATGCCGACGATGGATTGCTCGAAGAGCTGTCCTGCGATGCTCGAGTCGAGGTTCGTGGTTTGCGCGCTGCACGGAGTCGTGGCTGGCACCCCTTCGCAGGTCACGGCCCGGCCATTATTCTGAGTCAGGGACTTCAGGGCGTCGCTGATCTCCCCGGACTGAGGATTGAAGAACGTTTCGACCTTGAACACACCGGACCAGTCCCCGACCAGCGGCTCGATGCCCTGCAGCCCTACCCTTGATTGGCTGAGGTTGCTGGGGGTTGCGCCGACTTCAGAGTGGTCACTATTTTTCTGCACGATGTCGGCGCTGCCTGCCGGAAAATAGTCGCTGAACGGCGCACCGTGCGATTCGTACTGCAGGCCGATATCCACAATGCCGTATAACGTGATGCCCTTCATGGTCAGGCTGTCGTCGGCAGGCGCAGCCACCTGCGCTTGCGCGACAGCCGCGAAGGCCAACACAGTCGCCGCCAGGAAGCCGCCCCTCAAAAGAGCCCGGCCACGCGCGCGGCCTACTCCCCATACCTTGTTCACTTCTTTCACGGAATTGCCTCCTGGGATCAATCGATTGTTGGATTTAATACACGAATTGTTACACGCTGATTACCGAGCCCAGATATTATTGTTGCGCTCACACTACACGGAAACTTGCGGGGGCGGCCAGCATTCGAGCGGGTTTTGCAGCTGCGTTTCCGGGGCCCCTTTTGCCGGCAAAGCCGCGCGAGCAATCTCGTCTGCACGTTATGGTAATACCAGCTGTATGTGACACTTTTATGCCAGACCCAGAGGTTTCCCGTGCTGCGCTGCGCTGGCGCGCGGCTATGTCACACGACTGCAATCTCCTAAAGTGACACTGGCGGCTGCGCGCGATCGAGATCCCTTGAACCTCGAGCCTCACAGCGAAGGATTCAGAAGAATGCGATGTTTCAGAACGAGTCGATTCGTCACCCTCATCGCCGGGGCAGCCGCACTCAGCGGCTGTGCGCCCCAACACGCGGTGGATATATCCGGCGCCGGCGCCACCTTTCCCTATCCCGTCTATTCGAAGTGGGCGAGCGCCTACAAGCAGCAAACCGGAGTGGGGCTCAACTATCAGTCGATCGGCTCAGGCGGCGGCATCAAACAGATCAAGGCAAAGACCGTGACCTTCGGCGCGTCGGACATGCCGCTGAAGCCGCAGGATCTGCAGGCGGCCGGCCTCGTGCAGTTTCCGATGATCATTGGCGGCGTCGTGCCGGTGGTGAACATCAAGGGTGTGAACGCCGGAGCGCTCACCCTCGACGGTGCGACGCTCGCCGCGATTTACCTCGGCGACATCAAGAAGTGGAATGACGAGCGCCTGCAGAAGCTGAACCCGAAGCTTGCATTGCCCGACAGCGCGATCGCGCCGGTGTATCGCTCCGATGGCTCGGGGACCAATTTTCTCTTCACCGACTATCTGTCGAAAGAGAGCGCGCGGTTCAAGGAATCGATCGGCGCGAACGCCTCAGTGCAGTGGCCCACCGGGATCGGGGCCAAAGGCAATGAGGGGGTCGCCAACATGACGACCCAAACCGACGGCGCCGTCGGCTACGTCGAGTACGCGTACGCGAAGCAGAACAAGATGGCGTACGCCTTGATGGTCAACAAGGCCGGCACTGCGGTGACGCCCAGCGCCGATTCCTTCCAGGCCGCAGCGGCAAGTGCGGATTGGACCAACGCTGTGGGGTACTATCTCATCCTGACGGATCAGGACGGATCGAACAGCTGGCCGATAACCGGCGCAAGCTTCATTCTGGTCTATGCCGACCCGCCGGATGCTGCGGCGACGGCCGAAGCACTGAAATTCTTTGCCTGGGCGTATAAAGATGGCGGACCGATGGCCGCGGAGCTCTCCTACGTTCCCTTGCCGGCGACCCTGACGGCGCAGGTCGAGGCGACGTGGACGGCGCAGATCAAGTCGAACGGCACACCGGTGTGGAAGGGCGAGTAGCCAGGGCGAGCATTTCTCGACGGCCGCAGGTCGGCCTGTCTTGCGGCCTCCGGACCGCTGCGTGAACCGGAATATTTAGCATGGCCGTTGTCAGCGCGAAGCGTGCCGCAAGACAGCGCAGTGGCGAGCGCTACTTTCGCAGCGCAACTCTGGTCGCGGCGCTGTTGGTGCTCGCTCTGCTCGGCGGCGTCACGGTATCGCTGCTGCACGGCGCGTGGCCGGCGCTCGCGCATTTCAGGCTCGCCTTCCTCACACGCGAGATCTGGAATCCGGTCACCGACGAGTTCGGCGCACTCGCCCCGATCTACGGCACTCTCATGACTTCGCTGATTGCGATGCTGGTGGCGGTCCCGATCGGCTTCGGAGTCGCGATTTTTTTGACCGAGCTGTGCCCGCGGCGGCTGCGTCGGCCGGTCGGGGTCTCCATCGAACTTCTGGCGGCCGTGCCCAGCATCATCTTTGGAATCTGGGGCCTGTTCGTGCTCGCTCCCATACTGCAAAGACACGTGCAGCCGTGGCTCATCGCGCACCTCGGGCCGCTGCCTGGAATCGGCCACCTCTTTCAAGGTCCGCCGTTCGGCATCGGTGTTTTAAGTGCAGGCTTGGTGCTCGCGATCATGGTCCTGCCCTTCATTGCGGCGGTCATGCGCGATGTATTTGATACCGTTCCCGATGTGCTCAAGGAATCAGGCTATGCGCTTGGGGCCACCACCTGGGAAGTGATCTGGAACGTGGTGGTGCCTTATTCCCGGATCGGCATGGTGGGAGGCATCATGCTCGGTCTCGGACGCGCGCTCGGCGAGACCATGGCCGTCACCTTCGTCATCGGCAATGCCCATCGCGTGAGCGCGTCGCTCCTCGCGCCCGGCACCACCATTTCCGCATCGATCGCGAATGAGTTCACCGAGGCCGTCGGCGACCTGTACACCTCCTCACTGGTCGCTCTCGGGGTGCTGCTGTTCCTCATTACGTTCACGGTCATTGCCGCGGCACGCTTCATGCTGTTGCGGCTCGACCGCCGCGCCCTCTCCAGCGTATGAGCCGCCGCCGTCAGGTGCGCAAGCTCGGCAACGCGGTGGCGCTGTGCCTGTCGTTGCTGGCGACCCTCATCGGGCTTGCGTGTCTGGGTGCGATCCTGTGGACGCTCCTCGCGCGCGGCTTCAGCGGCATGTCCGTGCAACTCTTCACGCAGATGACTCCGCCGCCGGGCGCTGCCGGAGGGCTGCTGAACGCGATCTACGGCAGTGTCGTCATGACCGTCCTTGGCATGTTCATCGGGGCGCCCATCGGCATCCTCGCAGGAACCTATCTTGCCGAGTACGGGCGTGGTGCGCGCCTGAGTAGCGTCATCCGCTTCGTGAATGACGTGCTGCTGTCCGCGCCGTCGATCATCATCGGGCTTTTCGTGTATGAAGTGCTGGTGGTGCGCATGGGCCATTTCTCAGCCCTCGCCGGCGCGGTGGCGCTCGCGATCATCGCCATACCCGTCACCGTGCGCACCACGGAGGACATGCTGCGCCTCGTGCCGCAAGCCATGAAAGATGCTTCCACCGCGCTCGGCGCCTATCCGTGGCGCACGATTACGAGCATCGTCTATCCGGCGGCGCGCAGCGGTATCGTCACGGGTCTGCTGCTGGCGATCGCGCGCGTGAGCGGGGAAACGGCGCCGCTACTCTTTACGGCGCTCAACAATCAGTTCTGGAGCAAGGATCTGAATGCGCCGATGGCGAATCTTCCGGTCGTGATCTTCCAGTTTGCGTTGAGCCCCTACAAGGACTGGCAGCAGCTCGCCTGGTCGGGTGCGCTCCTCATCACGCTTGCGATACTGCTCTTGAGCGTGATTGCGCGGCTCATCATAGCGGCGCTGCCCGGCGACAAGGCGCAACGATGAGCGCCGCCGAGCTCGCCGCGGTTGACAATGCCCTCGAGGCAACGCAGGTGTTGCCGCCGAAGATTGAAGCCCAGCAGCTCAACTTCTATTACGGCAACACGCGCGCGCTCACCGATATCAACCTCAAATTTGCCGACCGCAGCATAACGGCGCTCATCGGCCCTTCCGGCTGCGGCAAGTCCACCCTGTTGCGGGTTTTCAATCGGATGTACGCGCTGTATCCCGGGCATCGCGCCACGGGCGAGGTGCGTCTCGACGGCGCGAGCATTTTTGCGCCCAGCGTCGATGTCGCAAGCCTGCGCTATCGCGTGGGCATGGTGTTCCAGAAACCGACGCCCTTTCCGATGACCATCTTCGACAATGTCGCCTTTGGCCTGCACCTTGCGCAGCGCATGACGCGCGCCCAGGCCGCCGAACGCGTGGAAGCTTCGCTACGGGATGCGGCGATGTGGGATGAGGTCAAGGACAAGCTCGGCGCCGATGCGCGCAGCCTCTCCGGGGGCCAGCAGCAGCGCTTGTGCATCGCCCGTACAATCGCAGTGCAGCCCGAAGTCATGCTGTTCGATGAGCCCACCGCCGCACTCGATCCGATATCGACGCTGCGCATCGAGGAGATGCTGCAAAGCCTGCGCGAGCGCTACTGCATCATTATCGTCACCCACAATCTGCAGCAGGCGGCGCGGGTGTCGAATGTCACGGGCTTCATGTATATGGGGGAGCTGGTGGAGCTCGGCCCGACGGGACAGATATTCACCGCGCCCAAGAATCGGCGTACCGACGATTACGTGACGGGACGATTCGGCTGATCATGAGCACATCTGGGGATGGGATTCCGGCGCAGGATACGCTGTTCGGCAGCGAGCACAAGCGCCGCGCGGCAGAAGCCGGTCTCAATCTGAAGCCGAGCTCGCGCATGCCAGCGCCGCCGCTGCCCGAGCCGCGGCCCGCCACGGGCGCGGCGCCGGCGGCGAAGATCGAGGACGCCATATTCTCCTGTCGCGACGTGAGTGTGCTGTACGCAGACAAACCCGCGCTCAGCAACGTCAGCATCGACATTGCGCGCCGGCAGGTGCTGGCGGTGATCGGCCCTTCCGGCTGTGGCAAATCCACGTTCCTGCGCTGCCTGAACCGCATGAACGACACCGTTGCCGGTTCGCGGGTGACGGGCTCGATACTGCTCGAAGGCCGCGATATTCAGGGCAAGGATCAGGACGTCGCGCAGCTGCGCGCCCAGGTCGGCATGGTATTTCAGAAGCCGAACCCGTTTCCGAAGTCCATCTTCGAGAATGTCGCCTACGGGCCGCGCATCCACGGGCTTGCGCGCGGCAGCGCGGATCTGGATGACATCGTGTGCACGAGCCTGCGCCGCGCCGGGCTTTGGAACGAAGTGAAGGACCGCCTGAGCCGGCCCGGCACCAGCCTCTCGGGCGGACAGCAGCAACGCCTCTGCATCGCGCGCACCATCGCCGTGCAGCCGGAAGTGATTCTGATGGACGAGCCGTGTTCGGCGCTTGATCCGGTGGCGACGGCCCGGATCGAAGATCTGATCGACGAGCTGCGCGCGAGCTACACGATCGTCATAGTGACGCACTCCATGCAGCAGGCGGCGCGCGTGTCGCAGCGCACCGCCTACTTTCATCTGGGCGAGCTCATCGAAGTCGGCGAGACGAACCGCGTCTTTACAAATCCGCGCCAAAAGCTCACGGAAGATTATATTTCGGGCCGCTTCGGATAGGGCTGCAGCGCGAGGATTCGCGCAGCCCATAGCGTTGTCGCCCTTGACGCCGGCATTGCCGCCGCGGCTCTGGCTCTACTGCTGGAACTTGTGCGACCATCGGCATTGTCTGGGTAGCCCGATTCAGCACAGACCTATCGCGGAACAAATTTCATTGCCAGCCCTCTAATACGCTCCATGAGACTGCGGCCGAAGCTTGAATGACTCTGCCCAAACAAGTCTATTTGGTGGCGCTCGTCTTCCTGACTGGCGCTCTTCCCGCATGTGCGGTGTATACGAAATGCGGCTTCAAAGGTTGCTCCGGCGATGCGAACATTACAGCTAAAGTCCAAGCACAGTTCCGTCAACATCCGGCATTGGAGCCTCCCAATCTACTTCACGTCCAGACTCTGGATCACGTGGTGTATTTGACCGGTCAAGTCGACACGGAGCTGGAGCGCTCTATGGCGGAGTCGCTCGCCCTCAATGTCGCAGGCGTAAAGCGGGTCGTTAATTCGATCAACTTCAGCTATGAGGGCCGCTAGGTGATCCGTTCGGGGTGAGCGCTGCGCAGGCGCGCAATACGCGCCGATTCCAAATGCGGTGCAACGGCACAGTGCTCGCGGAGGCTGGGGGCTCGCGAGCACTCCGCCTTTTTTAGAGCCTTTTTTAGCGCGGCCCGGCCTTCAGAGTCGCCTGCAAAGGCAAATCTAGGTTCGTTGCGAGTCTCTTGGGAGTTAGAAAGTAAACGCCTTGGAGATCTTTGCCCGCACGCCAATGCCGTAGAGCACGTTACCGGTCGCGACCGTGATCGGGCTGAACTGGGTGAGGTAGGCACCCGTGTAGTGCGCAATCAGGAGTCCCGCATAGACGTCAAAGCGCTCATTGAGTGCATAGCTGGGTATGATCCCAAACTGCTGGATGGTGTACTGATCATTGTGGCTATTGGCTTCGTTGTTCACGTTGTAATAGCCGGCGCTCACCGTGAAGGCGTCCGTCACCCGGTAGCCGGCGCCCGCCCATATCGTTCGTATTGGTGCGTCACCCCAGGTGGGGTCGAATGCCTTTGCCGTGACGAGGCCGGCGAGCGGCATGTTGTAGTACGAAGTGATTTGAGCGTTCCAGTTATTCGAACTGGAGGGTATGGTCTGATCGGAGTGCTCGAAGCCGGCGGAAATCGCGAATTTTGATGTGACATCGTACTTGCCGGTGACCATGAATCCAAGAGAGTCCGAAACCCGCAGGCCCACATCGTTTGTGAAGAGTTTGTACGACAGTGCCGGCGTGTTTTTGGCTTTGGATCCTGCCACTTCCACGCTCAATGGGCCGGCGCGGTAAGCCGCCATTCCCTCCAGCACCGAACCAACGTCCGCGGCTTCAGAGCTATCGGTTTGACCGACCTTATATTGGACGCCGACGCTCACGTCGCCAATCTTGTTGTCGTATCGGATGCTGTTGTCGAGCCGCGAATTTTCCGTAATGCCGAGTCCGCCGCCGATGGTGCCGGAGTAGCCAACCGGTGAATAAAGACCCGAGGCATGCAGAGGATCGAATTCGGAGACTTGTTCGGTCGAGAACGCCACAGTTCGTCCAATTTGGATGGATCCGAACAGCGGGTACGAAATGCCTACGTATTGGGCGCGCGAAAAGGCTTGTCCATTGATCGCCGATGCGCTGCTGATGGTCGAAAGGTCATTCGCGTTGTTCAGCACCGACCTGCCGTTGTTCGCAATCTGGCCCGAGGCGCTATTTATCGCCCCTTCCAGCCTGAAGAAGCCGCTGAAGCCGTTACTGAAAGTTTCACTGCCTTGTAGACCATAGCGTGACATCTGTTCGGCGCCTGAAACCACGGCCCACCGCGACGGTTGGTCCTCTCCTGGAACGTTGTAGGAGTTGAACCCAAAGGTGTGAACGTCGCTGGGGGCCAGCGAGTGTTCGATGTGAGCGACGCTGTCGTCCAGCACCGTATAGATTTCGAACGAGGTATCCGCGGCGCGCGCTACACCCGCGATCGCGCTCATGACTACCAAGGCCAAGACCAACGTTTTCACGGTATAGCTCCTCCAGAATGCTAACGGCCGCAGTCATATTCAAAGGGTGTAGCGCGACACGCCATCATCGATGTAGTAACCAGGAGATGACTTCTCTCGTTATTATTTGCGCTATATTCAGCCATATATAACACATTAATGCCGTACAGTTAAGAATCGACTGGAATCAATTGGTTAGGGGAGCTCGTGCGAGACGCTCGCCAACTCTGCAAGAGCTTGATGTAAAGGCATTTTCTCGAACAGCGTTACCGCGAGAATCTGTAGAAATGTATGGAGCGAGACGTCCAAATACAGTTACGCTTTTGATGACCGCTACGAGGACATAGACCGACTCGGCATCCAAGGTTGGATTTCCACGGCGTTCTCGGACGTGCCGTAGAAGCGCTTGATGCGCAGGTGGTGATTAGCCGGCTTGGAGAAGAGATCCACCTTCAGAGGAGGTAAATGGTCAGTACGGGCAGCCGAGCTTTACTGGTCAAGAACACCAGGGTCTTGTCGGTGTACGTATCGTAATGACGGATGCGACCGAGCGATGCGGGGTTTTGGCGGGCGGGATAGAAGCTGTTGAGGAGCAACCCGCTGCCGCGATCGACTGTCGCAGAGTACACGCGCTGCCGCCCCGGCGGAGCGAATAGGCGCCCACGGAAACATTGACTGACACAAATCGATGGCCGTGGCATCGAACTTCACGCCGAATCCAGCGTGCGCCTACAGGCTACGGGCTCGGCTTATGAGACGCTGCGCAAACCCGGCATAGACTGAGTCAGCTACGCGCTTCGTTCGCATCCGCAAGCGTCGCGTGGCGCTCCGGCTTGCGCGCCGCACAACACCATGGCGAGGTTTTGGAGTGAAGCGGTCCAAATTTCGGTGCTCCTTGGCGCGCAAATGAGCCCGCAAAGACAAGCACATCGGGTACGCGACTTAGCTAACGCAAGAAGAGTGGAAAGGCCCTTCGATCCTGGGTTGTCGATTTGCAGGCAACGCTAGGGCCTCAGCAAGTGGCGCACACCAGCTTCTTCACTCGACGAGCGGGTTCTCGTCCCAGGGAAATAGACGCTTGGCGGCAGCGCTGCACCATCTGCAGCGCTGCCACCTGTCCCCGCAGATCCTAACAAAGGGGCGATATCAGAACTTGTAGCGCACGCCAATGGTGGGGTTGATGTTGTTCGTGGTGAGGTAGCCGCTGGCCACTCCGTCATGCACGCCGCTGTACATAGCACCCACGTAAGCGTCGAAGTGCTTGGTAAACCTGTAGTCGGCGTCGAAGGAAAAAGCGTCGAGGCCGCCGCTGCAGGTGCTGTGCGCGATAGTCGAGCAGTCTGCCGTCTTCCCGGTGCCATACGCACTTTGATGGTAGCCGTAATATGCCGCCGTCAGGTCGAGGTGAGAAGTGACGCTGTAGCGAGCGCCGGTCCAATACACCTGCACGAGCTTCTCTTCGGGGTAGGCCGCGTCGTTGACGAAAGCCAGGACGTAACCGCCGATGTCATTGAAACCGGCGCTCAACGGCCTCGACGGATTGGTGTACTGGATGTACATGTAGCCGGCAAAGAATTTGAACGGGTCAAGCTTGTACTCGCCCATGAGAGAATAGGTCGTGTTGTCCGAGACCGACGCCGCCAGAGAATTTGATACCGAGTACCCGAGGCCCGGCAGCGCAGCGACTTGATCGGCGCTGAGGGAGCTGGCCGTGATGGCGCTGTTGACCTTGGAATAATACGCATCGAGCGATGCGCCAGCGAGACTACCGCCTATATTCGCCTGCACGGCGGTGTTCGCCACTCCATTGCCATTGGAATTGCTGAATTTGTACAGCGCCCCGAGGTGCAGCAGATTGTTGAAGCTCACCCGGTACTTCGCCGTCGAATCCAACCGGTCATCTTCGCTGCTACCGCCCCCGGCATAGGTATTTGACGCGCCGAGCAGGCCGAAGGCCGATGCCTTGTAGTTGGGGTCGTACTGGATGGCGCCTTCAGACAGCAGCGTCGTTTGGCGACCGAATGTAAGGGTACCGAAGTGCGGCGATTGCAAGCCGATGTAGGCGGTCTGGAAGGGCTGACCGGCCGAGCCGCCATCGACACCGACGCTTTGGTTGGCGAGGCTTACGCCATTGTTCACAGCCAACGACTTCAGTGAATCTGCGATTTCGCCGGACTGGGGATTGAAGAAGGTTTCCGCCTGAAACACGGCCGACCAGTCGCCCACCAGGGGCTCGGTGCCCTGCAGTCCGATGCGCGTTTGGCCCATGTTGCTCGGCGTCAGTCCGACGACCGACTCGTCGCGGCTGTTCGACCGCACGATGTTGCCACTCGCGGCCGGACGGTATGGGGTGAACGGCGCACTGTGCGTATCGTATTGAACGCCAATGTCGAGGACGCCATATAGCGTGATGCCGGCCCAGGTCAGACTGTCTTCTTCGGAGAGCCCCGGCCCGGTCTTCTGCTGTGCGAACGCTGGAACGGAAGCGATAACGGTACAGATCAAGACCGCTGCCCACCATCCGAGCCGCAGATCACGCGCACGCGTCGCAATAGATTTGCATGGGACAACGTGACAACGACGTTCCAGTAGAGACGCTCTACCGGTGCGATTCTTTTGTCTTTCTTGTGGTTTTTTACAAACGATCTTATTAAACATGTGACGCATAGCTCCCTTAGTTGTTGTTCGCGCCTTCAAACGTGACTGAATATTAGGGATGCGCGGTTATGCGGTCAGTCGTGAACCGGTCACAAAGCAGTCGTTGGACATAAGTGCTGCTCGTGTCAGCATTGACGATCGGCAGCGGCTGTCGCCTTACATAATGCCTACACCGTGCACTGCAAGCGCTCGCGTGCTGCGCCGAATGCGCAATCCGTAGGCCTGGGCGCTAACTCGTACCTATGGGCATGTAGCGCAGTTGTGCAGGGACTTGAAGAGAATTGCGGTTGCACACGGCGACCCATCGGGCCAGAGCGCGTAATCCGGAACGTGCCCGCAAAGCTGCCAGCCTTGGCGCGCATACAATCGCTCGGCAGCAGCGCTGGCCGTATCGAGCACCAGTAGCGTCTTGCCGGCGCGTAGCGCGCTGTGCTCGGCGGCAGCGAGTAGCGCTGCACCAATACCGAGCCGACGGACTCGTCGGTGCACCAGCATCTTTGCAAGATCAGCGCGATGCGCCTGATTCTCCGCTTGAGCCAAGACGATCTGCACGGTGCCGACGATCGCGCCCGTTGCGTCTTCGGCAGCAAGCACGACGCGCTCGCCGCGTGCCACACTCGAGGCTATATCGTGCCAATACGCCGCCGCCTTGCCGCGGGACATTGGCAGCATGAAGCTCACGGACGCACCGCCTTCCACGCAGTCGATGAGGACGTCGGCTAGGCCTTGGATCTCGCGATCACCGAGCCTCTGCAAAATTCGAATTTGAATGGCGCTCGCCACTTCATCGCCCGAGTGCACGCGCGCGCGCGCTGGCGATGATGACGATGTAGCGCGCAGAATTGCGCGTGCGATTGCGAAAGTTCATTGGCTGATTGAGCTGCATGGCGAGGCAATCGTCTTGCGCGAGGCGATGGATGGTGTTACCAAGCGTCACCTCAATGCTGCCCTGCTGCACCCAGATCTGCTGATGAACGCTCACATCGCGTGGGCCCGTTTCAAAGGCCACACTTGCACCAGCCGGCAAAACTACCTCGACGATCTGCAGGGGGGAGGGAAAATTGGCCGGCGAAACGTTGCGCCGCACGTAGCCGGACTGTGGATCGCGCCAGGTCGTCCGTTCATCGCGACGGGACACTGGATTGGCAGCCGCACTCAGGTCGTCGAATAGCGTTGCCAGCGGCACGCCGAGTCCGGTGGCGATCTTCTCCAGCACAACTGCCGTCGGGCTACTTTCGCCGCGCTCCACCAGGGAGATCATCGAGCGGCTGACCGCGCATTTCGCGGCGAGCGTATCCAGGGTCATACCGAGGTCCGCGCGCAGCGCACGCACGCGGCCTGCGATGCGCGAGTTGATGGCCGCGGGGACGGGGACAGCTGCTCCATCCTTCATAGTGGATATTGTGTCCAGTAAAGTAGAGGAATGTCAAGCCGGAGGAGCTCACTCATGGCCGCGGCGGCCGACGCCTGCATTTGCCGCAATGCATTCTGAGTGGAACTTAATTTGAGATTTAAGCCTTGTTAATGTCCGGGGTGTAGATTGGGTTGCAACGGAGCGGCCGCATGCGCGTATTGCTGATCGAGGATGAGATCAAGGTTGCAGATGTGATCGTCCGCGGCCTGCGCGCGGAGCGCTTTGCCGTCGATGTGGCCCACGATGGAATCACCGGCTGGCAGATGGCGTCCTCGGTTGAGTACGACCTCATCATTCTGGATCTTATGCTGCCGGGTTTGAGCGGCACCGAAGTGCTGAAGCGGCTGCAACGTGCGGGCGGCAGCGCGGCGGTGCTGGTTTTGACGGCGCGCGATTCCATCGCCGACAAGGTCACACAATTCGAGGCTGGCGCCGATGACTATCTGACGAAGCCCTTTGCCTTTGCCGAGCTCATCGTGCGCATCAAGGCTCTGCTGCGCCGTCCCCCGACCAATCACTCTTACACGGTGCACGTTGGCGACTTGGAGCTTGATCGGCTGACGCAGAAAGTGCGCCGCGCCGGCCGGCGCATCGATCTTACAGCCAAGGAATATGCGCTCCTCGAGTACCTCGCCGCCAATGCCGGACGCGTGCTCACACGCACGATGATCATGGAGCACGTGTGGGATGAGAGCTTCGAAGGGTTGACCAATATCGTTGATGTCTATGTGCGCCATCTGCGCGCCAAAGTGGACGAAGCGCACGAGAAGAAACTCATTCGTACCGTACGCGGCGCTGGCTACTGCCTGAGCGATGAGGCCGACTCCTGAACACGAGCTCTATTCGCTTCCGGCTGAGCGCCTGGTATGCGGGGCTGCTGACTCTGCTGTATGTGCTCTTCGGAGCGCTCCTCACACACAGTGTGCAGAGCTTTCTTGAGGCGAGTGCCCTTGATACGCAGGCACGGCGCGCGCGGCAGATCGCGTCAACTCTGGTTACTCCGCTTGCGCCGGCGGCGGAGGCGACCCTGGTCGCGCAGGTCAAGGCGCTCTACTCACCGGAGCTCAGCGACCGGTTCATCCGTATTACGCGCGCAGACGGCAGCGTGCTGTATCGTTCGGGCGAGCCCAGCGATCACAGCTTCGTTCCCGCGGACGTAGCGCCGGTGCCCGCAACATTTGCTGAGGAATTGCGCCGCAGGCAGGCTTTGCCCGACGGGCGCACAGTGTTGGTGGCCGCGGTGCATGCCGGCGGCGACGCCCGGTACACCGTCGAAGTCGGCGTGTCCACAGCCGCCATTGGCGCTCTGTTGCGCCAGCTCCTGTGGCTGACGGCACTCGGCCTGCCCATCATCGTCGTCGTGGCCATGAGCGGCGGTTATCTACTGGTGAAGCGCACGCTGGCGCCGGTTGAGCGCATCGCCAGTAAAGCCGAGCTCATCACGCATCACAACCTGGCGGAGCGACTGCCGGTGGTGCGCACCGGCGATGAGCTCGAGCGCTTGGCGATCTCATTGAACCACATGATCAGCCGCATTGATGAAGCATTCCAACAATCCAAGCGTTTTGTCGCCGACGCTTCGCACGAGCTGCGCACGCCGCTCACGGTGCTGCGCAGTGAATTGGAGAGCTTGGCGCACAATCCGCCGCCCGCGTCTGACCCGTACGAGCGGCTCGGTAGCCTGCTGCAACCTGTCGAGCGCCTGAGCAAAACGGTGGAGCGCCTGTTTGCCCTGTCGCGGCTCGACGCCGGCGAGGCGCAGACCGAATGGATCGAAATCGATCTCGGCGAGCTCGTCGCGACCACGGCGGATCAGATGCTGCTCTTGGCCGCGGACAAGGGGATCACGGTCACCTGCGAGGCGCAAGGGCGCGTGCTGGTCAGCGGCGACCGCTCGCGCCTGAAGCAGGTGGTGGTGAATCTACTGGACAACGCCATCAAGTACACCCCGGCCAATGGCGCGGTGCATTTGCGGGTGACGGCGGCCGAAGGGCGCGTGGTCCTGAGCGTCGAAGACAGCGGTGTCGGCATTCCGGCTGAAGCTCTGCCGCACGTGTTTGAGCGCTTCTACCGGGTGGATACGACGCGCTCCGACGATACGGGCGGCGCGGGACTCGGGCTCGCCATCGTCAAGACCATCTGCGACGCCCACGGCGCGGCGGTACGCGTCGCAAGCGCCCTCGGGCGCGGCAGCGCCTTCCACGTGACCTTCCCGCGGTAAAGCACCCATGTCGCTGGTCGCTTTCGTTCTCAAGCGTCCCTACACGGTGGTCGCCGTACTGATTCTCGTGTGTCTGCTTGGCATCGGCGTGAGCCTGCGCATACCGGTCGACATCTTCCCGGAGATCAACATTCCGGTGGTGAGCGTGGTGTGGACCTACAACGGCATGAGCGCCGCGGACATCCAGAATCGCATTCTCTCACTGCATGAGCGGCAACTGGCATCGCTGGTCGACGACATCTCGCGCATCGAGGCGACGAGCTACGAGGGCGTGGGGGTCGAGAAGGTCTACCTGCACGAGGGCGCGGATGTCAGCCGGGCAGTATCGCAGTTGGCGAGCAGCGCCCTTGTGGTTCTGAAATACATGCCGCCCAACATCACGCCCCCGATGGTGCTGCGTTATGGCGCAACCGACGTGCCCATCATCCAGCTCAGCCTCTCGAGCAACACTCTGCCCGATACCAAGCTCAACGATCTCGGCCAGAACATCATCCGCCCCGATCTTGCGGTGGTGCACGGGGCACAGGTCCCGCAGCCCTACGGCGGCAAGCCCCGAGTCATCATGGCGGATCTGGATCAGCGCGCGCTCGCCGCCCGTGGGCTCTCGCCGGCGGATGTGAGCGACGCCCTGCAGCGCCAGAACGTCATCCTGCCCGCGGGCGACGTAAAGATCGGCAATAAGGACTACGCGCTCGAGATGAACAACAGCCCGGACGTCATCGATGCCATCAATGCCTACCCCATCAAGGAGGTCGCCGGGCGCACGATCTTCATGCGCGACGTTGCGCATGTCCATGACGGCTTTCAGGTACAGACCAATTCGGTTGCCGTCGACGGCAGACCCGGTGCGCTCATCACCATCCGCAAGACCGGCGGCGTGTCGACGCTCGCCGTGATCGACGGCATCAGGGCGGCGTTGCCGGACATTGCCAAGGTCATGCCTCACGGAGTGACCATCAAGGCGATCTTCGATCAATCGATTTTCGTCAAGGCGTCGCTGAACAGCGTGAAGATGGGCGGCCTCATGGCCGCGGGGCTGACGGCGCTCATGATTCTCCTGTTCCTCGGCAACTGGCGGCTGACATTGATCATTCTCGCGGCGATTCCGCTCTCCATCATCACCGCAGTGCTCGTCATGTACATCGGCGGACAGACGCTCAATACCATGACGCTCGGCGGCTTTGCGCTGGCCGTCGGGATCCTGGTCGACAACGGCACCGTGGTCATCGAAAACATCGAGCGTCACGTGCACCTCGGGGAGCCGCTCGAGACAGCGATCATCGCCGGAGCAGGGGAGGTGGGAGTGCCGACGCTGCTCGCGACGCTGTGCATCTGCATCGTGTTCGTGCCGGTATTCCTGCTGCAGGGGACCGCGAAGTATTTGTTCTCGCCGCTGTCGCTCGCAGTGTGCGTGTCGCTGCTGGCGAGTCTTGCGCTGTCGTTCACGATGGTGCCGGTTTTGTTCAAGTACCTCATGCGCTCGACGGTGTCGCCCGTAAAATCTCCGGCGCCCGAGCCAAGTCCGTCACAGCAAGCGCGCTCGAATCCCTTCCTGGCGATTCACTATGGCTTTGATCGGCGCTTTCAGCGCTTTCGCGAAGGCTATCGCAACGCGCTCGCCTGGACTTTGTCCGAGCCGCTGCCGACGGTCGTTTTCTTCAGCGCGCTGATCCTGGTTTCGCTGCTGCTGTTTCCTGCCCTTGGCCGCGACTTCTTTCCACAGGTGGACGCGGGTCAGATGCGGCTGCACGTGCGTGCGCCGCCGGGCACCAGGATCGAGCAAACGCAAAATTATTTTGCCGCGGTTGAGGCGGCGATCCGCAACATTGCAGGCGCAGGGCAGATCGATACCATCCTCGATAACATCGGGTTGCCGTACAGCGGCATGAACATCGCTTTGAGCGACTCGGCCACCGTTGGCCCGATGGACGGGGAGATCCTGGTCGCGTTGCAGCCAAAGCACGCACCCACGGCGGAACTCGTGGCGCGCTTGCGCCGCGAACTTCCACAGCGCTTCGCGGCCCTGCAGTTCTTCTTCCAGCCCGCCGATATCGTCGATCAGGTGCTGAACTTCGGCCAGCCGGCGCCGATCGATATCCGTATCTCCGGCCCCAACAACGACAGGGCGTATGCACTGGCGGCGAAGCTTGCGCATGATTTGCAGCGCGTGCCGGGGATCGTCGACTCGCACGTGTTCCAGGTTCCGGATGCGCCGACCATCGACGTCGCCGTTGATCGGGCGCTCGCATCGCAATTGGGCCTGGATCAGCGAGCGACCGCCAACAGTGTGCT
>Ga0302180_10000970_pt1 | contig 23200 bp, 14 predicted proteins | sample I_Palsa_E3_2_FD_200575 | JGI IMG/M metagenome (GOLD analysis project Ga0302180, IMG submission 200575) | Peat permafrost microbial communities from Stordalen Mire near Abisko, Sweden - I_Palsa_E3_2 | ecosystem: Environmental > Terrestrial > Soil > Palsa > Peat permafrost | place: Sweden... | reverse complement strand
CTATGTCAAAGTTCTTTATCAATCGCCCCATCGTCGCGATGGTGATTTCGATCGTGTTGGTGATCGTTGGCTCGCTCACGATACTGAGTCTGCCCGTCGCTCAATTTCCCAACATCGCACCGCCCGAGATTCAAATTCTGGCGACCTACGTGGGAGCGGACGCGCAAACGCTGGAGCAGGCGGTGGCCACTCCCATCGAACAGCAGATGAGCGGCGTGGACAACATGAACTACATGTATTCGCTGAACGCCACGGCCAACTCGACCACCACGCTGATTGTTGACTTCGACCAAAAAACAGATCCGAACACGGATTACATTTTGGCGCAAAGCCGCGAAACGCTGGCCGCTTCTCAGCTTCCTGTGGACGTGACCAATTACGGAGTCACGGTTCGAAAATCGGTCACCGCACCGCTGATGTTAATCGCGGTCTATTCGCCGCATGGAACGTACGACGCAAATTTTCTGGCGAACTACGCGTACATCAACCTTGCGGATCCGATCCTGCGGTCGCCGGGCATCGGAAACGTTCAGGTATTCGGCTCCGGGCAGTACGCTATGCGATTGTGGGTAAAACCTGACCAGCTGGCCAAGCTCGGCATCACCGTGCCGGAGATCGTCAGCGCCATTCAAGCGCAAAACACCGTTAACCCGGCCGGGAAGGCGGGGGGCGAACCTGCACCCAAGGGGCAGGAATTTACCTATTCGGTTTTGGCGCAGGGCCGCCTTGTATCGCCGGAGGAATTCGGACAGATTGTGGTGCGCGAGACGCCGGACGGCGGGGTCGTACGGGTCCGCGACGTTGCTCGAATCGAGCTGGGTTCCCAGGACTATAGCGTCGCCGGACGTCTTAACGGAAAGCCGAGCGCAGTCATCGCGACTTACCAACTGCCGGGCTCGAACGCGGTCGATGCAGCGGCCGGCGTCAAGAAGCTGATGGCCGAGTTGAAGCAGCGCTTCCCGGAAGACCTGGATTTCGTGGTGGCGCTGGACACGACCCGCTCGGTCACGCAAGGCATGAAGGAAATCGTGGAAACGCTGGTGATAGCGCTGGCGCTGGTAATACTGGTGGTCTTCCTGTTCTTGCAGGACTGGCGCGCCACGCTGATTCCGCTGCTTGCCGTGCCAGTCTCGCTGGTCGGCACGTTCGTGCTGTTCCCAGCCTTCGGTTTTTCGATCAACACGCTGTCTCTTTTCGGGTTGGTGCTGGCAATCGGCCTGGTGGTGGACGACGCGATCGTCGTGGTCGAAGGTGTCCAGCGGCACATCGAGGAGGGCATGACGCCGAAGGACGCGGCGCTGAAAGCGATGGACGAGCTTTCCGGACCCGTTGTCGGCATCGCGCTGGTTCTCTCCGCGGTCTTTGTACCAACGGCGTTTGTTCCCGGAATCACCGGCAAGCTCTACCAGCAATTCGCGGTGACGATCGCGATTTCCGTTTTGCTTTCCGCGTTTAACGCGCTCACGCTCAGCCCAGCGCTCGCCGCGCTGCTGCTGCGGCCCCGTAGGGAGAGCAGGGGACTGCTGAGACGATTTTTCGATTCGTTCAACCGCACATTCGGGCGCGCGACCGAGGGCTACGTTCGTTGGAGCGGAACACTCCTGCGAAAGACCGTCGTCGTGATCGCGGCGCTCGTGGCCTTTGGCCTGGCGGGCGGGTTCTTCGCCAGCCGCGTGCCGTCGAGCTTTCTTCCAGATGAGGATCAAGGGTACGCTTACGTCAACGTGCAGTTACCGAACGGGTCTTCGCTCGAACGCACGACGGCCGTCTCGGCTGATGTGGAAAAAATCCTGATGAATACGCCGGGGGTCCAAACTGTTACCGGCTTCGTCGGCTTCAGCTTGCTCAGCTATGTGCGCACCAGTTACAACGCAACCTTTTTTGTGACCTTCAAACCCTGGGATGAGCGCACGACGCGAGCCGAGCAATTTCAATCGCTGAAAACACATCTGAACCAGCAGTTGGGCAAGTTGCCCGCGGCAATTGCATTCGCTTTCTCCCCGCCTGCCATTCCGGGTGTCGGCACGTCGGGCGGGTTTACGTTCATCCTCGAGGACCGTTCCGGCGGCGACATTCAGTTCCTCGCCAAAAACTTGGGCATTTTTCTTGACGCTGCTCGAAAGCGGCCGGAAATCGCCAGCCTCAGCACGACTTTTTTGGCGAGCGTCCCGCAAGAGTTCGTCAAGGTGGACCGCGACAAAGTGCTGAAACAGGGTGTGGCCCTAAGTGATGTCTACAAGACGATCCAGGCGTTCATGGGCGGCTATTTCATCAACTATTTCAATCGCTTTGGCCGCCAGTGGCAGGTTTACATCGAAGCGGAAGGCGAAGACCGTGCCAACGCGGAAAACGTCGGGCAGTTCTACGTCCGTAACGACAAGGGAGAAAATGTCCCCCTCTCGACGCTTACCTCCATACAGCCGCGCCTCGGCCCGGAATTCACTTTGCGCTTCAACGAGTATCGTTCCGCGCAGATCAACGGGAGCGCTGCGCCGGGTTACAGCGCGGATCAGGCCACGGCCGCGCTCGAAGAAGTGTTTCGGCAAACCATGCCGCGCGAAATGGGTTTCGATTACTCCGGCATATCGTTCCAGGAGCAGAAAGCGCGCGAGGGAGTGCCCCCGGCGGTGATTTTCGGGCTTTCGCTGTTGTTCGTTTTTCTCGTTCTGGCGGCCCTTTATGAAAGCTGGACGCTGCCCTTCAGCGTGCTATTGAGCACCCCCGTGGCGATTTTTGGAGCCTTCGCAGTCCTCTGGTTGCGCCGGGTCCTGCTCGGCGTTTTCCTGCCGCCTTACATGGTCCAGATCGAGACCGATGTGTACTCGCAAATCGGACTGGTCATGCTCATCGGCTTGGCCGCCAAGAACGCGATCTTGATCGTCGAGTTTGCCAAGGATGAATACGAAAAAGGAAAGTCCCTGGCGAATGCCGCGCTCGAAGGGGCCAGGCTTCGTCTCCGGCCGATTTTGATGACGTCTTTCGCGTTCATTCTGGGATGCGTGCCGCTGTGGACTGCGGCGGGTGCCGGGTCGGTTGCTCGCCAGATCATGGGCACCACGGTGATCGGCGGAATGCTGGCCGCCAGCCTGATCGGAATTTTCTTTGTCCCTGCAATATTTTACCTGATCGAGAAATGGTCGGGTGCCGACGAGGAGCATGTTTCAGGAGCGTTGCCGACAACGCCCGCTCCCGCGGAGGGTGACTGAGGCGGACGACCGTTTGTTGTTCGAAAAGCGGAGCAATTTATGAAGAAGCTAGCGCGGTTGACGGTCGCAATGTTAGCCGCGAGTTTAGTCGCGGGCTGCATGGTCGGCCCGAACTATCACCGGCCGGCAGTGCAAACGCCGACGGCCTACCGTGATCTGGGCGAAAGCTCGCCGGTCCAGGCTCAGACAGCCTCCTTTGCGGATCTCCCATGGTGGCAGGTGTTTCAGGACCCCCAATTGCAGGAGCTGGTCCGCACGGCTCTGAAACAAAACTACGATCTCCAATTGGCGACGGAGCGCATCAATGCCGCGCGCGCCCAGCTAGCCATCACTCGTTCAAATTTGTTTCCGCAGTTATCCGGGAACGCCACTTTCAACGGAGGAAGAGAGCAAAACTTCCAAACAAAGTTCAATTTTTTGTCCCTCGCCGCAGACGCATCGTTTCAGCTGGATTTCTTCGGCCGGCTTCGCCGCGCTACAGAAGCTGCCCGGGCCCAACTCATGGCAACGGAAGAGGCGAAGAATGTTGTCACACTCACTCTGGTGAGCGATGTGGCGAGCGACTATTTCGCGCTCCTGCAGCTCGATCTCGAATTACAAATCACGCGAGACACGGTGACGACACAAGAAGGTTCCGTCAAGCTGACTTCGCTCCGGCTGAGCCACGGCGTCGCGACAAAGTTGGATGTGCTGCAGGCTCAGCAGGTGCTCGACACTGCAAATGCGCAGATCCCGGACCTGGAGAGGCAGATTGGCCAGGAGGAAGACGCGATCAGCATCCTCCTGGGCAATTACCCCGGGGGCGTACCGCGCGGCCGCGCGCTGGCCGAGCAAGTGCTTCCTCCGGACGTGCCTCCGGGCCTGCCTTCCTCGCTGCTCGAGCGACGGCCCGACATTCGCGAAGCGGAGCAAACAATTGTTGCCGCCAATGCCGATATTGGCGTCGCCAAGGCCGAGTTCTTTCCGCAAATTTCGCTGACCGGTTCAGGAGGCGGAGGATTTGGCCGCAGCAGCGCTTTCTCGAACTTGATGAGTTCCCAAATTGCGATCTGGTCCTACGGGGCGCAAGTGAGTCAGCCTATTTTCACGGGGGGCGCACTTCGTGGAAATCTCCATCTCGCTGAATCGCAGGAACAACAAGCTCTGCTCTCGTACAAGGAGGCGATTCAGCATGCCTTCGGAGACGTGTCCGATGGCTTGATCGGATATCAGAAATTGCACGAGGTCCGGCTCCGCCAGGAACAGCTCGTAAATGATTTGACAGAGTCTGTTCGCCTCTCCAACATGCGCTACCAAGGCGGCACCACCACTTATCTGGAAGTGTTGGATGGCCAGCGTTCACTCTTCGCCGCGGAACTTACACTGGCGCAGTCGAGAGGGGACGAGTACCAGAGTCTCGTCCAACTTTACCGAGCGCTTGGCGGAGGCTGGCAACAGTAGCGACAGCACTCCTCTCTCGAATCCGCCCTGAACTTTGTATTCCGATAGTCGGTTACAGACGAGAGCGACTAACGGTTTCGAATTGTATATAATCGCGCCCATCATGCCAAAACAGGAAACTCTCTACGAAGTGGCCGACCGGGTCGCGACCATCACCTTGAATCGTCCGGACAAATTGAACGCGTGGACCGCGATCATGGAACAGGAGGTGCGTTCGGCGATTGAAGAGGCCGAGCGGGACGACAATGTGCGCGTGATCGTGCTGACGGGCGCGGGCCGGGGATTTTGCGCGGGCGCCGATATGTCGCTGCTGAGCAGCGTGGCAACGCGCGGCGTTGATGAGGCCGCCGAAAAGCAGGCGCTGCAGGCGGGCGCGCAGCGCGAGGGCGTGCGGCCTGACTTCCAGAAGAAGTACTCATATTTCCCCGCGGTCGGAAAGCCCGTAATCGCAGCGATCAACGGTCCGATCGTCGGTCTGGGGCTTGTGATCGCGCTGTATTGCGACCTGCGATGGGCTTCGGATACCGCTCGCTTCAGCACGACATTTGCTCGGCGCGGGTTGATTGCCGAATACGGGATGGCGTGGATGCTGCCGCGCCTGGTGGGGCATGCTAACGCGTTGGATCTGTTGTTTTCAGCACGAACGATTGACGCGGCCGAAGCGCTGCGCATGGGTCTGGTGAATCAGGTGTTTCCCCAGGACGTTTTCTTGGATAAGGTGCGTGAGAACGCGCGCGAACTGGCGTCGAATGTGAGCCCGCGCTCGTTGCGGGTGATCAAGCGGCAGGTGTACGACGCGATGTTCCAGACGCTGGCGGAGGCGTTCGAAGCCTCCGAGCGCAAAATGCTCGCAAGCTTGCAGAGCAGCGATTTCAAAGAGGGCGTCGCGCACTTTCTCGAGAAGCGTGCCCCTGCTTTTACCGGCAGATAAGAGATCCAATTGAAATTTGAATTCAGCGACAAAGTGAAGGATCTGCAGCGCCGCTTGCAGGCCTTCATGGACGAGCACATCTATCCCAACGAGCAACGCCACGATGATGAGATTAAACGTAACCGGTGGCAGCCTACCAGGGTCATCGAAGAGCTCAAGCCGAAGGCTCGCGCCGCGGGGCTCTGGAACTTGTTTCTGCCGGAAAGCGAACACGGCGCGGGGCTGACGAATCTCGAATACGCTCCGCTCTGCGAGATCATGGGGCGAAGCCACATGGCGCCCGAGGTCTTCAACTGCTCAGCGCCGGACACCGGCAACATGGAGGTGCTGGCGCGCTATGGTACGCCGGAGCAGAAGGAGCGCTGGCTCAAACCGCTCCTAGCGGGTGAGATCCGGTCGTGCTTCGCGATGACCGAACCCGCGGTGGCGTCGTCCGACGCGACGAACATTCAGGCGAGCATCGCCAGGGACGGCGGCGAGTACGTCGTCAACGGCCGGAAGTGGTGGACATCCGGAGCGGGCGATCCGCGGTGCAAAATCGCCATTTTCATGGGCAAGACGGATCCCTCGGCGCCGGTTCACAAACAGCAGTCCATGATTCTGGTGCCCATGGATGCACGCGGAGTGAAGATCGAGCGATTGCTTACAGTGTTCGGCTATGACCACGCACCGCACGGACACGGCGAAGTCACATTTGATAACGTTCGCGTGCCGGCCTCAAACATTTTGCTGGGCGAAGGGCGCGGCTTCGAGATTGCGCAAGGGCGGCTGGGGCCGGGGCGCATCCATCACTGCATGAGGTGCATCGGCGTGGCCGAGCGCGCCCTCGAAATAATGTGCAAACGTGTGCAATCGCGCGTGGCATTCGGGAAGCCGCTCGGTGAACAAGGAACGATCCGAGCGGACATCGCAATCTCGCGCATGGAGATCGAGCAAGCTCGCTTGCTCACTCTGAAGGCAGCCTACATGATGGACACCGTTGGAAACAAAGACGCTCGCGCCGAAATCGCAATGATCAAGGTGGTCGCGCCGAACGTGGCTCTGCGAGTTCTGGATCGCTCCATTCAGGCGCACGGCGGCGAGGGAGTTTCAGGAGATACATTTCTCGCCGCAGCCTGGGCGGGTGTGCGGACGCTCCGATTGGCTGATGGGCCGGACGAAGTCCACGTAGAATCGATCGCCAAGAATGAGCTTCGCAAGTGGGCCAAGCCTCCGGCGCGTTCCGCGCCGCAATGACCGCCAAATCCCCTCGCGGCACCCACGCTTCTTCATAAGGAGATTTCATGCCTCCACTCGTGGTCGAGACACCGCGCTCGCTGAATGATTTCGTGGGCCGTGAGATCGCGGTGACGGATTGGTTCACGGTAACGCAGGAGCGCATTCGCCAATTTGCCGAAGTCACCGAAGACCGCCAATGGATTCATGTGGACCGCGAACGTGCCCAGAAAGAATCGCCCTACGGCACGACGATCGCTCACGGTTTCTTGACGCTTTCGCTGGTGAGCCACTTCATGAAACAGGCGATCGAAATCCGAAGCGGAGTCCGTATGGGCGTCAACTACGGTTTAAATCGAGTACGCTTCCCTTCCGCTGTCCGCGCCGACTCGCAGATTCGCGCCCGCGTGACGCTGCAGTCCGTGAAGGAGCTTCCAGACTCGAGCGAGGCAGTCTTCGTGATATCCGTCGAAGGTCGAGACAGCGAGAAGCCTCACTGCGTGGCGGAGTGGATTGTGCGTTACTACCAATGAGAAAAGCGACGCTTCTGGAAGCGGGGCAATGCGGCACCCGCCAAAGGAGCGTTAACTAGATTCGGCGGCTTTCAGCGGATTGCAGCGAGGCGCGCAACAGAATCTTGACCACGTCGGACATCGAGGCGAAGCGCGGGTCCTTCGTCAGACCCTGGTGATAGCGGCAATAAATCTGCTGGACGATTACGGCGATCTTGAATCGAGCAAACGCGAGATAGAAGGCCATGTTGGATACGTCGCGGGCGGTGGCCCGGGCGTAGTGCTCGACGAGTTGCGCGCGCGTCAGGGTACCCGCACGGGTCGAGGGTCCCCATCGAATCTTCTGCAACTCGTCTGGGTCGTGCGGGTCAACCCAGTAGGCCAGAGTCGTGCCCAGGTCGGTGAGCGGATCGCCGATCGTGCTCATCTCCCAATCGAGCACGCCAACGATCCTGGTGATGTCTTCCTGATCCAGGACTACGTTATCGTATTTGTAGTCGTTGTGTATGAGCGCGGCATCGCTCGTTGCGGGCATTTGATCCCTTAGCCACGCAGCGATTCGCGCGACTTCGGGCAGATCGTGCGTTTGAGAGCCGTGGTAGCGTTCAATCCAGCCGTTAACCTGCCGGGAAAGATAACCCTGCGGCTTGCCAAGATCTCCCAGGCCGATTGCCGTATAGTCCAGTCCATGCAAGAGCGCGAGGTTGTCAATGAACGATTCGCTTAGACGCCGCGCCGTTTCGGCTGTGAACTCCAGATTCGCGGGCGGATCGCGCCGGATGATGATGCCTCGAATCGGCGCCATCAGGTAAAAGGGCGAGCCCAAAATGGAATCGTCGTCGCAGAACAGCAGAACCTTCGGCGCCGGCGGATACGCAGGATGAAGCTTCGAAAGCACGCGATACTCGCGTCCCATGTCATGCGCGGATTTGACCCTGCTGCCGTAGGGCGGCCGGCGCAGCACCATCTCTCGCTCGCCGAGGCGCAGCAAGTAGGTCAGGTTGGAATGGCCGCTTGGGAATTGCTCGACCACCAGAGCTCCTGCAACGGAGGGGAAGGAACTTCGCAAGAAGGGTTCGAGCTTGGCCAAGTCCAGTTCTTCGCCGCGTCTGACGGAGCCCGGATGATCTCGAAGGTCTGACATAAGAGTCTGCAAATTTCTCTAGCGATACGTGAGCAACGCCGGATCATCCAGATGCGGGAACGCATTAAATGCGCTGAGCGTGAAACGTTCGCCGGAGAACAAGAACTCGCTGTAGGAACAGTTTCGCGACATCCACATCACACGTAGGGTATCTTGCGGTGAAAGATGCAAAGCGCGCTGCATTGCCACGGCAATCGGCCCGCTAGACGTGAAGATGGCAGATTGTTCGCCCGACCCAGCACTGGAAACTACCTGCGCCAGTCCGCGATTGACTCGAGCGCAGAACGCGGCCCAGGATTCCACGGCGGCCACCGCTATTTGTCCGTCTACCCATTTGCCAATCACGAATTCGAACATACTCTGGAAAGTCTTCCGCCTTTCGCCGGAGTTTTCAGATGCAAGAAACGCGCGATGCAACTCGCGGACCTTATCGTCGCTCTCGACGAGCCGCGGCAGGGTCCGCTCGAGCACCGCTTCGCCGTCATATTCATCGAACTCGCTCATCACGACCGTTTGGGGAAATTGGACGCCGGCATCGCGATAGCACTCGCTCGCAATCCTTGCCGTGTCCTTTTGCCGGACGCGGGGACCGGAGAAAACGCGATCAAACGCGACGTTTCGCCGCTGCCAATATTCTCCCAGCAGGCGAGATTGCAACTCGCCACCGGAAGAAAGCTTATCGTAATCCGCCTCAAGGAAAGAAGCTTGCGCGTGACGTATCAGGAGAATACGGCTCACGTGGCCCGTTCGAACAATGCGGCAGCGCCCTGGCCGCCGCCGACGCACATGGTCACGACGCCGTAGCGCACTTTGCGCCGCGCCATTTCATTGGCGATGGTCCCGACCATCCGGGATCCAGTCATCCCATATGGATGACCAATCGAAATGGAGCCGCCGTTGACGTTGAGCTTTTCGGGATCGATTCCCAGGTGGTTGCGGCAATAGAGGACCTGGACGGCGAATGCTTCGTTCAACTCCCAGAGATCAATCTCGCTGATCCGCACGCCGCTGCGCTTCAACAGCTTCGGTACGGCGAATACCGGACCGATGCCCATCTCATCGGGATCGCAGCCGGCAACCTGGAAACCGCGGAAGATCAAAGCGTAAGGGATTCCCAATTGGTCGGCGCGCTCACGAGACATCAGCAGCGTGGCCGAAGCGCCGTCAGAAAGCTGAGAGGAATTGCCGGCGGTCACGGAGCCATGGCCGCTGTCCGGATCGAAATACGGTTTCAGTGCGAGAAGCCCATCCAGAGTCGTGTCTGGACGGTTGCATTCGTCGCGGTCCGCGCATACCTCTTCCTTCCCGGTCACTTCACCGGTCTTCTTGTCCAGGATGGCTCGCGTCACGCGAATGGGTGCGATTTCGCCATCGAAAATCCCTTCGCGTTGCGCGCGAGCGGTGCGCTGCTGACTCAGGAGCGAATATTCATCCTGCTCCTGGCGGCTGATTTTATAGCGCTTGGCCACAACCTCCGCCGTCACGCCCATCACCATGTACAATCCCGGTAATCGTTCCAGCAGCTCGGGATTCGGACTGAAGTCGCGCGGGGTGAGGCTGATGCTTTCGAGTCCTCCTCCGATGGCGGCGTCCACACCCTCGTTCATAATTTGATGCGCGGCCACGGCGATGGCCTGCAAGCCGGAAGAGCAGAAGCGGTTGATCGTGGTGCCGGCGACGGAAGTCGGCAAACCAGCAAGCATCGCGGAGACGCGGGCAACGTTCTGTCCTTGCGGGCCGTTAGGTTGCGCGCATCCCAGCACCACGTCTTCAATCTCGCTGGCATCGAGCTTCGGCGTTTTTCGAAGCACGTCCTTGATGCAATGCGCGGCAAGTTCGTCGGGGCGCGTCATGTTGAAAGACCCGCGAAATGATTTTGCCAGCGCCGTCCGCGAACTGGCGACCACAACCGCTTCTCTCATGCTGTCTCCGGCGAATCAAACGACATACCGATAAATCAAAGGGCGTTTTGCCCTGGAGTGTTCGAGTTCTCCCGCGCTACGCGGTTGCACCGTGCTCTCTGTTGAATCCGGCGAAGGTCCCGCTCTGCTCAGCCAATTGCCTCAGAAGGGGCGCCGGTTCCCAGTGCTCGCCGTGTTGCCGATGAAAATCGCAGACCCGGTCGTACACTTTCTTGAGGCCGACGGTGTCGGCAAACCACATCGGACCGCCGCGATATGCCGGGAAACCGTAGCCATTGAGATAGATGATATCTATGTCCACCGCGCGCAAAGCGTAACCTTCCTCAAGAATTCGCGCGCCTTCGTTGACCAGGGCATAGACGCAACGGTCAACGATTTCGTCCGCGGGAATCTGGCGCTGCGGGATGCCGGCTTCGGCTGCCCACTGTCGAACCAGCGCGGCGACTTCGGGATCGGGACTCGCGCGGCGGTTCTCGTCGTACTTGTACCATCCCGCGCCCGTCTTCTGGCCATAGCGCCCCATTTCGCACAGCCGGTCGCCGGCCATCGCCTGGCGAACGCCCGGTTTCTCCAGGTGGCGATACTCCTTACGGACGCGCCAGCCGACATCGAGGCCCGAGAGATCTCCGACGGCCAGCGGGCCCATGGCCATGCCGAATTCAGAGAGGGCTTTGTCCACCGCCGCGACGCTGGTGCCCTCCTCGACCAGGAAAACGGATTCACGCACGTAGGGACCGAACATACGGTTGCCGACAAATCCGCGGCAGTTGCCGACGAGCACTCCAATCTTTCCAATCTTCTTGGAGAGCTGCATGCACGTGGCAATCACGGGCTTGCTGGTCTTCTTCCCGCGAACGATTTCTAGGAGGCGCATGATGTTTGCCGGGCTGAAAAAGTGAGTGCCGATCACGAATTCAGGCCGCGACGTGGCGGACGCAATTTCATCGATGTCCAAGGTTGACGTGTTGCTGGCCAGGATCGCTCCCGGCTTGCAAATGCGATCGAGCTCGGCGAAGACTTGCTTCTTGAGTGCCATGCCTTCGAAGACGGCCTCCACGACCATGTCGGCTTTTTCGAAGCCGTCATATTGGAGCGTCGGACGAATCAGCTTCAGGCGTTCGTCCACGAATTGCTGCGTGAAGCGGCCACGCTTCACGGAGCTTGCGTAATTCTTCTGGATATTAGCCATCCCGCGGTCGAGCGCCGGTTGATCGGACTCTTTTAGCAGCACGGTAATTCCGGCATTGGCGAACACCATGGCGATGCCGCCGCCCATCGTGCCGGCGCCGATCACCGCAACGCTGTTCACCGGGATCGTCGGCGTCTCCTTCGGCACGTCCGGGATCTTGGCGACTTCGCGCTCGCCAAAGAAAACGTGAATGAGCGCTTTGGACTGATCCGACTGCAAACAGTCGATAAACAGCCGCTGTTCTTCCAGGCAACCGTCCTCGAACGACATCTTCGTGGCGGCTTCGACGGCATCAATGGCCGCGAGCGGAGCCATCATGCCGCGCTGTTTCTTGCGGACGGATTCGCGCGCGGCCGCGAAGATGGGCGCGCTCTGTTCGGGTGTTCCCAGATTTCCAGCGCGCTCGCGCGTCTTCGGGGCCGGGCGGGCCGCAATTTCTCGCGCGAAGCGAACGGCGCCAGCCAGCAGATCGCCTTCGATGATTCGGTCAATGATGCCGAGCTTCGCGGCATCTTCCGCTCTGACTGGGTTCCCTTCGGCGCACATCTCCACAGCCTTCGCCACTCCCACAAGCCGCGGAAGGCGCTGCGTGCCAGCCGCGCCGGGAATGATACCGAGTTTTACCTCGGGCTGGCCGACCAGAGCGCCGGGAGCGGCTACGCGATAATGGCCGGCCATCGCAAGCTCCAGGCCGCCGCCGAACGCAGTGCCATGAATCGTCATCACGATGGGCTTGCGACAGTCTTCGATCTGGAGAAGAAGTGGCAGCAATCCCGCGCCGCGCGGGCTCCTGCCGGAGGCGAGCTTTCCAAATTCCTTGATATCGGCGCCGGCGACGAACGTGCGGCCTCCGCCGATCAACACCGCCGCACGGACGGAGTCATCTTTGCCAATTTGCTCGACGGCTTCGGAAATGCCTTGCGGCACGCCGGGGCTTAAGGCGTTCACGGGCGGATTATTGATGGTGATGATCGCTACGTCGCCATCCTTGGTGAGTTGGACAAGATCGCTCATTGCAATTTCACATCTCTCTTTGAGTTTCTAGGCACTCTGGACCGAGGTTGCGGTGGAATCTATGACCAGCCGCGCGATGCGCTCGCGATGAAATGTCGAATCGCCGAGGGCCGTCTCCGATGCTTTGGCTCGCCGGTAATAAAGGTGAAGGTCATTTTCCCAAGTGAAGCCCATTCCGCCATGAATCTGAATGCCGCGATTGCCGACCGTGCGGCCTGCATCGCTCGCATACATTTTCGCGATTGAAATGGCCACCGCGGCGTCGGGCGCGTTCTCCTCGAGGGCCCACGCCGCGTAATAAGCCGCCGAGCGCGCGCTTTCTGTTTCCAGGTACATATCCGCACACTGGTGTTGCACGGCCTGGAACATTCCAATCGGCTTGCCAAACTGCTTGCGCATCTTCGCGTATTCAACCGTGAGGTCGAGCGTGCGCTGCATCGCGCCCACGATCTCCGCGACCAAAGCCGCGGTGGCGACATCGAGGGCGCGCGCCAGGCCTACAGCATCGCCGAGACGTTCAGCAGGAGTGCCGCTGAATCGCACCGAGTACAGCTTGCGCGTAAGATCCATCGCCTCCATCGGCTGAACTTCAATTCCCGCCGCCTTTGCGTCCACGACGAAAACACCATCGCGGGCAACGACGATGAGAAAGTCGGCAACCTTGGCATCGGGCACAAAGAGTTTTTCTCCGGTCAGTTTTCCGCTCGCGCTGCTCATCTGTACATCGGCCGGATGCCAACTCGCGCCGGCTTCGAGCATCGCGACGGTGGAGCGTGCATGGCCGCTGCAGATCGGCGCCAGGTATCGCTTCTTCTGTTCGGGAGTCGCTGTTGCGTCCAGGACGGAGCCGGCCAGCGCCACGGTCGAGAAAAGGGGGCCCGGCAAAAGCGCGCGTCCGGCTTCCTCCATCAGTAGAATCAATTCCACTTTGCCGAGGCCTACGCCACCGTATTCCTCGGGGAAAATGATGCCGGTGTAGCCCTGCTCGACCATCTTGGCCCACAAGGCCTGATCGTAAGCAGTCTCGGTTTCCATGAGGCGCCGGACCTCTTCCATGGGGCATTCGCCCGCAAAGAACTTTCGCGCATTGTCTCTGAGCAGGAGCTGGCTCTCATTCAGTCCGAATTCCATCGTCTCCCCTTAGTAGCTCCTGGGCAGCCCGAGAACGAAATGCCCGATGATGTTGCGCTGCACCTCCGACGTGCCGGCTTCGATGGTGTTCCCGCGCGTGCGCAGATAACCGTAAGACCAGATACCCTTGTCAACGGCGCGACGATCTCCGGCAAGCAACTGGCCGTACGGGCCCAGCAACTCCTGCGCGATCTGCTGCAGGCGCTGATTGAGCTCGCTCCAGAAAATCTTCAGGATAGATCCCTCCGGCCCGGGCACGCCCGTGGCCGTGATGCGGCTGAAAGCGCGCAGCTGGTTCAAGCGCATGATTTCGATCTCGCCGTAGCACTGCGCGAGTTTCTGGCGTATCAGCGGATCGCAGGCGGCCGGCCGTCCGTTCCTTTGAATCGTGCGGGAGAGCTCGACCAGCCGGTCAATACTTCGCTTGAATAGGAGATGAAGGCGCGCGCCGTACGAGCCGCGCTCGTACATGAGAGTGCTGACAGCCACGTTCCAGCCGTCGTTCACCCTGCCGAGAACGTTTTCAACCGGAACGCGCACATCACGGAAGAAGAGCTCGCTGAATTCGCTTTCGCCCGTCATTTGCCGCAATGGGCGGACATCTACGCCCGGCGATTTCATGTCGACCAACAGAACCGTCAGCCCTTTGTGCCTGGGGACGTTAGCGTCCGTGCGAACAACCAGCTCGCACCAGTTCCCAAACGTGCCAAAGCTGGTCCATACCTTCTGACCGTTGACGACGTAGTGGTCGCCGTCCAGGCGGGCCTCGGTTTGCAGACCGGCAAGATCGGAACCGGCGTTCGGTTCGGAAAAACCCTGGCACCAGATTTCTTCAGCGCTCAGAATTTTGGGGATGAATCGCTTCTTCTGCGCCTCCGTCCCGTAGGCGATGATCGTGGGGCCGATCAGCCCGAGGCCGAGAGCGTTGGCCATCTGCGGCGCCTGCGCTCGCGCCATCTCTTCCCAGAAAATGGCTTGTTGCATCAGCGTCGCGCTGCGGCCCCCATACTCCTTTGGCCACGAGACGGCGGCCCAGCGGCCCTCATGGAGCTTCCGTTGCCAGGTCCTCAAGTAGGGGAAAGTTTCGTCCAGCGGTTTCTCGCGCCACTCGGCCCAGTCTTTGGGAACGTTTGCGTCAAGCCACGTGCGCAGTTCGTCGCGGAACTGCTGTTCCTCGGCATTCAGATTCAGGTCCATTCCAAGAACTCCTTTTATCTTTCGCCGCGGCCGCTGCTTCGCGCGCTTCCTTGCGCGTTCGACCGGCAGCCCAATTCGCTACGCAGGCGATCCCTTTCGCTTCATCTCGACGGCTTCCGGCCGGATTGTTTCCTGTCCCTGCCAGTATTTCTTGCGCAGCTCTCTCTTGAGGATTTTCCCGGTGCCGGTCTTGGGCAAATTGTCGCGAAATTCGACCGAGTGCGGACATTTGTAATGGGCAAGCCGCGAGCGGCTAAATTCGATTAGCTCGGTTTCGGTCACTTGCACCGCGGGTTTCAGCACCACCAGGGCCTTGGGCACCTCTCCCCATTGCTCGTCAGGAACCGGAATGACCGCGACCTCGAGAACCGCGGGGTGCGCGAGGAGCCTCTTCTCGACTTCGAGCGAAGAAATATTTTCTCCGCCGCTGACGATGATGTCTTTCTTACGATCGACAATTAGGATGTATCCCTCTTCGTTCCAGGTGGCCATGTCTCCCGTATGAAACCAACCGCCTCGCATGGCTTCCGCCGTTGCATCGGGTTGCTTCCAGTAGCCTTTCATGATGCTGTCGCCGCGGGCGATCACTTCGCCGACGGCCGTTCCGTCGCGCGCCACGTCATTGTCATCCGCATCCACTACTCGGAGCTCAACACCCGGGATGGCGAATCCGGCCATGGCCTGGCCCGCGAAGCGCTGTTCGCCCTCCCACCCGAGCCCCGGCTTCATTCTGGAGGTGGACAATGTGGGCGCGGTTTCTGTCAGTCCGTATCCGGCGAAGCACGTGCATCCAAACTTTTCCTCCACTTCCCGCACGAGCGACGGTGAAGACGCCGCGCCGCCCAGATTGAGCCATTTCAGGCTGCTCAAATCATATTTCCGGAACTCCGGGTAGTTGACCAACGCAATGGCCATGGCGGGCACGGCGCCGAGGCTTTGCACGCGCTCCTGCTCGATCAGGCGGAAAATCTCCGCGGGATCAAAACGCGAAATCATCACATGCTTGGCTCCCCGCACGGTGACGGTGTGCGCGGCGCCCCACCCGTTGGCGTGGAACAGAGGAATGGTGTGGAGATGCACGCTGTCGGCCGAGCTCTCGTGGGTCAATAAAGAACTCAGAGCCTGGAGATAGATGTTTCGGTGGGTCAGCATCACGCCCTTTGGATTGGCGCTGGTTCCGCTGGTGTAAAAGATTTCGGCGACAGCGTCCTCGTCGAATTCCATCACGTCAGGACGATAAGGGGTGGCAGCGGCCAGAAGATCCTCATAATTCTGGGGAATGAGCCAGCTGGCATGAGGCGCGCCGGAAAGCAGGGAGAAAGATTCCACGGTGGAAAGTCTTGCGCGGAAGGAATCCACCAAGTCCGAGAACTCTTTTTCCAGAAACAAGATTTTCGCTTCCGCGTTATTCAGAATGTAGGCCAGCTCGTCGGGAGCAAGCCGAATATTCAGCGGAAGCAGCACGCCGCCTGCTTCCAGGACGCCGAAATACGCCTCCAGCAGCCTGTGGCAATTCAAGCTCAAGAAAGCGACCCGGTCGCCCGGCTTTACGCCGACTGTGCGGAGAGCACCCGCGAGACGGCCCACGCGCTCCGCCAATTGCGAATATGTAAACCGCTCGCGTCCACATACCACGGCTGTCCTGCCGGGATACTGCTGCTCTGCGTAACGCAAAAATCGGACGGGTGTAAGCGGAATGTTCATGGTGTCGCTCGACTGTCCTAGGCCGTTTGTCCCCCATCCACCACCAGCACGTCTCCGGTGATGAAAGCGGCAGCGTCAGAAGCGAGAAAGACCGCTGCTCCCTTCAAGTCATGTTCGCCGCCGAAGCGGCCCAGCGGAATTCCTTTGAGAAAGTTCTCCTTATTTCGCTCGATCACAAGTTCCGACATGCGAGTCGGAAACCACCCCGGCGCGATGGCGTTTACGCGAACGTTGTGAATGGCCCACTTGCGGGCCAAATCCTTCGTGAAGGCGATCACTCCGCCCTTGCTGGCGTGATATCCAATCGCTTGAAATTCCGGCGGGGCGCCCCTGAGCCCAGCCGTAGACGCGATATTGATGATTGATCCTCGCCCCTGCGCGGTCATGAACTTGCCGACCGCCTGACAACAGAGAAACGTTCCAGTCAGGTTCGTCTCCATTACCTTATTCCAATGTTCGAGGCGCATTTCTTCAATCGGTGCACCCCAGGATGTGCCCGCATTGTTGATCAGGATATCGATTCGCCCGAATTCCGAGATTGTCGCATCTACCATCTCCTGAACACTCGATGGATTCTTCACATCGCAGCCGACGGCAAGGGCTTTTACGCCGAGCGCCTGCAGCTCATTCGCGGCGTGTTCGCAGCGGTCCTTCTTGCGGGCGCAAAGCACGAGATTGGCGCCCATTTCCGCCAGGCCTTCCGCCATTTGTCGTCCCAGCCCAATTGAGCCTCCCGTGACGACGGCCACGCGCCCTGTGAGATCAAAAAGCTGTTTAACGTTCATTGCCTAGTTGAATTCATTCTGCCGTTACCAACAACGAAAGGGCGTGCGTGCACGGGACCACGGACCCGGGGGTGGCCAGATCCGATGGTCCCGCCCGCATGGTGAAGCAACCCGGATGGTGTTGCGCCACTTTGACGTGTGTACATATCATATGTTAGCGACTAACGTCAATTCTCCGAAAACCACGATCCAAATGCTGCAACGTTTTCCCCTAGATGTGAAGAAAGCGGATCGCCAGACCGGCCAGCGCGCCGCCTATCAGCGTGCCAAGCACCGAAATTGGCGCATACGCCCAGTCCGAGCTGCCCTTCCCGGCGATGGGAAGAATCGCATGCGCGATCCGGGAGCTCAAATCACGCGCAGGATTCATGCTGCTGCCTGTCGTCCCCGCCAGTGAGAGGATGAGTCCCCAGACCAATGCGCCAATCAAGAACGGGGTCAAACCACCCGCCAGGCCGCCGGCCAAATTGGCGCGCGAAAAAATGCAGAGCGCAACAAACACAAGCAGGAATGTGGGAATAATCTCGCTCACGAGGTTCGTCATTCTTCTGGGAAAGGCCGGATGGCTGCAGAAGCAACCCAGTTTTCGCATGGGATCCGGCGTTTCCGCCCAGTGAGGCAGAAACTGAATCCAGACGAGCACCGAGCCGGCAAACGCTCCAAGCATTTGCGCCGCGATGTACGGTCCGAGCTTGGAGAAATTCCCACTCTCCAACGCGATACCCAGGGTCACGGCTGGATTGATGTGAGCATCCCGGCTTCCGCAAGCGATGGCCGTGAAAATCCCAGCCATCGCTGCGAACGCCCAGCCTGCGGAGACAGCCATCCATCCCGCGCCTTCCGCCTTCGAACGCGCGAGCGATATATTCGCAATCGCTCCATTACCCAACAGAACCAGGACCAGGGTGCCCATGAACTCACCCACCACCGGCGATGTCATTCACTTACCTCTTGGTTGCAGTTTGCGAGCCGGAGAGCCTGACGCTCGCGATCCCGGCCTTTCAAACCAACTCAGAAGGTCAGACGCGCGCCAAGCTGAAATTCGCGCTTGGGCAAATCCGACGTGAACGCCAGCGGCGTGCTGGACGTGGCAACACCACCGCCCTCGAGAGCCGTGCCGGGCCGAATCCCGTGCACGTTAAACGTCGTAAACCCGGGCTCAAAACCAAACAGCGGACTGACTTCGTTATTGACGCTGGCGAAGTTCGTCCGGTTTGCGATGTTGAAGCCTTCCGCCGTGATGATCAGATTTACCCTCTCGCCGAGCTTGTGCTGCCATGTCAGGCGCGCATCGAAGTCAATGAGGTTGGGGCCGAGACCCGTGTCACGGGGCGCTCCGATGGGGCGCTCGTTCGTGGTGTGGCCGTCACCATTGACCTCTCCTCCGGCCAACAGGTTGAAAGGGTGCCCGCTGGTGTACGTGAAAATCGGAGACAGCTGGAAGCCTGACAAGAAGGATTCCGTCCACGGGCTGTCGAACACCCCGGCGATCACGACCTTGTTCCGTTCATCGAATTCAGAAAGGCCGCGATCCAGGCTGAGGTTGGTGGGATCCTGGGGTCCATAGTCCGTGTTGAAATCGGTGGAGGTGTCAAAGCCCTTGCTGTAGGTGTAATTCCCGAACAACGTGTAGTGATCGCTGAAGCGCTTTTTGACTTCGATGATGCCGCCCTCGTAGAGCGATGACGCCGCTGAGGTGTACTGGTTATTCTGCACGATCAGCGGATTCACGAAACAGGCGAAAGGATTTGCGCCGCAAGGAGCAAGTCCCCCGGGGAATTCGACTCCGCCGAGCGGATCGGCTCCGGGAGCGCCCGGCGTATCCGTGTTCCAGTTTCGATAGGAGACGCTCTTGCCGTTGGCCAGGGTTACGGTGCTGAATGGCGCAGGCAGTAGGTTCGTATCAATCGCAACCGGCAGGCGCAGCGTGTGGGAGTAAATTCCGCTTACGGAAATGGAGAACCCAGGCGAAATCTCGCGCTCGATTCCGATAGACGCCTGCTGCGAGTAGGGCGGAGCATAGTTGGGCGGGTTGCTGAAAAGCACGGTCAGCGGCGAAAGCTGGCCAGTGTTTTGGACGAAGATGCCGAAGCCAGCGACATCGGCCGGAGTGATGCAAGCTGCGTTGCCCGGTGCAGGCGTCGTGCACGCAATAAGATTCGTCCCAGATGGATTGTCGGCGGGGTTAAACAATCCCTGGAACACGGCTGCTGCGTTTTCCAGAAACGGAAGGGGCGTCGGCGTGAGCGGATCCACATAGATCGAAATGAACCGGTTGCAGGGGCTGGTACCCGTGCCCGGGAAAATAACGCCTGCGGGTCCAAATGCAGTGACCCCGATCCCGCAGGTGTTCACGGCATTGTTCACCTGATCGGGAATCTGTGAGGCATTGTGCTGGTTCTCGACCGTGCTCCTATTCTTGTTCAGCACTCCCAGACTCAAGTCCACCGCCGGAATCTGCGAATCAACCGGGCCGTAGAAAATCCCATAGCCGCCGCGGATCACGGTTTTGTGGTCCTTGAATGGGTCCCATGCGAACGACAGGCGAGGGGCAAAATCCTTATAGTCCGTATTCAACGGAAGATATTGCGAATCTATTTCGTATCGCAAGCCAAAGTTCAGAGTGAGACTGGGCGTGATCGCCCAGGAATCCTGTACGTAGAGGCCCGTCAGCGGCCGCGTATAGGCGGGGTAATCCGGATTGCCGAAGCCCTGCTGGTAAACCTGCGGCGCGCCCAATGACGCTCCCTGAAGCGAATCAATGACCGCCGAACTGAGGGTTCCAGCCAGGCCACAGCCAGTGGCAGGAGTGGCCGTGATCGCACCATTCGGATTCGCCAGGCACGGACTCAGCGCTACCCCCGGCAGCGTGCCGAAGACAAATCGGCCCGGGAGGAACGTATGCGATTCCGAGTGGTTGCCACGGAGCAGTTCGTCAACGCCAAATTTCACGGTATGGTGGCCGCGGATCAGCGCGACGTTGTCCGCAAATTCGTAGCGCCGCAGAATCGTAAAGTTGGGCAGGAAGATGTTGGTTCCCAGATTATTGGCGAAGCCCGGGATTTGGATTCCGACCTCGCCGGGCTCGTTCGGAATCACGTTGAAGCTATCGTAATCCCACTGAAAATGGAATTCGTTCTGAGCCGTCGGGCTGAATTCGTGAAACCATGCGGCCTGGAGATTGTTGTCGTAATCGTGGGTTGAGCTGCCGGCCGAAAATCCCGTCAGGGATTGCACATCGGGATTCTCCTCGAGGTCATGCCCGTACCTGTATGAAAAGGAAATCTGGTCCGAACTGCTGATGCGGTGATCAAGCCGAACCGATGCCAGATACTCGCGCGTGTTGTAATTAAAGAGCCCACCATTTGCTTCAAACTGGCCGATGAAGTATTGGTTCAGCGCAGTTTGACCCGGCGTAAGGCCCGTCACAGGACTGACGGTCAACCCGGTCGCGAGTGCTCGCGCACAGGTCTCCGCGGGCAAGGACGTAACGGTGCCGTTCGGATTGCTGATGCAGGGAACGGTCGGATTTCCGGGGTCTGTCGCCAGAGCCGTTACGATCGCCTGCTGTGCGAACCTCGGGTCACTCGGCGCGAACGGGTTCGCTGCCGCCACCGGGTTCGGCCCGAGGAAGATCGAGCTGTTCGTCAGAAGAGGAACTGAATTTTCAGAGTTCTGCAGCAGGCCTTCGAATGCGAAGAACAGGAAGGTTTTGTCCTTCTGAATGGGAAGTCCCGCCGTGCCGCCGTATTGGTAGCGGCTCAGGCTGTTTTTCACGGGCGCGCCAACGGACGTAAAGTTAAAATTGCTGAATGTCGGGTCGGGCGCCAGCGCGGGGCTAAACGCGAATGGATCGCGGGCATCCATGGCGCTATTGCGAAAATAACTGTAGATGCTGCCGTGCAAATCATTGGTGCCTGATTTCGTCACGATGTTGATGGAGGCGCCGCTCGCGCCGCCCAGGTCCGCCGAATAGTTGCTGCGGTTCACCTGGAACTCCTGGACCGCATCCTGGCTCACAGTGGTGCGAACGCCGCCGGCGTCGTCCTGAGCTTCGCCGCCATCCACGGTCACGCTGTTTCCGCGTCCGTTACTTCCGTAGAAGGAGAGGCCGCTTTGAGGCGTTTGCTTGACGCGAAAATCCTGATCGTCCGCCAGCCTCGTGGAATTCGACACACCGGGGAGCAGCAGCGTAAAGGTGAGGTAGTCGCGGCGGTCAATCGGGAGGTCGGTGATATATTGCTCGGTCAGCGTATTCGCCTGGCTACCGCGTTCGGTATCCACCACGGGCGGTGCGGCGCTGACTTCCACGGTTTGTCCGGACGTCGCGACCTTCAGACTGAAATCCAAAATCGACGTCTCACCTACGTTAACGACCACGCCTTTTTGAGTGACCGTTTGGAAACCGGTGACCTGCGCAGTCACGTTGTACTCGGCAGGCAGCAATCCTGTTAAGCGGTACTGGCCGGTGGCTCCGGTAATGGCCGTGTACTGCGTTCCCCTCGCCGTTTCGACGGCGACGACCGAGGCTCTGGGGACCACCGCGCCAGACGGATCGGTCACAGTTCCGACGATATCGCCTGAGGCGCCCACGCCCTGCGCATGCGCAGTAGGACTCGCGAGCAGCAAGCACGCGAACCACGCGAAGGCACTCGCCAATACGATAGATTTCATAGGTTCTCCTCGAAATTCAATACGTCGCCAACGTAATTGAAAGTAGGCCCAAGGATTTATCGCTCCCGCGTTGGGTTTGATCGGTTTGATGACTTCTACATCCCCCATCCCGGTCGCCTGTCGAATCCGGGCCCCCATCCGAAATTGTGATAGCGAATATCACATTAAAGAGACTAACGTCAAGACGAAAGCACAACCGGTCAAGCCGAAGGATTCGCTCGCGCGGGCCGCTCCGCGCGTTCAATTGGTCAGTGGAGGTCGAGGCTTGTCACAGGGGGCAGAATTCCTGGAGGAATCGAACAATCGGGTGATTTTATCAAGCGTGACGCCTCAGCCGGGAGTAAGCACGATGCGGCCGGAAACGTTCCCGCGACGCAATTGCTCCAGAACCTCATTGGCCTGCGCGAGAGGGCGCGTCGCGGTCCGGCAGCGAACCTCTCCCGCCGCTGCCATCGCAAGGATCTCCGACAAGTCCTGCCGCGTGCCTACGGCGGAAGCCTGCATGCGGACTTCGCGGGCCGCCATGAGGATTGGAGGGAAGCAAATATTTTCGGCCGGCAGGCCGACGATGAGGAGGCATCCACTTGGCCGGACGCAAGAGAAAGCCATGTCGTAGGCTGACTTCGCTGCTGAAGTCACCAGCGCAGCGTGAGCTCCGCCCATATTCCGGAATTCCTTGGCCACATCGGTCGAAGCGGCATTGAACGCGTGGGTGGCGCCCAGAGACTTGGCGAGAGTAAGCTTTTCCTCGGAGATGTCCACCGCGGCGATCTCCGCGCCGAGCGCGCAGCCGATCTGCACGGCAATGTGCCCCAGGCCTCCAATGCCAAAAATCGCCAGCCGCTGGCCGCGCGAAATCTTCGCTTGCTTGATCGCCCGGAACACGGTGACGCCCGCGCAGAAGAAAGGCGCCGCTTCGACGGAGGAAAGAGCGTCCGGGATTTTCAGCGCATGGCTCGCCGGCGCTTTTGCAAATTCCGCATAGCCGCCGTCAACGGTGACGCCGGTGATCTTCTGCCGCGAGCAAAGATTCTCGTTCCCTTCGCGGCAGAATTCGCAATCGCCGCAGCTCCAGTGGAGCCAGGGCACTCCCACACGGTCGCCCACTTGCAAATCGCGGACGGCGCCACCTTTTT
>Ga0302180_10000968_pt1 | contig 23211 bp, 18 predicted proteins | sample I_Palsa_E3_2_FD_200575 | JGI IMG/M metagenome (GOLD analysis project Ga0302180, IMG submission 200575) | Peat permafrost microbial communities from Stordalen Mire near Abisko, Sweden - I_Palsa_E3_2 | ecosystem: Environmental > Terrestrial > Soil > Palsa > Peat permafrost | place: Sweden... | reverse complement strand
CGCTCGATCCGTCGTATCTGTACGAAGTTACGGGGCCGCCGACGCCGGACATTTCGGTCTCGGTGGCGTCGCTTGCGTCGCTGTTTCCTAATCTCATTCAACTTAACCTCACGATTTCGAGCACGACGTTGCCCGGGGTGCGCAGCCTGTTCATTTCGACGCCCAACAACGATCAGGCCGTCGCCAGCGGACTCTTGGAGGTGCAATAGTGCGTCATTCAGTGCCTGTGCGCGTGGTTTTGGCGTCCATTCTTGCTTGTTTTACCGGCTTAAATTCAAACTTGAACGCGACGACGTTTATTCGAGTGTCGCCCGAAAGGCTTGCCTCAGTTTCGACGCTGGTGGTTCGCGCGCGATGCGTCGGAAGTGCCGTGCAGACGCGCGGCGGCGAAATTTGGACGATTACATCGTTCGAAGTGCGCGAGACGTGGAAAGGCGGCGCCCCCGCTGTGATTCGCACCCGGCTTCTCGGCGGACGGACAGCGCAACTGACTTCGCAAGTTGCGGGCGTGCCGCGCTTTCGTGCGGGCGAAGAAGTTGTGATGTTTCTCGCGCCGATTCGCGGGGGCGAATATTCAATCGTGAGCTGGGCGCAAGGGACGTTTCGGATTCATCGAGATCCCGCGACGAGCGGGCTTGTCGTCACGCAAGACACCGCCTCCTATAATGACCCGAATTCGCTATCCATGGTGTTCGAAGGCCGCGCGGTGCGGAATTTGCCGCTCGAAGAGTTTCATCGCCGAATCGAAATGGCTCTTGCCGGAAATTCCAACGAAGCGCCGAAAGTCCGGAGGAAATAATGAAGCGACAAATACATATACGCGACGGTCTGCGTGGCGATCTGCGCGGGCGTCTTCGCCTCGGGCGCGAGTGCAAACGACGTGCTGAACGCCTGGAGAAAGCAATGAACCCGCCGTTCGCTTGCCTGGCGATTTGCGCGTGCATCCTCACTTTCGCGGTTGCGAAATCGGCGCAAAGTTACATCGTCGAAACGACGATTCCAGAGACCGCAGGTTGTCCAGCTTCCGACCGCTGGAATGCTTCGGGCGCGGAGCCGCTTCAGCTGCAATGGAGTACGTCTCTGCCATACCCTCCCGTGCTGATCACGACGGCTGCGAACGGGACGCCGCAGCAAATCTCGGAAATCGGAGCGGTGGTTCAGGCGTCGCTGGGCGCGTGGACGGGAGTGGCGAGCACGGCGGTGAATCCGTCGGTTACGCCGGGCATCGTGAGCACAGTCGGACAAACGAGTGTCCAGGACGCATGCACCAATGACGCGGGCACAAACGTCGACGGCGTAAACACGGTCTGCTTCAACCAGTCTAGCGACGCATTCACCTTCGGCGTGATCGGGTTCACGCGTGTGGTGACGGCGAACGCCGCGGGCGTTTCCGTGGGCGGAGGCGCACCGGCCGAGTTCGCGGGACAGATACTTGATTCCGATACGCTGTTTAACAATTCCGGCCAAGTCACGTTCGCCACGCCCAGCGCGCTAGCCACGTCTCCGGGCGCCTACGATCTTGAATCAGTTCTCACCCACGAACTCGGAAGCTATTTCGGCCTCGACAACTCCGCGGTTCGGCGCGCCATCATGTATCCGTTCGCGCCGCCTCCGGGCACGTACATCGGAAACCGGCCGACAGCGACCGCGCCGGATGGGCAACTCGCCGACGACGACCGAACTGGCCTGCGCGTTCTCTATCCTGATCTCGCCGATACGACCTACGTCGGCACGATTCGCGGGCAAATCGTCCCTGCAAATCCATTCGCGCTGGCAATTTTCCCAGCGACGTCGCCGGGTGCGCCTGTGGCTGGAATTTTCGGCACGCAGGTGGTCGCGGAAAATCAGGATACCGGTGCGATCGTCGCGGCGGCAATGGGAGGCTGGAGTTGCAATCCATCGAATCCGGTGCCGCAATTCGACGGGTCGTACCGCATTGACAAGCTACCGGTGGGAGCGAATTACAAAGTATATGTAGAGCCACTGGATGGACTCGCGACAAGCGAAGACTTCTACGAGACATCGAGCGGAATATGCGACGCGAACGGGAGCTTCGCGTGCACCGCTCCCGCAGTGAATACAAATTTCACGACGCGCGTTCAACCTGCGGCGCAATAGATGCGGGGCGAAAGAAATACGGAACCAAGGTGCGAAAAAGAAAGCGGCTCCCAGGTGTTCGGGAGCCGCGAGGTGTTGAGTTGGAACTGCTGCCGATGGCTATTCCGCTGGGCTGACGACTTGCGTGAATCCGACATTGTTGACGTCGCGCAACATTGGCGTGGCTGGCGGCAAGAGCGAGGGCGTCAGGAAGTTAGTATCGAATTGATAGTTTCTGGTCGGCGGGCCGTACACGATGTTGCAGCACTTGTAGAGTCCAACGGCCTGCTGGTTGTAGTAGAAGCTCACGATCGAACCTTCGTAGTAAAGAGTGCCGCCCCAGCCTTCCAGGTAACGCAGGAAATTGTGAACCCCGCCGTCGGTGCCGTAGTCTTGTCCCGTTCCCGATACCTGGGGGAACTGAACACCTTTACCCGCGATGATGGCCGTGCGGTATGTAGTTCCGCCAGCGCCGGGGCGGTCACCCGGTGAGTACGGGAACGCGAACGAGTTCCTGTCGTTCCAGGCGTCTGAGAGCAAAGTCACCGCGTCAGCATCGATCGAAGTGCCAGGACTCGCGGCGCTGGCGTTATAAGCGCCGTTTGTGGGGGAATTGTAGTCCCCTTGCAGATAGACCGGATTTTCGGCGGCGATGCTCAAGCCGCACAAAACAGTGTTACAAGTGCCGAGTGTAATCGTGCCGCCATGGATTACCTTTAGTGCGTGACGGAAGAAGAGCGGAGGATTTTCCATCGCTTCCGCCGCCTGCGTGATTTCGACTCCGGGCCAAGTTTCGCCAAGCGCCGAGCATGTGCCATCCGAAGTGTCGGGCAGGAGCGCGGGCCCTGGAGCGTAGGTGCCGCCGCCAAGTGTGGTGCCGGTTGCTGTGGTACCGGTGGAGCTGCCGGTGTCGTCCTGCAACGCCACCGGCGCTTTCCCGTACACAGAAAGTACTCCGGTCTGCGCGAGGTCCTCTCCCAAATCGAGAGTACCGTTCGGGCAACCATTAGCGGCGTCGCTTGGATTCACCATGTCGTTGTAGCCATACGATCCTGTCTTGCGGCCCAGAGTCGGGTCGTTGGCTTCCCCGCGACGATCGGAGAAATATACGGTATAGCCTGTGTTGTTGCTGGCAGTCTTGCCAGTCGAACCGATACTCCCGAGAAACCACTTATCCAGATTGGCGACGTCGAGCTCGACGTAATGCATGACGCCGGCTTCAGTGAGGTTCCCGTTCGGGCTCAGCACGCTATTCACAACGGGAGGCGCAGTGTCACGCGATGTAGACTCGCGCGTGTCGAAAATCACATTGGGCCAGAAGTCGGTCGCGACCGGAGTGAGTCCACTCGGATAAGGCCAACCGCAGCCTCCCGTGCCGTGTGGGGAATAAACGCTCGTTGGGTTATCGCGCAAGCGAGCCAGCCGGATCACGGCATTCGCGCTCGGGAATGTCGCGCATGGCCAAGAGGAAGCAAGCGGAACGTCTGTGTTGGCGGCGACGTTGCCGAGAGCGCCCAACGTCGAGACCGAGCCTGCCAGAACGGATGCCGCTACAGCGGGAGTCGATCCGCTTTTCGGCGTGCCGTTGACCTGACCGTTCGACAGAGGGTTCAAATTCGGCCCGATAAATCCAAGGTTGAGAATTTCGTGAGTTACGTCCGTGCAGGCCCCGGCAGACGTGTGCAAGTTTATGAGGATGTAGCCGGTGATGATCGGCCAGTGCGGCTTGATCCAATAGCCGTCGGTCGTGCTGTAGGTGGTGCTGGCCGCGCCGGATGTCGGGAGGGGCAATTTACCTTCCGGACCGCCCGTGTACCATGCCGGATATGACGTGTACTCGCCTGAAGAATCCACCGCGAGCGTGGAGAGATCCACCGGTGTTCCGCAGGCGTTGGGGGTGCCGGTAAGCAACGCGGAAGTGTCGTCCAAAAGAATGTTGACGCTCGATAGCGTGTAGTAGCGCTCGGCCGTCAATTCCGCATTCTCGCCTGGCACCGGTCTTTCGACCAAGTCGATTGGGGTGCCTCCGACGGCAGGAGCCGCGATGGAGAGATTCAAAGAAGGGACGTTCTCCGACTTTCCACCAAGAATATCGCTGTTGAATGTCCCGGTCGAGAGGCTGACCCAATTGGGGTTGACTGCCGTGCTGATGCCCCCTGTTACGCTGGCTCCGGTGACAGTTCCTTGCTCCAACTGGAGGCAGCTCGAATATGGAATCGTATCCACCATGATTTGACCGGGATAAGGGTTCGACGTGCTCGGTGCCGTGCCACTCCAGCCGGACTGACAAGTGTCTGTCTGGGGCGTCTGCTGGTTCGCGGATCCGGGATACCAGTAGGTTTGATAGCCGTTTGCAAGGTTGCCCACCAGTATATCGCCGACCGCCGTAACTTTGTCCGCTAGCGTGAGGGAGTTGCCGCTGGCGAGCCACAGATTCGCATTCGTGTGGATGCGCCCACCGAAATTGAATACGGGACCCGGAAAATAGCTCAGGTCTGTTTGCGAAAAGATCCCGAATTGGAAGACTGGAATCCCGACAGCCTGAACGGTGCGAATCAGCTTTGATTCCGAGCCCGTAACGGTTCTTGCAGTCACGGTCAAGGTGAAGGGCGTGATCAACCCGTTCAGACCGGCAAATGGGCTGGGAGATGAGATGGTCTCGTTGATGGCCGTTGGGTTCCCGCCGTTCGCCGGATTCGGAGTATAGGTTATGAGGTAAGTGCTGGCACCGGCGGCATTCACATAGGAAATGCCGGGAATTATAGGCGGTTCGGCCATCGCGGTATTGATATTGGCGACGCTGAGCGCGTTCGTGGCTCCGTATAACTCGCCAAGATCGGCAGTCATTTTCTCCATGCCTGCTTCAGCGCCGTAAAAGGCGTTCTGGCGGTCGGCGTTGCTGCCGCCGAGGCGATTGTCCGTCATCACCATCCAGGAAAGGCCGATGATGATGGACGAGATGAGCAGAAGTATCAACAATGCAGTTATGAGTGCGATTCCCTTTTGCTTTCCGTTGTTCACGGAAGTCCTCCCAAAAAATCGGTTCACTGACGAATCAAGAATTCTTCGAGACTCATGGATAGCGATTGACGAAAGACAGGCTGCGGATGCACACCGTCGTTACCATGTTGTCGCGAAAGAACTGCCCGTTCTGGCTGTATGCATTTTCCGTGCGCGCGGCCGCAAACAAATTGACGGTTCGGATTTGCGTCGGCGTGTCCGGAGAAAGCGGATACGCGGCGTTGCCGGGCCCGGCCGCGCCGTAAGCTCCCGTGTTCGCCGGCTGCGCAATTCCATAAGTGATCTGAAGATCTTCGATGCCCTGGCCGACCGCATACGGCGGGTTGAAATTGACTTGTCGAATCAGCGTCGGAATGGTCGGGGTGGTGACATTGTCGATCCAGTACGACACGATCTTCACGCGAGAGGCCGTGATCGGAGGATACGGCCCTTGCGCGCCGGCCGCGCCATTCTGTAGCTGCGCGAGCGTGCCTGCCGTTGCAGTTCCAAGCTGGCCGTTGAAATTGAAGGCGTCGCCGGCCGCAAAGGCTACGACCTGGCCGGTTACCGACGTCACGGTCTGAATCGCATTGCCTGAGCTGGTGGTAAACATGATGAGGTCGCCAGCTTTGATGCCGTCGTTGCCTGTGATGATGATGCAAGCTGGATCAAACGTCACACTCAAACCGGATGCACTGATAACGCCCTTGGTGCAAACGGGGTTAGCGGCGCTGTAGATCGGATATTCACTGAGCCAATGCTGATTGGTGTCCTGCAGCGAGTTATCCACGAACATCATGGAAATCATGTCGGTCACGGCCCCATTGACTGTGAGACCGAGATTCGCGGCGGGGACGATTGGTGTCACTAGAGTGCTTTGCGGCATCGGCGCAGCGAGAGGATACGTGTAAGCCTTGCCTGGAGGAGACGGCCAATTGATTTTCTTGGCCGTGCCGCCCTGCGGATAAGGGATCCCGCTTTGCGGCACGCCTTCTCCGGTCTGGGTCAAATCGCGGCTCATAAACCCCATCGAAGCGCGAAGATTCTGAGTCATGTCTCCGAGCAATCCGACCGCTTCGCTGGCGTGTTGCGCGTCGGTTAGAGCCTTTAGCGTGACCCCGACGATGGTCACCAGAATGGACATCGAGATCAATAATTCGAGCAAAGAGAACCCGGCTTGCCTTTTCATTTTTCGAATGTCCATCAGCTCGACTCCGAATGCCTATGAGTACTGCGAGATATAAGTCGTAAGCGTGTAAGACCGCACGAAGCGGCCCGATTGGTAATTGATGATTACTTGAATCTGGCGCACGGACGGCTCGTTGACGATGTTTGTGATCGTGATTGTCCTGGTCATGTTGTAAGCGTCGGACAACTGAAGAACCACGTCGTCGGCGGTGCCGAGGATTCCATCTTTACCCGGATAAATAATCGTGGACGGATTGACGCCTGAATCCGCCACTGTGCCGACGAGCCCGTCGGGGCCGGGATCGGTGATGGGTTGCGCGCCGGTGAGGAACAGGCCGCCACCCGCTATGTTCTGGATTTGCGCCCACGTCAGAACCTGCGTATCCCGAGCAGTGAAAACGCATTCGATGGCTTCAGCAGCCTTTTGCTGTGCGATAAAGTCGGCCTGCGAACCGTTCAGGAAAACCAGGCCATTGCCGAGCAGAGCCGCGAGCCCGAGGACGCCGATGCTTAGCACGAGAATGGCGATCATCGTCTCCAGGAGCGTAAATCCTTGGTCGTTCTTGGTTAGGTTGTGCGTGCGCATGTCGCGTTGCTCCCTCAGTAGGCTTGTTTCCATGCGTTTGTCCCGTTGGTGTGGTAGCTCTTCACGCGGCCGGTTGAACCCAGAATCGTGATCGCTCGCGCACTCGAGGCGAAATTGTTCACGCCAAGGAAAACCGTCCCGTTCACAGGATTTCCCGTGGAATCAACGAAGGTGCCGTCAGGCTGGAAAAACATTCCAGTGGTGGGTCCGCCGTCCACGCCTTCAAAATTCACAGCGGTGGCGTTTCCAAAAGCGTCCGGTGTGTCCGGCATACCGGTGTATTTCTGGTAGTAGACACTTCCCTCGAGGGCGTACGTGGCGAAAATGACGTCGTTGCCGGCGTTAGGGGTCATGCTGTTCTTGATCGTGACCTGGAGTTGATTTGCGTTTACGCCCGGATAACTCGGAAAGCTGACTTGAACGAAGCGGCGATAGGATACGGCATACGATTGAGCCGTACGGAAAGCGCTTACGACTTCCGCCATGCCGGCATTGGCGCGCGATTGCTGAACGGCGGGCTGCATCTGCGTGATCGCCATGGCCATGACAATGGCGATAACGGCGACGGCGATCATGACTTCGATCATCGTGAAGCCGCGCGCTCGGTGACGGATTGCTCGTACCTGTGAATTCACTGTGGCACTTCCTCTCACGCCGTAGATTGCACATTTCAAGTTCGGACACGCCCGCGGCAACAGGGCTAAAGATACATATCTAGGAATAAGAAATAGCATCTCAAGCGCCAACTGGTTTTCTTTCTAAGTGCAAGAGGATAAGTAACTTATTGGTCTCAATTTGGGAAAGTTATGAACACAATGAGAGTGGCGGGGTAAAAAGGTTACATATGGAGACAGTTATGGAACGACTGTCGTGGAAGGCCGATGTGCGCGGAATGCGTGAAAAGGTCTACACGCTCAACACCGGAATGGGAACAGCGCACATGATCTTGTAGCCGTGGGTCCTCAGGCGACCGCCGTAGGGATAGCAACCGGTAACGAGCAAGTCCGCGTTCGTTTCTTTTGCAGCTTGGCGCAGCACGGCAGGCACGTCACCACTGCCGATAAATACTTCTGACTTGATGCCAGCGCTTTTCTGAAGGTCTGCAAGCTGCTGAGAGGCGTCGGTGAAAAGCGCCTGTTTCCAAGCTGGGTCGACGTGGGTGCCACCGGGCCCCCAACGTTCGACACTGGGGGTGACGTGAGCGAGGGTGAGTCGGGCGCCAAATTCGGCGGCCAATTGCGCGGCCCACCAGACAGTTTTGCGATCGTTGGAGTTAAATTCGACAGCGCAGAGGATGCTGCGGAGGTCAAATTTCTGCGCTGGCAGTTCTTCGAGGTGAGCGTCGGTCCAAACCGGGCAGCCGGTGCTACGTTCCAGCTGTGCGGTCGCAGAACTCTGGAGGAATTCGAAGAAGGCGGGACCAGCGGACGGCATCATGATCAGGTCGACATTTTCCTCGCGCGCGATCTGCATAATTGCCTGGGCCGCGCGGGCTCTAACCACCATGCGCCGAATGATGACTTCGCTCAGATCGAGTGCGAAAGTTCGGCCCACGTTTTTCTCGGCCGCTCCAGTGATCGCTGCGAGCAAATCCCAACGAGCAAGTTCGGTGCCGCTTGCCGGCACGCCGGCTAGATGGCTCTGCGCTGTCAAGGCGTGCAGCATCAGGACTTCAGAGTGGAAATGGCGGGCCAACGTTGCGGCCTGCTGAATTACGTGCAGCGAGGTATTCGGGAAATCGACCGGAAGAAGAATTTTATTGATGTTCAGCATAGTGCGTGTGCCGGAGAGTTCTAGAAATGCGCTTCGTGTCTCCCGTACGATCCTCACTACTCGCCGACTAATCCGCGGCGCTGGGGGACGGTCTCGCGCGGCGGCCAAAGATGCTTTGCTTTTTCCCTTGCATGCGCAGGCGCAAACGGTCGAACGCCAGATAGACGACCGGAGTTGTGTAGAGGGTGAGCATCTGACTCAAGATCAGTCCTCCCACAATGGTGATGCCAAGCGGCCGGCGGAGTTCGTACCCCGTTCCCGTCCCTAGCGCCAGCGGCAAAGCGCCAAGCAACGCGGCCATCGTGGTCATTAGAATTGGACGAAAGCGCAACATACACGCTTCAAAAATCGAGTCGTATGGGCTCTTCCCTTCTCCGCGTTCCGCCTCGAGAGCGAAATCGATCATCATGATGGCGTTCTTTTTTACGATTCCGATTAATAGCACGATGCCGATGATGGAGATGATATTCAGATCCTGACCAGTGAGCATCAAGGCGAGCATTGCGCCAACGCTCGCTGAGGGCAGCGTGGAGATGATGGTCAGCGGATGCACCAGGCTTTCATACAAAATTCCAAGAACGATGTAGACCGCCAGCAGAGCCGTCAAGATCAAGATGGGTTCGGTGCCGAGAGATTGCTGGTAGGCCTGCAGCGTACCGGCGAAAAAGCCCTGGAGAGTGGAAGGCGCGCCGAGCCGTTTTTGCATCTCGTTGATGCTGGCGGTCGCCTGGCTCAAAGATACGTTCGACGCGAGGTTGAAGGACACGGTGACTGAAGGGAATAAGCCCGTGTGGTTGACAGCGAGCGGCGTGGTATTGGATTGCCCCTTGGCCATCGTAAGCAGCGGAATATTGCCGCCGCTCGATTGAAGGTAGATGTCTTTCAATCCTTCCGGGCTTTGCCAATACTGAGGAGCGACTTCCAGCACAACGTAGTACTGATTCAACTGCGTATAGATGATGGAGACCTGCGACTGGCCGAATGCGGAGTACAACGCCGAGTCCAACGACTGTGCGGTCTGGCCGAGCTTTGCGGCCGTGACGCGATCATAGCTCATCAATTCTGCAAGGCCGCCATTCTGCTGGTCCGCGCTCACATCCTGGAGGCCGGGCAGCCGCTTCATTTCACGCAGCAAGATTGGCCCCCACTTGGAAAGATCGTCCACGTTGTCGGCTTGAATTGTGTATTGATACGTGGCATTGCTGGCGCGGCCGCCGATGCGCAGATCTTGCACGGCCTGTAGAAATGTAGAGGACACCGGCAGACGGCTCAGCTTTGGACGAAGGCGATCAATGATCTGAAAGGCGGTGACTTTGCGTTCCGCCAGCGGCTTGAGCGCAACATAGAACGAGGCGGTATTGGTGGCGCCGCCGCTAAACCCAATGACATTCTCGACTGCAGGATCGCTTTTTATGACGGCGCCGATTTGCTGAACAGCAGTGTTCATGACTGCGAAGGACGAATCCTGCGGCCCTTGTACGGCTCCGGCGAGCGCTCCGGTATCTTCCGGCGGGAAAAAGCCCTTGGGTATCTTGATGATCAGCACGACGTTGAGCGCAATGGTGAGAAAGAGAACGATAAGTGTGAGGGCGGGATGGTCCAGCACCCAATGCAGGCTGCGGCGATACAACGACAATACTCCGTCAAAAAATCTTTCGCCGGCCATGTACATGCGGCCATGTTTTTGCCCGCGCTCGTTCTTCAGCCAATAGGCGCACATCATTGGCGTGGTGGCCAGCGAGATGATCATGGACACAAAAATGGCGGTCGAGAGAGTCACGGCAAATTCGCGGAAGAGACGCCCAACGATTCCGCCCATCAACAGAAGAGGAATGAAAACGGCAACGAGGGAAATGCTGATGGTAAAGACGGTGAACCCGATTTCCTGCGCGCCCCTAAGCGCCGCGGCAAAGGGCTCCATGCCACCTTCGAGATGACGCGCGATGTTTTCCATCACTACGATGGCGTCATCAACGACAAATCCTGTTGAGATGGTCAGCGCCATCAGCGAGAGATTGTCAATGCTATAGCCGAACATATACATCACGGTGCAGGTGCCGATCAGCGATACCGGAACGGCGACAGCGGGAATGAGTGTTGCGCGGCCGTTGCGCAGAAAAAGAAAGACCACGACGATGACGAGGCCGATGGAAATCAGCAGCGTCCGTTCGACGTCGCTGACTGAAGCGCGGATGGTGGTGGTGCGATCGAGAACGATGGTGACATTCATGCCCAGCGGAATGGACGCCTCGATGTACGGAAGCTGCGCGCGAATGCGGTCAACGGTATTAATGATGTTTGCGCCGGGCTGACGGAAGATGATGACCGTAACGGCGCGCTTGTTGTTCAAGTATCCGCCCGCACGGATGTTCGCCACGGAATCTGTCACGTCAGCGACATCGGAGAGATGGACAGCCGCGCCGTTGTGATAACCGACGACGAGCGGCTTGTAGTCTGCGGCGTGCGAGATCTGGTCGTTGGCAAGAATGTCCGCGGTTACGTCGCCATCCGTAACCTGGCCTTTGGCCAAGTTGGAGTTTTGCAGGCTTAACATTGATTGCAAATTGGAAAGAGTGAGTCCGTAGCTGGCCAATTGCGTGGGATTTGCGTCCACACGCACGGCCGGCAAGGCTCCGCCTCCAACGCTGACCTGCCCTACACCCTGAATTTGCGACAACTTCTGCTCAATAACAGTCGAGCCTTCGTCGTAGAGTCTATCGGGACCGTATTTATCCGACGTAAGGCCAAGGATCATGATCGGCGCGTCGGCGGGATTGACCTTTCGATAGCTGGGATTGCCCGGCAGGTTTGCAGGCAAATAGGTCCGTGCCGCATTGATGGCCGACTCCACATCGCGGGCTGCGCCATCAATATCGCGGCTGAGATCGAATTGAATGTTGATGGATGTGCTGCCGAGTGTGCTTGAGGAGGTCATTTCCGTCACGCCGGCAATGTGACCGAACTGCCGCTCCAGCGGAGTGGCGACCGAGGAAGCCATGATATTGGCACTGGCGCCTGACAGGCTTGCACTCACTGAAATCGTCGGAAAATCGACTTCGGGAAGAGGCGCTACGGGCAGCACCTCAAATGCGATCGCTCCGGCAAGGGCAATCGCCACCGTGAGAAGCGTGGTAGCCACCGGCCGGCGAATGAAAGGTGCGGAGATATTCATGCCGGCGCTGCCTCTTCTGCACCTCGGGCTCCCGGCTTCTTCGATTTGTGCGCGAAGCGCTGAGACAGATTGTCGAAGAAAATGTAGATGACGGGAGTGGTGTAAAGCGTGAGTGCCTGGCTCAGCAGCAACCCGCCCACCATGGCGATGCCCAGCGGCCTGCGCAACTCGGAACCGAAACCAGTCCCGAGCGCCAACGGCAATCCGGCGAGAAGCGCGGCCATCGTCGTCATCATGATGGGGCGGAAGCGGAGCAGACAGGCTTCGTAAATTGCATCCGTCGCGCTCTTTCCGTGCTTCCGCTCGGCTTCAAGTGCGAAGTCAACCATCATGATTCCGTTTTTCTTCACGATGCCGATAAGCAGCACGATGCCTATGATTGCCACGACGCTGAGATCCTGGCGAAAGATAATCAGGGCCAGGAATGCGCCAACCCCCGCGGACGGCAACGTGGAGAGAATCGTGATCGGGTGGATGAAGCTCTCGTACAAGACACCAAGCACGATGTACACGGTGACCAGCGCGGCAAGAATGAGCAACGGCTCATTGGACAGCGAATTGGTGAATGATGCCGCCGTGCCTTGAAAGCCGGCCTGGAGTCCAGGAGGCAGATTCAGGTTCTTCTCCACATTGTTGATGGAAGTAATGGCTTCGCCGAGCGCGGCGTCCGCCGAAAGATTGAATGAAACCGTGATCGCGGGAAACTGGCCCTGGTGCGTAATTACGAGCGGCTCCGTGGTGGTTTCAAAGTGCGAGAAGGCGCTCAGCGGAACGGCGTTGGCCAGGGTCGAACTCGTACCGCCGGCGGAGGTTGCCCCCTTGCTGGAGGTCGAAGTGGCAGTGCTTGCTGAAAGGGCGTTCGAGGGAGGAGTCAGCGTAGCCGCCGACGGAGTGTACAACGCTGAACTCGTTAGAGCGTTCGAGCCCGCGGACGACGATCCGGAAGCTGAGAAAGATGTGGAGGCGCCGGCGCCGGTTGCACCAGCTGAGGCATTGGACTGAATGTACAAGCGGTTGAGTTTTTCCGGATCCTTCTGAAATTGCGGCTCACTCTCAAGCACTACGTGGTACTGATTCACCTGCGTGTACATCACGTTGATTAGCCGTTGTCCGAAGGCGTCATACAGGGTGTTATCAATAGTCGTAGGCGCGATGCCCAATCGGGAGGCAGTGATCCGGTCGATCACCAGATTTACAGCCGGGCCTCCGGGTTGTTGATCGGTGGCGATGTCTTCCAATTCCGGAAGCTGTTTCAGCTTGTCAACGAAGCGGTTGGTCCAGAGATTTAGTTCGCCGGCATCAGGGTCTTCGAGCGTGTACTGGTATTGCGTGCGGCTCACGCGGTCATCCACGGTAATGTTCTGCACAGGTTCCATGAAAAGTTGTATTCCCTGAACGTTTGCCAATTTCGGCGTGAGCCTGCGGATCAGGTCTGACGCGCTGATCTTGCGCTGGTCAAGCGGCTTCAGATTGATAGACATTCGTCCGCTGTTGGTGGTCACGTTTGTTCCGTCTGCACCGATAAAGGACGACAAGCTTTCAACGGCCGGGTCCGCGAGAACAGCCTTGGCAAGCTCCTGCTGTTTTTCGGCCATGGCTTTTGAGCTAATCGTGGGCGCCGCTTGCGATATGCCCTGAATGACGCCGGTGTCCTGAACCGGGAAAAAGCCTTTGGGGATGATGATGTAGAGAAAAATCGTAAGCAGAAGTGTAGCCACGGCAACCAGCAGCGTAATCGTCTGATATTCAAGTACGACTTTTAGCGTTCGGCCGTAGAACGCGATCATGCTTTCGAAAACGCGCTCCGAGGCTTTATAGACGCGTCCTTGCTGCTCTTTGGGCTGATGGCGGAGGATTCGCGCGCTCATCATCGGCGTGAGCGTCAGCGAGACCACCGCCGAAACGACGATGGTGACGGCAAGCGTCACGGCGAATTCGCGAAACAGGCGCCCGACGACATCGCCCATAAACAGGAGCGGAATGAGCACGGCGATCAACGAAACGGTCAACGAGAGAATGGTGAAACCAATTTGCTCCGCGCCTTTAAGCGCCGCTTCCATGGGCGGATCGCCCGCTTCGATGTATCGCGAAATGTTTTCGATCATGACGATGGCATCGTCCACGACGAAGCCGGTCGAAATGGTGAGCGCCATCAGCGACAAGTTGTCCAGGCTGTAGCCCAAGCCGTACATCGCTGCAAATGTGCCAACCAGTGACAGCGGTACAGCCACGCTGGGAATAATGGTGGCGTAGAGACTTCGCAAGAAGAGGAAGATAACGAGTACGACGAGACCGATCGTCAACAGCAATTCAAACTCGACGTCGGAGACCGATGCTTTGATGGCGGTGGTGAGATCGGTGAGCGTGGTCACTTGTATGCCGGCGGGCAAGTTGGCCTCGAGCTGCGGAATCAGCGCCTTGATGCTTTTGACCACGTTGATGGTGTTCGCGCCGGGCTGGCGCTGCACATTGAGAATCACTGCCGGCGTTTGGTTCATCCATGCGGCCTGGCTGTTGTTCTCCACGCCGTTCACGATACGAGCTACGTCGGTGAGCATCACCGGCGCGCCGTTACGATACGCAACTACAACGCTGCGATAGTCGTCGCTGGTGACCAGCTGATCGTTGGCGTCAATCTGATAATTCTGGCGCGGCCCATCGAAGTTGCCCTTGGCGGCGTTAACGCTAGCGTTCGTCAGCGCAGTGCGCAGGTCTTCCAAATTGATTCCGTAGGAGGAGAGGGCGGTGGGATTGGCTTGAATGCGCACGGCGGGTTTCTGGCCGCCGCTGATGGTTACGAGGCCGACGCCGCTGAGCTGCGAAATTTTTGGCGCCAGGCGCGTATCCACAAGGTCTTCGACTTGAGACAGCGGGATGGAACTTGAAGTAATACCCAGCGTGAGTACGGGGGCGTCAGCGGGATTTGTCTTGCTGTAAACAGGCGGCGAGGGCAGGTTCGATGGCAATAAACTTTGCGATGCGTTTATGGCGGACTGCACCTCTTCCTCGGCGATATCAATGTTCAGCGTGAGATTAAACTGCAGAACGATTACGGACGTGGCGCCAGAGCTGCTCGAGGTCATCTGGCTCAAGCCCTGCATTTCGCCGAATTGGCGCTCGAGCGGCGCGGTTACCGTGGTCGCCACCACGTTCGGGCTTGCGCCGGGATAAAACGTGAGCACCTGAATGGTCGGATAATCCACCTCCGGCAATGCGGAAACCGGAAGTTGCGTATAGCCGACGAGACCCACCAGGAGAATGGCAGCCATGAGCAACGAGGTCGCAACTGGCCGGAGAATAAACGGGCGAGACGGGCTCACGGGGCGCTGCTCCCACTCGTACTCGTAGTCGTGCTCGCCGGGGCGTTGTTTCCGCTCGTGCTTCCCGTCGGAGGCTTGTTCGAAACGACGACCTTGGAGTTGTCCTGCAACTTGTCGAAGCCGCTGGTAGCGACAACGTCTCCAGGATTGATGCCATCAACCTGCGTGTTGCCGGCATCGGTGACTCCCAGCTTTATGCTGCGCTGGTGAGCGACATTGTCTTGAATCACGTATACGAACGATGCCTGGCCATTTTGTTGAATGGCTGAGGCCGGAATCAGTGTCACTCCTTTCAAGGTGTCCACCAGCAGCCGTGTGTTTACAAACTGATTGGGGAAGAGAGCATTATTTTTGTTGTCGAAAACAGCGCGGCCTTTTACCGTGCCGGTCGTCGTGTCAATTTGATTGTCGAGCGTCAAGAGCTTGCCGCTGGCGATCTTCTTCTGCGCGGTGCGATCGAACGCATCGGTGCTGAGGCCGGCTTTTTTGCGCATGCCGGCTTGGACCGAGCCAAGGCTGTCTTCCGGAATCGTGAAAATCACTGTGATGGGCGACATCTGTGTGATCACGGCAAGGGTTACAGTTCCTGAGGATTGCACCACATTACCCGGATCCACCAGGCGCAGGCCCATGCGGCCGGAAATTGGCGCGGTAATGTGGCAGAAGTCGAGCTGGACTTGGTCGTATTGCACCGTTCCTTCATCGTTCTTAACCGTGCCGCGCTCCTGGAGCACTAGCTTTTCCTGGTCATCGAGGATTTGCTTGGCGATTGCTTTGCTGGCCCAAGCGTCGCGGTAGCGTTGAGCGTCCATCTCAGCTTGCGCGAGCACATTCTGGTCGCGCTCGAGCGCACCTTGCGCTTGCAAAAGAGTGGCGCGGAACGGGCGCGGATCGATGTCAATCAGCGGGTCGCCCTTCTTTACCATTTGGCCTTCGTTGAAGTGCACGGCAATGACGAGGCCGGTTACTTGGCTGGTAATCGAATCGGTGTAGACCGGGGTGACGGTGCCAATGGCTTCGAGATAGACGCCGATGTCGCCTTTTTGAGCGGTGGCGGTGCTGATGGTGATTCCCGCCGCCTTGGCGCGCGCTGCGGCTGCGGCCGCCGCGGCTTTCTTTGCACTCTCGTGATGATGCCAGATAAGCACGATGACCAGCACGAGGATGAGCAGCGACACGCACCACACGACAATCCGCATAACGTTACGACGCCGGGGAGGTTCCGGAGCCAAACCACGATCGGGGATTTGATAGTCAGGGTTGAGAGATGAAGTCTCGTTTATGTCAGCGATCGGAATCTCCTTTTCCTGCTCCGAATGGCATGAATGGTACTCCTCGCGAGCGATTCCCCAAGGCAAAAAATCTATGGTTAGATAGTTTTAGGCCATGGAAGGAGTCGGCCGTTCCTATCCGAAACACAGTGCATTTAATATCGCCAAAGCTTCAAGGCTCCACGAATGCTATCGAGCGCAATGATCCGCATGATCGTGGTCCATCGGCAAAGACGAGCGGCAATCGCCGGCGGTTACCCGCGAAAGATGCGGTAACGTGAACCATGGAAGTAGAAAATTCTATCCAATGAGCTGGACGAGAAGTAGACAAACGCTGGAAGATGCCTAGCTATGCTCTTCCCTCAGAGGAGTAAATTTGCATGAAAGCCATTGCGATTGTTCCGGGCACGGCTGGCTCACGCATCGTGGAGCGGCCGGAGCCTTCGATCACGGCCCAGGACCAAGTAAAGATCAGAATTATACGCGTCGGTATCTGTGGCACCGACAGGACGGAAGTCTCCGGAGGACGTGCGGACGCTCCCGACGGACAGAAAGAACTGGTCATTGGTCACGAGATGTTTGGCCAAGTGGTGGAATTGGGCGCGTCGGTGAGTCGCGTGAAAATCGGAGATTTCGCGGTCTTCACTGTCAGGCGAGGATGCGGCCAGTGCGCGCCCTGCTTGATGGGCCGCTCTGACATGTGCCAGACGGGCAAGTACAAAGAGAGAGGCATCCATGGATTAGACGGCTATCAGACGGAGCTGGTGGTTGATAAGGAACAATATGTGGTGCGTGTCCCTGCGGAACTCAAAGACATCGGCGTGTTGATGGAGCCACTGTCTATCGTCGAGAAGGCCATCGATGAAGCGCTTCGATTGCAGATCGTGCGGAGCCCTGAAGCTGCGATTACTCCGGACTGGATCGCCGGACGCCGCTGCCTCGTGGCTGGTTTGGGGCCCGTGGGTTTGCTGGCCTCGATGGTTTTGCGGCTTCGGGGAGCCGATGTGTACGGCTTGGACGTCGTAGATGCCGCGAGCGCCCGGCCGAAATGGCTGAGTGTTATCGGCGGAAATTATGTAGACGGCCGTGAGGTGCCGGCAGATCAGGTAGAGAAGAAAGTCGGTCCAATGGATTTGATCGTTGATGCCAGTGGCATTGCTGAGCTCGAGTTCAACGTGCTCGATGCGTTAGGACGGAATGGCATGTATGTGATCACGGGTATTCCGAGCGGCGATCATCCATTGGAGATTGACGGCCCCGAGCTGGTCCGCCAGTTGGTCCTCGATAATCAAGTGATGGTAGGCAGTGTGAATGCCGCGCGTGGCCATTTTCAAATGGCTGTGGATGATTTGTCCCAGGCGCAGCTTCGCTGGGGCGCCCACGTCGCGGGCTTAATCACGAATCATTATCCGTCCAGCAAGTTTTCGGAATTAGTGAATCAGCATCCGCCCGATGCGATCAAAGAAGTCGTTGAGTGGGGATGAGGAGAACGATCGAGCTTCGCACCCGGGTAGATGCGTAGTCCAAGGAAGATGCTACTGAGACGTAAGAAGGATTTGGCCGTTCGGACTCGAGGAATCGCCTTCCGGGTTTCCCGGGCGCGTATTCTCGGTTGATCGTCGTCCAATCTTCAAACGCCGCAGCGCTCGACTGAATGTCGTCGCGCTCGATTGCGCGATGGCTTGGGAGAGCCGCTTGTCGGCGCCGGACTTCATGACGCCGTAATGTTTGTTGGGAAGTGGTGGCAGTGATTCGAAATGATCCGGAACGTAAACTCCCGAAAGAACCTGCGTGTTTGCATCAGGGAGCACCGGCACCGGTTTCGATGTCGTCTTCGTTCCGTCGTTGTCGGGGAGGTTCAGGAGATGGGCGGCATTTTCTGCGGGTCTAGTAATCGGCGCTCCTGATGCCGGAACGCTCGGAGAGAACGCGCCGAAGGGTGCAGGCGCGGGAATGTTTTCGGCGTACGTGACCGTATCTTGCCGCGACGCCACCGCTGCGCCCGCCTTCGGGGACAGCGCTTGCATTTGGAGGAGAATCACTGCAGCCGCGAGAATCATAACTCGTCACCTCTCATATCGAGAGCGTACGAGATGCGATGAACCCGTGAAAGAGGCCATCCGTGCCAAACAAACAGTACCATCGTATGTCTGAGAACAGGTACTTACAGCCCAGAACTCAGACTTTCGATCCCGCGTGAGTTTGGTAGCGCCAACGGGAATCGAACCCGTATTACCGCCTTGAAAGGGCGATGTGCTAACCGTTGCACCATGGCGCCACGGGAGGAGCGAGCTTTAAGGCTGAGAGCTCGCGGCAACTGAAACTATTATTAAGGAACTACGGGGATTTCACAAGCGCTGGGAAACTGCGTCGGATCGAATTGGCCGCGTATTCCGGTCGCGGATTTCGCACGTTTTCGTTAACTGCAGACTTCAACGGGGGTGACACGCTCGCTTGGCTTCCGGCTATTTCCAGCCGTTGCGTTCGCGGAGCGAGGCGATGTGCGCGACGTGATGCTTGCCGTGCCACGCGTAGAGAGCCAGCGTCTGATCGAGCGTTTTCACCCCAAGTTCAGGATGGCGGAATTTACGCGACCAATCGGCCGCCGAAATTGAGCGGAGCAGCGGCACCCAGCGCTTGTGAAGCGAATCGAGCAGCACGAGCGATGTCTCGACAGACACGGTTTCGGAATCCGGCAATTCGGCCCATCGCGCTTCCTCGTAGGGCTTAATCGTCGGCTCATCTTCCGTTAGCGCGAGCTTGAAACGAACGTAGGCGTTCATGTGACTGTCGGGCACATGATGGACTAATTGCCTAACGGTCCAGCCGCCTTCGCGGTACGGAGTTGAGAGCTGCGCGGCAGTCAGCCCGGCAATCGCGGCGCGAAGTTGTGCGGGCGCGGACTCGATCTCGTCGATGTACAGCTTCCGATCCGATTCGGAAACGGTGGTTGGAAAATTGAACTTGCCGATGGGATATCGCGGATCGCCAGTCATACGTCGACTCCTATTGTGTTGCGCGGAACCTTATTCGTTTTCGTCCTGATGCTCTTCGTGCCAGGCCATCTGGATTGCTTCAAGCTTGCCTTCGTTCGAGGCCTTCGGATCTCCGGCAAAACCTTCGAGCTCGATGATGAATTTGTGCAGGTCGGTGAAGCGCACGGTCAGAGGATCCGTCTCGGGATATTTCTCGGCGAGGCGAATGCCAATTTCTTCGGTGTCATCCCATCCAATCGTCTGCGGCATGTCAATTCTCCGTGAGGCTCCGACGGGCTCTGTAGCGCTCCGTCGTGTTCGGCCGTTCGACTAGTGTTCCGCTTCCTTTGCGTAATTCTTATTCCACTCGGGAATTTCGACGACGATATCTTTCGTTCCGTCCGGAACACATTGGCATCCGAGACGCGACTTCGGGGTCACGCCCGGCGCTTCGTCGAGCTGATCGTACTCGGCGTCGGTTGCTTCGTTGCACGATTCCAGACCTTCGCGAACGATTACGTGGCACGTCGAGCACGCGCAGACGCCGCCGCAAGCGTGATCGAGTCCCATATGAAATCCCTGTGAGATATCAAGCAGGCTGCCCGGAAGACCGTCGTGCCCGTAAGGAATCTTGTCGGGATCAATCTCGATCGTTTTGCCTTCTCTGACGAACGTAATCTTGTACTTCTTCGTCGCGGGCGTGTATTTAGTCTCTTCGATGTATGGATTCTTGCCGCCCATATTTTCTTCACTCCTTCTGCTCAAATCCCAAGCGGCGCAGCGCTTCGAAACTCAGCGTAAACGAGCAGCGCCCCTACGAAACCGTTTAGACATCGTCCAACCGCTTGCCTTCGAGCGCGGTGTGCAGCGCTCCGTTCATCACCAGCTCGGCGAGATGCATCGTGGCCTGATTAAGCTCGTCAATGTTTGTGCGAATCAATTTGTAATCGCTTCCGCGCGCTGAATTGCGGAGCCGCTCGATGCTCTGGTCAATTGCCGCTCGCTCGTCCTTCGAAAGCTGCGCCACCGCTTCGCCGTCGAAGGCCTTCGCCGTCGCCTTCAGAATCGTTTCGGCTTCGTTGCGAGCCTCGATGAGCTGACGCTCGGTGAAGTCCTGCTCGGCGAATTCGATTGACTCTTCGAGCATGCGCTCGACTTCGGCGTCGTTGAGGCCGTAGCTCGGCTGCACTTCGATCGTGTGTTGCTCGCCCGTCCGCAAATCGCGCGCCGCTACCTGAAGGATGCCGTTCGCATCAATCAGAAATTTCACTTCGATGCGCGCGAGCCCGGCCGGGCCGGGAGGAACCTTCAATTGAAAGCGCGCGAGCGAGCGGCAATCCTTCGCGAGTTCGCGCTCGCCCTGGAGGACATGGAGATCAATTGCCGTTTGATTTTCGACGCCGGTGGTAAAGAGTTCCTGCGCGCTCGCCGGAATCGTCGAGTTGCGCGGAATGATTTTCGCCACGACGCCGCCCATCGTCTCGATGCCCAGCGAGAGCGGCGTGACATCGAGCAAGAGCATCGTCGTGACGCCGGAATCCAAAATGTTGGCCTGCACGGCGGCGCCAAGAGCGACGACCTCGTCGGGATTCAGCTCGCAGTGCGGCGCGCGGCCGAAATATTCGCCCACGGTGCGGCGCACCAGTGGAATCCGCGTCGAACCGCCCACCAGAACTGCTTCTTCAATCTGGCTGGGCACGAGCTTCGCGTCGGCAAGCGCCTGCTTCACGGGGCCCATCGTGCGCGCGACGATCGGTTCGATCAGATTTTCGAATTCCCGGCGCGTGAATTCACGCGCATAGAATTTTCCATCTTCGAGGGGAACATGCACTTCCGCTTTCTCCGCGCTCGAAAGTTGATGCTTCGCGAGGATCAGCGCTTTGCGCAAATCCTGAACGCTTCCAGGATGCGCGCTCAAATCGAAGCCGAGATCTCGCCGGATTTCTTCACGCGCGACGCCGAGAAGCACGTTGTCAATATCATCGCCGCCGAGATGCGTATCGCCATTCGTCGAAAGAACCTGATAGATATCGCCTTCACCGGTCGAAATTAGCTTCAGCGTCGAAATATCAAATGTGCCGCCGCCAAAATCATAGACGGCCACGCGCCCGCGCTGCTGCTTGTGCAGCCCGTAGGCGAGCGCCGCGGCTGTCGGCTCGTTTACGAGGCGCAGCACTTCGAGCCCGGCGATCCGCCCGGCGTCTTTCGTTGCTTGCCGCTGCGCGTCGTTGAAATAGGCCGGGACGGTGATGACAGCGCGGCCCACCGTATCTTTAAAAAAGTTCTCGGCCCAGGATTTCAGCTCGCGAAGGATGAATGCCGAAATCTCCGGCGGCGTAAAGACTTTTTCGCCAAGCCGCACGCGAATCACGTTTCCACTCGAAGGTTCGATATGAAATGGAAAATGTTTCAGCTCATCCTGCACATCTTCGACCGAGCGGCCCATCAGGCGCTTCACAGAATAAATCGTTCGCTCCGGCTGCGTAAGCAAACGGCGCTGCGCTGCTTCGCCGGCGATCACCGTGCCGTCTTCATCGACACTAACGACGGATGGACAAAGCGTCGAGCCGTAGGGACCCACGATGCATCGCGGATGGCCCGCGCCGTGGTCCATGTAAGCGACCAGGCTGTAGGTCGTTCCGAGATCGATGCCGACGATTTTGCCTTTGATTTCCATGCTAAGAAGTCTTCGTCAATTCATCCTGAACGTTTGCGACGAGATTTCGAATATAAGATCGCCGATTCAAGATCTCATTCATCTGGCCCATGAGCGCGACTCGCGCATCCTTGCTCGCACCTGAACTGATCGCCGCATCCCACCGCGCGAACACGCCGTTCAATTCGCCATCCAGGTCTTCGAGTTTCTGTTGAAAATCTTTCTGCGCGGATTCAAGCCGCCCGCGCAGTTCGGCCAGGTCTTCGCCAGACTCGCGCGCCTCGCGCAGCTCATCGAGCGATTCGTTCAGCTCGAAAACTTCTTCGAGCAACTCAGGAGGCGCCTGCTGCTTCGTCGTGCCTTCCTTGCGCATCCCCTCGTGTTCGAGAAGATATTCGACCCGGGCGAGCGGGTCACTCAGCGTGCGATACGCGTCATTCAGCTCAGACGACCGCTCGAGCGAAAGATTCCGCTCGAATTCGTCCGCGCGCACAAAGTTATCGGGATGCAGTTTCCAACTGAGTTTGTGAAATTGCTGTTCGAGCGCGTCCGCGTCAATCCCCAGTTTTTCGGGCAAGCCAAACAGCGCGAAGTAATTTGTGTCGCGCGGGAGCGGCTGGATTTTCCCGCACGCCGGGCAGAAGTGCGAACCGTTCGTTGCAGCTTTGCAGCTCCAACATGATGTGCCAGCGGCTTCCGCGCGTGTTTGCGTCACACTCATCCTCAGCAAGTCCTTCGTTTCAGCAATTCTTTCTGCCGCGGGGAATTTATATAGTGGGTGAGCGCATCAGCTGCCATAAGACCCAAGATCGTCCGAAAAATCGTCGCTGCCCATAGCATGCCACGACTTCGCGATCTATGCGGTGAACGAGCTGCCGCATCCGCAGCTTCGAGCCGCCTGCGGATTCTGAAACACGAAGCCCTGCTTCATCAGGTCCTCGTGATAATCGAGAATCGTGTTGTTCAGATAGAGATAGCTCTTAGGGTCCACAAAAAGTCGCGCGCCATTTTCTTCGAAGACTTTGTCGCGATTGCGCGCCTCGGTTTCGAGACGCATGGCGTACGTCAAACCCGAGCAACCGCCGCCTTGCACACCAACCCTCAGCCCGCCGGAATCGGAGGACACGCCTTCCTTCGTGAGCAACTCGCGGATTTTCCCCGCCGCTTTTTCTG
>Ga0302180_10000963_pt1 | contig 23224 bp, 20 predicted proteins | sample I_Palsa_E3_2_FD_200575 | JGI IMG/M metagenome (GOLD analysis project Ga0302180, IMG submission 200575) | Peat permafrost microbial communities from Stordalen Mire near Abisko, Sweden - I_Palsa_E3_2 | ecosystem: Environmental > Terrestrial > Soil > Palsa > Peat permafrost | place: Sweden... | reverse complement strand
TGCTGCCGTCGTCCATCTGACCCGGCTGTTTCTTCCCCGCATGGTCGAGCGCCGGCAGGGCGCGATGATGATTGTGGCCTCGACTGCTTCCTACCAGCCGGTCCCTTACCTGGCGACGTACGCTGCCACCAAAGCTTTCGATCGCTTCCTGGCCGAGGCCGTGGCGGAAGAAGTGAAGCGATATGGGGTTCGCGTGAGTGCCCTGTGCCCGGGACCGACAGAGTCAGAATTTAACCAGGTCGCCGGAAGCCGAAAAAATGACAAACGGAAGGTGCAATCGGCGGAGGAAGTAGCCCGCAGGGGACTGGAGGGTCTGGCGGCCGGCAAGCCCTGGGTTCTTCCTTACTTCCGCGGCCGCTTGCAGGTTTTCGGCCAACGATTCCTTCCCCGGACCTTCATCACCGGTACGGCCGCGCGCATGCTCCGGCCGGAAAACCTCAAATAAAAAATTCTTCATCCTGCCGAACAACTTTGTCCCAGCAATTGCATCCCTATAGGTAAGAACAGAGGCTACTTCAAACTTTCCAACCTAGGTACTTGTTTACCCCAACGAACCCCCGCCTCGGCGGGCTCTCCTCAGAAACTCCCTGATTGTCCCTTCCCCAGATGCCTCTCAAGCGGGTCCGCCGGAAGGCGGACCCATGTTTTTTAATACGGTTCTTCGTAAGATAGCCTCATGGCTTCGTTAGACGTTGTCCGCGTACCCGATTGGTCAGGGCAGGAATGGCTGATCCACGGATTCAGTACGCGTACCGGCGGAAAAACCACCGTTTACCGCCCCGGGAAGACCGATCTGAATCTGGGTTTTACCGCCTCGGATGACCCCGATAACGTAACAGCAAATCGCGGTCTATTTGTCAGCGCGGCCACTGGAGGGAAAGAGATCCTTGGAATGGTGACTCTGCGGCAGATCCATTCCCCACTGATCCGGCGCGTTGCCGCAGATGATATAAACACCTCGCTAAAGGGGGATGGTCTCTTGACCGACCAGCCGGGAGTTCTCCTGGGCATTCAAACTGCGGATTGCATCCCCGTCCTGGTGGCCGACCGCAAAAATCGGGCGGTGGCGGCCTTTCACGCCGGTTGGCGCGGCACCTTGGCACGCATTGTGGAAAACGGAGTGGGACGCATGCGGCTGGAATTTGGGTCTAAACCGGAAAATCTGATCGCGTCGATCGGGCCGGGAATCGGGCAATGCTGCTATTCCGTGGGAGACGAGGTGCGGGAGCAATTTGAGTCGCAGTTCCCCTACGCCCCGGAACTCTTCCACGAGGTATACGATTCAGACCCTGTGAAGGAGAAGTACCCCATGCTCTTTCTGACTGCCCGGGCGCCCGGGCATAGCGAACTCGGTCCCGGCATGCACCTGGATTTGGTCGAAGCGAATCGCCGTCAACTACGCGCGGCAGGGCTTAAGAAGGGGTCGATTTTTGTGACCGGGCAGTGTACAGGATGCAATACGGACCGCTTTTTTTCCCATCGTATGGAACAGGGTTTTACCGGGCGGATGATGAGCGTCATCGGCATCCTCCCGACTGAGGCTTAGGCGGCCGTTTCCGGCTTCTCACCCGGTTCTGGAGTCTTGCCCTTGGGGTTGACCAGGTCACGCAGTTCCTTGCTCGGCTTGAAGTAAGGTACTCGTTTGGCCGGCACGTCAACCTTGGCCCCGGTTTTGGGATTCCGTCCCGTCCTGGGCTTGCGCTGGCGGATACGAAAACTGCCGAAACCGCGGATTTCGATCTTGTCCCCCGAACGTAGCGCGTGAATGACGGAGTCAAAAATCGTATCCACGATCATTTCCCCATCCCGGCGCGTCAGGTCGCCCAGTTGGGTCACTTCCTCAACGAGGTCTGCTTTGGTCATGGTCCGATCTTCTCCAAAGTATAAAGGTAACCCGTGTCAGCTATAGTAGATGCAGCAATTTGATGGTACATCGGAATCAATCGCAGGGACGCCGCTCTCTGTGGATTGCGGCCTTTCAGCAACTAAACCTGCCATTTGGCGTCAAATTGAGTGTGGCTCGGGCCTGCAAATCGGATTGCCTCACAGAGGCATCAGTTTCGAGCAGAGTAGCGTAGAATTTACCGCGTATCAATGAATGGGTTGGACTACGAGTCAGGAATCAATTTTGGAACGACCGCTTATCAGTATCGTAATTCCGGCCTACAACGAAAGCGCCCGCATCGGGAGAGCTTTAACCGAGGTTCTGCGCTGTGTTCATGAGCGGAATTGGCATGCCGAGATCCTGGTAGTCAACGACGGCTCCACCGACAGCACCGCTGCCGTCGTGGACCAACTCGCCAAGGTGCACCCTGAGGTGCGCCTGCTCAACAATCCGCAAAACCGCGGCAAAGGGTTCAGCGTTCGCCACGGAGTCCTCCAAGCCGTGGGCGAGATCGTGATGTTTACTGATGCCGATCTATCCGCCCCCATGGAAGAAGCCGAACGCTTATTTCATGCCCTGGAAGAGGGTGCGGACATCGCTATTGGCTCCCGTTGGCTCGAACGAAACCGGCAAACTTCCAAGCAGCCGCTCTACCGCCAGTTTTTTGGGCGATGCTTTAATGCCATCACCCGTCTGGTGATGGGTTTACCTTTTGCCGACACGCAGTGCGGGTTCAAAGCGTTTCGCCGGCCTGTGGCCCAAACCATCTTCCAGTTGCAGCGCATTGAGCGATGGGGCTTCGATCCCGAGTTGCTGTTTATTGCCCTGAAGCGCGGCTATCAAGTGATAGAAGTGCCTGTCACCTGGGGACACGATGAGCGTTCGCGGCTCAGCTACCTGAAGGACGGACTCAAGATGCTGGAAGAAGTCGCTTACATCCGTTGGGAAGCGTTTGCCGGCGCCTACGACCGAACCGTGGTTGAGTTCACCCCTGAGTGGCCCGTCGTCAAAGGCTGACCTTCTACCTCCAGGTAAATCTGAGCGGAGAAATGGCCGAACGTTTCCTCGAACGGCAGGCCGATGTTGGTGTGCGAGAATAAGCAGTTCCCATGCCCATATCGCGGTCGATGTTCATTGCCCTCTCCCGAAATAAATCCTTGCGCCGGTTCATGGAAAACTCCTCTCTTGGGGTGCGGATGTCATCCCGCTTCGTGGCCGGCAAGACGGTCGAGGACGTGCTCACCGCGGCTGCCGCCGTGAATCGCCAGGGAATTTCCACCTCGCTCGACAGTTTGGGCGAAAATGTCCATTCTCCTGAGGAAGCGCGGCAGGCGGCTGACGTTTATCACCGCTTGCTCGACGCCATCCAACAGCGACAGTTGGACGCCAATGTAAGCGTGAAGCTTACCCAGATGGGTATGGACCTGGATCCCGAATTGGCTCTTTCTCTGGCCTCCGGCCTGGTGGAGCACGCAGCGGCAGCCGACACCTTCGTGCGCATAGATATGGAAGGCTCCGACTACACCCAGGCCACCATTGACATGGTGAGCAAGCTACATGCGAGCAACGGAAACCGGGGCCGCGTCGGGGTGGTGATCCAGGCTTATCTTTACCGCAGTCAGGCGGACATCGACCGCTTGCTGGCGGAGAAGATTCGCATACGACTGTGCAAGGGCGCCTACCAGGAGCCGGCCAACCTGGCTTTCCCGGAGAAGGCAGATGTGGACAAAAACTTTGTCAGGCTGATGCAGTCTCTGCTTCCCAGCGGGGTGTATCACGGCATTGCCACGCACGACGAAAAGATGATTGACGCCACCTGCCGCTTTGCCACCGAGCGCGGCATCGCGCCCGGCGCGTTTGAGTTCCAGATGCTTTACGGTATACGCCGCGACCTGCAAAGATCGCTGGTGGCTGCTGGATACAGGGTGCGGGTTTATATTCCTTTTGGGACCGACTGGTATCCCTACTTTATGCGCCGTCTGGCCGAGCGGCCTGCCAACCTGCTATTTATCGCCCGTAATTTTTTCCGTCAATAAGGAGAACGAAGTGAAAACCAAGAACGCCCTGAAACAGGCGGAGCTGATTCTCAAGCTATACGAGATACGCCGGGAAACGGCGTTGCGCGCGGCGCGGGATTATGTCGGTGGTGAGTTCACACCAAAGTCCGTGGATGACTTTGTGAGCCTCGTCAAGGACGGCGGCAAGCCGAGTGGGCACATCCTGCAGGTCTACGGATACTGGGACATGGTGGCCGCTTTCGTGGTTCACGGAGCGCTGGACGAATCTCTGATCTTTGACACTTGTCAGGAAATGTACTTCCAGTTCGGCAAGATCCAGCCATACCTGGCCGGCTTCCGCGAGCAAATGAATCTGCCGGAATTTCTCCGCAGCATGGAGACCGTGGTCACCGCCTCTCAGGAGAAACGCACACGCTCTGTAATCAAGGCGAAGAAGGTACGCACGCCAGCGCCCGAGTCAGAAGAACCCGCACCGACCGATCCCGAGCCTCCAACTACCTCGAGGTAGAGATCAATGAAGCGGACTAATAATTGAGTGGGTGGCCCAGATCTCGCTTTTGAGCATACGACTAGCCGGCGGCAAGTGAAGGGTGGAAGGAACGCGCTTTTGGGCTTATCCCTCACGAACCCCGATTTCCTGTGGAGTCTCGTGGGTTCCCTGCACTTCATGCGCCTTTCCTTAAAAGAAAGGCGCACACGCAGTCCTGTCCAGAGCTGCGTACAGGAAATCGGGGCAATCGACGGGTGCCCCATCCTTCGCGCTCTTTGCGAAGGGTGGGATAGTCAGGTCTCACCCCCTGACCTCCCACGGAAAGCAGACTTGTTCCTTTTGAGACCTGGGTGTTCCGGATCAAGTATCAGTGGCTGTTCTCAAGCGCCGCGACAGCAAATCCAGTGGCGGCATCGCTCATGAAACGCCCAATATCCGATTTCGGATCACGCTTCAAATTCACCGACCAAGCCGGCCATTTTCCTTCATCACGGTTTTGATTCTGCGCCAACCAGCTCAACCCGCGTTGAGTAGCAGGCCGCGCCAAACCCGCTTGCTCCAGGGCCAGAACAGTCAGCCCCGTAGCGTACCCGTCGCTCTGGGTCTCCAAAGGTGTCTTATCGATCCGTTGCCACGTGCCCAGGTCAGTCAAACTCCAACCGCCATCCGCTTGCTGCTTGGAAAGTAGCGTTGCAACCAGAGCGCTGCGTTGGCTCTTATCCAAAAGCCCGGGCAGCTTCGAGGAGGCCCATAACAGATAAACCTTATCGATTAACGGCTGGTTGGCATACTCCCGGCCCAGGTACCCGCGCAGCAAACGAAGATTCTCCTGAATCTTAGGGTCATTTCGGTAGTCGTCGGGAGCGGTGCCCACCGCCAGCGCCGCGAGAGCCGCCCCATAATACTGGGACTCGTTAGACTCCCATGGGGAAAGATGAAAATTAAGCCAGTCCCAAGCGCCGGCATGCTCACCGGACTTGATCTGCAATGCCCATGCATTGTCAAACGCGCTGCGCGTGATGTCAGCCAGATGATTTTTTTGCGCGTCGTAAATCGACAGAATCAGTGCGTTGAGAACCGCCTCCGTCCCGCGCGATTCCGGTGTCTTCGTGGGCCCCTTGGCGTTGTTGGCATAATACGGCCCAACCTGGTTCCACATGGTAACCCGCCGTAGCACGTTATTAAGCATGACGTGTTCGGGAGCAGGCACCTCCTCACCCAACGAGCCTCTCAGGCTGGAACGGGAAAACGCATAAGGCAAAACGGTATGGCAGGAGACACAAACCGTCTGATGATCCCGCTGGGAAACATCCCAACCTTGCCACCACTTTTGACGATAATCGAGGTAATGAGCCGCAGCAGCCTGGTTCCAGTTCGGATTGGTTGTCCCCGCTGCATTTTCAATCGCATCGTCCGACGCGCCATTCCAAATAATGGCCAGGCAGGGAACGACGACAACCAGCACAAATAGTCGGGCGGCTCTCACGTGGGCAGATCTCCTTTGCAAAAAGAGAGAGAACAGGGCCCTGTGGAGGTAGCGTATCACAAGGGTTTAAGCCGGCTTTCAATCCCTTCCATCAGTTCGGCGACACTTGTCTTGCGTTCATCCTCGAGCTCCCGCAGTCCCTGGATAACCCCGAGTCTGTCTTCCACGGAACGATTCTGGTTGAACTTCTGCTTGCCTTCCAGCCGCACAATCTGAAATTCGAAACCAACAATCGCTTTCAGCTGCGAGTCGATATACACGGCCGGTGCGTCGGTGACCTGCCAGGGAGCAGGAAACGACGCCTCGTGCTTTCTGGTTAAATCGGTGACCATCGTCCTTAGCCACTCCGGGTCCTCGATGAAGGTAATGCGGCCATAGGCGTGGATGGCGGCGTAGTTCCAGGTCGGTACCACTCTGCCCGTCTCCTGCTTGGCCGGATACCAGTTAGGAGAAATGTAACTATCCAGGCCGAGGAAGATGATCAATGCCTCGGCATTAGGATCGGTTTCCCGCCATTGCACATTGGCGCGCGATACATGTCCGGTCAGGGTTCCATATTCACCCCTGGTCTCGTCGAGCAGCAGAGGGAGATGCGTGGCTAGCAGGCCGTTGGTCGTGATGGTGACCAACGTGGCCAGCTCGCTCTCCTTCATGGCCGCATGAAGCATGGGCAGGTCCGTTACCTCAAAAGCTTTGGGCGTGTACATGCGTGCCTCCTGCGGGGATTTAAGTGTCTTATACCATTTAGACTTCTTCCCAGGGGGCGAGATGTCTAACAAACACGCCGGTACAGCCGCGGCGAGCACGCAAGCGGCGATTCCCGAACCATCTTTCGCTGAGCGGGCCCGAACCTTGTTGCATCTGGGCCTTGTCGGCAGCCTCTCCACGCTTTCCCGCAAGCGGCCGGGGTTTCCCTTCGGGTCGTTGATGCCATTTGCCCTCGATGGCGAGGGTCGTCCTCTCTTTCTGATCAGCACCATGGCCATGCACACGCAGAACCTGCAACAGGATCCGCGCGCCAGCCTGCTGGTTACCCAGGCGGAAGCCGGCGGTGACCCGCTCGGTGCGGCCCGGGTGACAGTCGTGGGGAATGCCTTGGTGCTTGCAGGGGACCAGGCCGGAGAGGCGCGCGGCCTCTATCTGGAACGGCACCCCAACAGCAAGTATTGGGTAGACTTCGACGACTTTTCTTTCTTTCGCATGGAGGTAGTGGACGTTTATTACGTAGGCGGCTTTGGCGTCATGGGGTGGGTCGCTGCGCCGGAATATTCCCTGGCGCAAGCCGACCCGCTAGCGGATGCGGCTGGCGGGATTCTTGAGCACATGAACGCCGATCATCAGGACGCCCTCGTCCTCCTGGTGCGGGAATTTGCCGGGATCGAAGCGCAGGAAGCCGTGATGACCGCGGTCGACCGCCTCGGCTTTCACGTACGCATGAAAACTGCAGAGGGCATGAAGGGCTGTCGTGTGGCATTCCTGAGCCCAGTGAGCACCTCGGCGGAAACCAGAAAGATGCTGGTCGAAATGGTGCAGCAGGCCCGTCACTCGTGAACACGCTCTATCGCCCTGAACTGCTGTATGCCCACGGAGCCTTCACCTCCGGGCCGGGTCTTCTGGTCAGCCCGGAAGGAAAGGTGCCGGCGTTCGGAAAATCAGCGGAGACCGTGGATTTGCCGCGAAGGGCCCTGCTGCCCGGTTTCGTCAATGCGCACTCTCATTCCTTTCAGCGGCTGATTCGGGGCAAATCAGAATCCCGGGCGATGAGCGGGCGTGATTTCTGGTCCTGGCGCGGGACTATGTACCATGCCGCGGCCCAGCTCGATCCGCAAGACGTCTACGACGTGGCGCGGATGGCCTTTCTCGAAATGCTGCTGAGCGGAACCACCACGGTGGGAGAGTTTCACTACCTGCACAACGCGCCCGGCGGACGTCCCTATGACGATCCCAACCTGCTCAGCAAGCAGATCATCGCCGCCGCTGAATCCGTCGGGATAAGGATCGTGTTGCTGCGTTCCGCGTATATCCGATCCGGATATGAACTGCCCCCGGACCCCGGCCAGATTCGGTTCTATGAAACGGCGCGGCAGTTCATCGACAACATGGAGGCTTTGGCTGCTGCCACCAGCGTGCAAATTGGCGTAGCTCCGCACAGTCTGCGTGCTGTCCCCCTGGGCGAGCTCAAAGAAATTGCTGCATTCGCCCGCGAGCGCAACCTGCCGCTCCATATGCACGTGGCAGAACAGGTCGCGGAGAATGAGGCTTGCGTACGCGAATATGGTTTGACTCCGGTTGCGTTGCTGGGAAGGGAAGGTCTGCTGGGCCACGACTTCACCGCGGTGCACGCGATTCACATCACGGCGGAGGAGATCGGTTTACTTTCCCGGTCAGCCACGACGGTCTGCTCCTGCCCCACCACCGAGCGAAACCTGGGCGACGGTATCATCGCCGCTGACCTCGTGATGCGGCAGGGAATCCCGATCGCTTTCGGATCCGACAGCCAGGCGCAGATCGATCCACTCGAAGACGCCCGCGAGCTCGAATACCATTTGCGCCTGGAGCATCAGCAGCGAGCCATTCTCGATCAAATTGGAAATCAGACCCTGGCCTCGCGCCTCTTTGACTGCGCCACCATTCATGGGGCCCATGCGCTCGGGGTCGCCCCCGGGTTAGCGGACTTTTTCACCGTGGATCTGGATGATGTATCCATCGCCGGGCACTCTGGCGAAGATCTGCTGCCGTTGGCTGTCTTTTCGCTCAACCGGTCGGCGATTCGCGATGTGATGGTGAATGGCCGCTGGGTAGTCCGTGATGGGCGTCATCCGTTGCAGGAAGAGATTGTCTCCCGGTTTAACCCACTGCACCATAAGCTCTGGGGAGATCGACTTCAACCAAGAGTGCCTGGAAGACTCGAGGATCCGAATTAATGCTCCTGAAGGCAGCGCAACGTTGGCTACCTATCACCCTCCTCTCGATGGCGTTTATTCTCTGCCTGACGCGTTTCGCCTGGCTGCATGCAGATTTTCCCAACCATTCACCTTGGATGCGGGATTCGGCAAAGTACACCGATGAGGGTTGGTGGGCCAACGCGGCGGTTCGCCATTTTCTTATTGGACACTGGGAAGTTGCTGGGGACTACAATCCTGCGGCAGCTGTTCCGGTTTGGCCTGCCCTGCTGACCATGGTTTTTGAGTTCACGGGCGTGAGTCTCATTGCCGCGCGCGCCGTGAACGTGGGCTTTTCCGCTGCAACCGCGGCCCTGCTTTATTTATTGATACGCCGCTATGGAGGCACACAAACCACTGCGGCGGTTGCCGCCGTGCTGTTAGCGGCAAGTCCCTTTGCCTTCGCGTTTAGCAGGGTGGCGACATTAGACACCATGGTTGTTTTTGAGTGGGTGCTCATGGTGTGGGCCGCTTCTTACGCCGATAGGGAACACTCCTGGCCGCTACCCCTGCTGGGCCTGCTCATGGGTGCCATGGTTCTAACCAAGACCACTTCGCTAGCCTTGCTGCCGTCTATCTTTTGGCTTCTCTGGAAGAGGAACCTGCGAGCCCTCCTGACGGTGACCACCCTGGCGGGCGCGGTCCTCGGCCTGTATCTCCTTCTTGTACTGCGATCCAGGTACGCCGGCGATTATCACTATTTTTTCAACATCAATGCTCTGGCAGGTGTAGAACTGGGGCGCACAGGTTCGCTCCTGCAGCAGTTGTTTCACAATGGTCTTTGGATCGATCGCATCTTGTACCCTGCTTCGCTTGCCATCCTTACCCTCTCGCTGATCTGGTTGCGGCGGCTTTGGCGAAACCCTCTGTTTGCTGCGTCGTGGATAGCCTTCGCAGGCAACGCCCTCTATATCCTTCGCCGCCAGGATGACTACGCACCCAGGTATTTCCTCGTCATGCTGATGCCGTTGATCCTTGTCCTGGTCCTCACCCTGCAGGAACTCGAGATCCGTCATCGCGGCCTGGCCATGCTCCTGGCAGCCACGCTGACCGTTGCCGTATTCCTCGATACGGGGCAGATCTTCAAGTTCCTCGCTCACCGCCAATACCAGTTCTACGGGGCGGCAAAATCCATCCAGGCGACGGTAAACGCCGACCCTGCGGCAAAGCGCCTGCTGCTTGGCACGAGTGCAGACCAGCTTTCTCTTATGATAGGTATCCCCGCGATCAATGATGGATACAGTAGCGAGGATCTTACTGAGAAGGTGTCGCGCTACCAACCGGGCTGGTATGTAGGCTGGAATGATCTCGATCAGGACATCCTTGAGTCTCTTACGGATTACCGCCTCGACCAGGTTGCGAGCTATCCCGTCTTCGACCACGAAGACCGGAATCAGCTCAAGCTCTACCGCATGGTTCCCCTAAAGGACGAACGCAAATGATAAAAACTTTTCTGGCCGCACTGCTCATCCTTGGGGCCGCTGCTCCCGCCTCAGCCGCGACCCCGCTCCATGTAGTCTTCGACACCGATATGGGCAACGATGTCGATGACGCGCTGGCGTTGGCCATGCTGCATGCCTTTGCTTCCAGGGGCGAGGTCAAGCTGTTGGCGGTCACCGTCAGCAAAGACAATCCCTGGGCGGCCGAATACGTTCGCATGGTGGACGAGTATTACGGCCGAGGCGCCATCCCGGTCGGTATCGTGCACGATGGAAAGACGCCGGAAGACGGCTTATACGTGAGGCAGGTATGCGAACTCCACGGCCGCCGGCCCGACAAGGCCGCCGTATCCGACGCGGTCGAACTGCTGAGGAAGACGCTGGCCGCCGAAAGCGACGGCGCCGTTACCTTGATCCAGGTGGGCTTCTCCACCAACCTGGCGAGATTGCTCGAGTCTGCGCCTGATCGCTACAGCAATCTCAGTGGGATGGAGCTGGTAAAGAAAAAAGTTCGCCTGCTCACGGTAATGGCGGGGAATTTCGCTGCCGCCAAACCGGAATACAACGTGCTGACCGACGTGCCGGCGGCGTCGAAACTGTTTGCCACCTGGCCGACCGATATTTACTTCAGCGGTTACGAAGTTGGAGAAGCGATCTTATTTCCCGCTGTTGCCATCGAGCACGACTTCCCGGCAGACAACCCTGTCGCCGAGGCTTACCGCGTTTACCAGAAGATGCCCTATGACCGCCCCACCTGGGACCTGACTACCGTCCTGTTCGATTTGCGCCCCGATCGAGGCTATTTCGATGTATCCCCGCCAGGCAACGTCACGGTTTCACCCGATGGATCTACCACCTTTCAGCCCAACCCGCAGGGAAAGCGCTATTTCCTGAGTGTCAACCCGACGCAGGCAGCAAGGGTGCGAGAAGCGTGCGTGTGGCTCGCCTCCCAACCCAGATGACCGCCTCCCACTTAGCACCCACTCAAAGTCTGGAGGATGCACTCAAAACAACCTGCCCAGCTGAAAGAAAACCTTCCGATGATCTTTGCCATTGCCGGCAGCACCGGCAATTTCAAACGGTCCGACTGCCGTCTTGATCACGATGCCCACGACCCCGTCCATGGGAACACTCGGCTCATCGGGAAGGAAGAAGGTCTTGCCGGCCTCATAGGTCGTCAACAGGGAAATGGTGTCTCCCAGAAACGGAGGCAGCTTGGCCAGCGTGCGAATGTATCCCGTCTGGAACAAGTAGTACTGGTTGGTAATGAGCTCGTTTTCTCCGAAGGCGGAAAGTTGCACTCCACCCCCCAGAGAAAACGGAGGGATACCCGTGTTTTCAAAACCCAGCGTTGAGCCCCCGGACGCAGTCAGGTAGGCTGATGATTTCGTATTAAGCGGAAAAAGAAAACGAGTCCGAAGCTCCGTTAACGGAAACGGCTTCTTGGTCCCGGTGTTCGCATCCCACCACTCTCCACGGTAGGTTGCGGACATACCACGCATGGGCAGCACAGGATCATCCGTGAGGTTGAGGTTGTAGTGAAATCGGCTAACGCCGATACGTCCGGATTGGACGGGATAAATAACCGTGTCTCCAATCACCGGCGAATATCGTTGATAGGCCGATTGGTAGCCCACGCGGGCCTCGGCGTGCGCACCGAAGGTGTATCCAACATCGAGCGCTCCCCCAAACTGCCGTTTCCGGTATTGCGAGTCGATGTGGTTGTCGAAGTAGAAATAAAACTTCTCGGTGTCGAGGGCAACCTGTGGAGCGATGAAGAAATGGGTAGAGGGAGTGAACGGATGGTAGTATTCCGAGGACAACCGGTAGATGGACCCGGCCACCACGTCGTTGCGTAATTCCGAGCCGAACGAACCCCAGTCCAGGAAAGTGATGCGCGCGCCGGCACTGAACAGCACTTGGTTATAGTTGGTTCCGTCGAGGATGATCAACGGCCGCACGATGGGCGGAGAGTACGACTTCTCCAGAACGCTAACCAGAAGGCCTGGCTTGCCGTCCTTCTCCGTCAGGCCGTAGCTCAAGGACGCAAAGCGTCCTGTTCCCGCAATCCGGGTGAACTGCTGTTCCAGGTTAACGTTGTCCACCGGCTTACCCACATCCGGGCTCAGCCTGCGCTGAATCCTGCTTTCCAGATGAGGAGAGGTGCCCGTCACTGCGATGAATTGGGGAACAGGGGCCTGGCGTGTGCGCCCTTCGCGCTGTTCTACGTATTGTGTCCACGCAGAGTCATCGACGGCAAGTTTGCTCAGGATAGCGCTCTTGCCTTCTGCTGCCTCGTAACCCAGGTGGATGATCTCCGCCGCCTTGTCATAGTCGAGAGCGTCGTATTTCTGCAGCGGAACGGTGACCAGAACGTCCGCCATTTGCATACTCTTGAGTTCGTTGGCGGCGATCATTACGCTTAGGGACTGTCCCAGAACCGAAAAAGTGTTGAGAGGTTGTTGCGCATTAAACGAATCCGCCTGTAGGTAAACGGCGATGGTAAGCTGCGCGCCCATGTTCTTGGCAACATCGACCGGCAGGTTATTGAGCAGGCCTCCGTCTGCGTAAAGATTGTTGCCGGAGCGTACCGGGGTAAAAATGCCGGGTAATGACATCGTGGCTCGCAGAGCCAGGGACAGCGACCCATCATGAAAGACGTGTTCCCTGCCGGTGTTCAGCTCTGTGGCTACGCAGGCAAACGGAGTGGGCAGGTCATTGAAGCTCTTGACCTCGGAATAGGCAAGTGTCACGCGGTCCAGGATGAAGCTTACTTCCTGCCCGGCATTGAAGCCTGCAGGAAGCTGAACACCGTGACGCAGGCCAAACTCGATCCGCGTAGGGAACTCGACCGCATCCTCTTTGCGGCGATAAGACAAGTCGCGGAAGGGCAGCTGGCCACTGAGTGCCTGGTCCCAGTTCACATTCTGGATCAACTGCTGAATCTCATCAGGAGAACGGCCGGTCGCATAGAAACCGCCAACCAGGCCTCCCATGCTGGTGCCGGCCACCAGGTCGACCGGTACGTGGTGTTGGTAGAGCCATTGCAGTACGCCAATGTGGGCTAACCCGAGCGCACCGCCGCCTTCAAGCACCAGCCCGATTTTTTGCCGGGAATCCTGAGCGTGAAGCGCAAGGCATACAAGAAACAACAAGACCATTGCAGGCTTTGCCCGGCGGCTTCTTAATCCCTGATTCATCGACGGTCCATCATCGCCCGGAACTAACTGGGCGCGAAAGTACCATTCTTGGAGCCCGGACTAATCGAAAACCACTGTTTTGTTGCCGTAGCAAAGGATGCGCTGTTCCAGATGCCAACGGACGGCTCGTGAAAGCACCACCCGTTCCAGATCGCGGCCCTTTGCGATGAGACCTTCGACGCGGTCGCGATGCGAGATACGGGTGACATCCTGTTCGATGATGGGGCCTTCATCGAGCACCTGGGTCACGTAGTGACTGGTAGCGCCGATCAGCTTGACGCCTCGTGCGAAGGCCGCGTGGTACGGCTTGGCGCCTACGAAGGCAGGCAGAAATGAGTGGTGGACATTGATGATCCTGCGCGGATACCGGCTCACCAGGTCGGGAGAGAGAATTTGCATATAACGGGCCAGGACGATGAGCTCAACCCGATGTTCCTTGAGCAGCCGGATTTGCTCGCTTTCGGCCGCTCCCTTGTCCGTTGGGTTGACTGGAGTGTGATAGAAGGGCACGTTATAAAACTTGGCCAGGCCCAGTGCATCCTCGTGATTGCTGATGATGAGAGCAAGCTCGCAGGGCAGCTCTCCAATTTGGTGGCGATAGAGCAGGTCGACCAGGCAATGATGATAACGGGAAACAAATATTGCGACCGCCGGCCGCTTTTGCTCCATGAACACCCGCCAGGTGAAACCATATCCGGTCGCCAGCGGTGCAAAGACGCGGGCAAAGCCCTGCTGATCGAGATCGAAGCCGGTCAGCGACCATTGAATACGGATGAAGAACAGCCCCAACTCTGCATCCTGGTGTTGATCCGCGTGCAAAATATTCCCGCCATGTTGAAGCAGGAACCGAGCAATCACAAACACCAGACCTTTGCGATCCTGACAATACAACAGCAATGTGGCGCTGTTTTCCATGGTTTGTCTCTTCGTATACTAGCCCGCATCCTCCCAAATTGGGGCCGCCCTCCCATTTTGGGCTTTATCCCGCCACCAATTGCCGCGTGGATACCGCAGGTCTCCCCCTCAAGCTTGTTGCGGGCCATAACGACTCTCTCTTGTCATCTCGACCGGAGTTTCGATGGACCTGGGCCACCCACTCAAAGTCAGGAGGCCGCGGGTTGATTTTCGACCGGAGCGAAGCGCAGTGGAGAGATCTGCGGTTGCTCTTCCCTTAACCTCAGCTCCGGGTCTTTTTAGGCTCTATCCCCACTACAAATCGACGGGTGCCCCATCCTTCGCGTTCTTTGCGAAGGGTGGGATAACCGGTGCCAATGCGCTAACTTTGATCCAGTGAAGCAAGTCGCCAATTCTTCGCACCTCCACTCACCCTCGTCCTGTTCAAATCCTAATAGCATCAAATAACCATCGAATCCGGAGCCCTGTTGCCGAATCAATCCGAAACACCAACCCCACTGCTAGCCTTTGACCACGTGGGGAAGGACTACACCAACGCAGGCGAGCGAACCCGAGCGCTCGACGACGTATCGCTGGAAATCAGCTCACGCCGATTTGTTGCAGTGATGGGTCGCAGCGGATGTGGCAAGTCAACTCTCCTTCATCTGGCGGGCGCTCTCGACTTCCCGACCACCGGGCACGTGCGGCTCGATGGAATTGCGACAAATCAGCTAAGAGAAGCCGGGCTGACCAAGCTGCGTCGCGAAAAGATCGGTTTCGTTTTCCAATCTTTCCAATTGCTGCATACCCTGAGCGCTATTGAGAATGTCGAGGTTCCCCTACTGCTGGCGGGCGAGGCGAACGCTCGTTCCAAAGCAATGGAGCGGCTTGCCGATGTAGGACTAGACGGGCTGGCTCACCGCATGGTGCACCAGCTTTCCGGCGGACAAATGCAGCGGGTGGCGATTGCGCGCGCTCTGGTGCACACCCCACGCCTGATTCTCGCCGACGAGCCGACAGGCAATCTAGACACCGCAACAGGAAACGCGATCCTCGAGCTATTGCAGCGTGTCTGTTCAGACCACCAAGTGACCATCCTGATGGCGACGCACAGTGAAGAGGCATCTGTCGTGGCCGACACCATCGTGCGCATGCGCGACGGACGGATCGTCGAAGAGCGGAGCTGAATGGGTCGCATAGCTCTCCTCTATCGGCTGATCCTGCGGCCTCTGTTCCGCCAGCCCGGGCGTGCTCTGGTGATCCTCTTTGCCGTGGCGCTTGGCGATGCCGCTGTGGTTGCCATCGACCTGGCGGGCGATGCTGCGGCAGGCTCCTTCCACTCGTCCATGGAAACGCTCGCCGGCAAGGATGATTTTGAAGTCACCGCCGCAGGCGGACTTCCCGAAGCGATCGTTGGACAGATCGCCAGGCTGCCCTACGCCCTGGGCGTTAGCCCCCGCATAGAAGATCACGCGATGGTGGTCGCCAACGGCGAGACCGTACCTTTGATAGGAGTAGATGTCGTTGCCGAGGCGAACAACGCCGGCACGATCATCAAAGATGCGACGGCAGCCCAGGGTATCGAGCACATCAACGATCCTGACGCGGTATGGGTGACAAGCGGGCTGGGAAAGGCGATCGGCGACAGGATTCAACTGCTGATCAACGACCACGCCAGGGAGTACGTGGTGCGCGGTTTGATTCCAGACTCCGCGCAGATGGGTACGGATGCCATCCTGATGGACATCGGGGCGGCGCAACTGGCGACCGGAAAATCCGGGCGTGTCGACCGCATCCTCATCAAGGCTCCGGACTCCGGCAATTTCGAAACGTGGCAGAGCAAGCTTCAGCAGGCGCTGCCTAAGGGTGTACTGAATGCCCAGGGTGCAGAGACCGCTGCCAATCGGCGCATGCTTGCGGCTTTCCGCTGGAATCTTCGAATGCTCAGCGGTATCGCGCTGCTGGTTGGTGCCTTTCTCATTTACAACGCCGTCTCAGTTTCCGTAGTGCGCAGACGCGCCGATATCGGCACCATGCGTGCCCTGGGCGCGGGTCGTGGTGCGGTCATGGGTGCATTTCTCCTGGAGGCCGCGCTCTTTGGCACAGTAGGTTCCCTGGCCGCCCTGCCCCTGGGCCGTATGCTTGCCGCGGGAGCCGTGGGCATGCTTTCGACCACAGTCAATGCACTCTATGTCTCCAGTCGCCCAGGCGCCATGACCATTTCAGCTGGATCAGTCGTCCTTGCCCTTGTGGCAGGCATTGGCGTGGCGGTAGGCTCTGCGTTGGCCCCCGCACGGGAAGCCAGTAGGGTGCCGCCCACGGAAGCAATGGCGCGCGGCCGGCGCGAATTCGAAGTGCGCGTCGAGCGCAAGCGCGATGCAGCCATTGCGCTGGTGTTGGCGGTATTGGGCACCCTCGCCGCACTTGGCCCGCCCATCGGCGGAAAGCCTTTGTTGGGGTATCTGTCGGCGCTGCTCTTTGTCGCTTCTACCGCCTTGCTTGCTCCGCTGGTGGTGTACCGCGCCACATCAGCGGGGTCGATTTGGCTTCGCCGCTTACTCGGAGTAGAGGCACTGCTTGCGTCGCGCAGCTTGGGCGGATCCTTGCGCAGAACTGCAGTGCTTGTGGCGGCCCTGGCCACGGCCATCGCCATGATGACGTCCGTGGGCATTATGGTAGGGAGTTTCCGGCAGACGGTGTTGACGTGGTTGGACAGTGAGCTGCCCGCGGACCTCTACTTGGCTCCCTCTGGAGCAATGGGTGGCGACCTGCATCCCACCATTGCGCCCGAAGTAGCCGACCGTATCGCGGCGACGCCCGGCGTAGAGAGCGTGAGCCGCCTGCGCGCCTACGAGATTCAGTACCAGGGGCTTCCCGCCTCCTTGGCTGGCGCAAGCCAGGGTCGGCAAGCACCTCGCCAGAGCCTGACCTTTCTTTCGAGAAGACCAAGTGCGGACATCCTGCGAGAGTTGGCCGCAGGCGACAATGCGGTCGTCAGCGAGCCCTTTGCATACAAGCATCATGTCAGGGCCGGCGAGACCATCACCCTACCGCTTGGCGAACAACGAGTCACCTTCAAAGTGATTGATATCTTTTACGACTATGGTCACGAAGCAGGTTACATCGTGCTGAATTGGGACACTCTCCGACGGTATCTCCCCAACAGCGCACCCACCAACCTCGCCGTCTACCTTACGCCAGGAGCAGACTCCAAGCGAACCCGCGCCGAAATACAAAAGGCCATTGCGAACCAGAGCCTGATGATGCTCTCGAATGGCGAGATACGACAGCAGGCCATACGAGTCTTCGATCAGACCTTCGCTATTACCTATGCAGTGGAGGCCATCTCGATCCTCGTAGCAATTGGCGGGGTTGCTGGCGCGCTCATTTCCATCGTGATGGACCGGAGGCGTGAGTTCGGGGTGCTCCGGTATCTCGGGGGCACGAGCGTGCAGATTCGCAAACTGATCCTGTTCGAGGCTGGCCTGATTGGCATCCTGGCTAACATTTTGGGCGTTGTGCTCGGATACGTATTGTCGCTGGTGCTGGTGTACGTGATCAACAAGCAGTCATTCGGATGGACGATTCAATTTCACTGGCCTGTTGCGGTTCTCCTGGGTTCACTGAGCCTCGTGTATGTTGCCACCGTGTTGGCAGGGCTGTTTCCGGCGCGGCTCGCGGTCCGGTTGGATCCCATGGAGGTGGTGCATGAGGAATAAGCTGTTTGCACTGCTGCTCCTCACCGCTGCGTACGCCACAGCGCAGGACTACAAAATCGCGCAGCCTGGTTACACGTTCGCCTTTCCGCAAGACTACTTCAACCATGAGGATTATCAGACCGAGTGGTGGTACTACACGGGCAATGTGAAGGCCGCAGACGGCCACCGTTTCGGTTTTGAGCTGACCTTCTTCCGGCAGGGTGTCTCGCGCGCAGAGAGCAGCCGCCCATGGTTTGTGCGCGACCTGTGGATGGCGCACATCGCGCTGAGCGATGTCACCGGCGGACGCTTTTATAGCGAAGAACGGCTCAATCGGTCCGGACCCGGCGTTGCCGGCGTGGATGCCCAGACGGGGTTGGTGTGGAACGGCAATTGGCAGGCGCACATCGCAGGGCGCGGAGAGGAGCTGCGCGGCGTTGCTGACAAATTTGACCTTGCACTGCAGCTAACGCCCGTCAAGCGGCCCGTGGTGCAGGGCCAGAACGGGGTCAGCCAGAAAGCCGAGGGCGCCGGCCATGCTTCGCACTACTTTTCGCTGACCCGCCTTTCAACGACAGGATCCATTGCACTCGATGGGAAAACTTACCAGGTGGAGGGAACCTCCTGGATCGACCACGAGTTCTTTACCGGGTCGATGGCAGCGAATGAAACGGGTTGGGACTGGCTGAGCGTGCAACTGGCAGACGGGACCGAACTCATGCTGTACCGGCTGCGGCACAAGGATGGCAGCATTGATCCGTACTCTTCGGGCAGCTACGTGGATGCGAACGGGAAGTCTCAATTCCTGTCGTTCAGGGATTTCCAAATGACGCCGGCGCCAGACAACTGGACCAGTCCGTCGACCAGGGCGGCGTATCCGATCCGCTGGCACGTCTCTATCCCGCGCCTGAATATGGAGCTGGACATAACGACGCCGCTCAAGAGCCAGGAACTCGCCGGCAGATTCGGAACCAGCTACTGGGAGGGCGCCATAGATGTCGCTGGCGCCCGCGATCAATCACCGTTACGTGGAGTCGGCTACCTTGAAATGACCGGCTACGCCGAACCGGGCAAGCCCATCATCCCCAGGTAAATCAGAAGCTGCGCACCTCAACAACAGACACACACCCCCTAAACCCCCTGACGTACGCAATCGCCGAATTGTCACACAGACTCCTTAATTCCGGCCGCTCTTTGGCCGGCGCACGACCCTGATCTTCCCGCTCTTTTGTCCGCCGCAGAAGAACTGATCGCCCCCGTTCGACTCGAGCCCTGAGATGAGAGCGCCGTCGGGCATTTCAAGCTTTTCAAGAACCTCTCCCGTTTGGGGATCGACGCGACGCACCTCACTCTCTTCACCTTCAGAGGTGGCATGCCAGAGCTCTCCCTCGACCCAGGTGACCCCGGTGACGAAACGGTTGGACTCGATCGTGCGAAGTATCCTGCCGGTGTCGGGATCAATTTGATGGATCTTCCGCTCGCGATATTGCCCCACCCATAGAGTCCCCTCAGCCCACGCAAGCCCGGAGTCATGACCACCGCCGGGTGCCGGGATCGTGGAAAGCACACGTCCGCTTTTTGGATCGATTTTCTGGATGCGATCCTCGGCGATCTGAAAAAGATGCTTGCCATCAAAAGCTGTTCCCGCGTGCGCGGCAACGTCGATGGCGCGTGTTGGATTTCCACTTGCGGGATCTAACGCATTCAACTTGTCCCCGGACGCGAACCAGACTTGCTTCCCGTCATAGGTGACTCCATGCACGTGGTCGGCGCCTGGAAAGGGACCGTACTCGCGTACGACTTCGGCTGCTGATCGTTTCATCCTTCCACCTTAATCAATTGTCAGCGGAGCCGTGAGTAACAAAGTTGTCGTGAATCCGGGTACCGGCGAACTGACCCAACGACGCGCGCGCGCTTGACCGAATGAGTGCACCTTTCCAGCTCCCGCGAGCGAGTCAAGCGCTCTCTGCACGGTACGCTGGCTTGTGCCGAGCGCGATCGCCAGGGCTGAACTCGACCAAGACTCACCGTCGGCGAGAAAAGCGAGCACGGCCCCATTCTCATCTTCGACCGGCTGCGCCAGCACGGCCACTTCTCTCGCGCGGCGAGGCAACAGGGTAAACCCGCGCTTCGTCGCACTGACATCTGCCAATGGCCGAAGCATCTTGCGAAGCCGCCCGATTTCGACCCGCAGGCGCATGCGATGCGATTCGTCAACAGATCTGGCTCCGAACGCGCGGGCAAGGAGCTGATCCCTTGGAACGTCCTCGGGCCAGGCCTCGCCAAGTGCGCGGGCGAGTGCGAACAACACCGGACGCGTTACCAGGGGAACCACCATGTTTCGACAACGAACGACGTTACGGCAGGCGTCCACGACGAGCGCTTTGGACGCCAACAATGCTTCGACTTCCTTGAGCAAGAGCGGCCGCTCTTCACCGCGTGCAATCAGGCGCGCCGCCGGAGTTTTAAGAACGAGAGACGCATGTGCAACCTCCGCTGTCAAAGCAGGGATGCCTGCTTGCCGCGCGGCGCGTTCAGCCCGAACGAGCGCAGCGCTCGCCGCTTTCGTGCGTAAGCGGCGCATCGCGATCCCGGCAACCACGAGCTCATAAGCGCTCCTCGACGCTGGCGGGAAAGGCGAAGGATCGAAATCGGCAAGCACATGCTCCGCCTCATCCAGGCGGCCGATGAGAACGAGACGCCGGACCTCAAGGTACCGCGCATGCGCCGCGTTGACGTGATCGCCGTGCGCTTCAAGAATGGCCCGCGCCGCCTCGAGCGCCTTGGCAGGCCAGCCCAGGTCGCGCGAGACAAGCGCAATCTCGGCCCGCGCGACGACGCACCTCGCACGTGCCAAGGATTCTTTTGGGCTGAAGGAGCGTGCAGCTCTTCCCAGGAGTTCCTTTGCTCGCGCGAAATCGCCCAGCTGTGCCATCGCGATGCCTCGAAGCGCAAGCGCAGGCGCATCGTCGCGCAGCGCAACTCGCTTCAATGCGCCGAGGGGATCCCCTGCGGCCAGCGCCCGTGCTGCGGCTGTGATCATGGAATCCATCAGAATCCCGCCACACTTGTCACTCCCAGTTCGTTCGATGCCTGCATCAGTATTTGTATATGACCACCACGCACCCGGTCATATCGAGAACGAAAGACCAGAATCCAACGATAGGAGAAAAGACGATGACAACGGAGAAAATGCACGGCAAAGAAACCCACACGATGAAGACACCTCAGATCGTATCGCAGCAGGAATGGGAGGCTGCGTGCCAACAGCTCCTCGTGAAGGAGAAGGCTTTGTCCCGCTCCCGTGACGCGCTGGCCGCCGAACGCCGGCAGATGCCCTGGCTGGCGGTGAACAAGAAGTACGAGTTCGACGGAGCCAATGGCAAGGTAAGCCTGCTTGATTTGTTCGAGGGCCGCCGGCAGTTGGTTGTCTATCGCGCCTTCTTCGAGCCTGGCGTTTTTGGCTGGCCCGACCACGCCTGCCGCGGCTGTTCTCTGGGCGCCGATCAGGTCGCCCACCTGTCCCATCTAAACGCTCGCGACACCACGCTCGCGTACGCCTCACGCGCACCGCAGCCGTACATCGCGCGCCTGAGGGAGCGTATGGGTTGGAAGATGCCCTGGTACACCATCACCGACAGTTTCGACGTGGACTTCGGCGTCGATCAATGGCACGGCCACAATGCATTCTTCCGCGACGGCGACAAGGTGTTTCGCACGTACTTCATCAACAACCGCGGCGACGAGGCGATGGGGACCACCTGGAGCTACCTCGATTTGACGGCGCTTGGCCGTCAGGAAACCTGGGAGGACTCGCCCGAAGGTTACCCCCAGACCCCGCCGTACAAGTGGTGGAACTGGCACGACAATTACAACGCCGAGGCTGCGGCCGATCCCAGGTGGGTCGACATCACAACCGACCCGCAAGCAGCCGCCGCGCGAAGGCGTGACGCGGAGGCCAAAGACTGATCCGCTGCATAAGGAAGGATCACGATGACAAGCACGACTTTACTCGCCAACAAAATCGAACTCGGGAACTCCAAAATCATAGGCGCCCAATTCGTTCAAGGTTCCCAACGAAGCGTCATTGTTGTTTCCGCGCTGCTCTTTGCCGTCAGCGCACTGGTGACTGTGCTTTGGTGCAATTCCATGTCGGCTATGGGAGAGATGCGCATGCCCGGCGACTGGACGATGTCGATGGCGTGGATGCGAATGCCCGGACAGTCATGGCCGGGCGCGATGGCTTCATTCGTTGGTATGTGGGTCCTGATGATGGTGGCGATGATGATGCCATCGCATGTGCCAATGCTTTTGCGCTACCGCCAAGGGGTCGGCATGCCCGGGACCAGGCATGCCGGCCTGCTGACGGCACTCGTAAGCATAGGTTATTTCTCAGTGTGGACTGGGGTCGGATGCGTGGTCTATCCGCTGGGTGTCGCACTCGCCGCGGTGGAGATGCGCTCGTATGCGCTGGCGCGCGCTGTTCCGATTGCTGTCGGCGTAGTCGTATTGCTTGCGGGCGCATTCCAATTCACCTCCTGGAAAATGCGTTACCTGGTTTGCTGCCGGGAAGTATCGGATCACGGCCTCAGGCTTGCGGCGAATGCTGCAGGTTCCTGGCGGCATGGCATTCGATTGGGCTTTCGCTGTCTATTCGCATGCGCAAACCTGACAGCGATACTGCTTGTGGTTGGGGTCATGGATCTTCGCGTTATGGGGATCGTCACCATAGCTATCACCGCGGAACGTCTCGTGCTCGCCGGCGAAGGCGCGGCGAGAGCCGCTGGGTTCGTTGCCGCCGGGGCAGGACTGATATTGATTGCGCAAGCAGCCGGGTTCCGATAGCGTGACGAGCTTCAAATATTGAGCGACTGACCCTATGATCCGTCAGATTGCACCTCAGTTCTTCAGCGTCGACCTTCCCCGCACGCTCGCCTATTACAAAGACAAGCTAGGTTTCGAGTGTCTTGGGACGTGGCAGGATCCGCCGGTCTACGCCATCGTGGCGCGCGATCTGCGCGCGATTCACTTCCGCTGCGCCGAGCCGCCCACTCCCAATCCGGACAAGTATGCGGACGATCTCCCCCTCAAGCCTGCTGCGGGCGTCACGTCTCCACACGGGTGCCCCAGGTTCGCCCCAGGGTACGTGGGCCGAAAAAGATGGGCGAAGCC
>Ga0302180_10000962_pt1 | contig 23232 bp, 20 predicted proteins | sample I_Palsa_E3_2_FD_200575 | JGI IMG/M metagenome (GOLD analysis project Ga0302180, IMG submission 200575) | Peat permafrost microbial communities from Stordalen Mire near Abisko, Sweden - I_Palsa_E3_2 | ecosystem: Environmental > Terrestrial > Soil > Palsa > Peat permafrost | place: Sweden... | reverse complement strand
TTCACTCTCAGGCACGGCTGAACAATATTGCAAGGCAACTCAATGAGCGACCTAGAAAGACTCTAGACTACGAAACGCCAGCAGAACGATTTCAAGCTTGTGTTGCGTCGACCGGTTGAACCGACAGCCGGTTGCTGACTGTCGCGAACGTCAGCTATCGTGTCTGACAATGAAGGTAGTGCAACCCGTGATACTGGTCGGTTCGGAAGTGGAGTCGTCAATGAGCAGCGTACAAATCGAGCAGAAGAGTTATGAGATGCCCCCGCGAGAGGGGATCAGCATCGCGCATTTTCTTACCGTCGCCGACATCGAGCGATCGGCCCGCTATTACGAAAAGGTCTTCGGCGCTCGCATTCTGAGCCTGGGTGATGGCAACGCGCCTGGGTACCTTCAGCTTGCGAATATCTGGATGATTCTGAACCTAGGAGGCGGACCGACCCCGGATAAACCGACGGTAACGCTGAGCGTCCCCGACCCGAATCACATCAACAGCTTTATGAATTTCCGCGTTGCGGATATTCAAGCGTGCTATGAGTTGTGGAAAAGTCGAGGAGCGGAGTTCATCACGAAGCCGATCCCCAAGTACGGCGAGACGCGCTGCTACATCCGCGATCCTGACGGATATATCATCGAGGTCGGACAGAGCACCGACCGCGCGTACGGCTGACGCTCGGCCCGGATGAGATGCGGATTTAAACGCTAGCGGACATCGGTTTAATGTCATGAAAGCAGTGCGATTCGACAGCTACGGTGGAATCGAGGTTCTGCAGGTCGCAGATGTGCCGATGCCTGAACCGTCTCGCAGCGAAGCGCTGGTGAAGGTCAAGGCCGCGTCGATCAACCCCGGCGAGGCGAAGATCCGTCAGGGGCTGATGCACGCAATGTGGCCGGCGACGTTTCCTTCGGGCGAGGGCAGCGACTTGGCCGGCATCGTGACGAAGGTCGGCCCCGGGGTCGAAAGCTTCACCGTCGGCGACGAAGTGATTGGCTTCACCGACCAGCGCGCCAGCCATGCCGAATATGCGCTCGTGGAGGCGCAGAATCTGACTATCAAGCCGGCGAAAGTATCGTGGGCGGCCGCCGGGTCGTTGGCGGTTGCCGGCAGCACGGCTTATGCGTCAGTGCGCGCAGTATCCCTGAAAAGAGGTGACATTGTGGCGGTGTCAGGCGCCGCGGGCGGGGTGGGGTCGATCAGCGTGCAGCTCGCCGGGCGCGCGGGCGCGCAAGTGATCGGCATCGCCAGTCCCGCCAACCACCAGTGGCTCGCCGCGCACGGGGTCAAGCCAGAGTCGTACGGCGCGGACCTGGCCGACCGGCTGCGCAAGTCGAGAATCGATGCGTTCATCGATACGCACGGGGGAGGCTACGTGAAGCTGGCGGTCGAGCTCGGCATCCCACGGGACCGGATCCAGACCATCATCGACTTTGCCGCCGTGCGCGAGTTCGGAGTGAAGGCCGAGGGCAGCAACGCGGCGAGAAACGCTTCGGTGCTCGCGGAATTGGCTGCGCTGATCGCCTCAGGCGATCTGGAAGTGCCGATCGCCGCGACATTCCCTCTGGATCAGGTTCGAGCGGCCTTCTCGCTGCTCGAGCAGGGACATATCCGCGGCAAGATTGTCCTGCTGCCCTGAACGGTGTCCGCTTTGCGGCGCGGAATTCGGCACTCCCGTAAAGAAGAAGGTTGTTCGGCTCTGAAAGATACAAAGTTCGCACTTCCAAGCGCGGGCAAAGTCGGCGCGCGGCCACCATCGGACATATAGTCGAAAATGGTCGGGAGCTAACAGTTGAAAAGCCAATACGTTGTTTGCGCTACTGGATTGCTCCTGAGCACAGGTGCGACATTGTCCTCGGGCGCGCAATCAGGCCCGTCACCAGACCTGGTTGCTGCACCTGGGTATCAGGTCGTGCACGGCTGGCCTGTTTTGCCAGAGGGTGAAGTGTTGGGATCGGTCGCGGGAGTTGGTGTGGACTCGCATGGTGATGTCTTTGTCTTTCATCGGGCAGGTCGCACCTGGCCCGATTCCGATGTGCTTGACTTGAGTCCGATATCGCAGCCGACAGTAGACGTCTTCGAGGGTCACACCGGAGTTCTGATCAAGCGGTGGGGAGCGAATCTGTTTGCGATGCCACACGGGTTAACCATTTAACCATTGATTACCGTGACAACGTTTGGTTGACCGACGTGGCGCTTCAGCAGGTCTATGAGTTCTCTCCATCAGGGCAACTGTTACTAACCCTTGGTGAGCGCGGCGTGGCGGGGGCTGATGCCAGGCATTTCAATCGCCCGACGGCGGTTGCCGTTGCGCGGGACGAATCGTTTTATGTAAGCGACGGCTACAAGAATACGCGGGTGATGAAATTCAGCTCCGACGGTAAATTTTTATTCCAGTGGGGAACTAAGGGCACGGGTCCCGGACAATTTGATCTTCCCCATTGGGTGGCTCTTGATGCGGCAGGTAATGTGTATGTTGCCGACCGTGGGAATCAACGAATTCAGGTCTTCGACTCTGCGGGCCACTACTTGAGCCAATGGGCCGGCAAGCAGTTGGGGCGGCCGTATGCGATTGCAATTGATAAAGGCGGGAAAGCGTACTTAGCTGACGGCGGGGACCAGCCGGACGGTCCGCCCGACCGCTCGGCGTGGGTGCTTGCGCGCCTGGACCGCATACCAGTTACTCGCGTGAGGAGATTCGGCAACTACGACGGGCAGTTTGAGATGGCGCATTCGATAGCAGTGGATGCAGAAGGTGCAGTCTATGTTGGCGATATCACCGGAGCCCGGGTACAAAAATTCGTTACATCGGGCCATGCCGCCGTTTCGGCAGGCACCGCGCCTTAGCGCACGCCATTGCACTACCAGATGTGATGCCCGATAGCGGTCACTTGCAGCTGGCGGCTGTGGTGCTTGAAGCAGGGTAATGCGCTGGGCGCGAACAGACAGCGAACGGCGGATTAAAGTATGTTCGTCCGGCGAATGGCAATTTGTCTCGTCGCGAGCTTGAGCTTGATCGTTCTTTCGTTGGTGTTCGGGGGCTCCGATCTGGGTGCCGTGCTGTGCGTCGGGATAGCCCTTGTTTCAGCGTTATCGCTGTTCGCAATTAGCGTCGCTAAAAAAGGAAGGCTACGTGTCATAGCCTTCGTCGTAGTAATGATTTACCTGTTCGTGCCGATACTGCTGCTATCGAACTATTCGTTAGTCCGCGACCATATCAGATGGCTTCTTCTGTCTGCGGGCTACAAAGCCAAGGTACTTGCACAACCTCCTAACGAACAACTCAAGCATGCCGAATGGGACGGTTGGGGGTTTGCCGGAGTAGGAGACACGACGGTGTTTCTGGTCTTCGATCCGACTGATTCACTTGCGGGTGCGTCCGAGGCACTCCCACCGCTTAAGGCCCGTGGCTTGCCGTGTGAAGTTGTGCGAGTCCGTCGCTTGGACCGGCAGTGGTATGCCGTGTTGTTCTATACCGACACCTATTGGGGACAAGGTGCCTGCAAGTAGATACTAGCGCTCGCCCGAATCGAAGGACTGCCAGCGGAATGGGGCCAGCCCGGTCGGCGTCAACGGGGCGCTGACCGGCCAACAGCAGCCGGTGGCTCTAAGCCGACACGCGCGCTAAGCTCGTGCGTAGACGCTAAAATTGCACGGATTCGAACGCGTTGTCTCCAATGCCACCTTGCTCCGTAGCTGCAGCGAATACGCCAATAAGTGCGCGTGGGAGTCGCGGCAATCGCCATATACCGATTGTGATGATGGCAATTCTGAGCGTATCGATTGCGTCGACGCCCGCGTTCGCGGACGGATGCAAGGTCGGCAAGATTGCCGAGTTTCCCATCGCAATGGTGGGTCTGCGTCCATTGATGACCGCGAAGATAAACGATGTCGACGTGCAGTTCGTCGTAGACAGCGGCGCGTTCTATAGCATGATTAGCGCCGCAAGCGCGGCGGAGCTCAAGCTCAGGACATCGTACGCTACGCTTGGCTTCTATGTTTGGGGCGTCCATGGAGCGGCTAACGTCTCAGTGGCGAACGTGAAGACGTTCACTCTTGCGGGCGTGCCCTTGCACAACGTTGAATTTCTGGTGGGTGGCAGCGAAGCCGGGCAAGGCAGCATCGGGTTACTGGGTCAAAATGTCCTTCACATCGAGGACGTCGAGTACGACTTGGGTCAAGGGATGGTGCGATTGATCAAGGCTAAGGATTGCAGCAAGACGGTGCTGGCCTATTGGGTGGGCAAGTCGATGCCGTACTCCGTAATCGATCTTGTGTCGGAGCCTGATCTGAACAGGCCGCAGCTCTCCCAGACGCTCAGCTCCGCCTATCTCAACGGCGTCCAGATTCGCGTGGAGTTCGATACGGGTTCAGCGACTTCAATTTTGTCGCTTAAAGCCGCCGCACGCGCGGGTATCAAGCCCGATTCCCCAGGCGCCGTCAGTGCAGGGACGTCGTACGGAATCGGGAAAGGCACTTTCGCCACCTACATTGCGCCCTTCTCCAGCTTCAAGATCGGGGACGAGGAAATAAAACATACCCGGTTGCGAATCGGCGACATCGATCTGCCGAACACAGACATGCTCATTGGGGCAGATTTCTTCCTGTCGCACCGAATCTATGTGGCCAACAGCCAACACAAGCTGTACTTCACATACAACGGCGGCCCGGTATTCAACCTCACTACTGGCAAGCGCCCCGTCACCGAGCCTGCAGCGGATGCTTCCGCCCAGCAGCTCGAGAAGGCGGGCGCAGCGATTGAGGACGCGGCCGACTACAGTCGTCGCGGCGCGGCGCTCGCCGCGCGCCGCGAATTCGACCAGGCGCTCACGGCTGTTATGCGTGCCTGTGAATTGGCGCCCGAAAATCCGGAATATCTCCGCCAACGCGCGATGATCTATTGGCAGTTGAAGCAGCCGGCGCCCGCGATGGCAGATTTCGATCAGGCTCTCAAACTCAGGCCCAATAACCTGCCGACGCTCATTGCGCGCGCTCAACTATTGCTTCAACGCGGCGAAAACGACCTTGCCGCAGCTGACCTTGATGCGGCGGACGCGATTGCGCCCAAAGAAGCTGACGAGCGCTATCACATGGCTTATGCCTATGAGCGCGCCGATCGTTTGGCGCCCGCTATCGCGCAACTCACTCTGTGGATCGACTCGCACCCAGACGACGCGCGAATGCCGGATGCATTGAATTCGCGATGTTGGGATAGGGCGCTCGACGGTGCAGATCTGGCGCTTGCAGTCAAGGACTGCGATGCAGCGCTCAGGCGCGCGGATAAGTCGAGCGCCTTCTACGCGAAGGTCGCGGACAGCCGCGGGTTCGTTTATTTGCGAATGGGTGACTACGACAAATCGATTGCCGACTACGATACGTCGCTCAAAATCAATGCGAAGAATTCCTGGTCGCTGTACGGGCGGGGAATTGACAAACTGCGCAAGCAAAAGACTTCAGATGGGGATGCGGACATCGCCCAGGCAACGGCCCTCTGGCCCCGGGTCGTGGAGGAATTCAAGCGACGTGGCATCGTCCCTTGACCGTCGCGTTGATGATAGCGGATGCCTGATTTAGCTAGCCGGGCCGACTGTCTCTGACCGGCCAGGAGCGGACACACCATGCTGCAGAGTCCTTGCCAGATAGCGGTCATTCCCGACACACCGGTTCGGTTAGCTGGCGCTGAGCCGCACTGCAAAGAGCGGGTGACAGGTCGAAAGTTGCGAGCCCGATGCCCCCGGCGCATTCTCTGGCAAACAACACCGGTGTGCGAGGGAAGGCATGACTGCGACCCGCCGTGACTTACTGACCGCAGCGTTAACGACGGCGGCGGGAGTTGCCGTGACAGCGGGCCAAGCCCGAGCCGAAGAGCCCGATCATGATCATGACCACCAGGCGGTTCCTTCGGATCCAGCCCTGCGCGCCAAGGCACTCGAATCGGTGCTCGTAGCTAAGGGACTGGTCGATCGTGCAGCGCTGGACGTGCTGGTTGACACCTACGAACACCGGATCGGGCCGCGCAACGGCGCGCGGGTTATCGCGCGTGCCTGGGTGGACAGCACCTACAAGCAGCGCCTGCTGAAGAACGCGAAGGCCGCCATCGCCGAGCTCGGCTACGGCGGTGCAGAGGGCGAGCAGATGGTGGTCGTGGAGAACACCGCCCAGGTCCACAACCTCGTCGTGTGCACGCTCTGCTCGTGTTATCCCTGGCCGGTGCTCGGACTGCCGCCGGTCTGGTACAAATCGGCCGCGTATCGCTCGCGGTCCGTCATTGATCCGCGCGGTCTGTTGCGCGAGTTCGGCGTGGAGCTCGCCGCCGACGTCGAGGTGCGCGTCTGGGACAGCACCGCAGAAGTGCGCTACCTGGTGCTGCCGGAGCGCCCGGCGGGAACCGAGAGACTCGACGAAGCGGAGCTTGCGGCGCTCGTGACCCGCGATGCGATGGTCGGTGTCTCCCGAGTCGTGGCGCCCGGCGGAGGAGCGCACGCATGAACGGCGTCCACGACATGGGGGGTATGCAGGACATGGGACCAGTGCGGCCCGAGGAGAATGAGCCGGTGTTTCACGCCGCGTGGGAGGGGCGCGTATTCGCCATGGATCTGGCGATCGATGGTGATTGGCCAGGGGGCTCGGGGCGCTACCAGCGAGAGCTGATTCCACCCACTGACTATTTGCGGATGAGTTACTACGAGCGCTGGCTGACGGGCCTGTCAGAACTGCTGCTCAAGAGCGGCATGGTGAACCGCGCCGAGCTGGAATCCGGGGTCGCCCAGGGGGGCAATACCAAGGGCCGCCACATGCTGGGCGCTGACGAAGTCGCTCCGATGATCGCCGCGGGCCGCGCCTCGACGCGCGACGTGCCGGTGACCGCGAGGTTCCACGAGGGCCAGCGTGTGTGCGCGCGCAACGTCAATCCAGTGGGCCACACGCGCCTGCCACGCTATGCGCGCGGAAAACAGGGCGCCATCGTGCGAGACCGCGGCGTGTATGTCTTCAACGACAGCTTGGTCCAAGGTCTCGGCGAGAAACCGCAGCATCTGTATTCGGTGCGCTTTGCGGCGCGCGAGCTATGGGGCCCGCAGGCCGCGGCCACCGATTCGGTTTATGTCGATCTGTGGGACGACCACCTTGATGCCGCCTGACACGACTGCGGCGCCGAGCCTGACGGAGTTGCCGCGCCTGCCGCGTGATCCGGGCGGACCGGTCTTTGACGAGCCCTGGCAGGCCTCTGCTTTCGCTCTTGCCGTCTCCTTGTCACGCCAGGGCCACTTCAGCTGGAAGGAGTGGGCAGCGGCACTCGCCAAGGAGCTCAAGGCGAGCGCGGCTCGCGGTGAGCCGGACGATGGCTCGCACTACTACCAGTGCTGGCTCACGACTCTCGAGCGCCTGGTGATCGAAAAGGGACTCTCCGATACCGCTGCACTGCTTGCCAGGAAAGAGGCCTGGGCGGAGGCATACCAGCGTACACCCCACGGGAAGCCCGTCGAGTTGGCGAACGCAGCCGACTGAGCACCGAAGTCGTATCCGAGTCCCGATCGGTCAGCCAGAAAGCTGCCTGTCGAGAGCGTCTCCTCCGGGTCTAGCCTGTGTGAAAACGCTTTTTCGATGCAAGTAATAAGAATAAAATCTGACCATCTTCTCGACGCGAGACGGCTATGAAGCGATACGTCGAAGGTCAGGACCGATCCCAGGTCACTTCCGCCGGAGGTTAACTGAGCGCCGGACAGCGGTCGTCCGCGGCGGTCAGCAGAGGGTCAAACTAATGGCATGGACGCCCCTGCTTGGTACGGCATCAGTTGTGCCAGAGTGGAAGTGCTGATCAACCACTTAAACCAGCAGGAGCGTCCAGGATGAACATTACGCAGGTTGGGATCGATTTGGCAAAAATTGTCTTCCAGGTGCACGGAGTGGATGCGCGAGGCAAGGTCGCATTGCGTAAGCAATTGAAGCGACCGCAACTGATTGCGTTTTTCAGCCAGTTGTCGCCGTGCCTCATTGGGATGGAAGCCTGCGGTAGTGCGCATTACTGGGCGCGCAGGCTCTCGGCGCTCGGGCACACGGTAAAGCTGATCGCGCCGCAGTTCGTAAAGCCCTACGTCAAGACCAATAAAAATGACGCAGCAGATGGCGAGGCGATCTGCGAGGCGGTCGGCCGGCCGAACATGCGGTTTGTGCCAATGAAGAACACCGAACAGCAAGCACTGCTAGGGCTGCATCGCGCGCGGCAGGGATTTGTCACTGAGCGCGCCGCGCAAGCCAACCCGATCCGCGGGTTACTGGCCGAATTTGGGTTGGTGATTCCCGTAGGCATCCGTTGCCTGGCGCGCAAGCTGCCCGAGATCCTGGAGGATGCCGAAAACGGCTTATTGGGGGCCAGTCGTGCGCTGTTTGCTCGATTGTTCGAGCATCTCCGAGCGCTCGATCGCCAGGTGGACGAGCTGGAGCGAGAAATCAATGCCTGGCACCGCGAGGATACGGCCAGTCAGCGCCTGCAGGCGATCCCGGGGATCGGGCCCCTTACGGCGAGTGCGCTGGTGGCAAGCGTCGGGGATGCGAAGCTCTTCCACAACGGTCGCCAGTTTGCTGCTTGGCTTGGACTCGTGCCGCGCCAGAGCTGCACCGGCGGCAAGACGACCCTGCTTGGCATCAGCAAACGCGGCGATATGTACTTGCGAACTCTGTTGATTCACGGGGCGCGCTCAGTGCTACGGCATCTCAAGCGTCATCCCGATCGGGCCGACGGCTGGCTGGCGCGCGTAGCGGCACGGCGCAATCCAAATATCGCTGCCGTCGCCCTAGCGAACAAAAATGCTCGCACCGTTTGGGCGCTGCTCGCCCATGGCCGCGACTACCAGGCCGAGTACCGTTCAGTGAACGCCACGGCGGCGGCATAAGCTCGATATTTTACATACCAGTATCGGCACTCAATTCTTGACAAAACTCCCTCCACGGATTGCACAGGCGTTTTCAATGTGATGGCATCACAGATAAGACCGGGGTTGGCTCAACCTGATTGTCTCAGGGGACTTCAACAGTCCGTCAAACTGATCAGGCGTCAACCAGCATATTCCATCAGGGCCCGCGAGCTCGTCTCGCATACACAGGCCGGATGTATGGCAGCAATCAACTCCTGTGAACCAATACCGAAACGCTTGGCAATAAGGGGGCGTCCATGTATGAGACACCACCAACCGGTCGGAAGTTTCTCAGTTTGAGGTAGTCCACTGACGGCCAACTCCGGTCAGTGGGGGTCACAAATTGCTCGAACCAAAGCGGCCGCTCGAGGGAAATGGTTCCAAACAACCTGCCTTAAACAGCATTGACCTCAGTCCCTGCTCCCGCAACCGCGCCAGCATGCTGTCCGGTCCCGCCAAGTGAGAAGCACGCGGCACCCAACTTCCATTGCGTCCGACCACATTACGGCATAGCCGCTTGCGACGATTTCATTCTATAAACGATTCCATCCTCGTCATGGGTGAGGCGTCATCGCATTCAGAGGAAATCAGTGGTCCAATAACTCGACATTCTGCACCCAGTTGCCGCAATTGGCGGAGTTGGGTAGAAAGCGGTGATGCCTCTATCAGCTTGGCAAAGTGACAGCACGCAACGCACTGTTCTCATCGGGTCCAGTTTTTTCGCTGGTCACTTCCAACCTACCTGTCGCGATCCAGCGCAGTACCGGCCAGAAAAGGAGGGCGCAGGCTGCAAGGCTAACCAAAGCGTCCATGGCGAACGAGCCAGTAACGCCGCCGGCGAGCTTGTAACCGAACCCGTCGAGACCTTGCATATAGGCGTAAGGCACGACAAAAGCAGTCGACAAAAGGCCAAACTGGCTGGAGGCGAGCGGGCTTCCTTGTCGGATCGAGCGGAAAATTATGGCGTTCTGCGACACTTGGGCGATGCTCTGGGCGGCATTCTCGCCCAGAACGGCAAGAAGATAGGTGGCGGGGCTGTGTGGCAAGGCGAGCAAGCCCAGGGTGAAGGCAGCGCCCAAGCTACCAATCGCGAGATAGAGGAATGGCGCTGAAACCCGCTTCAGGACAATACGAGCCAAAATGGATGCGAAGAGGCCGATGACGACAGCGCCAATCCCGTTCGCAACGCTCACCAGATTGTCGGTCGCATGAAAGTCAGGCCCCATGCCGCCAAATGCGTTCGTGAGGGTGAAGGCGGCACACGGTAGAATGAACATCAGCAGCACTCTCAGAACCAGAGGCTGACTCACCAACTGGACGACGTCTCGAGCGAGGTTCCGAAAGCTTTCGTGCACGGCCTTGCGGCCGTCGTCGGTCGCCGGAACCAGCGGCAGGACGGCGAGCGGGATAAGCGTCGCAACGCCGACTGACGCCGCGCCGAACCCGGCCGGAGTGTGTGTGACCAGCCAATACTGGGTGAGCGCACCCAGGCCAAATCCGCTGGAATTCCCGATCGTGAACCATGTGCCGATCGTCTCATCAGAACTCTTGGGCAGGACCGCGCCGAGCCATCCCCCTACCGCGGAGTTGTAGAGGCTCAGCACCAAGGCGTCTGCTGCAAGAGCCGCGCCGAGAAAATGGCTGGTCGCTGGCAAAAGCAGGACAAGGGTCGTCAAAGCCGCTCCAACAAGGCCAAGTCCGATGGACCACGCGCGCCTGCTGATCAAAGTGTCGAGCACCGGAGCCACAGCGAACACTAGGAGGCTGGCCGAAAGCGCCAGCGTCGTCATTCCTGCAATCGCGGGCTCGGCCACACCGTGCGACGCTAAAAGTTGAGGCGCTGTGACGAGGACTGCGGCATAGCCGAATCCGTAGGTAGAATTGGCGAATCCCATCAGCCACACTCTTTGCGCGCGCGAGCCCAACTGCTTGCTCATACCCATTTGCTCGACTGCTTGGTGCGTACCGCTCCGATGGTGTGCGTCAGAGATTACTTAGTCAATTGAGACACCCGGAGGTAAACCATGGCCCAAAGCACGTTAACGGCCGACCAGAGCCATCAGCCGGACACGACATACAACTGGATTCCAGTAACAGATTATTAGCTCTAACCCCACTCCGCGTCGCCATATACCGGCCGGTCAACGATGGCGGCTTCGGGTCAACTTGAGCCTTTGAACGCTTGGCCCTGGTCGCGTCGTAGATAGGCCTCGATCTGCGGTAGTAGTGCTTGGCGGCGGGCAAGACTTTCCGCTGGCCACAACGACTCACGATCGTAATATTCTGCCACTGACGGAACGTCGGTCGGCAGTTGAATCCAAGGCTGCTTCGATGCCGTAAAGATATGGATATCGGGCGGTAGATGGTCCGGCGCGTCAAGGGTGCCGACACGAACGAACCTGATTACGGGGCCAGCGCCAGAGTAGTTACTCCAAATGGCAATACGACACTTCGGACAACGGGCGATTTTCTGCCCCTTTCCACTGTTGGAAGGGGTGTCGATGATTTCAGGATCGGTGCTCAAAGTCACTACACGATCCGCCTCAATCATTGCATTCAATGCAAATGATGCCCCACTTTCCCGCTGACACCACCGACAATGGCAACAGTGCACGAACAGTGGTCGCGTTTCCAATCTGTAGCGCACACGACCGCAGTCGCAACCTCCCTCCATCGGGAATACGTTAGCCGCCAGCATGATTGCAATATCCTCCCGTGGGTCGTTGATCGAATAGTAGACGGCAAGTTGCGGTCATGACCCGTAGTTGACGGTGGGCAGTGTGCTTATAGGCAGCCAATCGCTGAAAAATCGACGACTTCGACACAACCAGTTCCCGTCCTGTCTACTGAGCTGCGGGCGCGCAGCTCACTTGAGAAGTCTTCGTGCCGGAACTCAGAGTAGTGCACAGATATCTCTTGCCGTTACATGTCGCATTCCACATGTAGCCACCAGTTACTCCCTGCGGACTTGACACTTCAATTGCATCAGGAACGCAACCTGTCTGCCCCGCACTCTGAGCTTTCAATAGATCTGGTGATATACAACCAGCCGAGATCGCAAAGATGGGGGCTAAGATGGCGAGCCGAAATACGCTTTTCATACCTACTCTCCGTTAACATCGGGACGTCTGGCGGCTAACTTGATCCCGAAGTGCGTCCATGAAGAATAGCCTGTCCCATCTGGGGCAATCCACCATGACTGGCGCCGTCCCGGCAATCAACCTGAAGTCGCGAGCGACCGGAGTTGGTCGAGTGTCGTCTGTCACTTCCTACCGCCGGTTGGGCGCAGTCCACTCAGGGCACCCGAAATGTCGTTGAGTTTCCCATCGGCATCTACGCCGAGACGGGGACTTCCTAATTGGCGCGACGCCTATCCGTGCAACGCACCTGATGCCTGTTGTGTTTGGCTTGTGTTCTGGGAAATGCCGGCTGATGCGGCGCGATAACGGCCGGCGCACAGGTGCTGCCGCAACTGCAACGCGGTAAACTTTGCCCCATAGCCGCCGCCGGCGGTATCGAGTCGATAGGTGGTCCCATGTCAGCAATGATCCGCCATACCGGTGGCTGCCACTGCGGCCGCGTCCGGTTCGAAATCCAGGCGCCGGCGCACATTGAAGTCTCGGACTGCAACTGTTCGATCTGCGCCAAGTCGGGTTATCTGCACCTGACGGTGCCGCAGTCGCGTTTCCGGCTGCTGTCGGGCAGCGACTGCCTGACCAGCTATCAGTTCAATACCGGCACCGCGCGGCATCTGTTCTGCTCGGTCTGCGGCGTCAAGTCGTTCTACGTGCCGCGCTCGCATCCGGATGGCTATAGCGTCAATGCACGCTGCCTCGATGACGGCACCGTGACCGGCATGCAGATCGAGCGCGTCGACGGCAAGAACTGGGAGCAACAGTTTCCCCAGGGGCGAGGCCGGCCGTTCGAGGAGCTGCGCTGATGAGCACGCCGCGCGTGTACGGCATGTCGACCTCGGGCAACTGCTACAAAGTGCGGTTGCTGCTCGAGCAGCTGCAGCAGGCCTATGAATGGATCGAAATCGACGTGCGTACCGGGCTGACACGAGAGCCGGAGTTCCTTGGCAGGAATCCCAACGGACGCGTGCCGACGCTGGAATATGAGCCAGGGAAATTTCTGGCGGAGTCCGACGCGATACTGGTGTACCTGGCTGAAGGCTCGGCATTCTGGCCGCAACAGCGGCTGCAACGCGCCCAGGCCCTGCAGTGGATGTTCTTCGAGCAGTACAGTCACGAACCCTACATCGCCGTGGCGCGTTTCATCTGCACCATGCTGCCCGCGCAGCATGAACGGCGTGCGGAGCTGCCGCGCCTGCACGAGCGCGGCTACCAGGCCCTGGCGGTGATGGAACAGCATCTGGCGCGCGAGCGATTCTTCGCCAGCGATGCCTATTCGATCGCCGACATTGCGCTGTATGCCTATACGCATGCCGCTGCCGACGGCGGCTTCGAGCTGCAACGTTTCCCGGCGGTGCGCGCCTGGATTGCGCGCGTGGAGAGTCAGCCGCGTTTCGTGCCGATGCCTGCCGTCGGTTGAACGCCGCGCCCCGCGCCGGTGGGTACCCGCTCTACGCGATGGCTACCACGCTTGCGGCAATTGCATAGCAGCCGAATGCCGCGATGATCGCGCCGCACACACCGTTGATGGTCCGCATCATTGCGCCGCTGATGCGCCGCCGCGCCCGGGCCGCGATAGCGCTCAGCAGCAACCACCAGAGCGCGGAACCGACGAACACGCCGCCCACCAGCACGGCCGCGGCCGCATAGTTCGCCGCGTCGGCCAGCCCTAAGCCGGCAAACACGGCCGCGAATGACATGATGGTCATCGGATTGGCCAGGGTCAGCAGTAGCGTCGAACTGTAGGCCGACAGCGCGCCACGGGCTGGCCTAGCTGCCTGGTTGTCCCCGCTGGCGGTGAAGGTTCGTATGCCAAGATAAACCAGGAACAAGCCGCCGAGCAGGCCGAACCAGGGCTTTTCTTCCACCAGCCAGCGCGCCACGGCGGTCATCGCGAATCCACCGACCAGCGCATAGGCGGCATCCGCGCTCGCGGCGCCCAGGCCGCAGATGAAGCCGGCACGTGCGCCGTCGGCCATGGCGCGGCGAATGCAAAGCAGGCCGATCGGGCCGACCGGTGCGGCGATCGAGAAGCCGATCGTCAGGCCCTTGAGCAGCAGCTGCGTGATCAAAGTCGCTCCGCGATCTGCACCGCATTCAGGGCTGCGCCCTTGAGCAGCTGATCACCGGCAACGAACAGCGCCAGCGAATGTCCCGACGCGTCGCTGGCATCGGTGCGGATGCGGCCCACCAGAACGTCACCCTGGCCGCTGGCCTCGGCCGGCATCGGGAAATGATTGGCACCGACGTCGTCAACCACACGCACGCCCGGAGCCTGCGCCAGCAGTGCGCGTGCGGCGTCGGCCGAGACCGCACGTTCGAATTCCACATTCAGCGCCACCGCATGCGCGCGCAGCACCGGCACCCGGATGCAGGTGATGCTGATGCGCAGCTGCGGCGCCCGCATGATCTTGCGCAGTTCACGCGCGACCTTGGTTTCCTCTTCGTTGGCGCCGCTCGCCGGATCGACCGCGGTGTCGTGGCTGAAGAGATTGAAGGCATACGGATGGCGCAGCACCTTCGGACTGAAAGGCTCGCCGGCCAGCGCGGCTCGAGTCGAATCACGCAGCTCCTGCATCGCGGCCGCGCCCGCGCCGGAGGCGGACTGGTAGGTGGAGGCGATGATGCGGCGGATGCCGAATGCCTGGTGCAGCGGCCACAGCGGCACCACGGCAATGATGGCGACACAGTTCGGGTTGGCGATGACGCCGCGATGCGTAGCGATCGCATCGGCATTGACTTCGGGCACCACCAGCGGCACTTCCGCGTCCATGCGAAACGCCGCGGAATTGTCGATCACGACGGTACCGGCGCGCACTGCGGGCGGCACGAAGCGCCGTGCGGTGGCGCTGCCCGCCGAGAACAGCGCGATCTCGGTACCGGCAAGCGCCTGCTCGGTCAGTTCTTCAACCGGCAGCGATTCGCCACCGTACGCCAGCCTGCGGCCGGCCGAGCGCGTCGAGCCGAACAGCCGCAGCTGGCGCAGCGGAAAGCGACGCTGCTGCAGGCAGGCGATCAGTTCAGTACCGACGGCGCCGCTGGCGCCGACGATGGCAACGGAAGGATGAGTGCGGGACATGACGCGTTACTCCTGGTGGGCCGGAGGAGCGAGCGCCATAAAGTGAAAGGCCCCGTCCGTCGCCGGCGGGGCCTTTCAGTGATGCTATGTTGCAGCTTTCAACACTCGCACGACCGAACCGCCCCGGAGGAGCATTGTTTCGCGGTGGTCGTGGTCCGGGCTGACAGCGGCATGGCCACAGGATAGGCGAAGTTCATCGTCGAGGCAAAAGTTCGGCGAGCCCATGCGCGCGGGCGTCTCTGTATACTTTAAAAGGCGGCCGCTGCCGAAGGGATTGCATGTCACAACAGCTCAGTCGATCGCTGCGACCGCGGCACCTCGCGATGATATCGATCGGCGGCATCATCGGCGCCGGGCTGTTCGTGGGCAGCAGCGTAGCCATCGCCGCCACCGGTCCGGCGGCCATATTGAGCTACCTGCTGACCGGCGTGCTGGTGCTGCTGGTGATGCGCATGCTGGGCGAGATGGCCATGGCGCTGCCGATGACCAGTTCGTTCACCGAGTTTGCCCGCGTCGGACTGGGGCCGTGGGCCGGTTTCGTCTGCGGCTGGCTGTACTGGTATTTCTGGATCATCGTGGTGCCGGTGGAGGCGATCGCCGGCGCCAATATCCTGCACCAGTGGTTGCCGCTGCTGCCGGCCTGGCAGCTCGGTCTGGCATTAATGGCGGTGATGACCGCCGTCAACCTGATGTCGGCTCGCTCCTACGCCGAGTTCGAATTCTGGTTCGCGTCGATCAAGGTCGCGGCGATCATCGTGTTCATCGCGCTCACTGCCGCGTTCGTGTTCGGATGGACTTCGCCGCAAGGCCAGACGCTGGGCAATCTCACCCGCTACGGGGGTTTCATGCCCAGCGGGCCGATATCGGTGCTTGCGACCGCGGTCACCGTGCTGTTCGCGCTCACCGGTGCTGAAATCGCGACCGTCGCGGCGGCGGAGTCGGCCGAACCGGCGCGCGCCGTGGCGCGGCTTACCACCTCGGTCATCGTGCGCATCCTGGTGTTCTACGTGCTGTCCATCTCCCTGATCGTAGCGGCGGTGCCGTGGACCGCGGTACGCGCCGGCGAATCGCCGTTCACGCTGGCGCTGAGCACGATGCATTTTGGCTGGGCCAGCACCGCCATGAGCGCGGTCATCCTGACCGCGGTACTGTCATGCCTGAACTCGGCATTCTACGTCTGCTCGCGCGTGCTGTTCCTGCTGGCGGCGAACGGCGATGCGCCGCAATGGCTGATCCAGGTCAACGCGCGGCACGTCCCGACGCGATCGGTGTGGTTCGGAGCCCTCGCAGGCGTCATCGGCATCATGTCCGCGACGCTGTCACCGCACCGCGTGTTCGCATTCCTGCAGAACGCTTCCGGGGCGCTGATGGTGTTCATCTACATTCTGATTGCGCTGGCTCAGATCCGGCTGCGCCGCGAGCGCGAGCAGCGCGGCGAGCCGGCGCCGGCGCTGCTGATGTGGCTGTTTCCGTGGGCCAGCTACGCGACGGTGGCTGGCTTCACCGCGGTGGTGGTGGCGATGGCGGTGACACCCGGACAGCAGCAGGACCTGTACTTCAGCCTGCTCACGCTGGTGGTGGTGTTCCTGGGGTATGCGCTGCTGCGCCGCCGCCGCATAGGCCGGGCGGCGAGCGTGTTGCCCTGATGGCGCTGACTCATCGGCGGTAGATGAACGTGACACCGAAGGTCCGAGGCCGAAAGGTGTAGTCGCGCATCAGGCGGTTGTTGCCGGCGCCATAGTCGATGGTGAAGTTGTAGTCGGTCAGCGCGTGCGTGTCCGTCAGATTGTCGATGAACGTCTCGACCGACAGTTCGCCGAAGTGCATGCCGGCGCGCACCGAGAGGAAGTTGGTTGACGGCAGCGTGAAATTCGCCGGGTCGAACTGCAGGGCATTCGGATCCTGGCCCGGCGGCAGCCACTTGCCGCGCGCCTGGTACTCGTCGTCGGCACGGACGAACGACTCGTGATCAAAGGCCGTGAACTTGTATTCCACACCGGCCGACAGTGTGTACGGCGGCGCGGGCTTGCCGAATCCACCCTCGCTGCTCTGGCCGGAGATGGCATCGCCGGAAGCAACGATCGGATTCGGCTGCGCGGGCGAAAACCTGGAGTCCTGCGTGTAGCGGGCTTCGGTGTAGCCGGCACTGAACTCGGCCGTAAAGGCGGCAGTCACCGCGATTTCGGCCTGGATGTCGGCGCCCTTGGCCACCGCCTGGCCGAGGTTGGCGATGAACGAGATCTGGCAGATCGGCGGCACCACCGTCTGCTGGATGTTGTGCCACTGGATGTAATAGATGCTGCTGGCGATCCTGACGCGGTTGGCGAAGTTGTTCTTGGCGCCGATCTCGTAGCTGTCCACGGTGTCGGAGTTGTAGGTCGCGGGGGAAGCCGTGATGCCGAAGCTCTGGAAGTCCGCGGCGCACGCTGCCTGAGGTACCGGATTATTGGCGCCGCCGGGACGGAAGCCCTTGGCATAGGTGGCGTAGAACAGGTTGTTCGGATCCATCTGATACGACAGGTTCACCTTCGGCGTGAACGAGTTCTCCTTCTTGTCGCCGCTGTTCGCCGCCGGCGCCTGGAACAGCTGTGGACCGCCGGTCAGGGTATTGAAGGAGTACTCCGTTCTCGAGTAGCGCAGCCCCACTGTCGCCTTCAGCGTATCGGTGATCGAGTAGGTGCCCTCGCCGAACCAGGCCAGTTGCTGGTCGCGGGCATGAATGTTCAGGAAATACGAATCGGCGGAGAATGGCGCCACGTACGGCACCGGATCCCCGTTTTCGTCCGTGAAGATGTCTGTATACGGCACACCCTCCACGGCCATCGTCAGATCATTGAGCATCGGGTCATGGATCTGCTCAAGATAGGTCTGGCGATCCGAGCTGAAGAATACGCCTGTGGTCCAGATGAACTTCGCAGTCGGATCGCTCGACAGCAGTCGGACTTCCTCGGTGATGTTCTGCTGGATGTTATCGACTGTCGCGGGCGAGCGGTAATTCGCCACGCTTGCGGGCAGATGAATGCCGCTGGCGTCGAGCAGCGGGAATTGAACGCCGGGCAGAAACGGCAGTGCAAATACCGGCAGCGCCGGCGGCGTCGGCTGCGACTGGTAGAAGCCAAGGTTATAGAGCGTGCCGTCGTAGCCGGTGGTCTCCTTGCGGTGGAAATAGGAGGTGTTGGAGATCACACGAAATGCATCGAAGTCGCCCTCGATCTTGAGCGCCGGCAGATAGAATTTGTCGGGAACCGAGTGCGCCGTCGGATCGCCGTTGACGTACTGGTCGCTGCCCGGATTGGAGTAGATCGGCCAGTAGTTGGAGATGTCGTGCTCTTCGCGGTTCTGATAGAAGATGCTCGGCGTCACCGTCCATTGATCGCTGGCCTTCCAGATTCCCGCGAGCCGGACGAGCAGGGTCTCGCCGTAGTTGGCATTGTGATCCACCACCGCGCTCTGCGGATCGGCTGCCGTGGGATCGACCCGGTCGATCCAGCCGCCGTCGCGCCGATACCAGACTGTTGCACGCGCTCCCAGCACACCATCGATGACCGGGCCGCCGGCAGCGACGCCGGCCTCATAGCTCGGATCCCCGCCCTGCGTGAACGAAAGCTCGCTGCGCGCGTAGATACTGGCTTTGTCCAGACTGGGCGGCGTCGTGATGTAGCGGACCGTGCCGCCTTCCGAACCGGCGCCGAACAGCGTGCCCTGCGGCCCGCGCAGCACCTCGACCCGGTCCACGTCGAATGATTTGGGCAGGGCATCATCCGGATTGAATGCCAGCCCGCGGATCTGGATCGGCGTGTCATCAATGTAGATTCCGGTGGTGCCGGCGCCGCCGGTGGAGGAGATGCCGCGGATGGAGATGTTGTTGGTGCCTGAGTTGTCGATCGCGATGCCGGGCGTGAAGCGCACCACGTCGATGATGTCCTTGATGCCCTTGGTGTCCATGTCCTCCTGGGTCAGAGCGGTGACGCTGATCGGGACTTTGCTCAGGTTTTCCTCGCGTCGTGTCGACGTGACTACGATCTCCTGCAGCTGACCGGATTCGGCGGCCGCCGGCGGGCTGTCGTCCGCGCCGGCCCCCGTGGGCGCCCAGCACACCAGCAGTGGCAGCAGGCCCGACCCTGTAACCCCCCAGATGCAAGCGCGCAGTGATCGGTGGCTGATCCGGCCGTTGTTGGTCGCGCGCATCATTGAATCTCCCCAGCTTATGATTCGTGCTCGAGTTTTGATGAGTACTCAAGCAATTTGAGTGCCACGCGGAAAATGGCTCCGGCCGAGCTTTTAAGCCGCGAAAGCATACCTCCGGTGTTTGCCGTGCCCGCAATTGGTGCGGCACTGGCCAACGCGGTGGCTAATGTAGTGCCGTGACCCCCGACGGCGCACGGTCAGTAGCCCTCGCGCGGCGCGGAGCCCGATGCCGCAAGTTCCTTCAGCACTTCGCGTCGCGTAGCCTGCACCGAGACCATGGGCATGCGCCGGGTTGCCGCGACCTCCGGTAGGCTGAACGGCGGCGCGGATTCGGGGAGCTGTTCGCGACCGAAGTTGCCGGCGATCCAGTTCAGCACCGCGGCCAATTGCGCATCGCTGAGCATCGAGTTGGACGCTCCGGGGACGCGCAGCACGTAGCTGCGACCGGCGGGGCTACGCATAAACTGAACCAGCGTGTGGGCCAGCGGCGGCACTTTGCCCGGCACACCCTCGGCGCCCTCGCCATGGCAGCCCCTGCAATTCATCACGTAGTCCTGGGCCGGGCTGGCGGCGGCCATGGCGCTGATCAGCAGCAGCGCGGGCGCAGACCATCGGCAGCGGCTCATTACTGATCTTTTTCCGCGAGGCCAAGAATCACCGATACCGTGCAGTGGTAGTTCGAATCGGCGTTGGCGACGCACCAGTTGATGTCGTTGTTGCGCAGCAGCCGGTACAACGGCCGTTCGCGCTCGTTGCGGTTGCAGCCGCAGTTGCCGCAGCTGGTCTTCCCGCAGCAATCGTTGTAGGTGACGACATAGTCGCGCCCGTCGCCGGGATTGTGGCAGGTGCCGATCCACGCGATCGCCGACATCGAGGTACCAGGCGGACAGGAATGCGAACTGCCGCCGCAACACGAGCACAGAAAGCCGTCGATGGCGCAGTATTTCCAGTAATCGCAGCTTTGAGGATCGTCGCTCACGATTTTGTGCGCGGCCCCGGCCGGCGACTGGTGCGGCGGCGGCGCCGGCGTGGCGTCGGGCCCAAGGCTTGCCGCGGCGGCGCGATTGACACGGTCGATCGGCAGCAACGGCAGCAGCAGTGAGCCGGTGAGGACCTGGCCCAGCACGGCGACAAAGCTGCGACGCGAGGTGCGCTGGGCCAGCGAGCGTGAAGACTTTTCGAATATGCGGTCGAGCCGGTGCATGGCGGTGCGCCTTCAGGGAGTCAGAAACAGCCAGGGCGTCTGGCCCAGATTCTTGTCGAGGTGTCGCAGCTGCCCGGTCAGCGCGTCGAGCACCCCGACCGCGCCGTCATCGCTGCCGGCAAACAGCACCGGCGCCGCATCCTGCGATACCTGCACGGCCGTTACCGGCCCTATGTGCGATGGCGTCATCGGCCAGCGGGCCAGGCGCCGATGGCTCTTGAGGTCGAATACCCAGATCTCGCTGCCGCCTTCCTTGTGCGAGCCTTCCCCGCCGCGGTGCATCGGCACATACAGCCGGCCGAGCTGGCGATGAATCGCCGCGACCTGCGTGCCGCCGGGACGCCAGTGGCCGCGCTCGGCCGTGCTCACCAGTGACCACGGTGCCTGGATCGAGGGCTGCGCGCCGGAAAAGTCGACCTCATGCACCTGGCCCAGGAACGACACAAACGCGTAGCCGTTCGCAGTGGGTACGCCCTGCACGAAGATCGGGTCGCTGTCCGGATCGAACAGCACGTCCGACAGCGCGCGCGCGGCCTCGTGACCCTGCGAATCGAGCGTCACGGTCAGCAGCCGGCCGCTGTCGCAAAACGATGAGACGCGATTGGGGCCGGACGGGATTACCAGCACGCAGCCAGCGGTATCGATTTCGTCCAGCACCGTCTTGTCCTGGGGGTCAAGAACGCCGAACGAGCCGGCCGGAGTGATGTAGGAAACATAGAGGAATCGGGCGTCGGCGCTGTAGCCGAGGTTGAACAGGGTGGGTGGTATCTGCGCGCGTTTTGGCGGCAGCACGATTTCACCGGCGGCCGCCAGGGTCGAATTGTCGGTGAATTCCACCACGTCGGTGCGCGCCCCGTGGCCGCCGCGCGCATAGTAAGTTGTGGTTACGGCCGTGGTCCTGCCGTCGGGCGATTCGATTACGCCGGGAGAGAAACCGGCGTCGATCTGGCCAAGATGGCGATAGCTGTCACCGTCGAACAGGCGCACGCGTGCGTCGATCTCGTTGTAGAACGCCTCATCGACCACGTACACCCAGTGCAGGCCCGGCGACGGTAACGGTTCGACCGTGAACTTCTCGGCAGCGAGCGGCGGTGCCGCGAACGCGCTGCCATTGACCAGCAAGGCCAGCAACGCGGCGCGAAACTGCGATGTGCGCATCTGTCGGCTCCCTACACTGCGCGAATGCCTGGGATCATAGGCGAACCCGCACGCGCCTGGCAAAGCTTCGGCGTACCACTTCGTGCCCTCGAGACGATCCGGTCGAACATCGACTAGTATGCTTTGGTTGCGCAGTGGCCAAACGGAGTAGCGCATGCAGTCGCTCTGGGGCGCAACGGCGACGCCGGCGCCGAGCTTGCCGGAACTGCGGACTTTGGTCCGGGCCCAGGTCGTCATCATCGGCGGCGGCTACACCGGGCTCTCGGCGGCACTGCACCTGTGCGAGTCCGGAGTCGACGTGGCGGTGCTCGACGCCGCGCAGCTGGGCGAATGCGGCTCCGGGCTCAACGGCGGCCAGGTCATCCCCGGCGTCAAACACGATCCGGATACGCTCGAGCAGATGTTCGGGCCGATGTTGGGCGCGCAACTGGTGCAGACCGTTGCCTCGGGTCCTGACCTGGTGTTCGAACTCATAGATAAATATCAGATCGATTGCCAGGCGACTCGCAACGGCTGGATTCAGCCCGCGACCTCCGATGCAGCGCTACGCTCCATCGTCGGGCGTGTGGAGCAGTGGCGCCGGCGTGGTGCGCCGGTGGAACTGCTGGATCGCGGCCAGGTCAGCCGCCTGATCGGCTCGGAGCGTTATGGCGGCGGATGGCTCGACCGCCGCGGTGGCACGGTGCAGCCACGCTCGTATCTGTTCGGGCTGGCGCGTGCGGTACAACGCCTGGGCGGGCGCATCTTTTCCGCCAGCGCGGCCATCAGGCTGGAATCCAGCGGCGGACAATGGCGCGTGCATACGCCCGGCGGACAGGTGAGCGCGGCGATGGCCATTGTGGCCACCAACGCCTATACCGACGCTCTGATCGATGCATTGCGCACCAGCGTGGTCGCGGTGCCTTCATTTCAGGTCGCCACCGAACCGTTGCCGCGGGCGTTACGAGACGGCATCCTGCCGCAGGGACAGGCAGCTTCCGATACCTGGCACCTGCTACGCTACTACCGTCTCAGTCCGGATGGCCGGCTGGTCATGGGCTCGCGCGGTTTTTTTGGTCACGCGCCGGTGGCCACGGCCGCGCGCCATCATTACCGCGCGGTGCAGGAGATCTTTCCTCAGCTGCAGGGTCTGCGTTACGAATACCATTGGGGCGGCATGGTGGCCATGACCAGCGATCACTTGCCGCATCTGCATGAACTGGCCCCGGGTCTGCTGGCGGGACTTGGCTACAACGGCCGCGGCGTCGCCATGGCGACCGTCATGGGACGCTTGCTGGCGCGGCGGATCCAGGGAGTGCCGGCCGGGGAACTCGGCTTTCCGGTCACCGCGGTGCACCCGATTCGCCTGCATCGCTTCAGCCAGGTGGGCGTACGTCTGGCGATTGGCTATCTGCAGCTGCGCGCCCGCATGGCGCGTGCACGCGATCGACTCGCAAGGCCGCGAACCGTGGCATGAGCCTGCCCAAGATCGCCCTGCTGACGGCTCTGCTGATCGTCAACGTCGCTTTCGTCGTCGCCTGGATCCGCCGCGGCCGCGAGCACCCCACGCGCGAGCGCCCGACCGT